>Ga0068852_100003818_pt1 | contig 10578 bp, 8 predicted proteins | sample KBSCornC22_FD_66594 | JGI IMG/M metagenome (GOLD analysis project Ga0068852, IMG submission 66594) | Corn rhizosphere microbial communities from Kellogg Biological Station, Michigan, USA - KBS Corn C2-2 | ecosystem: Host-associated > Plants > Roots > Rhizosphere > Soil ... | reverse complement strand
AAGTTTTCAGAGCATTCGGCATTTCAGGACAGGCTGATGCCCAATGGGTTTTAAACAATGCGATTGAACGAACCGAATTCATTCATTTCCATAAAGGGATTGAAATTGATTTTATTGGGGAATTTCAAAGAGGTGCAAGAAATTATTTATCGAAAGATGAAACGCCAAATCATTTAATTGAATGGTTGGCATTAATACAACATAATGGAGCCCCGACACGTTTGCTGGATCTTACCCGTTCTCATTTTATTGCAGCTTATTTCGCTTTTGAATTTTGTCGGGTAAATGAATATCAAATCATTGCTGTCTGGGCAGTAAATATTGATCGCTTAAAGACAGGGCGCTTAGAATTTTATCGGAAGAGTTTGGTGGGGCTTTACAGCAGAGCAGAAATCTCATCAATGAAAGTTTGTTCGAAAAAATTTTTCACCAAAATGACAAGAGACTGGTTTTCCCTGTGGAACCATTTGGGATGAACTGAAGATATTCTCTTCAACAACCGGTTTTTATAAGTACAGGAATTTCCGAGGTCCACTTAATGGAGCAAATGGATTTTTTGGGCGATGAAATTGATAAAGCCGTGGTGAAGATTGAGATTCCTTCCATCTATAAAAAAGAAGCATTGAGAGAATTGCTTCAGATGAATTTGCACCGGGCCAGCTTGTTTCCGGATTTAGATGGATATGCCATTTCATTAAGACTCCGTTACAACAGCATGAACACTCCCGAAGAAAGCAAAGAACAATTTCAACAAAAACTTCAGGACAAAAATTATCCTTTCATTCCTTGACATAAATCATCCAAAAATAAAATTTGACTTTGCTTTAATAGCATTCGGCTATTTTTCATTTGTTTTCTTGAAGTAAATAATTATGTTTGTTTCGTTGATAGATTAACAGTTTCTTGAACAACATTTGAGAAACGAAAAAGTCCAACATCTAAATCCTAAGAAAAAAATGAAATCATTGCGCAACCTTTTTATTTATTTCGAAAACGTTTTGCATCCTGCAGGCGGTTGGTCCGAAAACCCGATGAAAAAGAAAAGAACCGGAAAGAAAATCGATTCACGTCAAAACTCACCAGAGAGCTTTAATTTGAGAGGCGGCGTGATCAAGAAGCAAGATAAAATTCGTCGGAGTCCCGCACCATAGTTTTTAAGAATTTCTTCTTTATTGGAAACTGTATCTTTACGATGCAGTTTTTTTTATGGGTGTAATCAAACAATTAGCAGAATATTTATACATCAGAAAGCCAGATCCTGATCGTCCGAAAACAACCTTCGTAAAATACATGCATGGTATTAACCGGATCAGTTTGTTCATGTTTATAATTTGCCTTATTATTCTTGCCATAAAATTGCTCAGGCACTAGTTTGTAAAAAACCGATGATTTCTTGTGCAGCCCTAGCCGAAGCATTGCTTTCTTTTTGAAGGAGATCCTTTAAATCAGCATAATCTTTTTTTATCTGCTCAATCCGTTCCCTATCATGTAAAATATTGTTTAACTCGGTTACAATATTGTCTACATTCAGTTCATTTTGTATCAATTCTTTCACCACCAGTTTATCCATGATGAGATTGACCAGTGAAATGTATTTCACCTTGATCAGCCGCTTTGCAATTTGATAAGAAATGCTGGACCCTTTATAACAGACAACCTGCGGGACTGCAAACAAAGCTGTTTCCAATGTTGCCGTTCCCGATGTTACCAGGGCTGCTTTTGCCTGACTTAACAACGTATAGGTTTGACCCTGAAAACAAATTTCAACATTTGAGTAAGCAGCAACAATTTTTTCGTAAAAGGAGACTTGCTGACCCGGAGCTTGGGCCACAATGAAACGATAGTTCGGAAATTGTTTCGATGCTTCGAGCATTAAAGGAAGCTTTATTTCTATTTCCTGCTTTCTGCTCCCCGGCAATAATGCAATGATAGGTTTTTGGATATTTGTTTGTCCGGAATGAGTTGTTTTTAATGGAACATTTTTCTTGTCAAATTCATCAACTACCTGCACCAGGGGGTGACCAACATATTCAACTTTATAATCCCACTTGTTATAAAACTCTTTTTCAAAAGGAAGGATAACAAGCATTCTGTCAACCAGTTTTCTAATCGATTTCACCCTGCTTTCTTTCCAGGCCCACACTTGCGGCGAAATGTAGTAGATGATTCTCAGTCCTTGTTGTTTTGCCCATTTTGCAATGCGGAGATTGAACCCCGGATAATCAACCAAAACCAAAACGTCCGGTTGAAACTGCTCAATATCTTTTTTGCAGAATTTCAGATTGTCCAAAATGGTTGAAAGATTCTTGACTACTTCAATAAAACCCATGAAGGCAAGCTCTTTATAATGCTTTACAATTTCGGCCCCTGCATTTTTCATTAAGTCGCCGCCCCATGCACGAATGTTCGCATCTGCATCGAGCTTACAAATTTCTTTTACTAGGTTACTTCCATGCAAATCACCGGAAGCCTCACCCGCAATGATGTAATATTTCATTCAGAAGAAAATGCTGCTAAAGATAGCAAAGCTGTCAGATCAAAAGTTTCAGTAAAAGAATGCCAATACCATAAACAACAGTAATGGCAAATATTCCCTTTGCAGTTTGATCTTTACTTGTATTGATGTAATAGGTAAATAAAGCAATGTTTCCAACCAAACACCAAACTCCCCAAAACGTGATGAGTTTTTTTTCGTTTAAAAACACTCTGATAAATTCATCAAAAGTGTAGCCTGAAAATCGTACAAAATAAACGATCAAAAATACAAGCAAGGGAGCAAGAAAGCCCAGGAGCAAACCGAGTTTTAAGTTATCCTTTGTCAGGAAGAAGGTTCCAGTCTTTTTCAAGTTTTTGTTTTAGTTTATAGTGGGTCAAATCAAACTGCACAGGAACTACACTCACATATTTATTTGCCAAGGCCCATACATCCGTATCGGTGCCTTCGTCAAAGTTAACAAACTCACCTGTTAACCAATAATACTTGCGACCGTGAGGATCATCTCTTTCGATAAAGTCTTCCTCGTACTTAGCATAGGCCTGCCTGCAGATTTTTATTCCCTGAATTTCCTCTGGCGTTGCAATTGGAATATTTACATTCAAAACACAATGTTTGTCAGGTGGCGATTGAAGCATTTTTTCAACAATCATTCGTGCATATTTTCTTGAAGCAGAAAAATCAGCGTCCAATGCATAATCCAAAAGTGAAAAACCAACTGAAGGAATACTTTCAATTGCCGCCTCTACAGCTGCCGACATTGTTCCGGAATAAATGACATTAATACTGTGGTTTGCGCCATGATTAATTCCACTCAAACATATATCCGGCTTATGATGCAGAACTTTATCAACGGCAAGCTTTACACAATCAACCGGAGTTCCCGAGCATTGATAAGCTTCTATGCCGTCAAAGAAATTTACTTTATGCAGCCGAAGAGGTACGCCAATAGTAATGGCATGTCCCATTCCCGATTGTGGCTTATCAGGCGCAACCACTACAACTTTTCCAAGGTCTTTGACCGCTTCGATTAAATTTTTAATTCCGGGTGCTGTGATCCCATCATCATTTGTAATCAATATCACCGGTTCTTTCTGATCTTTTCTCATCTAACATTTTTTACTTATCCACAAAGTCGTGGTTTTTTATGAAAAAGCAAATTTCAAACCTTAATAGTATCTAAATAAATTAGTATTTTGCGGCTAAATATATTAGCCATGTCAATCGCCAACAAAAATTTGAAGTACCTGAGGAAACTTCGTGGATGGACACAGGAAGAATTTGCACAGAAACTCCGTATCAAACGTTCACTTCTCGGCGCATATGAAGAAGAAAGGGCAGAACCAAGAATTGATATATTAGAAGTGGTTGCAGATATGTTCAAACTTACTTTGGATGATTTGTTGAGAAAAGATGTGAGTGATACAAAGACAAATTACATTGCTAAAAGAAGAGCGCAAAAATTAGCTAACGGACGTGCCGATATTCCTTTTGTCCCATTTAAAGCAGCTGCAGGTTATTTGGCAGGATACAGCGACCCTGAATTTGTTGATGAGCTAAACACTTTTACACTCCCAATGCTATCCGGCGGCGATTACAGGGCTTTTGAAATTGTTGGAGATTCTATGATGCCAACACCAAGCGGTTCTGTTATTGTTGGTGAAAGGGTTTCTGATCTAGAGGATGTGAAAAGTAATCAGACGTATATTGTCGTTTCAAAAGCCGATGGCATTGTTTATAAAAGATTGATGAAAAATAATCGGCAAAAAACAAAAATGACCCTGGTGAGCGATAATCCTTCTTACCAACCCTATACTGTAAATGCTGAAGACATTATTGAAGTTTGGCAGGCGCAGATGATTATTACAAGAGCCAATACGCAACAACGATGGGACGTAAATCAACTGGCTGGGCTCGTTAATAATTTGCAACAGCAGGTCAGTGTATTAAAAAAAAGAATGACATAGGGGTTAATGCTTAAAAACTGGTCTTTCGTTAAATTAATTGTCTATATATTTACGGACTGCCAAAGGTTACTGCATGTTGAGAAGATTGCTTTTTATTACCCTATGGTGTTTTCCTTTTTTGGTATTCGGCCAAAAAACAATTACTGCTGTTAAAGCAACACAAACTCCTCATATCGACGGAAATTTAGACGATGTTGCCTGGCAACAGATTGCTCCTGTTTCCGACTGGATGCAATACAGCCCATCATATGGATCTCCTATTACTTCAAAAACTGAAGTCCGGATTTTGTACGATGATGAAGCAATTTATGTAGGCGCTTACTTGTATGATGACCCTTCTTTGATTCGAAAACAGTTAACTGCACGGGATAATGAACAGCAACAGAACGCTGATTATTTCTCCGTTTTTCTGGATACTTACAATGATCAGCAAAATGGTTTTCAGTTCTTGGTTACCAGTGCCAATGTTCAGTCAGATGCAAAACTTACAGCAACAGCTAATGTAGGGTATGGGCAATTCGGAGACAAGACCTGGGATGCTGTTTGGGAAAGCCAGGTAAAAATGCACGACAATGGCTGGAGCGTTGAAATGAAAATTCCTTATCTCTCTCTTCGTTTTTCTAAAAAAGATGTCCAAACCTGGGGCCTGCAATTTTTGAGATACATCCGTAGAAATAATGAACAGGATTATTGGAATCCCGTTGATCCTAATGTGAACGGATTTGTGAATCAATTTGGGAAGCTGACAGATATCAAGGATATACAACCACCATTGCGCTTAAGCTTCTATCCCTACGTCTCAACCGGTGCCAGGCTAAATGCAGAGGGGGTTTCGCCATCTTCTCAATGGCTTCGAAACGGAGGAATGGATGTAAAATATGGAATCAATGAAAGCTTTACACTTGATGCAACATTGATCCCTGACTTTGGGCAAGTGGTTTCTGATGATGTTATTAATAACCTCACACCTTTTGAACAAAAATTTAATGAAAACAGACCTTTCTTTACCGAGGGAACCGAGTTATTCAATAAATCAAACTTGTTTTATTCAAGAAGGATAGGGGCGGTGCCAGCCGGTTATTATGATATTGTAAACATGGTTGCAACTAATTCCAACCTGAAGATCATCAAAAATCCTTCGGTAACCCAGTTATACAATGCAATTAAGTTTTCAGGCCGAACCAAAAATAAACTGGGTATCGGTGTATTCAACGCAATCGGGGCACCGATGTATGCGACCATTTTAGATAAAACAACCGGTGAAAAAACTAAAATCCAAACATCACCATTAACGAATTATAATCTGGTTGTTTTAGATCAGGCTCTAAAAGGAAGGTCCTATATAACATTCACCAATGCAAATACAATTCGTGATGGACATACAAGAGATGCGAATGTAACAGCTTTGGATGTGAGCCTGTTCGACAACAGCAATAAATACAACATCAAAACCTACGGTCGTTACAGCAAAATATTTTCGTCCAATTCTTATGATGGTTATAATGCGGGATTGAAGTTGGGCAAGGTGGGTGGTAAAGTGCAATATTACGGACAAGCTGATATCAAGTCAACAGATTATGACCCGCGGGACCTTGGTTTTCTACAAACAGCAAATGTGTCTTCATACATTGGAGTAATTAGTTATCACCAGTATACAGAGACAAAGAAATTTTTAAATTATTCTTATACTTTAAATTTTACCAATCAAAGATTATACAGGCCAAATGCTTACAGCTCCACAGATATAAACTTTGATGCGTTTTATCTTTTTAAAAATTTTTGGGACGTAACCTTAATAGTTGGAGCAACGCCAACCCAACATGATTATTTTGTTTTGGAAAAGCCTTTGCAGGGTTTGTTTGTAAAACGTCCGGGCTTCGGTTATGTAGAATTGCAAGGCAGCACCGATAGCCGTAAAAAACTGTTTTTTGGTTATGATTGGCTGCAGGGTGATTTTTTTAATGCAAAACCTGAAAAAAGATATTACAAGTACAATTTCAGTCTTCGTTACCGGTTTAGTAACAAAACGAGCATGACCGTTAGTCACGCCAATGAATCGGAAACCAATTACATCGTTAACAGCTATGTTACTGAAACCAACGGGGACCCGATTGCAGGCTTCGTAGATTTCAAAGACATCAATACGACTCTTTCCGGCATCTATAATTTTACTTCAAGATTGAATCTGAATTTCAGATTGCGACACGACTGGAGCAAGGTGCCTTACAAGAGTTTTGCTGATGTTGACGCTGACGGAAATACAATCACCCGTCCTTTCATTTCCGGCCTTGATGAAAATGTTAACTTCTTCAATGTTGACGCTTTTTTAAGTTGGGACTTTAAATTAGGATGTAATCTCACACTTGGCTATAAAAATTGGATTGGCGACAGTTATAGTATCAACGGGGTAAAATTTCATCGCTATCTCGGCAACTTTACACGCAGCTTCGATGTTTCTCACGGAAATGAGTTCACAGTAAAGGTTATTTACTTTTTAGATTACAACCAGTTGAGAAAGAAAAAGTAATTACTGCACTTGCATCAGTTTGTTTTCAACAATAGCATAGATCGACCTGGCCGATGAAGTTTCAAGACCTACTGCGCCCGTGAATTTGCTGAAAGCAGGAAGTATGCAATGATTTTTTGAAAAATAAAAGCAGGGGAACCGGAGTGATTGTTTTCCTAGCCCACTTATAATAATTCCGGGATGAATGTGCCCGCAAAACGTAAACAAATCTTCGTGATCATCACATCTATCATGCGTAAATAAAAAAGAGTTGATCCTTAATTCTTTTTCAAAAATTTCAATTCGGCTTTCCTCATACCATTTGTCTTTAAGAATATCATGATTGCCTTTTACCAACAGCACTCTCAAAAACGAAAAATCTTCTCTCCATTTTTTAAACCAATCCAATTCAGTATTGGCATGACTATGAAAAAAATCACCAACAACAATTAATTGCCTTGGTTTGAAATAATTCAATAAATCAATCAATCGCTGCAAATCTTCTTTATAAACCGTTTGCGGTACTGCAATTCCCGATTTTCTAAAATGACCTGTCTTTCCAAAATGAAGATCGGAAACGATCAATGCTTCTTCTTCTTCCCAAAAAATGGAACGCTGTGCGGACAGCCAAAGTTTTTGATGATGAATTTTATGTAATACCGGCGCCTGCATTTCTTTCGTCCTCTTAATTAATAATGAAGATGGGCAAGTTAAGAAAGGAAATCATTTTTTGTGTTTGTGAAAACATAAATTTTATTTAGCCGACTGCATCCGTACTATCTTCTGTTAGTCACTCACTTTTAGATTTGGTAATTTCATTCAACATTGCTCAACTATTGTTTAATTGTTGTTGCATTCGTCTTACTCTGTCTTCCAGTTTTTCTGAAGTTAAATTCTCACGCATGCTGTCAACTTTTATCGGGAAACAAAATGGTGTTAAGCGCTGCGGATAAGTGATCACAATTTTTGAGTGTTGAATTCTTTGCAGCATATCTCGCAAACGAACTTCTTCCATCTGCTGGTCAAACACTTCCTGGAAAGCTTGCCGCAGCAAAACATTATCAGGATCATATTCGTTAAACACATTAAACAACAAACCTGCTGATGCTTGAAGATGTCTCGCTTTTTTATGTTCACCCGGATAACCCTGAAAAATTAATCCCCCAATAACTGCAATGTCCCTAAATTTTCTTTTCGCCATTTCAGTTGCGTTTACACTTCGCTGGATATCTTCCATCAAATTGTCAAGAGAAAATAACTCATAAACATTGCTATCGTCAACCGGGATTGGTTGGTCACTCAATAATTCAAAACCATAATCATTCATGGCAATTGAAAATGTGATAGGAGTGATCTTACTGATTCGATATCCTAACACGGCAGCCATTGCTTCATGAACTAATCTTCCTTCAAACGGGTAAACAAAAAGATGAAACCCATCCCTTGTTTCAATTTGTTCAATCAACAATTCATTGTCTTTGGGAACATGTGAAAGCATTGATTGCAAAGAAAACAAGGGTTGAAGAACAGTTAATTCAATTGGAAGTTTCCCCAACTTCGATTCTGCCCTGTTGCCAATTACCAATGGCCTGTTGGTCACCGATGCAAGATCTAATTGCTGGCGCAGCACCTTTCCTAAACTTGCAGACAGGGGCAGTCTTCCCCCCATCCAGCTTGGAACAATTGATTTTTTTGTTTTGGCATTTCTCACAATCACTGTCATGTCTTTAATCATGATCAGTTCCAATTGTTTTCCCGCCAGTGTAAAGGCATCGCCCGGTTCTAATCTTGTGATAAAATATTCTTCAATAATTCCAATGTAACCACCACCAAGGTATTTTACTTTCAGCATGGCATCGCTAACAATTGTTCCGATATGTAAGCGATGTCTCATTGCAACTCTGCGACTTTTTATTTTATAAACGCCATCTTCAACTTCCACCTTTTTGTATTCATCATATTGCTGCAATGCGTTTCCTCCGGACGTCAGAAAATACAATACATCATTCCATTCTTGTTCAGTCAACATGCTGTAGCAATAAGTGGCTGTTACTTCTTTCCAGATTGTGCCTGGAGTAAAACCATCGGATACCGCAAGTGTTCCAAGATATTGGATCAACACATCATAACACAGCAGCATTGGCTCGCGGCTTTCAATGAATTGTTCTTCCACCGCGGATTTTAATGCTGCTGCTTCAATCAGCTCCAGTGAATGCGTTGGTAAAAAATAAATTTTGCTTATTGCATCGGGACTGTGGCCACTTCTTCCTGCTCTTTGTAAAAAACGTGCGACACCTTTTGGAGAGCCGACCTGTATTACGGTTTCCACCGGACGAAAGTCAACACCAAGATCTAAGCTTGCAGTACAAACAACAGCTTTCAATTTTCCTTCATGCAATGCTTCTTCAACCCAGGTCCGCAGTTCCATTTCAATACTTCCATGGTGCAATGCAATGGCTCCCGATAATTCCGGTGCAATTCGTAAAAGTGTTTGATACCATAGCTCACTCATTCCACGCGTGTTAATGAAAATAAGTGTGGTTCTGCTGTTATTGATGATAGGTAAAACCTTTTCGGCAAGCTTAATTCCTAAATGGCCGGCCCATGGATATTTTTCAATTTCATCCGGAATAACTGATTCAATCTCGATTTGTTTGTGAATATCGGTGCGCACAATTACAGCATCCGAAAGCGATTGATTAAGCAACTGCAATGGATGTAACAAAACTTCCATCGCTTGTTGCAGATTGCCGATAGTAGCACTAATCCCCCAAAGAGAAAGTTCATAGTTTATGGTTGATGGTTCATTGATTGAACCCGGAATTTTCAACTTTGAACTCCTGAGCCCGACAATTCTGCTAATGGCTAATTCAACTTGCACGCCCCTTTTGCTTCCAATCAATTCATGCCATTCATCGATGGCAACGAGTTTGAGGGTTTCAAAAATATCTGCATAGTTTTTTTGTGCTAACAATAAATGCAAACTTTCGGGAGTGATGATAAGAACTTCAGGCATTTGCCTTTTCTGTTTTTGCCGATCGCTTATCGAGGTATCCCCATTTCGAATACCTACTTTCCATTGCATATCTAATTCATCGATCACTTCTTCCATTGCTCTTCCAATATCCTTTGCCAGTGCCCGCAAAGGTGTGATCCAAATTAACTGCAATCCATTCTTCGATTTGGTCTTATAATTCTTTGGACTGTTATTAATAAATTGGATTAAGCTACCCAGAAAAACAGAAAATGTTTTGCCGGTGCCAGTGGGTGCATTCACCAGCCCGCTTCTCCGATCAACAATATGTTGCCATGCCTGTTCCTGGTAATGAAACGGGCGAAGACCTTTTGAGGACAACCAATTATTGATAATTTGATAACCTTTTGTCTGATGTAATCCCGCCACGCTTCGTTCTTTGATTAAAAATAGGTTTGGCCAAATTTATTGAGAATGATGCAGCAAAACCGTTAATAGTTGGATTGAAAACAAATACGTGTTTTGCAGTCCGATAAGTTTTGAAGGCTGGCGCTTGCCAGTCTTTTTTGCTGAAGATGATTACTGAAAAAAAGCCCTCAAATGACTAAGATCATGGAAAAGTTTTTTTATATTAATG
>Ga0068852_100003817_pt1 | contig 10580 bp, 13 predicted proteins | sample KBSCornC22_FD_66594 | JGI IMG/M metagenome (GOLD analysis project Ga0068852, IMG submission 66594) | Corn rhizosphere microbial communities from Kellogg Biological Station, Michigan, USA - KBS Corn C2-2 | ecosystem: Host-associated > Plants > Roots > Rhizosphere > Soil ... | reverse complement strand
GCCGCCGACCAGCACTCCGACGAGTACCTGGTCTGGAACGGGCAACGTCTGCGCATCACCGACCCGGGCGTGCTCGCTCCGCTCGGCGTGACCGACCCGCGTCCGCGGATAGTCGGCGCCTCCTGGCTCAACACCGTGCCCGCCGGCTCCGATCTCTCCTTCCCGGTCATCCCCGGCCGTGGAGCCGCCGGCCCGACAGTCGCCGGACACGCCCTGCGAGTCGGCCAACTCGTCGTGGTCCGCTTCACCGTGCAGACCCAGTACGCGGTCGTGTTGTCTGGTGGTCTGGCTCCCGTCACTCCGATAGTGGCCGCGCTCGTCCAGGCCGATCCGCATTTCAGCGCGGCCTACCCCACCGGTCGGGCCGCGCCGGTGGAGCTCGCGCCCGACGAGTACAGCCAGGCCACCGGCCATCCGGAACTGGTCGGCGCCGGCGCCTACCCGACATCCCCCGTCGTCTCTGTCGGCGGCAAGGACGCGGACGTCACCTTGTGCTCGACTTTGACGAATCCCGGCAGCGGCGCCGTGTCCGTCTCCATCGTCGACGGCAGCCTGCCCGAACGCGGCCGGGTGGTCGTGGCCACCGGCGCGCCGTCGACTCCGCTCGCGGACCGGGTCGTCGTGCCCGCCGGGCACGGCGCGCTCGTGCGGGAGATCCCCAACCCCGGTGTGACCAGTGGAACTCTGTTCCTGGTCACCGACGACGGCGTGCGTTACCCGATCGACTCGCCCGACGCGGCCCAGTCCATCGGATACGGCGACGTGACGGCGGTCGGTCTCCCACCCGGATTCCTCGAGTCGCTGCCCATCGGACCGACGCTGAGCCGCACCGTCGCGGGCCAGAGCGAGCCGCCTCACAGCCACCAGGGTTCTTAAAAACCGCGGCGGCCGGGCCGCCAGCGCCGCGCTCGTCCTCGCGGCAGCCAAAGACCCATTCCCAGGACTGCGCCGATCACCCCGAGCGCTGCCACCGCGCCGAGCACCGCCGGGCCCACGCCACCGCGAGCGGCCACCGGGGCGGCGGTCGGCAGGGCTGCGGGCCGGACGGCGGGCGCGGAGGTCTGCGAGACACCGTTCTCCGCCGGGAGGAGGGCGGTGACGGCGAGGTAGGGGTCGACGATGCCGGCACCGATTCCGGCGTTGCCGCCGGGCGGCGGATCGGCGGTGGCCTCCAGCCGAGCGATCACCTGCTTGGCCGTCTCGGTCGGACGGTATGCGCGCACGAGTGCCGCGACCCCCGCGACGAACGGTGTGGCGAAGCTGGTGCCCGTCACGACCGCGTACTTCCCGGGGCCGTTCGGTCCGGTGCTCACCACGTCCTTGCCGGGCGCCGCGATGGCGACGTAGGACGCGACGTGCGAGGTGTCGACGCGCTGATCGTTCGCGTCCGTTCCGGCCACCGCGAGCACGCCGGGGTAGGCGGCGGGGTAGTAGGTGGTCGCGGTGTGGTCCGCCGACAGTCCCAGGTCGTCGTTGCCCGCGGCGGCGACCACGACGACGTCCTTCTCCTGTGCGTACTGGACCGCGGTACGCAGAGCCGGGTCGTCGACCACGCTGGTGGAGGAGATGTTCACCACTTCGGCTCCATGGTCGGCCGCATAGCGGACCGCTTCGGCCAGACCTGTCGTCGTGCCCTGGGGGCTCTCGCCCGGCAGCTGCACGTTCTGGCGGATCGACATGATCCGCGCGCCCGGCGCCACCCCGTGGAAGGGGTCTGATCCGACCGGCGACCCGGCGATGATTCCGGCGACCAGGCTGCCGTGCCCGGAGCAGTCCGACATCGACGAGCCCCCGTCATCGAGAAGGTCGGGACCGGAGTCCACCCGGCCGCTCAGTGCTGGAATGCCCGCGCTCACACCGCTGTCGATGACGGCCACGGTCACGCCGGCGCCGGTGGTCAGCGGCCAGGCCCGCTCCGGCTGCAGGCGGTGCAGCGCCCAGAGGTTCGTCGCGGCCGCATCCGGTGTGGTCACGCACTGATCCGCACTCGCCGGGCTGCCGCCCGTGACGACCGACGCGGACCATGAGGCCGCCAGAAGCAAACCCGTCAGCGCGGTCCGCAGTCGCACCCCCACAGCGGCACAGCATACTGCGATACCACGGCGTCGGCTCCACAGCGCGGTATCCGCGGCGCCATACCGTTTCGGGACCGGACCGATACCGGGCGCGCGCACGCTGTTCCCAGTCCGTCAAGCGTCGGTACTTGGCCGACCGGACAGCAAGGGAGGCTCCGTGGCCACGTTCGACAAGACTCAGGTGCAGCTGGATGTGCTCCAGCAGGCTTCGCTCACCGTGCAGCAGACCAAGGACGACATCGCGGCCCAGCTGAGCTCGCTGCAGCAGGAGGTGGAGAGCTACATCACTCCGGCGACGCTCGGCGGCCAGTTCGCGATCGTCTTCGCCGACGTTCACACTCGCTGGACCGAAGACAGCACCAAACTGACCACCGCCTTGCAGAACATCGCGGAACTGCTGAAGCAGAACCACGCCAAATACCACTACACACACCAGACCCAGATCCAGTCGATGAGTTCGGTCCGCTCACGTCTGAACCCCCGCTGACCCGTACGGCCCGGAAGGAGATCCGCCCATGAGCGCCCCCATCGGTGACGGCCAGCTGACCGTCAATTTTCACGCCGTACAGACGACTTCGAGCACCATCACCCTGCACGCCAACTCCCTGGTGCAGCAGCTGGAGGATCTCGATGCCCAGCTGCGTCCCCTGATCGAGAGCTGGGACAGTGCCACCAAGGATCAGTACTACGCGCAGCAGCTGGCCTGGGCCACGGCGATGTCCGACATCCAGTCGATCCTGGCCGAGATCGGGGTCAAGCTGAACCAGGCGTACGAGGACTTCCTGGCCACGGAGATCGCGAACGCCGCCGCGTGGGAGAACAGCCACGGCGTCTCCGCGCTCGGCCGCATGTCATGACGACCGACATCAGCGTTCACTTCGCCGGGTTCACCACATACACCGACTCGCTGAACGCGCCGATCACCGCCGTGGCCGGCCAGGTCGCGTTCGGTACGGCCGAGGCCGGCGCGCTCTCGGTGGGCACGGGATTCCAGGGGGCCGCCGCCCTGCTCGCGGCGCACGACGCCGCGTTGCGGCAGATGTCGAGCCTGCTGGGCCAGATCCACGGCGGCATCACGACGGTGCAGGCCAACGGCATCACGATCCAGAAGCGCTATCAGAGTACCGATGGGACGCTGGCCGCGGACATGGAGCCGGTGCGACAGGCGCTGACGACCTGAGGGAGGCAACCCATGACCGGCGGCACCGGATCGGTCCCGCTCGCGAGCTCGAGCATCTTCACGCTCGCGGCGATGATCCTCGACGCCAAGCCGGCCACCCTGGGCGCGATGGCCCAGCGCTGGTCCGACCTGGCGGGCATCTCGACGAACTCCGCAGACGGGATGGAGTCGAGCCTTGACACACTCATGAGGAGTTGGCAGTCCAGCCGGGCGCAGCCGGCCTTCGAGAGCAACACGCGCCCACTGATCGGCACCCTGCGCGCGGTGGCCACCGACTCCACGAAGATCGCCGTATCGCTGCGCCAGGCCCAGACCGATCTGCAGCGGTCGCAGACCGAGATGGCCGCGCTGCTGGCTCAGGCGAACGCGTTGATCCCCAACGGCCCCTTGGACTATGCCAACGCCGCGGGCCAGACCACCTCGCAACAGCTCGCGGCGTTGACCCAGCAGGCAGTCAAGATCATCCAGGCGCTTTCCGACGACTACGACGTGCTCGCGGTGGGGATCTCGTCAGGGATGCCCGTCTATGCGGGTCCGGCGGGTCCGGCGAACACGACGCCGGCCACCGCGAGCCAGAACTCAGCGGTGAACCCGGTGTCGCAGATCCCGACGGTGCCCACGGCCCAGGCCTCGCAGTCCTCGCCGACGGCGAGCGCGATCCCGGCGTCGGCGCCGACGTCTACGCCGATAGGGTCCACGCCGACGATCCCGGCCCTCGGACCAGTCGGCACGACCGTGCCGACCTCGACCGGGATCCCGACCGCGACGCTTCCGACGCTGGATGCAGGAGGCATCGGGACGGCGGTCCCCACGATTCCGGCCGCGTCGGCGATCCCCACCACGCCACTGACACCAGTGACACCACTGACACCGGGCACGTTCACCGACACGTTCCTGCCGGCCGGGACGCTCGGTATCGGCGGGTTCGGCAGCTATGACGTTCCGCTCAGCCCGGCGCCGGGCCTGTTGCCGGCGGAGCAGCCGGTCTCGGCCCTGCCGTCGCAGAACGGGGGCTCGTCGGTGGTCGCCGCCGAACCGCCGGCTCCGAGTGGGGACGGAGCGGCGGCACCCTCGGGGGCCGGCGCCGGGATGCCGTTCCTGCCCGGGATGCCCGGCGGCGCGTCAGCCGGGTCGGCCTCCGGGCGCCGCCCGAAGCTGGGGGAGGGACTGTTCGACGACGACTCCCCGGCCGAGCAGGAGCGGCGCGGTCGCCCGGCGGTACGCCAGGGCGTCATCGCGGCGGAGGAACCCGACCTGCCGATCAGCGCCTACGGGTCGTCGCAGGATACTGTTGGTCCGCGGCGGGCGCGAGCCCGCGAGTCAGGGTTCGATGACGGCGTGTGGGGCCTGCCGGCCGGGCTCGCCGACCCGATCCTGACCACCGATGGGACGCGGGGCTGAGCGTGAGGACGGACAGGCGATGCGATCCGAGGAACCGGAGCCCGCGGTGGCCGCGGTGACCGCGGAGCTCACCGAGCTTCGGCTGGCCAGCGACGGCGAAGAGGGGCTGACCATCACGGTGGACGGGTTCGGAAAGGTCGTCGGCGTGAGTGTCGGCCCCCAGCTGGCCCGCAGGGTACAGGCTGAGCGTCTGGGCCGCTTGGTGGTCGCCGCGGTGAACACGGCCCGCTTGGCGGCCGGGGAGGCGGCCGGGGACCGGCTGCGGGAGCTGAGCCAGGACGGCACGGCGTGGGAGGATTCCGATCTGCCGGGCTGGCTGCGCGAGGCGGTCGCGCCCCCGGCCGACGACGGCGGGTCCGCGGGCCTGGGCCCGGAGGGCGGGCTCCGGTGAGCGTCGACCGCGTGCTGGCCGAGGCCGACCAGGCCTACGCGGCGATCCAGCGCTTCCCGGGGCGTATCGCGGCGGCGCGGCTTAGCGGTTCGGCCGGGAACGACTCGGTGGTCGCCCACGTCGACGGCGCGGGCAGGCTGCTGCGGGTCGAGCTCAGCGAGACCTTCCTGCGCCACGCCGACGAGCGCCGGCTCGGTGAGTATCTGCTGGTGGCGATCGAGCGGGCGGGCCTGGCGGCCGAGGAGTTCCTCGCATCCCTGCCCGGAGAGCTGCCGGCGTGGATCTCCGAGGCCGCTGCCCGCCCGGCACCGGGGGAGGGTGAGCGGTGACGGACACCGCCGGATCCGCCCCGGACGCGAGCGCACTGCGCGCGCACGCGGCGAACCTCAGGGCTCTGGGTGAGCATCGAACGGCCGACCTGGCCGCCCGCACACGCGCGCTTGCGGTCGAGGACCGGTCCTTCGGCGACGCCGCCGTGCTCTCCAGGCTGCCGAAGGCCTACACGGCGATCCGCGAGGAGGTCGCGGACCGCATCGGCCGCGCCACCGAGGCGTCGCTCACCGCCGCGGACACCCTCGACGGACTCGCCGCACGTGATCGGCAAGCTGACGAGGACGGTCCGCCGCGTCCCGGCGGCGTGGGACGGTAAAGGAACCGACGTGGCGGTTTTCACTCTGGCGGACGTGCCCGGTTGGGAGGTCGTCGCCGCGGCGGCCCGGCTGGTCGACGTCCCGTTGCTGATCGCGTCGCCGGACGGTGCCGGCATCCCCATCGCCGCGGCGGACTACCGCTGGGGCGATCCGGAGGCCGTGCGCGCAGTGGCCGACGAATGGATGCGGACGAGTCGCGAGGCGCACGAGCTGACCGAGCCGCTCGGCGAACTGCGCGGTGTCGCCTCTGCCATCGAACGCGGCTGGAGCGCTCTGGCCGCCGAGCAGTACCTGGACCACGCACGTCGCATCGAGGACTCCCTGGCCCCGGTCGCCGTGCTCTCGAGCTCGGTGGGCAGGCGCTTGTACGAACTCGCCGACGAACTCGACCGGGTCATCCAGCGGCAGGTGGCGGCCGTGATCTGGACCGTCGCGTCAGTCACCGCGCCGCTGGCCACGTGGACGGTCAACGCGGCGGCGGCGCCGGTCGTCGTCACCGCCCTGGTATCGCTCACGGCACGCCTGGAGACGGCAGCGAAAGCGCAGTACTCCTCGGCACTCGATCACGACCGCGCGCTGGCGGACTTGCTCGACAACGCGAACGGAGGTACTGACAGAACGTGAGTGCTGTATCAGACGCCGATGACCGGGATGGCGACTTCGACCTCGGGGAGTCGCCCTGGCCCACCACTTCGCGTCCCGTTCCAGAGCCTCCTGCCGCGCCCATTTTCGTGGAGGTCAAGCCGACGGCGCTGGAGGAAACCGCGCTGGAGGAAACCGCGCTGGAGGAAACCGAGCTGGAGGAAACCGAGCTGGAGGAAACCGCGCCGGTACCTGTTGCCGAGCCCGGGCTGCCGGATCCGGCGCGGAAGCCTCCTGCCGAGCACCCAGCCGAGATCGTCACGGCAACAGTGATAGCGCCGGCGGTAACCGTCCGACAGCCGCAGGCGCGCAGGGCTCGGCCCAGGCCGCAGCTGCTGGCCGTCGCCCTGGCAGCTGGTCTGGCCGCCACCGCCATCGTGGTCGCTGTCGTCTCCTCCGCGAACGGAGCCAACAAGCCCGAGACGGGCCGCAAGGCCGGCACGAACGCGGGATCGCCGGTCGCCGCGCCGCCGATGTCCAGCACCACCTCGGCGGCGGCCTCGACCTCCGCGTCCACGTCGACGCCGGCACCGAAGGTTTCCTCCAGTCCGAGCAGTGCCGCGTCGTCCCCCGCGAGCCCCTCCTCGACATCGGATACGAGCGACGCAGCGGGAACGACCACGGGAGTCGTCAGGACCGACTCCGGCAGTTCGGCCCCGGCCTCGCCCATCCATAGCAGAGCATCCACGACGGCCTCCGCACCGGTGATCGTCACGACGACGCCTGCGGCGCCGAAGACCAGCATGTACTACTCCGGCGGGAGCTGCGGCACGACCTGGCGTATGTATGGGTCCTGGCAGGATCTGCCGGGCTCCTCCATCGACGGCTGCGGCGACGGGTACACCCGCACACAGACGGGCAACCACGGCAACATCGACTGGTATTTCAATCCGGGCACCGGTGTCGCGTGCACGTTCCGGGTCTACATTCCGGACTCCGACTCCATCACGACGATCTCTGCCCACTACCTGCTCTACGGATCGTCGGATCACTCGAACCAACTGCACGAGCACTACATGCAGCAGAAGGGGCACGGCGGGACCTGGCTGACGTTCAACTCCACGCCCTATTCCAGCACCACCGGATCCTTTGACCTCTTCCTCTATGACGACCGTGACACCGGACAAGAGGAGGTGGCCGCGGCGGCGACCGCTACGTGTTCGTGAGCGTGCGACGTGGCGTCGGGTTTGAGAGTCCGGCAGGGTCTTTCGTGTATCTACGGGCTCGAAGATAGTCTCCTGTGTCAGCAGTCGAGGACTCTTCGGACGCGCGCTTCGGGGGCTGTGTGGATTTCCTGATGCTGGGACCGCTCGAGGTCCGCCTGTCAGGCCGGCTGCTGCCGCTGGGCGGACCGAAGGACCGGCTGATGCTGGCCACGCTGCTGCTCCAGCCGAACCGGGTTGTCCCGGTCGAGCGGTTGATCGACGCGATCTGGGATTCCCCGCCGGTGTCGGCTCGCAAGAATGTGCAGACGCACATATGGGGTTTGCGGCGTCTGTTCACGTCCAGCGAAGGCGACGGGCGGATTGAGAGTACGGCAGTCGGCTATCGCCTGCGCGTCGGCGAGGACGAACTGGATGCCGAGCGTTTCGAGCGCCTGGCCGGTCAAGGCCGGCGTGCGCTTTCCGAAGGTCGGCCCATGCTCGCCGCAGAGGTCCTGCACCAGGCGATCTCGCTGTGGCGCGGTCCGCCCCTCCAGGACGTATCGCTCACACCACGACTGCAAAGCCATGTCGTCGCCCTCGAGGAGGGCCGGCTCGCGGCGGTCGAGGATCGGATCGAGGCCGAATTGCGGCTCGGCCGGCACGACGCACTCGTCGGCGAACTCCGAAGCCTCATCGCGCAGAACCCGCTGCGCGAACGCCTGCACGCCCAGCTGATGCTCGCGCTCTACCGCTCCGGCCGGCAGGCCGACGCCCTCGCGGCGTACACGGCGGCTCGGCGGGCTCTGCTCGACGAACTCGGGATCGAGCCGGGACCCGGCCTTGAGCGGCTGCAGCAGGACATCCTCCGCCGGGCCCCCGCGCTCGAACTCGCACCGGCCACGACGTCGTTCCCCATCAACCAGCTGCCCTCGGACCTGGCCGACTTCACAGCCAGGAGCCGGCAGAGCGAGCCCTTGACCCGGCTGTTGCACAGCGAGGAATGCGCCGGCGGCGCGGCGGTGACGGTGGCGGTGATCACCGGACCGCCTGGTGTGGGAAAGACCTCCCTGGCTGTTCACGTGGGCCATCTGGTCGCCGAGAGCTTCCCGGACGGCATCCTGTACGCGAGCCTGCGTGGGCCGGACGAGACCAGGCTCCCCGCTCAGGACGCCATCGGCGGCTTTCTCCGAGCGCTGGGTGTGCCCTCGGAACGGGTGCCGGACGCTCTGCCCGAGCGTTCGGCGTTCTTCCGCTCACTGACGGCCGGCAAACAGTACCTGATCGTCCTCGACAACGCCTTCGACGAGGCCCAGGTGAGGCCCCTGATACCTGGTTCCTCCGGGTGCGCGGTGCTGGTCACCAGCCGCAGCAGACTGGTCGGGCTGTCCGCGGCCGAGACGGTGGCGCTGGACGTGTTCTCCCCCGCCGAGTCGGCGGCACTGCTGTCCCGGATGCTCGGCGCGCAGCGGACGAACATGGAACCGGACGCGACGGAGGAGGTCGCGCGGCTGTGCGGCGGCCTGCCGCTGGCGCTGCGGATCGCCGGCGGGCGACTGGCCGCGAGGCCCGCGTGGCCCATCGCCGGCCTGGTGCGGCGGCTGAGCGACGAGCGCGAGCGGCTGGCCGAGTTCTCCGCGGGAGACCTGGAGCTGCGCACCGCGTTCGAGTCGGCCTACCACTCACTGTCAGCCGACGAGCAGCGACTGCTCCGCACACTCGGCGGTTTCGGATCAGAACCTTTCGACGCCGACGCCGCCGCGCACGCGGCGGGAATCGGCGCGCGCGAGGCAGGCCGGCTGCTTGAGCGGCTTGCCGACGTGCACCTGGTGCGCGTCGCGGAGATCGATGACCGCTATCGGCTTCACGACCTGATCCGGCTGTTCGCCCGTGATCTCACCGTCGCGGACGCGGCACCCGCCGGCGGGTGACGAGCGGCGCCGTGGGCCACAGCGACGAAACGACGCCGGACTATGCGATACCTGCGCGCGAGGCCAATCCCGGGTCCGGCCTAAAGATCCAGTGCTCGTACAGTCTCGCCGAGGTCGGGCCCGAGGATGGGGCCAGCCGAGGTCCCAGATCGCGGCAGGCGCCCAGCAGTGTGGGCAGGACACGGAGCAAGTCGCCTTCGGCCTCCCCGGTGAGGTGCGCGAGCCGGATGATGACGGGGTGGACGGCACGCAGCAGCGCGGGGCGCGGGCCGATCAGCGTGGCCAGAGCCACCGACCGGAAGGTGCTCTTCGACGTCCCCGGCACGTCTTCTTCGTCTGGGGCGCCGTCGATCAGGGGCTCGACGCCGACGGCGGCGAGCCATCCAGGATCCGAATGCCGACCGCTGTGAGCTGCCCGTCCGGACTGTAGGCCGCCCGGCGGACCGCCTCATGGGCTTGCGGCGAGATCGGGAAGCGCAGGACCGCCGACAGCGGCAGGTAGACGGCGGTCCACGGGAGCGCAGCGGTCGCCGGGCCCCAATACTCCATGTCCTACCGCAGGAGGATGCGAAGTGCAGTGTCCATGCCGCCAGATGTCCTGCCACTGTCTCCAGGCCCGAGCGATGGCTCGCCTCGCCCGCCAGGCCGGACTTCGATGCCGTGAGAAGCCGCCACACGGCAGACCGCTGTGCGACAGTGGTCTGATGGACCGCTTGCGTGATTGGTGGGACGGGGAGAAACCGCAGGACGCGGTCGAAAAAGTACGGCGCTGGTGGGACCAGGACGGACCGCAGGACGCCGTCGACCACGTACGGAACTGGTGGAAAGACGCGGACGGCGCCAGGCGTCCGGACGGTGGGCCCGGGGCGGTGCGCCGGCCGGCTGGTCTGGGCGAGGAGCCGCCGCCGTGGTCTCGAGCGCGAGATTTCGGCAGTACGCCGGTCACCGACGAGCAGAGTGGCTGGGTCGAGAAGTCCGTCGACTGGTGCCTGCATGAATTCGGCGACGACGTACTCCGGTACGGGACCGCGCTTCCCATCGACGTCCTGCCGCGCGCCTACGACGCATCGTCGGATCAGGTCCGGGAACTCGTCGAAACGATTGCCGACGTCATGTCGGTCCAGTGCGACGACATCGAGGTCGAGTTCTTCCACACGCCGCCCGAAAC
>Ga0068852_100003815_pt1 | contig 10581 bp, 15 predicted proteins | sample KBSCornC22_FD_66594 | JGI IMG/M metagenome (GOLD analysis project Ga0068852, IMG submission 66594) | Corn rhizosphere microbial communities from Kellogg Biological Station, Michigan, USA - KBS Corn C2-2 | ecosystem: Host-associated > Plants > Roots > Rhizosphere > Soil ... | reverse complement strand
TGGTCGACGAACCATTGGCCGAGCTCGCCCAGCGTCAGGCCGTGGCGCATCGGAATCGGCCCCGCGCCGACGAAGCTTTCCCATCCAGGCCGAAGCGACAGCCCTTCAATCGGGCGCCCCGCAGGATTGGGGCGGTCCAGCACCCACACGCTCTTGCCATGCTCGGCCGCGGCTTCGAGGACATAGAGAAGCGTCGTGATGAAGGTGTAGATCCGACAGCCGAGGTCTTGAAGGTCGACGAGGATGGTGTCGAATGTGCCCATCGATTGGCCGGAGGGACGCCGCACTTCGCCATAGAGGCTGAAGACCGGGACCTGGTGAACGGGATCGGTGAAGTCGTCGGACTCGACCATATTGTCCTGCTTGTCGCCGCGAAGTCCGTGCTGCGGCCCAAATGCCGCAGTCAGCTTCAGGCCCGTCGCGGCAAGTGCGTCTACGCTGTGGATGAAGTCGCGGGTAACCGACGCGGGATGGGCGAGAATTGCGACGCGCTTGCCTTCCAGGGGCCGGCGGAGGTCCGGGTCAGCGACGAGGCGGTCAATACCGAACAGGGTCATGGAGGCTGTCTAGGGCAGCTTCGCAACGAAGCAATCGCGCGCGTGAAAATCGGGCTTTTCGGCCGGGTGAGCGAGGGCCCAGTATGATTTCGTCCCGTCTCTCTCCTCGATCACCGCAGACAGGCCAAGGTTCCAGCCTTTGCCGGCTTCAACCGCGATCGTCGCGCCGACCGTCCACCAGGTGAAATTGTCCTCCATTCGAATGTACGGCGGGGAGCGGACCTCGGCCTTGGTTATGTTTTCGCGGTAGCCAGAAAAATCATAAGCCGCCCAATTTCCCTTCGGCGCGAAGTTCCACTCTGTGTAGCTGTCGGCACCCTCGGCTCGGAGAAACGCTTCGAAACACGTCGTCCGCCACAATTCATCCGCCCGCCACGGCTCGGCCAGCGCAGGGATGACGAAGCGTTCCGCGGGCGCACTCACCCCGAACCAGATGTTCGTCGTCGCAACCGGACCAAGCGAAGCGACATGGTCGACCGTCGCCCAGACTTTGAATGGTGGGTCCGCGGGTGGCGTTGAGGGATGCGGCACGAGATTGAATTGCATTGCGGGGCAGTAGCAGCGTGGAAAGCATGACGCTAAGCGGCGGTCATGAGTTCCTACCGCTCTTCGCTCATGCTCCTGCTCGACGAGCGCGGCTACATCCACCAGGTGACCGACGCGGCGGCCTTGGATGCGCTGGCCGAACGGCAGGTCATACCCGGTTACATCGGCTTCGATGCGACGGCGTCGAGCCTCCATGTCGGCAATCTCGTCTCCGTCATGCTCCTCCGCCGGCTGCAGCAGGCGGGGCACAAGCCCATCGTGCTGATGGGGGGCGGGACGACCAAGGTCGGCGATCCAAGCGGCAAGGACGAGAGCCGCCAGCTCCTCTCGGACGAGCAGATCAACGTCAACGTGACGAGCATCCGCCGTGTTTTCGAACGATTCCTGACCTTCGGCGAAGGTCCGACCGATGCGATCATGGTCAACAACGCCGATTGGCTCGACACATTCGAATATATCCCGTTCCTGCGCGAGGTCGGGCGTCATTTCACCATCAACCGGATGCTGACCTTCGACAGCGTGCGCCTGCGGCTCGACCGCGAACAGCCCCTGACCTTCCTCGAATTCAATTACATGATCCTGCAGGCCTATGATTTCCTCGAGCTGTTCCGGCGGGTCGGTTGCAGGCTGCAGCTCGGTGGCTCGGACCAGTGGGGCAATATCGTCAATGGTATCGAGCTCGCGCGCCGGATCGACGCGACCGACCTGTTCGGAGTGACGACGCCGCTCATCACCACTGCCGACGGCGCGAAAATGGGCAAGACCGCGCAAGGTGCGGTGTGGCTCGATGAGAAGCTGCTGAGCCCTTACGATTACTGGCAATTCTGGCGGAACACCCAGGACGCCGACGTCGGGAAATTCCTCAAGCTGTTCACCGATCTGCCTCTGGAAGACATCGGGAAGCTCGAAGCGCTCGAGGGCGCCGAGATCAATCAGGCGAAAATCGTGCTCGCCACCGAAGCGACCGCCTTGCTTCACGGACGCGAAGCGGCGGAGACGGCGCGCCAAACCGCAGAGACGACCTTCGCCGGCGGCGGCATGGGTGAAGACCTGCCGACGCTGACGGTTGCTTCAGGCGAGATCGAAGTCGTCGATGCGCTGGTGCAGCTTGGACTGGTCTCGTCGAAAGGTGAGGCGAAGCGTTTGATTGCCGGCGGCGGTGCGCGAGTCGACGGTCAAAAGGTGGGCGCCGTAAAACTCTCGGTAGGAAGCAAGCCGTTGAGGCTTTCGGCAGGCAAGAAGAACCACGGAATCATCCGAAGAGATTAGTCGTCGATCGAAGAGGCGATTTGTAACGCTGCCCGAGCGCAATCCGACGCTCGATTTCCCATTCGAACCGCTTCAGCTTTGCAACCAACAATCGCGGCTTCGCTGGATCTGCTCGATCACTTCGACATAAGAGGCGACGACACTTTCCTCCGAAAACTCGCGCTGAGCCTTTTCGCGACCCTTGCGACCCATCTCGAGACGCCGCTCCCTGGGCATGTCCAGGATCGACAGCATGACATCGGCGAGAGCCTGCGACGAACGAGCTGCGCAAAGCAGGCCGGTGACCCCGTCGTCGACCGCTTGCCGGCATCCGGGCACGTCCGCAGCGATCACGGGCTTGCCCATGGCGCTCGCTTCAAGGATGACGCGTGGAAGTCCTTCGCGATAGGACGGGAGCACGACGCAGTCGGCGCGCCGGATGTACGGCCTGACGTCTTCGGCTCGCCCGAGAATGTCCACGACGCCTTCCCGGACCCAGCTCTCTGCCAGTTCCGGAGCGACCGCCTTCGGATGCCTTTCTGGGACTCCAACGATCTGGAAGTGGGCGGATCGCTGCGCCTTCACCAGCCTCGCTGCTTCCGCAAACTCGACGACGCCCTTGTCGCGAAGCAAACGCCCGATGAACACGAACGTCGGACTCGCGTCAAAAACGTCGGCATCCGAGGGTGCAAATGCCTGGAGGTCGATTCCCGATCCTGACACGACTGCGGCCTGGTCCGCTCGAACGAGTCCCAACCGTAAGAAAAGCTCGCGGTCTTCGTCATTGTGAAAGAAAACGCGAGCAGAGCTGGGTAGCGCCAGCCGGTACAGGTTCACCACCAGCTTCCGCAGCAGGGGTCCGCTTAGGAAACCCGTCCCGAGACCTGTAATAGTGTTGATCACCGGAACTTGCGCCCAGCGCGCCGCGATCGAGCCGTAAATGTTCGGCTTCGGCGTGAAGGCCAGGAGCGCTGCCGGAGCCAATCCTTTGATCATGCGATAGTAGCGAATGAGAAGCAGCGCATCGGCGACCGGCGAGAAACCGCCCGAATCGACCTCGATCGGCTCGACTCGGACGCCCATCGCCTCCAGCGTCGTCGCCCACTCGTCGACACTCGCCGCTGCGATGACTTCGAAGCCCCGCCCGCGGAGTTCGCGGATGATCGGCGAACGGAAGTTCACGAGGTTCCATGTCGAATTCGCGGCGAGCAGGATTCTGGCTGCCATCTTCGGTGCACACTGCATGCGCTAGCGGACGCGCCCTTCGGCCCGCATTCCAACCGGCTTTGCAATGTCGCTCTCAACCTGGATCTTCACCGATCTTCTCGCTCCTCGAAGCTTATCTGGACCCGAACCCCGTCAGCATGGTTTTGATCGTCCGCAGAAGGATCAGCAGGTCCAGCCAGGGTGAGAAATATTTGATGTAATAGAAATCGTATTGGAGTTTGCGATGAACTTCGTCGACCTCCGCGACATGGCCTTGGTTGACTTGCGCCCAGCCCGAAATGCCCGGCTTGACCACGTGACGGTAGCGGTAAAAGGGCAGCTCGTTCGCGTACCAGCGCGAAAGAATCTCCGCTTCCGGCCGGGGCCCAATCCAGCTCATTTCCCATCTGAGAATGTTGAAGATCTGCGGAAGCTCATCAAGCCGCAGCTTGCGAAGCCTTCTCCCAATGCGCGTGACCCGATCGTCATCGTCGAGGGTCATCGCCGCGCGGCGCTCGTCAGACACTTCGATGTCGCCCATCGTCCGGAACTTGTAGACGGTGATCTTGCGGCCGGCGAAACCGACCCGCTGCTGCCGGAACAGAACCGGTCCGGAGCTGTCGAGGCGGATGGCAATTGCGATCATAAGCATCACCGGGAGCGCGAGCGGAAGCAGGACCAGGGCGACGACGAAGTCAATGAGCGCTTTGAGGTGGAAATAGCCGCGAGCCGGAACCAGCGAGCCGAAGCTGTTTTCCGATAGCTGCTCAAGCTCGACCCGACCGGTCAGCGATTCGGCGAGCTGCTTATGTTGGTAGACGATTCGACCAGCCAGCGCCGCATCGGCAAGAAAAGCTTCCCACTCGTCCGGCAGGTCAGCCGAGAAATCCGCTACGATCGCGTCGCTGGCCCTGGCATCGTATAGCTTCGGCCGCTTCAGCCGGACCCATTGGACCGCACTTATTCGGAGCAGGCGATCGACGGCGCCGAACGGAACCACCGCAATGCGCGCGACGATTTGCCGCTCGGCGTAAAAATACAGAAGGTACAGCCATAGGACATGGAGGACGAATCCTGCCGCGAGCGCAATCCGGTCATAGGGGAAACGACTGAGCAGGAACCACACGACGACGATGCCGTGCGCGGTCGAGGCCGAAGGCAGGATCACGTATGTCCGTCGAATTCCGGGATATGTCTCGACCGAGAGCCGCATCCAAAAGGCCATGACGACCGCGACCGTGTTGGCCACGAGCGCATTCGTGGCTGCAGGCTCGAACAGCTTTCCGCCGACGACCGTGCGAACCCACCACGGCAGGAGCACTGCAACGACCAATGCTCCGACGAACTGGAAGCGCTTGCGATTGAGAATCGATCGGCGGCGCTCTTTCGACGGCACAAGCTTTGGGCTGATTGAATCCATCACGAATGTCACAGAGCGAATCTACTTTTCCTCATTCAAGCGGCCAGCCCAACGCGCCGACCGGCATGTTAGTCGCCGACGCGGGTTTGGCGCCAGACCAGGCGAACTGCCCCTTACCCGCGCATGAACATTTAGCCGGCGCTATCCTGCAGCTTGTGCCGCTTTAGCGCGTGCCGAAGCTGGTCGTAGCTCAACCCGAGCGCGGCCGCCGTCGCGCGCTGGTTGAAGCGGTTGCGCTGCAGCGCATCTTCCAGCAGCTGACGCTCGTAAGCGGCCACGGCGCCGCGAAAATTACTGGTTGAGACCGACGGATGTGGTGCGGATGAGGGTCCGTTGGATTCAGGTGCCAGCTCCTCGCCCAATTTTTCAACGGCCACGGCGTGCGTCTGCACGGAGTCGGCTCCAGGCGCCCATGGCGAATGAAACGGATTGAAAACGATCTCGTCGATTGCCCGCTCGGGATCCTCGTGCCGATAAACCGCGCGCTCAACCGTATTCCTGAGCTCACGCACATTGCCGGGCCAGGGATAGGTCTCGAGCCTGGCGAGCGCATGAGCCGTGAAGCCCGGCCAGTTCGGCCAATCGAGCTCAGCCGCCATTCGCCGACCGAAATGCTCGGCAAGCAACGGTACGTCGCCCTGCCGCGCCCTTAGAGGCGGAAGCGTGATGACCTCGAATGACAACCGGTCGAGCAGGTCCGCTCGAAAATTCCCTTTCTCGACCTGGGCCGGAAGATTTTCGTTGGTCGCAGCGACAATGCGGACGTCGACGCTGATCGGCTTGGATGCGCCAATGCGGGTGATTTCGCCATATTCGACAGCGCGGAGAAGGCGGTCCTGAGCCGGCATCGACAAGGTGCCGAGCTCGTCGAGGAACAAGGTGCCGCCGTCCGCCTCCTCGAAACGGCCGTGACGAGTCTTGACAGCGCCGGTGAAGCTGCCGGCCTCATGTCCGAACAGTTCCGCTTCAATCAGGTTTTCGGGCATGGCAGCACAGTTCATGATGATCAGCGGACCGGCCCAGCGCGGCGATAAATGGTGGAGACGTTCGGCGATCAGCTCCTTGCCCGTCCCGCGCTCGCCGATGACGAGCACCGAACGGTTAAGCGGCGCGGCGCGGCTCGCCCGCTCGACCGCGTCGAGGAAGGCCAGGCTCTGGCCGATGAACTGGTCTGTCCGCTCCATCGTTTTCCGTCTAAAATTCTGGCCGACTGTTGGTGGCAAATCCCACCATTTGGCAAGGATTTTCGCGCCGTTTTCAAGCGAAAACTCGTGCTTTCGGCTTAACTCCTAACTTTCCACAAATATGGCACGTCTCTTGTATGGTGATAGGCAGGTTTAGGCGCCTAATATTGGAATTCGGAGTGACTGGATGAGTATCTTTTCCCGAACACGGGACATCTTCGCGGCGAACATCACCGAGATGCTCGATCGCTCGGAAGACCCCGCAAAGATGATCCGTATGGTGATCCTCGAAATGGAGGAGACCCTGGTCGATGTCCGCGCCTCGGCGGCGCGCTGCATCGCTGACGGCAAGGAGATGCGTCGAGCGCTCCACCGGCTCGACGAGCTTCAGAAGAACTGGACCGAAAAGGCCGAGCTCGCACTGTCGAAGGATCGCGAAGACCTCGCCAAGGCTGCGCTGATCGAGCGCCAGAAGGCCGCCGACATGGGCGACGGGCTGCGCGAGGAGATCAAGGTCATCGACGATACGCTCAAAGGATATGAGGGCGACATCGCCAAGCTCCAGGGCAAGCTCCGCGAGGCGCGTGCCCGTCAGAACGCGATCGCGGCGCGGTTCGAAAGCGCCGTGACTCGCGCCCGCGCTCGCGAGCTCTTGAACGGCAATCGGACCGAAGACGCATTCTCGAAATTCGACATTCTCGAGCGCCGAGCGGACTTCGCCGAAGGCCGCGCGGACGCGCTCGGAATGACCGGGCCCAAGAGCCTCGAGGAAGAAATCGCCGAGCTCAAGGCATCCGAATCCGTCGACAAGGAGCTCGAGGCGATGAAGGCGGCGCTCAGGTCAAGGGGGAAATAAATGGATCCGGACAATATTGTCGGCATCATCGCCATTGTTGCCCTGTTCATCGGGCTGCCGTGGTTGATTTTCCACTATGTGACGAAGTGGAAAACCGCGGCGACGCTGACCAGCGGGGACGAGAAGCTGCTCGACGAGCTGCACGAAGCGGCGCGGCGGCTCGACGATCGCCTGTGCACAATCGAGCGGATCATGACCGCGGAGAACCCCAACTGGCGCCAGCAGTGCCTGCCCGGCCGCGACGACAGCCGACGTCTGCTCGTGGATGGTGAGTAACATGGCCTACGACCGCTATCCTGCACGCGAGCAACGGACGAACCAGCCGCAACAATATAACAAAGAACCGGATTATCGCCGCGACGAGCCTTTTTATGGCGCGCAGCCGGCGAGCCGCACACGCTTCTATCGCGACAAGCAGAACGGCAAGGTGATGGGCGTCTGCGCCGGGATCGCCGATTACACCGGCTTCGACGTCGCCCTGGTCAGGATCTGCTTCCTCGCGGCCGTCTTCATGAGCGGCGGATCGGTGTTGCCCTTCTATTTCATCGCCGGCTGGGTCGCGCCGAAGAAACCGCGCGAACTCGATTATGACGGCAGCGAGGATCGCCAGTTCTGGCAGGGCGTTCGCGCTTCGCCGGCAAGAGCCGCACGCGACATCCGCTCCCGCCTCAAGGACGTCGACCGCCGGCTTGCCGATATCGAAAGCTACGTGACCACCGAAAACCGCTCGCTAGCGCGCGAAATTGACCAGCTACGATAGTTCATTTCGACAGGGGGTAATCGATGGATCCGGAAGCGCTTCAAGTCTTCGACTTCATACTTCGCCTTTTCCCGTTCATCGCGATCATCGTGGTGGTCAGCGTTTGCGGATCGCTGTTGAACAACTGGCTGAAAATCAAGAACGGCTACCCTCTCTCGAACAGCTGGGGCATGCCGCTTCACCCGAAACGAGATGACGAAGCGCTTGAACGGATCAAGCTGATCACAAGCGAAAATGCGCAGCTTCGCGCCGAGCTCGGCTCGATCAAGGATCGGCTCGAGAGCCTGGAACGGATCGCCACCGACCATCCGTCCAAGCTCGCCCGCGAAATCGACGCGCTGACCATCGACAAGGGAGGCAATGCATAATGGATGGTACCCCCGTCTTGCTGGCGATGATCATCATCGGTTTGCCGACGATCATGCTCATGCTGATTGCCAACCGCTTCTTCAAATTTCGTGAGAAGAAGCTGGAGGTTGAGGCGCTGAACGCGGCCGAAAAAGCCGCGCAATATGCAGCGCGCAGCACTGAGCTGGAGCAGCGCGTGCGAGTGCTCGAGCAGATCGTCACCGACAGCGGAGCCCAGACCGCTGCGCAGATCGAGGCGCTTCGCACGCCCTCTGCCTTGAAGGCCCCACCCCGAAAGCGCACATCAAAGGTCAGCGAAGGGACCAAATAATGATTCTGGATGATCCGGCAACGATTTGGGTACTGATCCCGCTCGCCGCGATTGGCATTGCGCCGTTCAAAATGTGGCTCCGGGTCAAGGAGAAACAGATTTCCGCACAGACCAGCCTCGCGGCCGAGAAGAGCGCTCAATATGCCCAGCATATGGAGCGGTTCGAAGCGCGCCTGCGCGTGCTCGAGCAGATCGTCACCGACAGCGGCGTTCAGACGGCATCGCAGATCGAGGCGCTGCGCGAACAGGCACGAATTCCCGCAAAGGACCAGGCGCAATGAACCCTTTTGAGTTCGTCATTGCAGTCCTCTTCATGGTGTTCGCCTTTACCATCATCAGACATAAGCTCGGCATTCCCACCCGTTCGATGCGCGAGATGAGGGGCGAGCCCGCGAACGGAGAGGAAAATGCACGACTTCGCAACCAGGTGCAGCAGCTTCAGGATCGCATTCGCATACTCGAACGGATCGTGACGGACAGCGGCGCCCAAACGGCGGCGCAGATCGATGCGCTACGCGAGCGAGACAAAATTGCAGAGGATGAATCGAATGGATAGCGGACAGCTCATGGTCGTCCTGATCGTCGCGATGGTGCTATGCGCGTCCATCGTCCGGGCGAGATACGGCTATGGCCGCTTCGGCCGCTACCGCCGCGATGAAGGGATCAGCGCTCAGGAGCAGGCGGAAAATCTGCGCCTTCGCGACGAGGTCAAGGAACTCAAGGAGCGCATCAAGGTGCTCGAGCGGATCACCGTCGAGAAAGAGAATAGCCTCGCAAAGGAAATCGAGTCGCTGCGCGACCGTTAGAGGTGCTAGGGGCCGGTCATGGCCGGCCTCCCCCCACTCAAGGACATTCTAGAAGAATATGAGCTGGTCGATGCCGAAGACCGTTACCGGCTGCTGATCGACCTCGGACGCCAGCTCGAGCCCATGCCCGACGCCCTCAAGACCGACGCCACGAAGGTGCGCGGCTGCTCGGCCTCGGTTTGGGTCTACCCCACGGCGACCGACGGCCGCTTGCATTTCCTCGCGGACAGCAATGCGGCGATCACGAAGGGGATCGTCGCGCTGATCCTGAGCTCGGTCCAGGACAAGCCTGCCGCGGAGGTCGCGAACCTGGACGTGCACAAGGCCCTCGAACCTTTCGAACTAGGGAAGCACCTGAGCGCAAATCGCACGCAAGGGGTGCCCAACATGATCGCGCTCGTGAAGAGCACCGCCGAGCGTTACGCGCACGCCTGAGCCAATTTTGCGGACTGGAAAGCGGTCGCCCGCTGTGTCAGCATCAATTTGGTAATTCGCCGGGCCTTAGGAAGGTGCCGTGGAAAACGATTCGATCCGATCCAGTGGAACCAACACCCTCGTCGACATCTGGGTTGACGGGAAGGTTCGCGCCATCAGCGTGTCGCAGGCAGCGATCGGGGCATTTCTCGGCTTTGAGGAGGCCCGAAACCTGACCGAGCGCGATCGGTGCGAGTTCGTCAGGAACCATTTGCCGCTCCTCGTCTCTGCGGCGAAGAACCGGCTGCGTGATATGGATGGTGCCGCTGAAAGCGTCGCTATCGAGGTCGGCGACCTCCCAAGACCGGATGGTCGGAGTGGCGATCGCCGAAAGAGCAATCGGCGAAAGACCGAACGGCGCAAGACGAGTCAGCCGACAGGTCACAAGCCCGAGCGCCGCAAGAGCGAGCGGCGTCAGCGTGAGCGGCGAACGTCGCCACCCGGCCAGGAATGATCTTCTAGGCCGCCTTGCCGTTCTTGCGCTCTTCGGCCTTTCGCAGGACGTCGTAAGCCGCCTGGACCTGCTTGAAGCGCTTGGCGGCTTCGTCGTTGCCGGGATTGGCGTCCGGATGCGTTTCCTTGACAAGTCGCCGGTGGGCGCTTTTCACGGCCTGGAAGTCGGCATCGCTATCCAGTTCCAACGCGTCTAGCGCGCGCATCTCGTCCCGGCTGCGGGTGCCGTCGCCCGGACCAGCCCATTGCCATTGCGCGGACTTGCGGAATCCTTTCGCACCTTGCTCTTCCTCCGCTGCGCGGCGGGCCGCTTCCTCCGGAGTCAGGCCAGCGAAGTAGTTCCAGTTTTTGTTGTACTCGGCGGCATGCGCTTCGCAGAAATACCAGCGTTC
>Ga0068852_100003811_pt1 | contig 10583 bp, 6 predicted proteins | sample KBSCornC22_FD_66594 | JGI IMG/M metagenome (GOLD analysis project Ga0068852, IMG submission 66594) | Corn rhizosphere microbial communities from Kellogg Biological Station, Michigan, USA - KBS Corn C2-2 | ecosystem: Host-associated > Plants > Roots > Rhizosphere > Soil ... | reverse complement strand
TCTCGTCGATATCGAGCGCCGGATCGTCGATCCGCGCGTGGTAGTCCTCCGGCCCGTCGAACACGATCGCGCGGCCTTCGAACGCCTCGGGGTCCTTCGGATCGGAAAGATAGCGCGCGCGGAATTCGTCGGAGATCACGCTCGTCTTCATGATCGCCGAGTCGAACAGATTGCCGCGCAACACCAGAAAGCCGGCCTTCTGCGTGAGCGGATTCCCGAACGGCCGGATGACGGCTTCGTCCTGGATCGCCGCATCCGTGCAGTTCTCACCGAGCGAACGCCCATTCGCCGTGAGTGTTCCCTCCGAAATCAGACCGTGCTTCATCAACTGGGCGACGACGGCAGGCACGCCGCCGGCGCGATAGAAATCTTCGCCCAGATATTCTCCGGCCGGCTGCAGGTTGACGAGCAGCGGGATGTCATAGCCATAGGTCTGCCAGTCGTCGATCGAAAGGTCGACCCCGATATGACGCGCGAGCGCGATGAGGTGCAGCGGTGCGTTCGTCGATCCGCCCAGTGCAGAATTCACCCGGATCGCATTGATGAAAGCGTCGCGCGTGAGAATATCCGAAGGCTTGCGGTCGGCATGCACCATCTCGACGATGCGCCGTCCCGTTTCATAGGCGCATTCCTGGCGGTCGCGATGCGGCGCGGGGATCGCAGCCGATCCTGGCAGAGACATGCCGAGCGCCTCCGCCAAGCTGTTCATCGTGGTCGCGGTGCCCATCGTGTTGCAGTAGCCCGTCGATGGCGCTGCCGAAGCGACGAGTTTGATGAACGCCGCCCGATCGATTTCGCCGGCAGCGAAACGCTCGCGGGCCTTCCAGACGACGGTGCCCGATCCGATGCGCTTGCCTTGCGCCCAGCCGCTTATCATCGGGCCGACGGAAAGCGCGATGGCGGGAATGTCGACCGTCGCTGCCGCCATCAGGCACGCGGGCGTAGTCTTGTCGCAGCCGGTGGTGAGCACAACGCCGTCGATCGGATAGCTATAGAGGACTTCGACAAGGCCGAGATAGGCGAGATTGCGGTCAAGACCCGCGGTTGGACGCTTGCCGGTTTCCTGGATGGGATGGACAGGGAATTCGATCGGAATGCCACCCGCATCGCGAATCCCTTCGCGCACGCGTTCCGCGAGCACGAGGTGATGGCGGTTGCAGGGTGAAAGATCGGATCCGGTCTGCGCGATACCGATGATCGGCCTGCCCGATTGGAGCTCTTCGAGGGAGAGGCCGTAATTCATGTAACGCTCGAGATACAACGCCGTCATATCTGTGTTGTCCCGGTCGTCGAACCAGGCCCGCGAACGCAACCGCCGAGATGCTGAATTCATTTGAAATACCCGTTCACGCGCCAGCCCCCCGCTCGATCTTTGTCGCAGCATTCCAGCCGTGAAAAAATGCCGTCGCACGAATAGCCAGGAAATGTCGTCGTCATTCTGCGCGCACAGTCAGAGGCGTTCTATGATGGGCCGGCGCTGTCGGCCTACCATTTTCACTCGGCACAACCTGCGGCCCCCATTTACTCAGACAAATTGGCACAAGGAGTCACCCTTGGCAAGACGTCCCGAAAGCCGCCGATGTGTCGCAGCACAGCCCTTTGCGACTGGAAGCGAACCAGAATCCGCGACGCTGGCAGGAATTCCAATTGTCTGATTTAATCCCACTCGAAGCCAATTCGGACGAACACAATGTCGGGGCGTGCTTTCCTTTTTTTACTTTGCGCGGTGGTGCTCGTATTAGCGCATGCCGATGCCGCGCCGCTGCATGCTATTGAGAAGACCTCCTTTGGCCGTGCCGGAGACCAGAACGTGGACGCCTACACCCTTACCAATGCACGCGGCATAGAAGCCAGGATCATCACCTACGGGGCCACGCTGGTGTCGCTGAAGACACCCGATCGCGGCGGCCATCTCAAGAACATCGTCTTGGGTTTCGACACGCTGGAGCCTTATCTCGCCGGCGTGCCCTATTTCGGCGCGACGGTGGGGCGTTACGCCAACCGGATTGCACACGGCAAATTCACGCTCAACGGAAAGACTTATCAGCTCGCGCAGAACGATGGACCGAACAGCCTGCATGGCGGGCGAAAGGGCTTCGACAAGCGCGTGTGGACGGCCGAACCGTCCGAAACTCCAGACGGGCCGGCATTGCGCCTCACCTATGTCAGTGCGGACGGCGAGGAAGGATATCCCGGCCAACTGACGACGCACGTGACATATCAACTGAAAAACGACGACACGCTCACCATCGCTTTCGAAGCGGCTACGACGGCGCCCACGGTGGTGAATCTTGCGAACCACGCCTACTTCAACCTGACCGGCGATCCGAACCAGACCATTTTGGGCCACGTGCTGACGATCAATGCCGACAAGATCACGCCGGTGGACGCAACGTTGATTCCAACCGGCGAGCTGCGCCCCGTCGCGGGTACGCCATTCGACTTCCGCAAGCCCACGACCATCGGCAGCCGGATCGAGGCAACGGACGAGCAGCTCACGCGTGGTCATGGCTATGATCACAACTGGGTTCTGACGAAGTCCCAGCCGGACGCACCGACACTCGCCGCCATATTGAGCGATCCGAAGAGCGGGCGCGAAATAGAACTCAGCACGACACAGCCGGGATTGCAGTTCTATTCGGGTAATTTCCTGGACGGCAAACCGGCTGGTCCCGGCACGGTCTTCGCACATCGGACCGGGCTGTGCCTGGAGACACAGCACTTTCCAGACTCGCCGAACCACCCGGCCTTCCCGTCCACGATTCTTCTCCCCGGCCAGACCTATGCTGAGAAGACGGTGCTCGCGTTCCGAACCGCGAACTAGCTTCAGGTTCGCGACAGCCGGTAAAGCCCGGCGCCGTGGCTCGGGATAACCTGTGCGAAACTGTCATTGACCGAACCAAGATCGCGGCGCGCCCAGAGATCGCGGCACTGCATCGGGCTCCGCAAGCCAAACTGCGCGAGCCTCACCGGTAAGGGTGCAGCCACATCGCCCAAGTTGAAGACCGCGATATAGGCATCGCTATTGGGCGCTTTCGCCTGCCATGCGGCGGTATCATGGGCCCGGAACACTTCGCGGTTCTCTCCGCTTGCCTGATTGACCGCGAGGATCTCGTCATTGGTGAGAAGTGAAGCGGTGAAGTCGTCGAGCTTGCGCAGGTCGCCCCCCATGATCAGCGGCGACCGGGCGATTGACCATAGCGTCATAAGCGTACGCTGCTCGTCGTGGGTGAGGCGGGTGGTTCGCTTCCCCATCTCCAGCACACCGAGCGGGAGCATGTCCGCATCGGGCCATGCGCCGGGCCTTCGATAGGGCGCCCAGTTCTTCAGCCGCTCGAACTGCTCCAGCAGCGCGGGCCACGTATCCCAGAAATCGTCGCTGATGCGCCACATATTGGCGTTGCGCGCGACGTCGTCGGCTGCCGCGAGCGGCGTCTCGCCCGGCGAGAGCGACAGCACCATCGGCCGGCCGCAGCGGTCGATCGCTGCGCGCACGGCATGGATCTCCGGCGCGTTGCGGACATAGGGCCGGCTCATGTCGTCCGCCTTGATGAAGTCGAGGCCCCAAGACGCATACAGGCGAAACACCGAGTCGTAATAGTCCTGTGCGCCCGGCTTCGACATGTCGATTCCATACATGTCTGTGTTCCAGGGACAGACATTCACCCGGTCCGCGATGTCGCCCGCGCGATATTTCGTGCCGAGGATCGGCAGGTTGCGGTTCGCGGCCAGCCTCGGCACACCACGCATCATGTGGATACCGAATTTCAGGCCGAGCCTGTGCACGAAATCCGCCAGCGGCTTAAAGCCTGTGCCAAAGGCGGCCGAGGGAAAACGGTTGGTCGCGGGAACGAGCCGACCCCATTCGTCCATCGCGAGCTCCGCACCCCTGCGGTAGTCGTACGAATTGGCACCCGGTTCGTACCATTGGATATCGACGGTGAAGATGTTCCAGCCATGCGGCAGCAGGCGCTTCGCCATGATCGCGGCGTTGGCGCGCGCCTCGTCTTCGCGAATCGTGGGACCGAAACTGTCCCAGGAATTCCAGCCCATGGGCGGTGTAGGCGCGAGCGCGTGAAAGTCCGAGGCTCGTGTAACGGACGGCGCAACCGCGAGCGGCACGGCGGCCGCTCCGGCCAGCACGTCACGGCGGGTGAAACGCATTGCTATCTCAACGTCAGGACCACCACCGATTTCGGCGGCAAGGTCAGAGAAAGCTTGCCACCCGTAAGCGATGCGCCGGTGAACGGCACGGGATGAACCGCATCGGGTGCTTCGAACGTGTTGCGCGCATCCATCGCGGGAGCGGTCAGGATTTCGCCGCTTGCCTGCGTCGGGGGCCCACCCGCAAGCGCCGCCGAAACCGGCATTGCCTTGTTGGGATCGAGATTGACCAGCGCCACGACGGTTGCGCCCGTGGCCGTCCGCGCCGCGGAAAGGCTGACGGCGGGAACAGAGGAATTACCGAGCTGATAGCGTGGCGATTGAAGCTCGGCCGGCAGGTACGTTGCGTCCTGGAACGGCCGGAACATCCGGAAAACATGATAGGTGGGTGTCAGCACCATCTGCGGACCCTTGGTCAGGATCATGGCCTGCAGGACGTTCACCATCTGCGCGATGTTCGTCATGTGCACGCGGTCGGCGTGACGATGGAAAATGTTGAAGTTCAGCGCCGCGACGACGGCATCGCGCAGCGTGTTCTGCTGGTAGAGGAAGCCCGGTTCGCGGCCCGGCTCGGGATCGTACCAAGTGCCCCATTCGTCGACCGCGAAGCCGATCTTCTTGTCGGGATCGTATTTGTCCATCACCGCGCTGTTCTGCGTGATGAAATCGCCCATGCGTAGCGTGTGGGCGAGCGTGGAGATCCACTGGTCTTCACCGAAGCCGGTGGTGGGCCCCTTGTTCTCCCAGTGGTCGCCGGGAAGCGTGTAGTAGTGGAACGTGATCGCATCGATGTCATGATGAACTTTCGAGGTCAACGCCTCCGTCCATGACGTGTCGTTGTCGTTGCCGCCGCTGGCGATGAGCATTGGCCGCGCGCCGAGCGGGGCTTTGAGAAAAGTCGCATACTGCTTGTAGAGATCGGCGTAATGGTCTGGCGTCATGTTGCCGCCGCAACCCCACGCCTCGTTGCCGACGGCGAAATAGGAAATCTTCCACGGCTTTGGATGGCCGTTGCGCGCACGCTCTGCGGTGAGCGCGGTCGGTTTGTCCGACGTCATGTACTGGAGCCATTCCGCCATCTCGCGCGGCGAGCCGGTACCGAGATTGGCGTTGATGTAGGCGTCGGCGCCGATCAACTCGGCGAAATCGAGAAACTCATGCGTGCCAAATTCATTGGTTTCCGGCACGCCGCCCCAGTTGGTGTTCAGCGTGACCGGCCGCTTCGCGCGTGGGCCGATGCCGTCCCGCCAGTGATATTCGTCGGCAAAGCATCCGCCCGGCCAGCGAACCACCGGCACATGCAAATCGCGCAAGGCGGCGACCACGTCGCTGCGGAATCCGCGCGTGTTCGGGATCTTCGACTTCGGCCCGACCCACACACCTTCGTAGATGCCACGGCCGAGATGTTCGGCGAACTGGCCATAAATGTGGCGATCGATCTTCGCGCCCGGCTGATCGGCATGGATCGTCGCCGTCACCGGCGCGTCATCCGCGCGCACGATCGCAAGGCCAAGCGTCAGAAACGCGACAGTCGCAAGGACACGCATGCAAATTCCCCCTAGAGAATGACCGATGGCCAGCCGTCCGGCGTCCAGCCGATTGGTGAAACACGAAGCGTCGGGACGCCGTTATTCTGCGCATCATAGGCATGATAGACGAGATAGTAACGGTCACCGTCGCGGCAAACCGATTGACCGCCCGGTCCCTTGAAGCGCTCATTGCCGACCAGCACCTGCTGCCCAAAACCGTGCATCATGTCCTTGCCCTCGGGACCGACGAACGGGCCGAGCACGTCTTTGGAGCGTCCCGCCACGATGTTGTAGGTGCTCTTCGCGCCCCGGCAGCAGAAATCGAACGAAACGAACAGATAGTAATACCCGTCACGCTCGGTCATGAACGGCGCCTCGATGGCATCGGGCGGCTGCGGGCGTGACGCGAGCGAATGGACGGTCGTGTCCGATCCGGGCTTCCCGGTCGCGGGATCGAGCGCGATCATCTTGATGCCGGTCCAGAAACTGCCGAAACACAGCCAGTGCTTGCCGTCGCGATCGACGAAATGGTTGGGATCGATGCAGTTGTATTTGTCGAAGGTGTTTGAGCCGATCACCAGCCCCTGATCCTGCCAGGCGTAGCCCGGTGCAGCAGGATCGAGCGTCGTGTTCGTGGTCAGACCGATGACCGAGTGATTGGAGCCGAACGTCGACACCGCGTAATAGAGCCGGTACTGACCGTTGAAAATGGAAATGTCCGGCGCCCAGATCCCCTTCGTGCCCGGAATCGCGTCCTGCACCCATTTCGGAAGTGCTGGGAATAAGCTGCCGCGGCGGGTCCAGGCCACAAGGTCCTTCGACGTACGCCAGGGAATCAGCCCCGTGTCCGAACCGCTCGGCCCCGTGCTGAACACATAAAAGGTATCGCCCTGCTTGATCATGCAGGGATCGTGTGTGGGCGTGAGATCGCCAGTCATCTTGTCGTTGAGCACGCCGGCCAAAGCGCGCCCGAACGGCGCGAGCGTCAGCGCCGCCCCTGATCCCACGATCGCACGCCGGCTCATCATCTGAGCGTCTCCTTCAAAAATAAGACCGGCCGCCCGAAACGGACGACCGGCCCCCCAGCGTGCTTGCGCACAAACCGGTCTTAGAGTTTGAACCTGAATCCCATCACGAAAGTCTGGTCGAACCGGCGTGTATCGCGCGGGAACTCCGGACTGCCGAAGTAATCCTGGTAATCGCTGTTGAGAAGATTCGTCGCATCCAGCGTGGCCGTGATGTTGTCGTTCAACTGATAGCTCGCCGACAGATCGAGCCAAGGCTGCGACTTGGCGAAGATCGTGCCCGGCTGCTGGCCACCGCCAGGTGCGGGACCCACGTTGAACCCGTCACGCCAGTTGTAGGCGAGACGCAACGACACCGGGCCCTTCTCGTAGATGCCGATCAGGTTGTACGACCATTTCGAGATGTTCTGGAAATTGCCATCGACGAACGTCGCATTCGCCTGCGCACCAAGACCGCTCAAAAGCCCTGGCAGGAAGTCGAAGAACTGGGTGTAGCCGACTTCCACACCATCGATATGGCCTTCAGGAGCGTTCACAAAGCTCGAGATATTGTACGTGATGCCACCGATCGCTTCGGGGAAATTGTCGATTTGAATGTAGCCGCTTATGTCGCGATAGAAGACAGCACCGGTGAGCACATTCTGTGGACCAAAATAGTATTCCAGCGACAGATCGACGTTATCGGATTTGACAGGCGCCAGATTTGGATTGCCCTCCGACCCGGAACCGAGCAGCGTTCCCGTTTGAGCCGACAACGAAAGCCCGGGATTCAACTGAGCAAACGTCGGATGGGTGACTGTCTGGCTTGCGGCCAAGCGCAGGAACAGGTCGTCCTGAAGCGAGAACCGCATATTGAGGCTGGGCAGCCAGTCCAAAGTGTTTTTGTTGCTCGCCGTCGGGATGTAGCTGAACGCATAGATATCCGGCGGGGTGAAATCGACGACGATCTGGTTGCCCTTCATATCGGCTTCCGTGTCGACAACTCTCAGGCCGATATTTCCGTCCACCGGAACCGAGCCCAGGTCGAAACCGAAATTCGCCTTCACATAACCGGCGTAGCTTTGCTCCCGGTCGTCAAACGACTGAGTCGGATCGAGCGGTGGCGGCGCCCCGACAGGTGACTGATCATACAGCTCCCGCAAATACGCGATGTTGTGGTTGAGCCAGTTGGGATCTGCGTCCGTCCATTGCGTGATGCCGAACTTTCCGTCGAACTGGCTGCCTTGGGTGACATGAGCCGCACCGCCGCGAAGAGCGGATAACGCCATGTAGCAGGCCGGTGAATTCGCGGCAGCGAGGATCATCGGGTACTGCGGGCTCGATTTTGCACCTTCCAAATCGGCCCGGCAGTCGAGGCCGCCAGGATTGTCGGCCCTGTTCTTCGCGAAGCGGTCTACATACCGGATGCCGGCATCAAACGACTTGAAGAAGCTCGATCCGTCCATGTCGTAGTGCAGATCGCCGCGCCAATCGACTTCGTTACCGTATTGCTTGACCCATTGGTCGTAGAACTGCCGGATATGGAATTGCGACGGATCGGTCAGGTCGACGCCCGTGACGTTCATGTAGGGCGTGCCGGAATTATGATAGTTGAAGTCTGCTGTATAGCCGTCAGGCGGCGGATAGTACTCCGTATCCAGGATGAAGCCGGTCTGGTCGAACCGGCTGTCCGTATAGTCGAACTCCGTGGAAAGTGTGAGATTGCCATCCCGCCAGGTTCCACCCGTCGCTGTCTGAAACGTATCCGTCTTCGGCACGAACGATTGATCGCTGGTGAGATCATAGCAGCCGCCGGTCACGGTCTTCACGAGATTGGTACCCGGGAAGACGGTGGCGGTCAGCGAGTTGGCGCAAATCCAAGGCAGGCCGACGAAGAAGTCGACGTTGTTCGGATTGCGATAGCCAGTGTAGAAAAAATCCGCATAGATGTCAGTGTTGGAATTCGGCGCCCACTGATAGGAAATATTGGCCGCGCTGCGTCGGCGATTACCGTTGATCGACTGCGCGCCTTCGGTCAGGGGGACCCAAGCGGTACCGTCGGGATTCGTGGTGCCCGGCACCGGAAACTGCGGAGAACCGATTAGCTGGGTGTCGATATAATTGTCGAGGATCTCTTCTTTGTAGTGATCCTGGCGATAGGACAGGTCGACGAGAAGCCCCATGTCGCCAATTCCGGTGGACCAGCGGTCGCTCACGAGGACGCTGCCGTCGCCGTCGGTGTTGCCGGACAGCGAGCTGTGCGTTCCATGCGCGGTGCCCGCAATTTCGAGACCGTCGAAATCGAACGGCCGATGCAGGCGCACATCGATCAGGCCGGCGATGCCGCCTTCGATATCGTCTGCGCGCGATGACTTTTCCACATCGACACGGGCCAGAAGCTCGGCGGGAATATCCTGCAATGTGACGAAGCGGCCGGTGGAGGTGAAAATCTCACGCCCGTTGAGCAACGTCGCGATGTCGGGAAGGCCGCGGATGAGAAGCTGATTAGCTTCTGCAGCATTTCTGCTGATCTGGACGCCCGTCACATGCTGCAGCGCTTCGATCACGTTATTGTCTGGCAATTTGCCGATGTCCTCGGCGACAATCGACTCCACGATCTGGTCGGATTTCTTCTTGATGTCCAAGGCGGACTTCACGCTCGCCCGCACACCGGTCACGACGACCGTTTCGATGCCGGATTGCTGCGCCTCCTGTGCGTAACCCTGTCCGGCAGAAACAAGAGCGATGGTCGATACCGCGCAGGCCAATACGCTTCGCAATGTCATGATGATACGTCTCCCCGTCGCGCGCGATCACGGCCGCTCTGCGGCGAGTCACGCCTTATAACTCAGACAATAAGCAAGTTCCCGGGACCGGCGCAAGGCGCGGAATGCTATTGTCTGAGTTTTTTGCGCGACACTCCCCGCCTGTGTTCTTTGTGCCACTTGTGGAAATGTCATGCTCTGGTTGGACAATTGGACCGGCGAGCGATACAAAATTTTCCTCAGGAAAACAGGTCGTTCGCTCCGCATGACAGCATCGCCGCCATCACCCGAGATACGGGGCAAAGCTCTGCGGTTGCACGGAACGATCGCGCGAAAGCTCGGAATCGCCATCGTCTCCGGCCAGTACCGGCCCGGAGACCTGCTCGACGGCGAGATCGCGTCCAGCGAACAATTGTCGGTGTCGCGAACGGCCTATCGCGAAGCCGTGCGCATTCTGGCGGCAAAGGGACTGGTCGATGCGCGGCCCAAAGTCGGAACGCGCGTCAATCCGCAGACCAAATGGAATCTGCTCGATCCCGATGTGCTCGACTGGACGTTCGAATCCGAGCCCGATCTGGAGCTTCTGAACAGCCTTTTCGAGCTTCGCAATGTGGTGGAATCGGCGGCCGCCGGCTTCGCCGCGACACGCCGTTCCGCCACGCATCTCAAAGCCATGCGGTCCGCACTCGAAGGCATGTCCAAGCATACCCTGGCGACCGAGGCGGGCCGTCAGGCCGATCTCGATTTCCATGCCACGCTTCTGGATGCGACCAACAATCCCTTCATTATCTCTCTGACAAACGGCGTCAGCGCGGCCATCAGCACCACGACGATGTTCAAGCAGCGCAAGCGCCCTTTGAGGCGCGATCCTCTGCCGGACCATCTGAAGGTCTTCGAGGCCATTGCCGAACGCGATCCCGGCAAGGCCCAGGAGGCCATGAGCGAACTCATCGAACTCGCGCGCATGGACACGCCGATTTCGCGAAAGCCAAGCGGACGCCGCACGGGCTGACACGGGACAGAAAAAGGCTGACTTATTGTCTGAGTTATCCTAGTGTCGCGCGTCCAACCTTTTGATGTGTGTCCATGTCCCTGACAGGCCAACTCATTGTCGGCTTCGA
>Ga0068852_100003809_pt1 | contig 10584 bp, 9 predicted proteins | sample KBSCornC22_FD_66594 | JGI IMG/M metagenome (GOLD analysis project Ga0068852, IMG submission 66594) | Corn rhizosphere microbial communities from Kellogg Biological Station, Michigan, USA - KBS Corn C2-2 | ecosystem: Host-associated > Plants > Roots > Rhizosphere > Soil ... | reverse complement strand
GTACTTTTTACATTTCTATTTGCTGTTATTGTATTGAATGCAAGTGCGCAATCAACCGCAACCACAAGTTCTCCTTACTCAAGATTTGGATTAGGTGACATAAGCGATCAATTATTGCCCCAAAATATAGCTATGGGAGGCATTTCTACCGCAACCAACATTATAGGCGGATATAATAGCATTAACGTTTTAAACCCTGCCGCATACGGAAAGATCAACCTGACTACTATCGATATAGGTGGGGCTGTTGATATAACTACTTTCAGTAAGCTGGGTAATGCAGACCAACGAAATACAAATGCCAGGCTGAGTCATCTTTTGTTTGCGTTCCCTATTAGCAAAGGCTCAGCATTAAGCTTTGGTTTATTACCCTATAGCCAGGTAGGATATGGCTACAAGCAAACTAATACACACCCTAATCCAAATCCTACTTCATCGGCTGATACCAATACCGTTGTTGTTACTTCATCGGGTGAAGGTGGTTTATCAAAAGCATACCTGGGTTACGGTTTTACTCTTTTCAAACACTTGTCAATCGGCGCCAACTTTTCGTATATTTTTGGTAGCATAAAAAATGATCAGTCCACAGAAATACCAGGTTTATATGGCGTACTTAATTCCCGCAGTGAATTAGATGATCATGTTAAGGGAGCAAGTTTTGATTACGGAGCCCAGTATACCATTGATTTTTCTGAAACAAAACACATGGTGTTGGGGTACTCGGGATCGGCGGGCAACAAACTTAGCGTAACAACGAATTACATTGTAAGTCAATACACCAGGGACGGTAATGGGAACGAAAGTAGCCCGGTTGACAGTTTGGTTAATCAGCAAAACGAAAGCGGTAAAATCCAGCTTCCGCAAATCAACCGTTTCGGCATTTCTTATATGAGCGAAGGGAAGTTCCTTGTAGGGGCCGACTATACAATGGCAAAATGGTCCAGTCTTTCCATATCAGGTGTAAACGCCGGTTTACAGGATAGCAAAATGTTTAATGTTGGTGGCCAGTGGACACCTAACGTTAATGCCTTAAGTAACTATTTTGCATTGATTGATTATCGTTTGGGTTTCCTGTATGAGCAAACCTATTTAGGGCAAACCGCTTTAAATGTAAATGGTGCCAACATAAAAAGATACGCCGTAACTTTTGGTCTGGGTATCCCATTACCGCATGACCGCGCTTCATCGGCATTCTATAAAGTAAACTTCTCAGCCGAAATAGGCCAGCGCGGGCAATTGGCTAACTCATTGATTAGAGAGAACTATGTAAACCTGCACCTGGGCTTCACGCTTAACGACAGATGGTTCCAGCGGTTTAAATTCGAATAAGCCTAACCATGACAGGGGCAAAACAGATATTCGGTTTATTTTTGCCGGTAATAATTGCTGGAGTGGCTCTTTTAACGGGTTGCGAGAACGATCTGAAAGATATTCAAAAAATATCTGCGGCTGAAGTAAATAAGCCGATCGAAAAATATACAGATGTTGATGTGATCTATAGCGACTCGGCTAAAGTTAAGGCACATATGACCGCGCCGTTGATGATCAATTATAAGGTTAAAAAGCCTTATACCGAAATGCCCAAAGGGGTGAAAGTTATTTTTTATGATAATGATTTGCAGGAGAAGAGCACAATAACAGCTGATAAGGGTGTTTACCATGATCAGGAAAAATTGATAGAGCTTCACAAAAATGTGGTAGGAACAAATGCCAAAGGGGACACCTTCAGTTCGGACGAATTGATATGGGACCAAAGCACAAAACAAATACACTCAAATCAGGCAGTCCACGTAAGATTGGCTGACGGCAGCATTACTGATGGTACCAGCTTTGTGAGCGACGAGAACTTCAACCACTGGACCATGGAACAGGGCAAAGGCATTATACATGTTAATAGTCAGGAAATTGGTCAATAATACAGCTCGCTTTTTGCCTAAAATTTTTCTGTTTATTTTTTTGCTAAAAATTGTATCTTGCGCGCTCTTTTGAATAATTAGAAATATTAAATATAGATAAGAATATATGGGTGTAATGACTTATTTGCGCGAACGGATGGGCAAAATTGTTGCCTTTGGCATCGGTTTTGCGCTTTTGGCGTTCGTTGGTGAGGAAGCGGTTCGGCAGGGTAGTTCTATTTTTGGTGCTGACCGTAATACGCTGGGCGAAGTTGCCGGTGAAAAAATAGCGTATGATGAGTATTCTAAACGCCTTGAGGCCAGCGAAGCTCAATTTAAACAGCAATCGGGCCAGGCGAATTTGAATGCTCAATTTACTGCTTACATACAGGAAAACGTATGGAACCAGGAAGTGAGCCAGGCTATTCTCAATAAAGAGATAGAAAAACTTGGTATCGTAGTAAGCAGTGATGAAGGAGCGGCAATGATCAATGGTAACAACCCCGATCCGCAGGTGGTGCAATACTTTGGTGACCCTGCAACCGGTAAAGTAGATCAGGCTAAGTTGAATAACTTTAAAGCAAACCTGAATGCTTCCAAGCCTGATGCGGATATCCGCCTGCAATGGAAACAGTTTATTCAGCAACTGACCGAGAACAAGCTTGCTCAGAAATATACCACGCTGGTAACTAATGGCCTTTATGTAAATGCTTTGGATGCTAAGGATGATTACGAGGCGAAAAATAAGTTGTCGAACTTTAAGTATGCAACTTTAGATTATGCTTCTATACCTGATAGTAAGGTAACATTGACCGATGACGACTATAAAACTTATTATGATGAGCACCTTTCGGAATTTGATAATAAACAGGAACTAAGAAGCTTCGATTATGTGAGCTTCAATGCTGCTCCATCTAAAGAGGACTCTGTTGCGGTAAAAGACCAGGTAGAAAAATTGCTTCCATCATTTAAAAGCAACACAAACGACTCGCTTTTTGTACAAATAAATGCTGAAACAAAAACACCGATTGCTTACAAACGCAAGGGCCAGTTAGGCGATCCTAAACTGGATACCGTAATGTTTGGTGCAGCAAAAGGATTTGTATATGGTCCATATTTCTCGCAGGGCAGTTACAAGCTTGCCAAACTAATTGATTCACGCGTGAGCCCCGATTCAGTCAAAGCACGCCATATTCTTATTGATGCAAGTAAGATTGGTGAAAAGAAAGCCCTTGCACAGGCCGACTCGTTAAAGAAACTGATTGAAGGCGGCAAGTCATTTGAGGAATTGGCTAAAATGTACTCAATTGATAAATCATCGGGCGAAAAAGGTGGTGAATTAGGAACATTTGGCCGTGGTGCGATGGTGGCTCCGTTTGAAGAGGCGGTTTTCAATGGTAAAAAAGGCGATTTGAAAATAGTTCCTTCTCAGTTTGGTGTTCACATTGTGCAAATCGAAGATCAAAAAGGCTCTTCACCAGTTGTTAAAGTTGCCGTAGTGGATAAACCAGTAACAGCGAGTGCCAAAACACAAGCTGTAGCTTATAGTAAAGCACAGGGATTTCTGGGCTCCCTGACAAAAGATAGTTTTGATGCCCAGGCTAAAAAAGAAGGCCTGACCAAGAAAACTGCACCTGATGTAAATGCATTGGCATCAGGTTTGCCGGGATTGGACAATGCCCGTGAAATAGTAAGATGGGCATTTAAAGCCAAAACGGGCGATTTTGGCGACCAGGTATATGTGGTTGGCGATCAGTATGTGATCCCAATCCTGACTACCATAAAGCCTAAAGGTACCTTGTCACTTGAGCTGGTTAAAAAGCAAATTGAGCCTGCAGTGCGCAATCATGTAAAGGCTAAACAATTAATTGAAAAATTAAGCGGAGGGTCATCTATCGACCAGGTTGCCCAAAAAGCAGGCAGCAAAGTAGTTCCGGTTCAGAATGTGGTATTTGCTAACCCGGTGATCCCTGGTTTATCGTTGGAATATAAAGTGGTAGGTACTGTATTTGGTTCGCAGCCAAACAAGTTATCAAAACCGATCGAAGGCCAGCATGGCGTTTACGTAGTAGTATTGGATAACTTTATCAATCCTGCGCCGCTTGCTAACGCGATCAGGGAGAGAGAACAAATTGCGCAAGCATTGCTGCAGCGTTCGCAAGGACAGTTGTTTGAGGCCCTGAAAGATAAGGCGAATGTAAAAGATTACCGTGCTAAGTTCATGTAAGATATTTTAAAGTAAATTTGTAACCGGGATAGTTAACTGTCCCGGTTTTTTGTTTTTGGAGAGCTTACTAAAAAGCGTCATTGCGAGGAACGAAGCAATCTCCGGACTGTGCAGATCGGGGAGAAGGGGTTTGTTGAGGAACGTTCAGCTAAAAAACTGCGGTTCATTGAATGTCCTAAGTAGAGATTGCTTCGTTCCTCGCAATGACGTGTTGATAATTGATGTATAATTTATAAAGCAATGGATATCCAGGAAAATATAGTAAATAAAGTAGCGCAAAGTGGGTTGGTTACCCTTGACCCTGCTTCGTTTTACCCGCAGGGCGACAGGGTGGTTTATGATATTAAGGATAACCTGTATATGGAACTGATCCTGAAAGAAAAAGATTTTAGAGAGTTTGTAAAGAACCACGACTGGACACAATACACAGGCAAAAACGTAGCTATTACATGTACTGCAGATGCTATTGTACCTGCCTGGGCATACATGTTGGTTGCAAATCGTATGGCGCCTTACGCCCGCGAGGTTGTTTTTGGTGATGCCGCGATTTTAGAAACCGTGCTGTTTGAAAAGGCAATGGCCGGGTTTGATGCTGAGCAATATCGCGATCAACGTATCGTTATTAAGGGGTGCGGAGATATTGATGTTCCTGTATCGGCGTATGTAGAACTGACAAAAAAGTTAACGCCGGTTGCGAAGAGCATCATGTTTGGCGAGCCATGCTCCACCGTGCCGATTTATAAACGCAAAGACTAAAATGAATTTCTTTTTTAAAAGCAGCGAATGAGGAAATACTTGTTATTAATTCTGGCGTGCTGCTGCCTTCAAAATCTTTTTGCCCAGGAACTTAATAAAATCAGCGAGGTCGCTTTTAAAGCAGGTGAAAAACTAAGCTATAAGATGAAATATGGCTTTTTCACTGCTGCTGAGGCTAATATTCGCGTAGAGGAAAGCCCTACGCAGTTCAATAATAAACCTGCTTTTCACATCATCGCCGAAGGCAAAACGGCAGGTACCTTCGATGTTTTTTATAAGGTGCGCAACCGCTATGAAAGCTATATCGATAAGAATACTTTGTTGCCTTATTTTTATGCTGAGAATAGACGTGAGTCGAGTTGGAAGCATACCGATAAAGTAACTTTTGACCACGAAAAGAAAACGATAACCGCGGCGAAAGGAGCTTTTCCCTACAAAGGCGACCAGGTATTTGACTTCGTTTCAGCTTACTATTTTGCGCGTTGTCTGGATGTTTCGAAGATCCAAATCGGGCAGAAATTCGATTTGCAATATTTTTTGGAAGACGGTATTCATGCCATGAATATTACCTACGTAGGTAAGGAGCGGATAAAGTGTGCCATGGGTACTTTTAACTGCCTGAAGTTTAGTCCGACCATTATTCCCGGCCGTATTTTCAGAAAGGATAGTAAGCTGTATCTTTGGATCACGGATGACAACAACCGCATCCCGGTAAAAGCGCACGTAGAGGTGATAGTCGGCAGCTTAACCATGGAGCTGACATCAGCTGCAGGGTTAAAATATCCGTTAAACCCGGTGAGTAAGGAAACGGATTAGTGTTAGTGATCAGTTATCGGAGATCAGTTAATCAGGAAAAAGGATCAGCGAAATCAATTTAATCAAATAAATCAACGGTCAATGATAGAAGTAGGCAGTGTTTTGGTGCATGAGGACATAGTTAGGGAGAACTTTGTCTGTAACCTGAAAAAATGTAAAGGAGCTTGCTGTTTGGAGGGGGATTCTGGTGCGCCGTTGAACCATGATGAACTGCATATTTTGGATGAGATCTATCCTAAAGTAAAGCCTTTTATGACGGCGAAGGGTATCGCCACTATTGAAGAAACCGGAACTTATGTAACCGATTTTGAAGGCGATTATACCACGCCCTGCGTCGACACCAATAAAGAATGCGCCTATGTTACCTGGGAAAATGGTATTACCAAATGTGCCATTGAAAAGGCTTATGAGTACGGCGCTATTAGCTGGAAAAAACCGTTATCCTGTCATTTATATCCTATCCGGATTACCAAATACCCGGAGTTTGATGTATTAAATTACGACCGCTGGAGCATATGCAGCCCTGCGTGTTCATTCGGTAATGAATTAAAAGTTCACGTGCATGAGTTTTTGAAGGAGCCGCTTATTCGTAAATATGGTGAAGAGTGGTATAAGGAGTTGGAAGAGGCTGTTGAGGCTTATAATTCGTTAAAAGAATAATTTTATTAGTAGTAAACTGAAGCTTTTTTGACCTCAAATTACACAAGTATTTATTCTATGAATATTGACGATTTCTTCAGTATTAAACAATACAAATTTCTCCATAAGTTTACTTACCCCTTCTTGTAACACGTAGTCAAGCTCTTCTTTATACAAAGGGATGACCGAGTATACGCATATATTCTTTTCTTCGTTTTCTATTGTAGTAAAGTCTTCCGAGAAAGTTATAGAATCAAGTAGTAGAACGCTATGGAAATTATGATTAACTATATGTTGATCATTCAATGGAATAGTATGTCCCCACCCCAACCAAGTGTTATTTAAATGTGGGTACTTTGATAATTGCTTCAGCAGTCTTATTGGCCAATAGTTATTTTCGTTGGCAAAGTCATTATAGTTAATATTCCAATCAGAAGGAAGCAGAATCATTACTTCTGCAAAGGCAAGGTGAGGAGAATCAAAAGGTACGTGCATGGGTAAGGCACTCATGCCACTGCTTATCATTATATAGTAATCCCTATCCTCATTGGGTTTTATTATATAAATGTCTGAATGAACTACCTCTGATTCTTTTTCATGCATTACCAATATTTCGTCTTCATCAAAAAACTCGCTGAGATGATTGTCTATTAATTCAAAAGAGTTAGGTATTTGGCTTTTTTTAAAGTACATGATTGGTTTAGTCTGTTCCTCTAAAGTAAAACAAATTCCGAACTTAACTTAACAACTTTACCAATTCCGTAATCCTCGCCAAATGATGATCATCGTGTTCGGCGACGAACAGAAACAAATCCATAGTACGCATAGGAGTTTTCAATCTTGGATGTAATGCCGACTTGAATATGGTTTCTTCATCCAGGTTTTCGATAAGCGTTATGGTGCGTTCTCTTATCTCCCGAAAATCACTTAACAACTTTTCAATTGATTGCGTATTATGATTGGCTTCATCCGTTTTACGGTTTGCAAGATCAGTCGGCCTCATCTCCATCTCTCCGTTTTTAATATCTTCCAACCGTCCCTGCCAAAGGGGTTCGAGGTCGGTTAAATGCCCAACATTTTCTTTGATTGACCAGGTGTTGTCAACCTTTGTTTCCAATATTTCAAGGGGGATGGATTTGAATTTTTCTTCCAACCGGGCAGGTGTCCCTCTGAGCCGTTCAATGATCGACGGAAAGATATTCTGATCCTTACTGAAGTCGAAACTCCTTTCAAACCATTTTACTTTTTTCATGTAGCTGGTGTTAAGTATCACCTAAGTTATACATCGATTTTCGTTAATGTTATAATGACTTGGTTTTTTTGACCTGAGCGTGTATTTATGGCGTTCGATAAAGGAGTGAAAATGTTGTAGGATCATCTTTAAAGTTTCAAATGTTTGGCAATTGCATATTTATAAGTATTCACGGGCGTTCACGGCATTATGAACGTGAGCACTTGTAATGCACGATACCAAGATTTACAATTAAATTGGATAATATTGTAGGATAATTGATACCTGAACAGATGAAGACAGCGTTAATTACCGGTATTACAGGGCAGGATGGTGCTTATTTAGCCGAGTTCCTTCTGAAAAAAGGTTATATGGTACACGGCGTGAAAAGAAGGTCATCTTTATTCAATACCGACCGCATTGATCATCTTTATCATGATCCGCATGAACCCAATGTGAAGTTCAAACTGCATTACGGAGACTTGACTGACTCTACCAACCTGATCCGCCTGGTACAGGAAGTTCAACCCGATGAAATTTACAACCTTGCCGCCCAAAGCCATGTGAAAGTGAGCTTTGATACGCCTGAATATACCGCTAATGCTGATGGGATAGGCACCCTGCGAATACTGGAAGCAGTCCGGCTATTAGGCCTGACTCAAAAAACCCGTATCTACCAGGCATCTACATCTGAACTTTATGGATTGGTACAGGCTGTTCCACAAAGCGAGACGACGCCCTTCTATCCGCGTTCCCCTTATGCGGTGGCTAAATTATATGGCTACTGGATTATTGTCAATTACCGCGAAGCTTACAATATGTATGCCTGCAATGGTATTTTGTTTAATCATGAAAGTCCCATCCGCGGCGAAACTTTTGTGACCCGTAAGATTACACGTGCTGCAGCTAAAATTGTATTGGGCTTGCAAAACTGCCTGTATATGGGCAACCTTTCAGCCAAGCGCGACTGGGGGCATGCAAAAGATTACATCGAAGCGATGTGGCTGATGCTGCAACAGGATAAGCCCGAAGATTTTGTGATAGCAACAGGCGTTACTACCACTGTGCGTGATTTTATCCGGATGGCTTTTGCTGAGTTGGGGGTTGAAATCGAATTTAGCGGGAAAGATGAGCATGAAAAAGGTGTAGTGATTGATATTGACCAGCAACGAATGGAAGAATTAGGCTTGAGCCCGGATGCCTTAAAGTTTGGCCAAACGGTAGTGAAAATCGATCCAAAGTATTTCAGGCCTACTGAAGTTGACCTGTTAATCGGTGATGCTACAAAAGCAAAAGAAAAACTGGGCTGGATACCTAAATATGATCTGAAAGCGTTGGTGGAAGATATGGTGCAGTCGGATCTGCACCTGGTTAAGAAAGACGATTACCTGAAAAAGGGTGGTTTTAAAACTTTGAACTATTTTGAATAATGCGTTGCTGCTAAGTACTCTATATGAAGAAACTCTTTACTTGTATCGTGTTGTTACTGTTGGTCTGCTCTGCTAAGGCGCAGTTGATGTATCAGCCTTACTCTTATCAATTCTATCAAAAGCTGAATAATACGGTTTATTCACCTTCAACTAATCTGCATACTTCGCTTAAGCCTTATCTGATCGGAGATTCGAGCGCTATCAGGCCATCTTATGATTCTTTATTATTGTTGAAGGCCAATAACATAGGCAAAAGCTGGTTATATCGCAAACTGCTCCGTCAGCATTTAATAGAGGTGAATGATAAGGAATATACCTTTTACCTGGATTATCTTCCTGACTTGCAAATGGGCCGCGAGTTTGACGGGCCTAAAACAGTGTGGATGAACACGCGTGGGTACCAATTGGGCGGTACCATTGGTTCTAAATTTTTCTTTTATTCCAGCGGTTATGAGAACCAGGGAAAGTTTGCTAAATACGAAACAGATTATATCAACTCTGTTGGTATGATCCCTGGTCAGGCCTTTGACAAAAGCTACGGTAAAGACACCAAAGACTGGTCGCAAGTGACAGCATTGATTGGCTATACGCCAACTAAGTCAATATCAATTGAACTAGGTCAGGACAAAACGTTTATAGGAGATGGCTACCGTTCGGTTTTGTTGTCTGATTATGCATCGGCTTATCCATTGCTGCGATTTAAAGCAGACCTGGGCAAACAGGTACAGTACATGGCAATGTGGGCCTACATGGAAGACCAATATGCTACGCAGTTTAACTCTTTTTCAAACAACCGCCGCAAATGGGGGGCTTTCCATTATATCGATTGGAACATTACTAACCGGGCGTCAATTGGTTTCTTCAATGCGCTGATTGCCGAGGAGGCTAACGACGCAGGTCAGTACCATGGCTTTGATGCTAATTATGTTAACCCTATATTCTTTGTGTCATCCTTTGGCCCTTCAAAACCAGCGCCGGATCATACTTTGTTCGGCTTTAATGGCAAATACAAGGTGCTGAATAAAACAACGATTTATGGTCAGTTTTTGTATGATCAGGCATCATCGGTAACAAGCGGCAGCAACTATGCCTGGCAGGCGGGTTTCAGGGGATCTGATCTGTTTAAAGTTAGTAAACTGAACTACTTATTTGAGTATAATACTTCCAAACCGAATACTTATGCAAGCCAATATCCTATAGTGAATTATACCCAGTTAAGTGAATCATTGGCTAATCCGCTGGGCTCAGACTATCAAGAGGTGGTGGGCATCCTTAACTACTCCATAGGCAGGTTTGATTTGCAGGGGCAGCTTAATTATGCCAAATATGCAGCGAATTCTGTACAGTTAACTGATGCTACTGCTACAAATTCATCGCCATTTATCAGCTCAACCGGGCAAAGAATCACCAATACCCTCAAGTATGCTGAAGGAACTGTGGCGTACGTTTTAAACCCGAAATATAACCTGAGATTGGAAATAGGCGGGCTGGTAAGGCAATCTACCAGCAGCGTTTCGGATACCAAAACAGTAATGTTCATCTTCGGACTGCGAAGCACTTTCAGAGACTTATATCATGATTTTTAATTTA
>Ga0068852_100003805_pt1 | contig 10588 bp, 8 predicted proteins | sample KBSCornC22_FD_66594 | JGI IMG/M metagenome (GOLD analysis project Ga0068852, IMG submission 66594) | Corn rhizosphere microbial communities from Kellogg Biological Station, Michigan, USA - KBS Corn C2-2 | ecosystem: Host-associated > Plants > Roots > Rhizosphere > Soil ... | reverse complement strand
GCGAAATTGTATGAAACGCGCTAGACGATGGCGGCCGGCGTCAGCGCGCGCTTGAACGTCAGGCGAAACATTGCACCGGGAGATTTTGGCAGGAGTTCGAGCGCGCAGCCGTTGGCGTCGGCAAGCTCGCGCGCGATGTAGAGGCCAAGGCCCGTTCCGCCGGAACGTGTCGTGAAAAACGGCTCGAAAATTTGCGCGCGGTATTCGACGGGCACACCGGGTCCGTCGTCGCCGAGCTCGCAGATGACCGCATCGCCCATGTAGCCCGCGCGGGCGGCGATTCGAATGCTTCCTTCGCGCTTCTGGCAGTGCTGCCACGCGTTGCGAACGAGATTCCAGGCGATCTGGCTCAAATGCCCGCGATCGAACATGACGAGGAGGTCGGTATGAATATCGATGACGATGCCGCCGGCGGCGATCCCCTCGGCTTGTGCGATCTCGTCGACCATGGAACCGACAAAATCGCGCAGGCGGATCACCTCGGGCTGCTGCCGATCACGACGATTGAGCTGCAGGACTTCGCCAACGATCCGGTCGATGCGCTTCGCGTTGCTGCGGATCATGCTTAGAAGCCTCGTGCCCTCCGGCGCCACGCTGCCGTCCTCCTCGAGCAGTTGCGCGGCTTGGTTGATGGCTGAAAGCGGATTGCGAACCTCGTGCGCAATAGACGCTGTCAACCGGCCCATTGCAGCGAGCTTCATCTGCTGCGCCTCATTCTGCGCGCGGCCAAGATCCTCGAGATAGATCAGCGTTCCGCCGTTCAGTCCCGAACCGATGCGAACGAGTCGCACGCGCAGCAACCGCTGCGTCGTCTCGACCTTGAACGGCGGCAGCGGCTCGGACAGATCCTCGTTCCAGCGCCGCCAATAATCGTGCAGCGTCGTCGAGAATTCCGCGAGCCGCATGCCGCCACGCATGCGGCCAAATCCGCCGAGCAGTCGCGTCACCTGCGCGTTGTGCCCACGCACGACACCGGTCAAGTCGACGACAAGCACGCCATCCTGCATGTCCTGGATGATCAATCGATTGACCTGCTCGAGGTTCGCGACGTCGATGCCGCGCTGCGCGGCGAGCTCCTCGGATGCTGTCGTATAGCGGCCGATGACGACAGCGATGCCCACCATTGCGAAGTAACCGAGGCAAATGAGCGCCGTCTGGAACAACTGCGGGCCGCGGATATCGCCGCCGAGCACGCGATACGCTTCGAGACCGAGCAAGACGATCGCGGCCATCGCCGCGTGAAAGAACGCCGTCTGCGTGCGCAGCAGCCAGCCACTTGCGGCAAGTTGCGGGAACAGGAGGATGGGCAGCGGCGCGCCCGTCGATCCGCCGGCCACCATCATCAGCGCGATGAACAGGATATCGCCGGCGACGAGCGCGAACAGCGTCTGCATCAGCGGCAATTGCACGCGGTCCTGCTGCAGCCAGCCGAACGCTGCGAGCCCAAATACGAAATAAAGCGACGCTGCCGTCAGGAACGAATTGGGCGCGTCGACGTTCATCGCGCGCAGGTCGAGCAACAGCGCAAGTCCAAGCAACAGTGCGCCGCAGACGGCGCGGAACAATCCGACGATCCACAGGATCCGTCGCGTCGAGCCGGTGATCAGCTCCGGCAATGGCTGCGGCGACGTCGCGGAAGCGGCGGCCAGCGGTTCAGCAGTTACTCGGGCCATGGATAAGCGAGTCGATACCACGTCATCGGTTTGGCGGTCAGCGGCACAATGGCCGTTGCGTCGAATGACGCTGACCGACAGCGCGCATTGTGACAGCTACAAAGGGTCCGGGCACCGATCCTGCCCCGTCACGGGCCTGGCAATATCGAGTCGTGTGCGCGGATACCACACGCACGGAAGCTCGTCGGCGTTGGCGGGCTAATTCGGCCGCTGACTGCGGGCGCGCTCCGCACACTGGGCGTCGCCGCACACCGCGCCGCGCGGTCCAAGCTTCGCATCGGTCGCGGGAACGTAAGTGCCGCAGTCGACACACCGTGTCATCGTCCCCGCGATTGGTTTGCGTTCGTCCTTCGGTTCCCGGTCGCGCGGACGATTTTTTGAAACGTTGATGAGCCGCAGCGCGAACAGCACGACAAAGAAAACGACGAGCCAGAAGATGACCTTGCCCACGTCAATGCGCCGGGCTGCGCGCCGCAACTGCCATCGGCGGCACGCGTGACCTTACGTGCGATGAAGCCATCACAGCACCTTGCCGGGATTCAGCAAGCCGGCGGGATCGAGCATCGATTTGATCCTGCGCATCAGCTCGATCTCGAGCGGTGCCTTGTAATGAACGAGCTCGTCGCGCTTCAATTGACCGATGCCATGCTCGGCGCTGATGCTGCCGCCCGCAGCGACGACGCGGTCATGAACGATCCGATGCGTTGCGTCCGCGTTGCCGAGGAATTCCTCCGCCGCACTGCCTTCGGGCGCTGCGAGGTTGTAATGCAGGTTGCCATCGCCAAGATGGCCAAACGCGATCAGTCGTGAGCCCGGAAACGCAGCGCGAAGCGCAGCACCCGCGTCCTCGATGAATGCGGGAATCGACGAGATCGGCAGCGAGATGTCGTGCTTGATGTTCGGGCCGTCGCGGCGTTGTGCCTCGCTGATGTTCTCGCGCAGCGCCCACAGCCGCTCGGCTTGTTCCTGCGATTGCGCAATCGTCGCGTCGAGGATCGTGCCCGCTTCTGCGGCGTTTGCGCACGCATCCTCGACCTGCGCGGCGAGCGGCGAGTCGGCGGCGCTGTCGTCGACTTGCAGCAGCACGTACCAGTCGTGATCGGGCAGCGGATCGGGCAGCGATGGATGATATTTGCGCGACAGCCGCAACGCGGGTCCGCTGATCAACTCGAAGCCCACGACGCGATCACCGAGCGATCGCTTCATCGAACGGAGGAACTCGACGGCGCCCGCGACTGTTGCAGTGGCGGCCAGCGCAGTGACGCGCGTGCGCGGCGCGGCGAACAGCTTCAATACGGCGGCAGTGATGATGCCGAGCGTGCCTTCGCTGCCGACGAAGAGATGCTTGAGATCGTAGCCGGTGTTGTCCTTGCGCAAACCACGCAACGCGTTCAGCACGCGGCCGTCGGCGAGCACGACTTCGACGCCCAGCACGAGATCGCGTGCGTTGCCGTAGCGAAGCACAGCGGTTCCGCCGGCGTTGGTCGACAGGTTGCCGCCGATCGTGCAGCTTCCCTCGGACGCGAGCGACAACGGAAACAACAGGCCCGCATCGGCAGCCGCTCGTTGCACTTCGGCCAGCGTAACGCCTGCTTCCACCGTCATCGTCGCGTTGGCTGGATCGACGGCGCGAATAGCCCGCATCCGGCCGAGCGACAGCACGATTTCGCGACCCGATTGATCCGGTGTGGCCGCGCCGCACATGCCGGTGTTACCACCTTGGGGAACGATTGGAATACGGGCTTCGGCGCACAACGTGACGAGGGCCGAGACCTCAGCAGTGGTTGCCGGACGCACGACGGCCAGTGCGCGACCGTGGTAACGACCGCGCCAGTCAACTGTGTAAGGTGCGACATCCCCCGGCGTTGAGAGCACGTTCGCCGCACCCACGATTCGCGCGGCGCGCTCGAGGAAAGTTGCATCGGTGCGTACCATGGCGCACGATAGTAACGCACCCCATGCAACGCCTATCCGCGCGTCGCAAGCGCGCGCAACGGAGGATCGATGACCGACGACACGAACAAGCCGGCCAGCGGAACGATGCCGTTCTCCGCCGAAGACGCGATGGCTTTCATGCAAAAGATGTGGAATCCGTTTGCGCTCGCGATGCCAGCAGCGGCCCCAGCCCCCGCCAGTGCGCCTGCGTCGACGAACACCGCATCTGCGTCCGATTCGTCATCGCAGCTCGCGCCGGCATTGCAGGCAATGATGGGTGGCGTGATGCCGGGCATGATGCCGTTTCCGAATCCGGCGGCGATGTTTGCGGCACTCGACCCCGTCGAGATCGAGCGGAAGATCGGTGAGTTGCGCGTCATCGAGAACTGGCTGACGATGAGCCTCAACATGACGCAGATGAGCATCAAGACGCTCGAGTTACAACATGCGTCGCTCGAGGCATTGCGCGTCGCGCATTCGCCGGCGAAACCCGCGCGCGACAAGTAGGAAGGGCAAGCGGCCGAACGATTTCGATCCCGCGTCAGTTCGCTGCGCTCTTGACCGTTGACTTGCCGCGGGCCGGCTTGTTGGGTCGAGCGATGCGCTCGGTGGTTCCGGTTTGCACGCGCGCATCCTGATACAACGACTTGCAGTCGGCGTCCGGCGCATCGCCGAGATCGATCAGCGGGAGCAACGCCAGCGGCCCCGCGAGAAGGCCGAGCCCCACCGATGCGCCGACTCGCGCAACGAGCGGTCCGACTTCCGGGTGGACTGCGGGCGTCTTGAACGTGCCGCCGATGACGACCGGCCCTTTCAGCGCCAGGATGCTCGGCTTCTTGGAATTCGCTTTCAGGTGCAGGTCGTATTGCTCCGTGCGAAAGTCGACCGAACCCGTACCCGTGATCAGCTCGGCCGACGTGTCGACGACAAAGAGATCAGGTGTCATTACGCCGTCCTTGGCGTGAAACGCGCCGACGGCACAGTGGATCGCGGCCGTCTGGTCGCCACCGATCAAAAGCTGCGCAGCGCTCGCGAGGTCGATATTCGTCAGCACGAGACGAAGGGTGCTTGCCTCGCCGCCGCGCATCGCAACGGCCGCTTCGCCATCCGCGGCTGCCCATAGTGCCCTGACACTGTTGCCCCTTGTTCGGAACTGCGCGCGACCGCCGAATCGGCCAGCCGATCCATTCGGCGATGCGAGTTGCGGGAAGATGCGCTTCAGCTCGACGTTGCGCGCCTCGATCTTCACCTGCGCCGTCGGAACGTCCTTGTTCGCATCGAGGGTGATGCTGCTGATCACGTGACCGTCGGCGATCGCGAAGTCGAGCGGGTCGAAGCGCATCACGCCGTCTTTCAGCACGATGTGGGTTGTCACCTGATCGATCGGCAGGAATTCCCATTTGAAGCTCTTGCCGCGGAATTTGACGTCGACGTCGTGATCGCGCAATCGATCGAGCGAGAACGACTTGTCCGGCAACACGCGATTCGTCGCCGCACGCTTCTGCACTTCATGCTTCTGCTCGACAGTTCTCGCCGAGCGTGCCGGATCGCCCGGCGGCAATCCGATGAAGCCGCCGAGATCCTTGTAATTCATCTTCCGTGACGTGAGGTCGGCCGTCGTCAGGTGACGCGGCTTCGAAACGTCGACGGTGAAGTCACCCGCGAGGTCGCTGTCGCCGACGGTTCCCTGAATGTCACGGAATATCCACTGGCCATTTTCGTGCTTGAGATTTCCTTTGAGGTTATAGGGGGGCGTCCACGGCAGTGGTGACGGAACGATCGGATACAGTTGTGACAGGTCGGGTCCCTTGAGATGCAGCATCCCTTCCACGCGGGCGACGTTCGCGGGCACGACCGTCCCGTCGAAGGCCATCGAAGTTGCGCTGCCCTTGGCGTTGACGACGAGATGGTAGGGCGAATTGACGTCGCGCAGTTCCGCGAAGCCCTCGCTCGTGCCCGTGATCTCGAACGGATCGCCGCGCAGCGTGCCGCGTCCATTGAATTTGAGCGGCCGCGACGCAGCGGATTCTGTTTGCAGCGTTCCATCGACACTTGCGGGCAACACTGCATCGCGGTAGCGGATACGGCCATCGTCGACGTCGATCGCACCAAGTGCTGCACCCTTATCGCCATCGCCGAAGCGCCAGTTGGCCTCCCCCGCGGAATTGCGCTCGAGCAGCACATCGGGTTTCGTCAGCGCAACGTTGTCCGGAGACAGCCGCAACAACGATGGGATGCGGAAGCTGAACACCATGCGAGGAAACGTCGCCATCGGCTGCGTCTTCGACCATTCGACATTGCCGAGCGTCACATCTTCGAGAGTGATGCGGGTCGGAAAGCCCCAGTCGACTGCAAGGTGTCCTATTGCGACGGAGCGATGCAGCCGACCGCTGGCGATCGACGCGACCGGTCCCCGAACCCAGTTCCACGGGAACAGGACGATCAGCAGTAGGAGTACGACGAGCGCCCCGAAACCTATGACAGCGTAGCGGCGTACTCCGCGTGCGGCGAGCTCCATGCGTGTCACGCGCACCAGGCCGCGAGAACGTGCCCGCGGGAGACAGCCACCCGGCGCACGCCTCGGTTGGCAGTGAATTCGAAGCGTAGGCGATTCGCCGATTCGAAGGTAGCGTCGAATGCGACGACCACGCGTAAGAAAAGTCCCACAGCATGTGATTACGAAACGCTCGTTGAGCTCGAACGCTGCGCCTGAGAAGTAGGCCCAGACCAGGCTTCGGATTCAGCTTTGCGCCGACTCTCGACTGGTCGTGCGGTCAGGCAATGTCGCTGTCGTGATGGAGCGTTACCTCAAATCGGACGCGCCGGTCTTCGGCATCGTTCGCCTGCTGCTCCTGCCGTTGTTGCCGACGGATTTGGCCGGCTCGCTTAACGATCTCGCGCGCCACGTGCTCCGGCATCCTGAAATCGCCATTCATTCGGATAAGGTTTGGGGCGAGTTGCCAGAGTCAGCGCAGAGCGCGGTAAAGAGGGAAGTAGCGATCGTTGCGCGAAGCGTTGGCGACGCAAAACCTGGTAATCGCGGCTAGAACTCATGCCTTCGGCTATCCTCTGCGGACGCTCCAAAGCGATCGTTACCCGTGCAGCCAGCGCTGCCTTCGCAGTGCAGCTTCGTGTGACGGGTCCGCTTGCAGCGTCAGGAAGCACGTGTCGAGCGGCGCCTCCGCGAGCGTGACATCGAAGCACATCAGCTCGTCGCGGCGGAATGCATGAATGGCGATGCGTTCTCCGGCGCGTGTCCTCGTCAGCAGCTTGTCGAGCGAATCGATCGACGCGCGAACACCGTCGACGGCGACGAGCACATCGCGCGCGGCAAGCCCCGCGCGCTCGGCGGGGGAGCCCGTCATCACGTGTTGTAACGCGAGGTCCTTGCCAACCCGGGTGCCGAGCCAGCTCAACGGTGACGGCGATGATGACGGCTTGCCGCCACGATCGGCGCCATTCACGCCCGCACGCAGCGTGTAGTCGATACCGAATTCACGCAGAAGCATTTCGAGCGGCGCATCGTCCGTCCCGTGAACGTATCGCGCGAAGAAATCGCCGATTGCGTCGCCGCCAAGTTCCGCAACGATCGCATCGATCGCGCCTTCCGGCACGCCGATTCCAGTGCGGCCGTAACGCTGCCATAGGATGCGGAGCACGTCGTCGAGCGACGCACGGCCGCTCCTGCGCAGCGTCAGGTCAAGCGCAGCCGCAACGAGCGAGCCCTTCACGTAGTAGCTGACGACGGCGTTCGGCGAGTTCTCGTCCTGCCGATAGAACTTGATCCACGCGTCGAAGCTAGAGTCTCCGACGCTTTGCACATGCCGGCCCGGATTGCGGAGCACCTGCGTGATCGCGCGTCCGAGCAGCTCGAGATAACGCGCGTCGTTGATGACGCCGCTGCGAATGAGCGCGAGATCGTCGTAGTAGGACGTCATGCCTTCGAAGGCCCAGAGCTGGCGCGTGTAGCCTTCGCGCGCGAGATCGTAGGGCATGAACGCCGCGGGCTTGATCCTTTTCACGTTCCAGCTGTGAAAATATTCGTGGCTCGCGAGGCCGAGCAGATTGAGATAGCCGTCGTCGATCTCGCTGCGGCCGGGCAACGGCAGTTCGTCGCGGCGACTAATGAGGCTCGTGCTCGACCGGTGCTCGAGGCCACCGTAGCCATCACCGACGGCGGTGATCTGGAACAGGTAGCGATCGAACGGCGGACGACTGTGCGGTGCGCCGCCAAAAAGATCGATCTGCCACTGGCAGACGCGCGCGAGATCGCGCGCGAGCCGCTCGAGATCCGCGTGCTGCTTGCCGGAAATCGCGATCTCGTGCCGCACTTCGCCCGCGGCGAACGACGCGAGTGCGAAGTCACTCATCTCGACCGGGTGATCGATGAGCTCGTCGTAGTCGCTCGCGCGATAGACGCCGAACCCGTGCGCACCCGCTCCCGCCGACTCGAGTGTCGTGGCGACGCGCCAACTGGCGAATCCGCTGCCCGATGGCGGTTGCAGCTCGACGGTGCACGGCTCGCGTTCGCGTCCTTCCGGTGCGAGGAACACGCTCGGTCCGTTGAAATAGGCGCGCGTGCGGTCGAGATAAGCGGTACGGACCGACAGGTCGAACGCGTAGACGCGCGCAATCACCGTCACCGAGCCGGCCGCCGGCGCCGCGCGCCAGACATCCTTCGCTTCCTTCGCAATCGAAATCGCGGTGCCGTTCGATTCCGCACGCACGTGCACGAATTGGCGCGCGAACTCGCGGATGAGGTAACTGCCCGGAATCCATGTGGGAAGCCGGAAACGCTGGCCCGCGGGGTCCGGGTCATCGATCGTGCAGCGCACTTCGAAAACGTGGGCATCCGGATCGAGCGGGACAACGTGATAGCGGGTGGTGTGCATGACGAGCGATCGAACGGAGGGCGTTAAGACGCTAGCGAACGAGCAGCATCAAGAGGCCGAACAGAACGGGTTGATGGACAAGGTACACGACGAGGCTGTGGCGACCGAGCAACTGCAGCATCCGCGGCAGGCGTGCGAGAGGCGTGAGCGGTGCAAAGCCACGGTCGGTCAGCCAGTGTCCTACGGCGATCCCGAGCAGCAGCACACCTGACCACGGAAAGAGCGGCACGTAGTCTTCGGTTACAGGCTTTCCCGTCATGAAGCCAAGCCAGCCGAGCACCCGGTTGTCGAAGCGGGGAGACGACAGCGCGAGTCCCGCCACGATGATCGCAACGCCGACCGCAATTGCGGCACGCGGTCGATCGATCAGCGGCCGCGCAAGCAGCAGCGATACCGCGATTGCGTGCAGCACGCCGAACCAGATGAACGAGCCTGGAAACACGATCATGCTGCCGATCGTCACGAGCAGCGCCGCTGCGCCGATCGTCAACACGTGCCGCAGCCACCTTGCATCCGCAGCCGCATTGCGGCGCGCCAGCACCGCGCTGATGCCAGCGATCAGCAGGAATGACGACAGGATCGCCGTGCGCGCGGAGAGCCAGCGGATGTCGTGCTCGAAATCCCAGCGAACGACGCCGAAATGGCGCAGATCGAAACAGAAGTGATAGACGATCATCGCGACGATCGCCACGCCACGCAACGCATCGAGCGCGACGATTCGCGGCACCGGTCCTCGCGCTACCGAGGGCTTTGCCATGTGATGCGAACGCCGCCCTTTTCATCGGGCACGCCGAGCCGCGCCAGCACGTTGCGGACGGCAGCGGACGCGGAAGCGTCGGGTTGAAGCTCCAACGTTCCGCTGGAATTCGCAGCGCCACCGTCGATCGTTCCTGTAACGGCCACATTGCCACCAGTGTTCTGAACCGACGCCGACCAGCGATCGCCTGCGGCTACCGACTTCAACGCAACGGCACCGAGATCGAATACCGCGTCGCCGGTTACGACGCGTGCGCGCTCCCATGTTGCATCGAGATTCCCGGTAACGACATCACCCGCCGCGGACAGCGACGGTGCGGCGGCGTCGACGGTGCCGCCGAGCGTCACCGCGTTCAGCCGCGCGTCGAACAGGGCCGCGAAGGCCGCGGGGAATCGGACACGAAGGCTCGTGACGTCCAAGCCGTCCGAGCGCAGTGACAACGTTCCGGCAACCGGTCCCGCATCGCCATTGCGTCCCAGTCGAACGACGATCCTGCCGCGTGCAAGCGCCGCGCCGTCGAGTTGCCAGTCGATCGGCAGCCGCTGCGTTCCATCGGCGCTCGCGATGACGCCGCTGCCGCGCCACCAGAATCCTGTCGTATCGGTGAGTCGAATCCGTTGCTGCGTCCGCGCTGCGAGCGTTGCGTCGATCAGCGATGCGGGAGCGATCGCCGCTGCGAGCGCGATGGCGCCGAAGGCGACGGCGATCGTTTTCAACAAGGTCATCGCGCCGCGTATGCGATGGCCGTGGGGTTGCGCCGTCTCGGCGCGTCGCGCAGCGACAGGCAGGTGCTCAACGCGCGAATGTCACGTCGGCACGGACACGACCTCGCTCGACGCGCGCCGTCAAGGTCGCTGCGGCGACGCGAACGCCGGTCTCGCGTGCGATGGCGTCGAGCCCTGCGATCAAGTCGTCGAATGGTGCGTCGTCGAGCACGACGGCGTAGCGGCCATCGCCTGTTGCGGACGTGACCGGTACCGCATGCAACGCGTGACGCGCCAGCACGCCGTCGACGGCCGCGCGAATGTCTCCCTCGCGAAGCGGCGTGGCGCCTCGCCCAAGACTCTCATTGTCGGCGACGAGGGCCTGTGCGTTCTCGACGAGTGCTCGAGATCGTGCGACATCGGACTTTGCACGCGCAATCGCGTCGGGAAGCGGCCGCGACATGGCGACGACCGCGAGCGCAGCAAACGCAATGGCGATGCCGGTCAACCAGCGGCGTTGAGTGCGACCATTGCCAAGCCACGAGGCGATTCTGGTTTGCACGTCGATCCGATCAGCGCGCGGTCGCATCGAGTGTTGCACGCATTCGCGTACCGGATGACGTGGGC
>Ga0068852_100003803_pt1 | contig 10592 bp, 8 predicted proteins | sample KBSCornC22_FD_66594 | JGI IMG/M metagenome (GOLD analysis project Ga0068852, IMG submission 66594) | Corn rhizosphere microbial communities from Kellogg Biological Station, Michigan, USA - KBS Corn C2-2 | ecosystem: Host-associated > Plants > Roots > Rhizosphere > Soil ... | reverse complement strand
TATCTGTTCGCGCTGGTCGCCGGCGATTTGAAGGCCAACCGCGACAGCTTCACGACGATGAGCGGCCGCAAGGTCGATCTCGCCATCTGGGTGCGCGAGGCGGACCTTCCCAAGACCCAGCACGCGATGGACAGCCTCAAGCTCGCCATGGCCTGGGACGAGAAGGTCTACGGCCGCGAATATGACCTCGACCAGTTCAACATCGTCGCCGTCAGCGACTTCAACATGGGGGCGATGGAGAACAAGAGCCTCAACATCTTCAACTCGGCCTATGTGCTCGCCGACCAGGAAACCGCGACCGACGCCGACTTCGACAATATCGCGCGGGTGGTCGCGCACGAATATTTCCACAATTGGTCGGGCGACCGCGTCACCTGCCGCGACTGGTTCCAGCTGAGCCTGAAGGAGGGCTTTACCGTCTTCCGGGACCAGAGCTTTTCCGCTGATGTGGGAAGCGCGCCGGTCAAGCGGATTGAGGATGTGCGCGTCCTCCGTGCTGTTCAATTTCCAGAGGACCAGGGCCCGCTTGCGCATCCGGTCCGACCGGACAGCTATATCGAGATTTCGAACTTCTACACGGCGACGGTCTACAACAAGGGCGCCGAGGTCATCCGCATGTTCCATACTGTGCTCGGGGCGGACAAGTTCCGCGCCGGCACAGACCTTTATTTCGACCGGAATGATGGCGAAGCCGCCACCTGCGACGATTTCGTCGCGGCCCTGGAAGATGGAAGCGGCGTCGATCTCGATCCGTTCAAGGTCTGGTACGGCCAGGCGGGCACGCCAAGGGTGCGCGCGCGGCTGGAGCATGACGTGGGCGCAAAGACCGCCACGTTGCACCTAGAGCAACATGTCGATCCGACGCCGGGGCAGCCGGCCAAGCAGCCCATGCCGATCCCGCTTCGGACCGCGTTGATCGGTCGCGACAGCGGGCATGAAATTTGTCCTGAACGCCTGATCGTTCTCGACCAGCCGAAGCAGAGCGCTACGTTCGACAATGTCACCGAACCGCCGCTCCTCTCGATCAACCGCAATTTCTCGGCGCCGATCATCGTCGAAGCGGATCGTCCCGATGAGGATCTCGAGCGGCTGGCGCAGGCCGATACCGATCCGTTCGCGCGCTACGAAGCGATTCAGGAGTTGATCATGCGCGCGCTGATCAAGGCCGCGCGTGGCGAGACCCTCGACGCAGAACCCGTGATCCGCGCGATTGGGGCGACGCTGAAGTCGAATTCGCTCGACGCTGCGTTCAAGGCCGAGGCCATCCTGCTGCCGAGCGACACGTTGCTCGCGGAGCGGATGGACGTGGTCGATCCTGACGCGATCCACAGCGCGCGCGAAAATCTGCGCGCACAGATCGGCAGCGCGCTCAAGGATGAACTACTCGCGGCTCACCGGAGTGACGGAGTCGAGGGCGATGATCTTTCGCCCAAAGCAAAGGGCATTCGCCGTTTGCGCACGGTCGCGCTGGGACTTCTTGCAACGGCACACCAAGCGGAAGCGGCTCGCCTCGCGAAGGCGCAGTTCGACGCGGCGGACAACATGACCGATCGGCAGGGTGCGCTAGGAGTCCTGGTGTCGAGCGAGACGCCGGAGCGCGAAGAGGCGCTCGACGCTTTTTACGAACGCTTCCACGATGATCCGCTGGTGCTCGACAAATGGTTTGCGCTTCAGGCGGCGGCGCAGCGACCGGACACGGTGGACCAAGTGCTGAAGCTGGCGCAGCACCCCGATTTCGTGATGACCAACCCGAACCGGCTGCGGTCTCTTGCAGGCACATTTGGAGGCAACCATTGGGCGTTCCACCGCGCCGACGGACGCGGCTACGCCTTCCTCGCGGACATGATCATCGCCGCCGACAAGCTGAATCCTCAGATCGCCGCGCGGATGGTGCCGCCGTTCGGACGCTGGCGGCGCTTCGAACCCAAGCGGGCGGCGATGATGCGGGGAGCGCTCGAGCGGATCGCGGCCGCGCCCGGTCTGTCGAAGGACGTCTACGAACAGGTGTCGAAGTCGCTCGCCTGAGCGGCTAGGCCCCGTGACTGCCGATCCAGTTGGCGACGTCCGCGGCGACCTGGTTCGCCGCGCGATTTAGCGCTGGTCCCACGCTCGGGCCCGTGCCGTCTGCCGGAGCCGACGCAGTGAATCGACGGGTTTCGACCTGGTTGCCGGACGCGGTGGAAAGCGCACCATCATAGGTGACCACGACCTGGCCGGTCCGCGCATCATAGCCGAACTTATCGAGCTGCCCGTTGAGGACGAGGCCTGGATCGAAGCCGGACTGTTCCGGGCTCAGCACAACGCGATTGGTCGTGCGCCGCACCGTCTCAGCCACGAGTTGCTGGAACAACCGATCGGGCGTGTCGACCCATTGCAGGTTTGTGACATACTGGACGTCGGTCGGCGAAAGCTGGACCGGAACTCGGACGGTTTGAAGCTCCTTGGGAACGGTCGGAACGGCGATCGTCACGGCCTGTCCGGCGGCGGCGGTGCGAGCGACAGTTCCCGGATCTGCGGCTTCGGTCGTCAAGGTTTGAAGCGTTGTCGGGGCCTTTGCTCCGCCGCCTAGCAAACCCCCGATAGAGCAGGCGCTCACGATCGCCGCCAAGGCGGTCCAGGCAAGAGTCCTAGTGCGCAGCCTCATTTGCTTTTCCCTGGCTTGTAGTCCGGCAGCTTCTCCGGCCCGACCGCTCCGCCGATGCCCTGGCGGTTGACGCGATCAGAGACCTGCTTGAGCGACTGAGAAAGATCGCGAAGGTCGTGGACCAGCTTGTTCGCTTCCGGCAGCGTTTCCTTGCTGAAGTTCTGAACGCCGGGTCGGGCGTCACCGATCATCGCGTTCAGATTGTCGGCGGCTTGCCGTGCGGAAATGATCGCCTTGTTGAGATTTTCGATCGATTCACGGCCCGGCCCGCTGACGAGCTGGTTGGCGTTGTTGGACAAAGCCGCGACGTTGTTCGCCGCAATGCCGGCGTTGTGCGAGGCGATCTTAATCTCGGCGATCGTGTCGCCCATCTCCGGCGCGTGCTTGCGCAGTTCAGCCGTCGTCGCGTCGATGTTCTCGAGGATGTCGGAAATCGAATTCTGATTCTTGTCGCTCAGAAGCTCGGTCAAACGTTCGGTCAGTCGCTGGATGCGATCGATGAGCTCCGGCGCGCTGTTGAGAAGCGCGCTGATGCCGCCCGAGGTCGCGGGGATAACCGGACAACCTTGTGGCCCCATTTGCTGGATTGGCGGCCGGCCGCGCTCCGCGCCAGTGAGCTGGATCTCGCTGACGCCGGTGAATCCGACGCCGTGGATCTGTGCGCTTGTGCCTTGCAACACCGGCGTCTCAGGTTGGACGTCGATGCGCACCCAGACGAATTCGGGCCGGTTGGGAAGAAGCGAAATCTTGCTGACCTGGCCGACCGGAACGCCGGAAAAGCTGACGTTCGAGCCCTTGTTGAGGCCGCCGACGCCCTCAGCAAAATAGATGTCGTAGCATTTGGTCTGCTTGTTCGAGAGGCCCGCGAGCCAGACGATGAACAGCAACGTGCCGACCAGCAGGGCGACCGTCACTGCGCCGACCATCACATAGTTCGAGCGGGTCTCCACTACGGCAGCGCCCCTTCGTTATGCTCTTCATAGCTTTGCGCCGCAGTACGCCCCCGCGGCCCGTTGAAATATTCTTGTATCCAAGGATGGTCCAAAGCCAATAGTTCCGGAATCGTTCCGACCGCAATCATCTTCTTGTCCGCGAGCACGGCGACGCGATCGCAGATCGCATGAAGCGTATCGAGGTCGTGGGTGATCAGGAAGACCGTGAGATCGAGCCGTTCCTGGAGCGACTTGATTAACTCATCGAACGCTGCAGCCGCGATCGGGTCGAGTCCGGCGGTTGGTTCATCGAGGAATAGCAATTCCGGATCGAGTGCGAGCGCTCGGGCCAGTCCCGCGCGCTTGACCATGCCGCCCGACAATTCCGACGGATATTTCGGTCCGGCGTCCGGATTCAGCCCGCCCATCGCGATCTTGTAGGAAGCGATTTCGTCGAGGAGCGGCGGCTTGATGTACGGAAAATATTCGCGAAGCGGCACTTCGACATTCTCGGCCACCGTCAACGTCGAGAAGAGAGCACCGTTCTGGAACAATATGCCCCAGCGGCGGCGAATGTTCTTCGCTTCGTCCTCGTCCCGCCCGACCATGTTCTCGCCGAGGACCTCAATCTCGCCTTCGTCAGGAGTCTGGAGACCGATGATCGATCGAAGAAGCACCGACTTGCCGGTGCCCGATCCGCCGACGACGCCAAGAATTTCGCCGCGGCAGACGGTGAGATCGACGCCATCGTGGACGACCTGCTGACCGAAGCTGTTGTGCAGGTTCCTGACGGTGATCACCGGCTGGCAGTCTTTCGGAACGCCGGTCATACCCACCCGATCGAGCTGAAGAAGACGGCGAACACGGCATCGAGGACGATAACGAGGAAGATCGACTGGACGACGGCGGTGGTGGTGCGCGAGCCGACTTCCTCGCTGTTGCCCTGGACGAGCATGCCCTGGAAGCAGCCGGCCAGCGCGATGATGAAGCCGAACACGGGCGCCTTGATGAGCCCAACCCACATGTCGGTGATCGGAATCACGTCGTGCAGCCGCTGGATGTAGGTAAGCGGCGGAATTCCCAGCGAGAGCCAGACGAACACGCCACCTCCGATCAACGCCAAAAGCATCGACCAGAAGGCGAGCAGCGGCATCATCACGACCGCAGAGATGATCCGCGGAATTACCAGCGCCTCGATGGGCGAGACGCCGATGGTGCGCATCGCGTCGATTTCCTCGGTGATCTTCATCGTTCCGAGCTGCGCCGCAAACGCCGAACCCGAGCGGCCGGCCACCATGATCGCGGTCATCAGAGTCCCGAGCTCGCGGATGGTGATCCGGCCGATGAGATTGATCGTGTAAACTTCCGCCCCGAACTGGGCGAGCTGGACCGAACCCTGCTGCGCGATCACCACTCCGATAAGGAAGCTCATCAGCGCAATGATCCCCAGCGCCCGAACGCCAACTACGTCAAAACGCTGGACAACCGCATTGATCCGGAAGCGCCGAGGGCGGCGAATAACATTCGCAAATCCGATCAGCGTCGAGCCGAAAAAGCCGAGCAGGCCGACGAGGGTTGTTCCGGTCTCCGCGACCCATTCGCCGAGTTCGCGCAGGCCGCGAAAGAAGCCCGCGCCTTCGTCCGGAACCACTCTTGCCGGCTTGTCGAACTCCCGAACCTGCTTGAGCAGGCTGACTTCGTCGTGGCTCGCGCCGATCACCTTTGCGTGGCGATCGCGAACGGTGCGGTAGATGATCCACGCACCGACGGTGTCCATTCGATTGATGTCGGACAGGTCTATCGTAATCGGATCGGAAAGTGCGTCGATCTCGCGCTGCGTCGTGGCCGCGCGCGTAATCGTCAGCGCCCCCGCGACCCGGTAAACCGAGCCGTGCGAATGATCCGCCTCTTGCGCGTCCGGATCGGCCATTGCGGCGACTGATGCGCGAATCGCGCTACATCGGCAAGTCAGCGGCTCCTAATCGCCCCTTTTCTGCCGTTCCCACCGTCTCTATGCCGCAACGATGACCGCTGATCCGCCCCTGCTGTTCGTTCCGGTAGGGAGGAATGAGGCGCGCCCGTTCGGCATGGATGCGCGCGACCGTGCCTGCCGCCTTGCGACCAATGCTGGCTTCGATTGTGCCGACGAGCCCCAACCGGGCCGAGCCATGCTGCTCGCCAGCATGAGATTTGCGTGGGATCCGGCATGGCTGAAGACGATGCGGTCGCGGCCGATGACGATGCTGACGCTGGGCGACGAACCGGTGATGGCGCACGTGCCGGTCGACGCTAACCTCACGGCCGCCGCAGCTGGGCTCGAGGACCGGCAAGTTGTCGAGGACTACGAATTGCTCGCCGCCGAGACGGCCGAGCTCAACTATGCTGAGCTAAGGAAGCGCGAGCGGCCGTTCGTCATGCTGTTGGACGAGGATAATCCCGAGGCAGTGGAGCGTGCCGCCTACGACGCTGCGTACAAGGGTGTTACCGACGTCCTGACGCTCTACCTTTGGCGTCGTCCAGCATTCTACGTGACGCGCTGGGCAGCGCGGGCGCGCATCGCGCCGAACGCCGTAACCACGGTCGGCGCCGTCCTGTGCGTCCTCGCCTTTTTCCTCTTTTGGAGAGGCGAATATTGGTGGGGCGTGCTGTCAGGCTTCGTTTTCATGGTGCTCGACACGGTCGACGGAAAGCTCGCGCGCGTCACCGGTGCATCGTCGAAATGGGGCGAAGTTTTCGACCACGGAATCGACCTCGTGCATCCGCCTTTCTGGTACTGGGCGTGGGAGCACGGACTGCTGAGATACGGCCGGCCGCTCGAGCCGGTGTTCGCGACGATGGTCCTGTGGACGATCATCGGCGGCTATGTCGCGCAGCGGTTGATCGAGGGCATCTTCATCAAACGGCTCGGTCTCGAAATCCACGTCTGGCGGCCGATCGACAGCAAATTCCGCCTGATTACCGCGCGGCGCAATCCGAACATGGTTATCCTGGTCGTCGCACTTCTGTTTCGGCGACCCGACCTTGGGCTCGAGCTCGTCGCCGGCTGGACCCTCGCCAGCCTGATCTTCCATGCGGTGCGGCTCGCGCAGGCCAATGAGAGGCTTGGCCGAGGGCAGCGGATCACTTCGTGGCTGGAAGCATGACCTGGACGGCGGTGGTGCTGGCCGGCGCCCGGCCCGGCCGCGATGCGTTCGCCGAGCAGTTCGGCACTGACCTCAAGGCGCTAATTCCGGTGGGCGGCGAACCGATGGTGGCGAGGCCCGTCCGCGCGTTGCTGGACAGCAAGAGCATCGGCCGAGTTCTCGTGCTCAGCCAGTCGCCGGATCGCATTGCCGCCGTCCTGCCCGACGAGCCGCGCATCCAGGTTCGGGAATCGCAAGGCACGATCGCCGAGACGATGCTCAGCCTCATCGCCGACAAGCGCATCGAATGGCCACTGCTGGTCACCACTGCCGACCATGCGCTGCTCGATGCCGCGACGATCGAGGAATTCTGCGGCCAATCGGAAGCCGCCGATCTTGCGATTGGTGTCGTCGAGCGCACCAACCTCCTTCGCCGATTTCCGGATGCGCGCCGGACCTGGATCAGGCTTCGGGGCGGGGCTTACACGGGCGCCAATCTATTCGCGCTTCGTTCGCCCGCTGTTAGCTCTGCAATCGAACTTTGGCGTTCCGTCGAGCAGGATCGAAAGAAATCCTGGCGAATCATTTCGGTGCTCGGCCCGGCGGTGCTGATGTGCGCGGCCTTGCGCTTGATCAGCCTCGATGAAGTGCTCGCCCAGCTCGGCGGTCGCCTTGCGCTCGCGGTCAAGGCGGTGCGCCTCAGCAATCCATTGGCGGGCGTCGATGTCGACAAGCCGGAGGATTATGCGCTCGCGGAAGCGGTTCTCGAAGGACGCGCGTGAGCGATCTCGCCATCTACGACATGGATCGCACCGTGACGAAACGGGCTACCTACACGCCCTTTCTGCTTCATTGCGCGCGCCGGCGTGCGCCATGGCGTCTGCTGTTCCTGCCGATCGTGTTGCTTTCTATGGTCGCCTACTCGCTGCGATTGATCGACCGGGGACGGCTCAAGGAGATCAATCACCATCTGCTGCTCGGCGGAAAGATTCATCCGTCCGAGCTGAAGCCCCTCGTCGACAGCTTTGCCGACACACAGATCGCATCCAACATCCGGCCCGGTGCGCTGAAAGCGATCGCTCGGGACAAACTGCAGGGACGACGCCTCGTTCTCGCGACCGCATCGTACCGGCTCTATGCGGATGCGATCGCGCAACGCCTTGGATTCGATGACGTTATCGGCACCGGGTCGGTCATCGGTCTCGATGATCGCGTCTACGCAAAAATTGCGGGAGAAAATTGTTACGGGCAGGCAAAGAAACGAATGATTGATGAGTGGATCGACAAAGCTGGCCTCACTCGCGGCCATCGCCACGTCCGCTTCTATTCCGATCATGTGTCAGACGAGCCGGTATTCGAGTGGGCGCAAGAGCCGGTCGCAGTAAACCCCCACAACAAGCTGCGCCGGCTGGCCGAGCAGCGCGGCTGGCGAATTGAAAACTGGGGGTAGCGGGCTTTAGGCCGCCTCGAGGTTCAGGGATGGGACTTGCCGTTTCGCCCGCAGGTGAAAAGCCAACAGCTCCGAAAAGCGATGCTCGTGGCAAAATCCGAAGTCCATGAACCGCTGCATCAGGTCCATGTCGGGGCCGGAATTCCCTTCGATGACGATCGGCCCATCGTCGACAATGCCAATGTCCCAGCCGACCATGACCCGATCTGAGAATGCGCGGTGCGCCTGAATCGCGAGCTGCTTGACCTCGTTCCACAGCGGCAAGGACGCCCCTTCGATACGCGCGCCCGTAGTCGGATGAAACGACGACCAACCCAATCGTGAATCCGCGCCCAGATTGCTGGCCAAACCCAAAGTCCCGGAAGCAAGCGAGACAGAACAAGCAAGTCCGCCGGCGTGAATGTTGTCGACGGTTCGATTCGTGCCAATCGACATGCGGAACACCGCCCCCACGATCTCCGGAACTTCGCGCTCGTCCAGGATGGTGAGCAGGCGGACCGTCGGCAATGCGCCGGACGTGAGCGGGATCAAGTCACGATGCGGCGGGAGCCGCCTTTGAACGACGAACTCCCGGTGCTTTTCTCGCAAATAGTGGATGAGCCCGTCGCGATCGAGAATTCGATCGCTATTCGACCAGCGCTGGCTTGCGACCCAATCCCATCGCTCGGCGCCCCTCCCCCCGCTGCCCCGACTTGGCTTCACGAATAAATCCGCATCCGGAAACTCCGGGCAGTCGATCGCATCATCGATCAACGCTACGCACCGCACGCATCTGACTCCCGCCTTCGTGCACCATTCGGCGAACTCGCGCTTGTCGGAGAGTGGCGAGCCTTCAGCCGGCCGAAGCAGGTCGTAGATGCCGCGTTTCGTCATGCAGCGCTGCAGGAACGTCGGCGCCCGGCGCGCGCCATCCCGGTGAAGCGACAGGATGTAATACCATGGTCCGAAGATGCCGGCGGTGGCGTAAAGTTTCAGCTGTTCGGCAAATTGCGAGACGAGTCCCCTGCCGTCGCGGTGTCGGATTGTCGGACCATTGCGCAACGTAAACCAGAGATCGACCGCCGGAACAGCGATGGGGATCAGCAGCAATCCTAGCAACAAGGCCAGACAATCCCGGAAGGACCGGGGCCGCCAGTAAGTCGAGGCGAACGCGCGCCGCAATTCGTCCGCAGGCGCCTTCGGCTCGACCAATATCCCGCGAAGGGCAATCGGAAAGCCGGAGATGACGTAGACGGTTGTTTCTAGCAGGTTTCTTAAGGAGCGGGCCACCTGCACGTTGGATGCATCTACTACGCCACGCCCGGTTGCCCTAAACTGGATTATTCATGAAAAGTGCAAGTCGCAAATTCCGGTCGTTTCGGCGACGGAGCGGCTTCCCACTACGCGGCTTGCAGAGCGTTGGAGAAATCGGCGATCAGATCGTCGGCATTTTCGCAGCCGATCGAGATTCGAACCAGATTCGGAGTGATCTCGAGCTGCTTCTTCCGCTCTTCCGGCACTGACAGATGGGTCATGGCCGCGGGCGCGCTGGCGAGCGTCTCGGTGCCTCCGAGGCTCACCGCGAGGTTCGCAATCTGGAGCGCGTCGAGGAAGGCGAACGCCTCCTTTTCTCCGCCTTTGAGATAGAGCGAGAAGGTCGATCCGGCGCCCGTGCAATGGCGCTTGAAAATGTCGGCCTGGCGCGATCCCTCGTCGAGAAAACCCAGATAGCCGATCTTCTCGACCTTCGGATGGCTCTTGAGGAAGTCACAGACCTTTTCCGCATTCTCCCCGGCGCGGCTCATCCTCAGCTCGAGGGTTTCGAGGCTGCGCAGAAGCATCCAGGCAGTATTCGGGTCGCAGATGGTGCCGATCGTATTCCGCATCATCCGGATCTGGTTGATCAAGCCGCGCTCACCGACGAGCCCCCCCGCGACGAGATCGCTATGTCCCCCGACATATTTGGTGAGGCTGTAAACGGACAGGTCGGCGCCATTGCTGAGCGGTTTCGCCCAGAGAGGGCCGAGGAAAGTGTTGTCGATGGCAATCGGAGGCCGCTTATCATCATCGAACGCGGCATCCACCGCCGCCCGGACAGCCTCGACGTCCACCAGCTGGTTGGTCGGGTTTGCAGGGCTTTCGAGGTAGATCAGGCTGATTCGCCCTTTGTCTTTCCCCTGGGCGATCGCCGAATCGATCTCTTCGCGGGTCGCGCCCGACGGAAAATCGATCCACGACACTCCGAACTGTCCAAGAATCTTCGCGATCAGCGTTTCGGTCGCCGCGTAGAGCGGTCCCGAATGGACCACGCAATCGCCCGGACGCACGAAGGTCAGGAGCAATGTCGCGATCGCCGCCATGCCGCTCGAGAAAGCAAGCGCGTCGTCGGCATCTTCCCAGACTGCGAGCCGGTCCTCGAGAATTTCCTGGTTCGGTCCGTTGAAGCGCGAATAGATGAGGCCTTC
>Ga0068852_100003797_pt1 | contig 10598 bp, 7 predicted proteins | sample KBSCornC22_FD_66594 | JGI IMG/M metagenome (GOLD analysis project Ga0068852, IMG submission 66594) | Corn rhizosphere microbial communities from Kellogg Biological Station, Michigan, USA - KBS Corn C2-2 | ecosystem: Host-associated > Plants > Roots > Rhizosphere > Soil ... | reverse complement strand
AAGGCCAGCAGGTAGCTGTCGGGCAAGGTGCCGGCCTGCGCCACGTCGCTCACGAAGGTGCGCAGCTTGTAGCCGTCCCAGCGCATCAGCCCCGCCTGCCCGCCCATCCACAGGAAGCCCTGCCGGTCCTGGGCGAATGCGTTGACGATCATCGAGGTGTTGATGGCGGGGTGGAATGCGGCTGGGCCGCGCGCGGCCCAGCCGTCCTCGGCCGGATCGGCCGCCTGGCACAGGCCCAGCCATGCGGCGGCGAGCCATGGGGCCACATGGCGCAAGCCGAGAAGAAACACAGACCAACTGCCGCGCATATTCCGCCGTGCCAGACATCGGACGCCTGGCCATGGATGTCATCGACCTGAATCGGCGCTTCTTGACCTTGGGGCGGGCTGCGGGCGGCCTGCGGACGGCAATAGTGAGGCCTGCGTCACGGTGACACTGCGTCAAATTCGCCGTGCGCCGCAGCACGACCATGCGAACCCGGTAACAGATTGCGGTACCTGACCGATCAGTGCGTGCCCCGGTCCGTGGAATACGACTCGACAAGATTCGCGATCGCCTTCGACTGGCATTGCTCCGCGAGCTTCGCGAGCTGCTCCGCGAAAGGCTGGTAGCGGGGGTCGAGCCCCTTCAGGTAGTCCGCCCGCTCGCGGATGGTCCGCATGTTGCCGATGCGCGCCAGTTCGCGCAGGATGATCAGCTCCTCGGAAGGCGGCGGCACATGGCCCGCAGATTCTTCAACGTCGACTCGCTCGGCTGGCGCGGAGCTGTCGGCGTCTTCAAGGGTCCGGCGTGAATCGCCCCGCGCCATCGGCTCGGCAGCGGGGGCGCCGGCCAGCGGCGCATCCAGCTCGAAGCGGAAGACGCTGCCCTGGCCGGGTTGGCTGCTCACCTCGATGTCACCACCCATCAACCGGACCAGCTGCCGGCTGATCACCAGGCCAAGGCCCGCGTCATCCGGACGCTCCTTCGCCGCGCCCGAACGACCGAACGGCTCGAACAGCCCGGCCCGCTGCGACTCGTTCATGCCGGGTCCGCTGTCGCGCACCTCGAAGCGCAGGCGCACGAGCGGCTGCGCATCACGCGGCGGCAGTGGATTCGCATCACCCGGCGGCGCCGGATTCGCAGCACCCGGTGGCGCGGCGGGCGGCAGCGGCTGCACCTCCAGCGTCACCTGCCCGCGCTCGGTGAACTGGATGGCATTCGACAACAGGTTCAGCAGCACCTGGCGCAAGCGGGTCTCGTCCAGCCGCACGGCAACGGGCAGGCCGGCACCGGCTCGCACGCTGAAGAGCAGGCCCTTCGGCTCGGCCTTGGCCCGGACCGTGTTGGACAGCTGGTGCAGGAATGCCGTGATCCCGACGTCCATGGGAGCGAGCTCGAGCTTGCTAGCATCCAGGCGCGCCCAGTCCACGATGTCGTTGACCAATGCCAGCAGGTTCTGGCCGCTCTCCTCGATGGTGCGCAGGCCCCGTTGCTGTCTCTCGCTCAGCGGGCGGTCGCGCTGCAGCACGTGGGCGAAGTACAGGACGCCATTGAGCGGCGTGCGCAGTTCGTGGCCCATCTGCCCGAGGTAGTCGCAGTATTGCCGCGCCCGGCGCTCGGCCTGCGCCAGCCGGGCCGCGCCCTCCTGCCCGGCCGACCTGAGTTCGAGCACCTCGCGCTGCAGGCCGGCATTGGCGCCGCGCAATTCGTCCTGCGACTGCTGCAGCTCCTGGTTCAGCAGGTGCAGCTTGCGCCTGGACGCGTGCAGGCGCAGCACGACGAGGACTGCCACGGCGAGCAGCAGCACCGCCACGGCCAGCACGGCCCATGGCCAGCCAGCCTCCGGTGGCGAAGAAGACTGGGCCCAGGCCGAAGGAGGCAGCAACGCACCGGCGGCCACCGCTGCCACGGCATGGCATCGCGTTGTGCATGCTTGCATGGTGCTGCGGTCATACGCCCAAATCCGCCCGAACGCAGTCGGGGTTATCACTGGCGCGCCATTTGCCTCACCCGGCCGCAGAACAGTCATCGCGGCGTCGCCCAAGAGTTGGAGTGAGATCGAACAGCCGTCGAACAAAATCCACGCAGATGCGGCTTGGGAGCGCAACCGTCGTGATTCCGTCATGTTTTCCGCCGCCGCAAGCTCGACGATTCGCATGGCGACAACGATGCGATCGATCAATGGTCAAGACTCTCACCCACGGAGGCCGCACGGCATGGCTTGCGGGGCACATCTGCAGGTTCATGGGGCTGCCCGACGCCCAACGCACGAGCATCGAATCCGCGGCGCGCACGCACGATGTCGGCAAGCTCCTGGTGGACCGCCAGATCGTTGAAAAGCCCTCCGCGCTGAGCGCCGCCGAGCGCGAAGCGATGAACCTGCACTGCGTCCTCGGTGCCACCACCCTGGCGCTGCAGGCGCTGGATGAGCAGGAACAAAGCGATGCCGTGCTGGTCGCCCTCCTCCACCATGAGTGGTGGGACGGCACCGGCTACCCGTTCGGCCTTCGCGGACAGAGCATTCCGCTCGCGGCCCGCGTCGTGGCGGTGGCCGATGTCTTCGACGCCCTGACCAGCCGGCGCTCATACAAGACGGCGTGGTCCACCGACGTGGCGATGACCTACCTCACCCACCGCAGCGGCACGCAATTCGACCCTCGCTGCGTCCACGCGCTCACCTCGGTCGTGGAGGTGTGGGGGCACCTGTGGACATGGAACCTGAACCCGGCGATCGAGCACGAGGACCCGCTGTACGCGAGCTTCCAGCTGCCGTCGGTGGCGGCACTCGGCAACCTGACCGAAGTCCAGGAGCGTCTGCGACTGCATCTCAGCCTTCGCAGCGCATCGCAATCGGCATGACCTGAGCCGCCCGGGCGGCACTGGAACCCCGGGGTTCTCCCAACGGCGTCAACACCTCTCATCACTGGACAATCCCACCCGGGAGGTCCATCGTTCTCCCGGGAAAATGCATCGGGAGCCTCATGAGAGTTGCTGTGCGCGCGGCCAGTCTCCATACCAAGCTCATGCTCGCGCTCGCCGTGGTAGTGATCGCGGTGGCAACCGTGTCGATCACGATCTTGACCAGCCAGGAGCGCGAACGCCGCATGCGCGAGCTGGACGGCCGCGTCCAGCGGATCGCCGCCCTGTACAGCAAGTCGCTCGCGCCCGCCATCTGGACGGTGGACTGGGGGCCCATCAAGGGGCAGCTGGACGCCCTGGCGCCGAACCCCGAAGTCGTCCGCTTCCGGGTCACGGCAACCAACATGGGCACCGTGGCGGAGGTGGTGTCCCAGCCCAACGCAGACCCGTCCCAGCTGGTCACGCTCGTCAAACCCATCGTCTACACGCCCAATGGCGGCACGCCGCAGGAGATCGGGCAGGTGGAGGTGGTGCTCACAAGGGCGGTGGCCGAAGAGGCCGTCCGCCGCGCGCGCACCACCATCATCTCGCTGGTCGCGACGGTGATGGTGATCCTGTACGGCGTGACCTTGGTGCTGTTCCGGCGCGTGGTGAGCCGCCCGATCGTCGAGATGGAGCGCATGGTCGACCGCATCGCGTCCGGGGACTTCGGCGCCCGCTGCCACGTGGGCACCGACGACGAAATCGGCCGGCTGGCCAAGCGCGTGAACGCCATGGCGCAGGTGCTGGACCAGTCCACGCAGGAGCGCAAGCAGGCCATCGACGAACTGCGCCGCCACCACGACCAGCTGGAGCATGCCGTGCGCGAGCGCACCACACAGCTCGAAGATGCAAAGCAACGTGCCGAAGTGGCCAACCAGGCCAAGAGCGATTTCCTGGCCAACATGAGCCACGAGATCCGCACGCCGATGAACGCCATCCTCGGCATGTCGCACCTCGCGATGCAAAGCGGCCTCACCGCGCGCCAGCAGAACTTCGTGCAGAAGATCCACACCTCGGCGGAGTCGCTGCTGGGCGTCATCAACGACATCCTCGACTTCTCCAAGATCGAGGCCGGCAAGCTGGACATCGAGCACGTCGATTTCGACCTGGCCGACGTGCTGGACAACCTCGCCAACGTGGTGGGCATGAAGGCGGAGGAAAAAGGCCTGGAGCTGCTCTTCGTCGAGCCGCCGGACCTGCCGCAGGCGCTGGTGGGCGACCCCTTGCGCCTGAGCCAGGTGCTGCTGAACCTGTGCAACAACGCCGTGAAGTTCACCGAACACGGCGAGGTCTCGCTGGCCGTCGAAACCGTGCGGCGGCAGGACCATTCGGCCGACCTGCGCTTCGAGGTGCGCGACACGGGCATCGGCATCGACGCGGCGCTGCGCGAGCGGCTCTTCCGACCCTTCGAGCAGGCCGACACCTCCACCAGCCGACGCCACGGCGGCACCGGCCTGGGCCTGGCCATCAGCCGGCAGCTCGTGCGGCTGATGGGCGGCGAGCTGGAGCTGAGCAGCACGCCGGGGCACGGCAGCCGCTTCTACTTCACGCTGCGCTTCGCCTTGCAGCCCGAAGCCGCGCGCCGGCCGCCGCTGCGCAACGAGGGCCTGCTCGGAAGCCGCGCGCTGGTGGTCGACGACAACGCGCAAGCCCGCGAGCTGCTCGCCGCAATGGTCGGGATGCTCGGCCTGCATCCCCACACCGCGGACGACGGCGACGAGGCGCTGCGCCAGATCGCGCTGGCCGAAGCGGCCGGCACGCCCTACGACATCGTGCTGCTCGACTGGAAGATGCCCCGCATGGACGGCATCGATTGCGCACGGCGCATCCGCGACCAGGCCCGCGACGGCCAGCGCTCGCCGACGGTGCTCATGCTCACCGCCTTCTCGCGCGACGAGGTGCTGCGGCGCGTCGAGGAACACGGCGTGCAGATCGCCGCGCTGCTGACCAAGCCGGTCACGCCATCGACGCTGTTCGATGCCTGCTGCAAGTCGCTGGGCCTGGCGTCGCTGGCCAGCGCGCGCGCCGAGCGGCGCAAGGACGCGCTCGACGAGCACCTCGCCCGCTTGAAGGGCGTGCGCGTGCTGCTGGTCGAAGACAACGAGATCAACCGCGAGGTCGCGCTCGACCTGCTGCGCAACGAAGGCATCGTCGTCGAGACCGCATCCGACGGACGCGAGGCCCTGGAGATCCTCGAGCGCGATCGCTTCGACGGCGTGCTGATGGACTGCCAGATGCCGGTGATGGATGGTTTCGCCGCCACCCGCGCGCTGCGCGAGCGGCCGGCGCTGCGCGATTTGCCGGTGATCGCGATGACGGCCAATGCGATGGTCGGCGACAGGGAACGCGCACTCGCGGCCGGCATGAACGACCACATCGCCAAGCCGATCGTGATCGACGAGATGTTCGCCACGCTCGCGCGCTGGATCAAGCGTGGTTCGGCCGCTTCGCCGGCTGCGTCCGCAGCCGCCGCAGCCGGCGCCGACAGCTCCGTCCTGCACTCGCTGCCCGGCGTGGACGCAAGGGGCGCATTGGCGCGCATGCGCTCGAACGAAGCCCTCTTTGCGAGATCGCTGCAGCTCTTTCTCGACGGCCATCGCGACTTCGTCGAGCGCTTTGCGTCGACCTGGTCGCAAGGCGATGGTGCAGCGGCCCGCGCAATGGCGCATGATCTTCACGCAGTGGCGGGCACCCTCGGCATGCATGCGCTGCAGCAGGCCGCGTCGGGCCTCACGCAGGCGTGCAGCGGCGGCGATGCGCAAGCCGTGCAGGCGCGGCTGCACGAACTGTCGACGCTGATGGAGCCGATCATCCAGGGCCTGCAGGCCTGGGCCGCGAATCGTGCGCGCACGCCTGTCACGCCGGGTTGATCAGAAGGAGCGAACGTGCAAGACCTCATCACGCCCACACGCCGGCCATCGTCTTCGACGGCCGCCCGGGCCAGCCGCCGGCGCTGGCTCAGGGCCTGCGCCGGTGCATGCCTCGCCGGGCCGGCGTTCATCGCGTGGGCCCAGCCAACGCTGCGGCTCTCGCGCCTGGAGAACGTCCCCGACCAGGCCGTCGGGGCGGAGATCCTCGCCGCCGTCTACCGCCATGCCGACATCGGCGTGAGCTTCGTCGATCTGCCGGCCAAGCGTTCGCTGCTGGAATCCAGCGAAGGCCGCGTGGACGGCGAGGTGCAGCGCATCCTCGCCGTGCAGGACCAGTACCCGACGCTGATCGCGGTGCATCCGAGCTTCAACTACATCGAGCCGACGGTCTTCGTCAGCGACGCCGACGTGCAGGTGGACGGCTGGAAGTCGATCGCCAGCCATTCGGTGGGGATCGTCCGCGGCGTCGGTTCGTCCGAGCGCGGCACGGCCGGCATGAGCCGCGTCGAGCCCGTCACCACGATGGAGCAGCTGATGCAATCGCTGGTCGCCAAGCGCTTCGAGGTCGCGGTCAACGACCGCTTCAGCGGCCTGCTCGTCATCCGCCGATTGAAGCTCGACCGCAAGGTGCGGCCGCTGTCGCCCGCGCTGGAACACATCCCGCTCTATCATTTCCTGCACGAGCGGCATCGCGATCTCGTGCCCAGGGTCGAGAAGGCTCTGCGCGAGATGCAGGCCAGCGGCGAGCTGGAGCGTGTGCAGCAGCAGGCGATGGCCCGAATGCTCAAGGATGCGGAACGCTGAAGGTGCCCCCCATGGAACAAGATTCGAAGCTCAAGGGGGCGCGTGTGCTCCTCGTCGAGGACAACGTGATCAACCGCGAGGTCGCCCTGGACCTGCTCACCTATGAAGGCATCATCGTCGAGGTGGCCGTCAACGGCCGCGAGGCGCTGGACAAGCTGGCGGCCGGGCGATTCGATGGTGTGCTGATGGATTGCCAGATGCCGGTGATGGATGGCTTTGCCGCCACCCGCGCGTTGCGGGAACGGCCGGCGCTGCGCACGCTGCCGGTGATCGCCATGACGGCCAGCGCGAGCGCGGCCGACCGCGAGCAGGCCCTGGCCGCCGGCATGAACGACCACATCGCCAAGCCGATCGACATCGACGAGGTGCTGCAGACCCTGGCGCGCTGGATCTCCGGGCCGTCGCAGCACGCGGGTTCGGCAGCGGCCGAGGCGCTGGACCTGCATTCGCTGCCCGGTGTCGATGCCGCGCGGGCACTCGAAGGCTTGCGCGGCAACGAGAAGATCCTTCGCCGGACGCTGCTGCGCTTCCTGCAGGCGCACGAGCACTTCGCGGCCGCCTTCACCGCCGCCTGGTCCGCGTCAGACCCGGCGCCGGCGCGGCGCATGGCGCACGACCTGCAGTCGCTCGCGGGCATGCTGCACATGGCCGACGTGCGCCGCTGCGGGCTCGCGCTGGAGCAGGCCTGCGCGGCCGCGGACGAGCCCGCCGTGCACGCACGGCTGCAGGAGTTGTCGGTCGCGCTGCAACCGGTGATCCAGGGGCTGGCCTCGTGCGCGGACCAGCTGGCCCAGCCAGCAAACGGCGCCTCTTCTTGAAGCTGCGCTGGCCCGCCCGTGCGACCGCTTGTGCGACCGCCCGAACTCTGGCGCTGCACGGCGAGGCGATGTTGTCGTCATGAGGTCCATGCGTTCCGCTCTTCTGGGCGCAGCGCTCGCCGCATGCGCCGCTACCACCTGGGCGCAAGCCAGCGCCGAGATCGTCATCCTCCCGGCGAACCCCGCCGCATGGCGCGTGCGCGTCGGCCACTGGGAAAGCCAGGCCGAGCTGACCGGGGACAGCGTCGTCGCGGCCAGGCCCAGCGCTGAATACGCAAAGGCAAGCCTCGCCGCCGCCACGGCGCGCAGCAACAGCGCCGGCCTGCGCGAGGCCGTGCTCTTCGATTGGAAAGACCTCTGGCAGTCCGTGCTGCGCTTCGAGAGCCGGCAGCCGCTGGACTTGCGGCCTTATCTCGGCGGCACGCTCGAATTCGACATCGATGCGGCAGACCTCGCCAACGGCGCGGTCAAGGCCAAGCTCGGCTGTGGCGAGGGCTGCGAGCGCGCCGTGCGACTGCGCCCGTCGCCCGCCAAGGGCTGGCAGCACATGGCCTTGGCGATGAGCTGCTTCATGCGTGATGGCGCCGACTTCTCGAAGGTGCAACTGCCCTTCGCCCTCGAAGGCACCGGCAGCGGCCGCGTCAGCGTGGCCAACGTGCGCATCACGCGCGTCGCCAAGCCCGGCATCGACTGCCCCGACTACCGCACCGAATCGACCACGCCCGCCATGCTGGACGAATCATGGTCCGTCGGCTGGTGGCTGCCGCGCCACGAGCAGAAGCTGCAGGAAAAGGCCGCGCTGCTGGCCGCGGGAACGAGCCCTGAGATCGTCTTCATCGGAGACTCCATCACCCAGGGCTGGGAGAAGGACGGCAGCGAGATCTGGCAGCGCAACTACGCAAAGCACCACGCACTCGCGCTGGGCTTCGGCGGGGACCGTACGGAGAACGTGCTGTGGCGGTTGCAGCACGGCGAGATCGACGGCATCTCGCCCAAAGTCGCGGTGTTGATGATCGGCACCAACAACACCGGCCATCGCGCCGAGGATCCACAGACCACGGCGGCGGGCATTCAGCGGCTCATACAGGAAATCCGCCAGCGAACCCCGAAGACGAAGGTGCTGCTGCTCGCGATCTTTCCGCGCGGCGAGAAGCCCGACGACTTCCTGCGCGGCATCAACGAGCGGGTCAACAAGATCATCGCCGGCTACGCCGACGGCAGCTCGGTTTACTTCCTGAACATCAACGAGGCGCTGCTCAATCGCGACGGCACGCTGGACAAGGCCGTCATGCCCGACCTGCTGCACCCGAACGCCAAGGGCTATGCGATCTGGCAGCGCGCGATGGCCCCGACGCTGCAAAGGCTGTTGAAGGCGCGCTGATTCGCGGCGGGCCAACCCAGGCCGTCATGTGATCGTGAACTTGCGCTCGCAAAGTGTGCCCAGGCGCAACGACCATGAGTTGGTCAAGGCTCCGTCATGTGTGTCACGGCCAAGCTGAATAGATTGGCCGGGATGTACATGCCCCCTGGATCCGCCGTGAAGAACCCGATCGCCATTGATGCCTTGCGCCTTCTATCCCGACTGTCCTGGCGACGAGGTGCTGCCCTCCTTGCATTGATGGTGTCGGCCACGGCACTGCACGCCGAGATCGTCATCGGCCAGGTCGCCCCGTTCAGCGGCCCGCAGGCGGTGACCGGCCGTGCCATCCACGCCGGTGCCAAGCTGTATTTCGACGCCGTGAACGCAAGCGGCGGCGTGCATGGGCAGAAGATCCGCTTCGTGACCCAGGACGACGAGCAGAAGCCCGACCAGACCGTGCGCCTGGTGGGCGAAATGATCCGCGCCGAATCGCCGGTGGCCATGCTGGGCACGGTGGGCACCAGCAACCTGGAGGCGCTCGCGAAAGACGGTGTGCTCGAACGCTCGCGCGTGCCGATGGTCGGCGCGATTTCCGGGTCGACCAGCGTTGCCAAGGCGGCAGGCATGCTCGTGGTCAAGGCGAGCTACCGTGACGAGGTGGACCGCGCGTTCGCCATCCTCGCCAATCTCAACATGCGCCGCATCGGTGTCGTGTACCAGGACGACGGCCTCGGCAAGGACGTGCTGGCCGGCGCGGATGCATCGGCTTCGCGCCGGGGCATGGACCTGGTGGTGCGCACGGGCTACCCGCGCAACACGACCGACACGAGCGTCGCGGTCGACAAGATGCTGCAGGCCGCGCCGCAAGCCATCTTCCTCGGCGCGACCACAGCCGCCGCGATCGATTTCATGGACCGCTATCACAGGCTCGGCGGCAAGGCGCCGATCTATGGAATGTCCATCGTGGACGTCGAGACAGTCCTCAATCGTCTGGGGCCTGAACGCGCGCGCGGCTATGCCTTCTCGTCAGTCCTGCCACTGCCCAACCAGGAGAAGCTTCCCATCGTGCGCGAGTACCAGGCGCTGCGGAACGCATCGAAAGACAAGGACCTGTCCGGCCGGTCGATCGAAGGCTATATCGCCGCCAAGACCGTCGTGTGGGCGCTCCAGCATGCAACCAAGGTCGGGCCCGGGGCCATCGAAGCGGCGCTGTCGGCGCCCGGCGGCCTCGACATCGGCGGCTTCAGGCTCGACTTCAGCCGCTCCAGCGGCTTCGGCTCACACCTCGTGGACTTCGCGATGCTCGGCAAGGACGGCAGGATCGTCGAGTGAACGCCGGCTGGGCCGTTCACGACGCGCAGGCCCGAGCACCGCGGTGACCGTGCCCGCGAGTCGGATGGCCGGGACTCACCGTCCCTTCTTCTGGCCGCCATCGATGGGGGTTGCCTGCCACACCCTCGCGTCTTTCTCTTGGGCAGCCTTGATGGCGGACTCCGCCGCCCGCAGGCCGTGGGCGAGTTCCACCTTCTGCAGCACGCCCTGCTTGTCGATCGTCCACTCCTTGAACGGCACGTCGGACGCCGCCACGCGGCGCATCTCCGCGACGAGTTCGCCTCGGGTGACGCCTGTTTCGAGGCGGCTGCGCCACTGCCGGGCCCATGCGGCCGTCGGCATGTCGCGCGTGTTCCGCGCCAGCGATTCAAGCGCCTGGCGGACCTCGTCCGCACGGCCGGCATAGGCGCCGGCCAGCGCCGCCGACTTCGCAAGCGTGCCGGCCTCGCGCGACGCTTGCCAGGCCGACACGACACCCAGGAGCGCCGCATTGTCCGGTGCGTCCGATGCCGCCACTTCCGCCTTGAATGC
>Ga0068852_100003791_pt1 | contig 10603 bp, 12 predicted proteins | sample KBSCornC22_FD_66594 | JGI IMG/M metagenome (GOLD analysis project Ga0068852, IMG submission 66594) | Corn rhizosphere microbial communities from Kellogg Biological Station, Michigan, USA - KBS Corn C2-2 | ecosystem: Host-associated > Plants > Roots > Rhizosphere > Soil ... | reverse complement strand
CTCGCCTTGATCGCCGCGATGATCGTGAAGACAAGCCAGGCGACCGCCGCCGCAAGGCCGACCGGAACCGTAAGCAGCATGCCGATGCCGAGCGTGACGACCGTCAGCACGACGAGTGCGACACCGACGATCGCCATCGTGATGTTGAAATTGAGCGCTTCCTTGCCCTGGTCATCGACGAACGGCATGGTTTCCTTCTTGATCAGCCAGATCACGAGCGGACCAACGAACACGCCAATGCCGCCGGTGATCAGCGCACCGAGCAGCGACGAAAGGTGCGCGAACATGGCCCACTGACGTTCTTCCTGGCTCGACGAACCGATCGGCGTGACCGGCGGTGGCGGCGGCGGCAGATCGGACGGGGGCAGCATGTCGGGGCCGTTGGGTTGCGTGCTCATGATGTTCTCCTGCGCGGTGTGGGGTCCACAATCGTCTTCGCGGCGCACGGCGTCAACCGCTGTAGGTCAGGGATTGCAAAGAACCACGTCGCCACTATTTCCGCTGTCGTGTCTATTGCTCGCGCGCCGCCGCAGCGCAATGAGCGCAAGCCGTCGCCCGCGCCGGATTGAACTTCCCGCAGCGCGGGCAGCGGCGATCAGGCAGCGGCAGCAGGAACGAGACGATCCAGCCGAGCGGGCCCAGCGCCGCAGCCAGCGCGACATCGCGCCAGAAGCTGCCGCGCCGCCAGCCGATCAGTCCACCGACTGCCATGCACAGCAGCGTGAGCCACAGCAGCAGCCACCAGTCGACCATACCCATGAGGCGCAGGAACAGCTGCAGCGCGGCGTCCGGCGAGTCCGGATCGATACCCTGCATCACGCGCTCGAGCCAGGCGTCCATCGTCAGACCGTCCGCGTCGTGAAATGCGTACGTGCTGATGACCGCGTCGCGGCCCGTTCCAACGTCGCAAGACGCCCGCGGCGCGGCATGCCCGGCCTCAGGCGCCCGCGCGCTTGAGTGCTTCTTCGACGCGCGCTAGCGCGCGGGACTGCCCGGCGAGATAGACCGTCTGATCGATCGCAGGCGAAATCTGCGTGCCGGTCATGGCCACGCGCAGCGGCTGTGCGACCTTGCCCATGCCCTCGCCGATCGCCGCGGCCGCGGTCTCGATCGCGGCGTGAACCTGTTCCACTTTCCACTCGGTCAGCGCCGCGAGCGACGCGTGTACGGCCTTGAGCGCCGGCACGGCGGTCGGCGTGGTCAGGTGCTTGGTCACCGCTGCATCGTCCCAGCTCGTGATCGGGCCATACCAGACGGCCGCCTTCTCGGCGAGCTCCTTCAGCGTGCGGCAGCGCTCGCGCAGCGCGACGATCACATCGGCCGGCGCAGGGCCCGCAGACAGGTCGTAGCCGCAGGCGTCCAGATGCCACTGCAGATGCGGCACGAGGCTCTCAGGGTCGTCGGTCTTGAGGTACTGCTGGTTGATCCACGACAGTTTTTCGAGATCGAAACGCGCGGCCGAGTGGTTCACGTCGGCCACGTCGAACAGGTTCACCATCTGCTCGCGCGAGAAGATCTCCTGGTCGCCATGCGACCAGCCCAGCCGGACAAGATAGTTCAGCAGCGCATGCGGCAGGAAGCCATCGTCGCGATACTGCATGACGCTGACGGCGCCGTGTCGCTTCGACAGCTTTTGCCCATCGGCGCCGAGGATCATCGGCAGATGCGCAAAGTTCGGCGTCGCCGCATTCAGCGCGGTGTAGATATTGATCTGGCGCGGCGTGTTGTTGACATGGTCGTCGCCGCGGATCACGTCGGTGATCTTCATGTCGATGTCGTCGACGACTACAGCGAAGTTGTAGGTCGGGAACCCGTCGGAGCGGAAGATCACGAGGTCATCGAGTTCCTCGTTGCTCCACTCGATTCGTCCCTTGACCTTGTCCTGGAACACGACCGAACCGCTCTGCGGATTCTTGAAGCGGATGACGCGATTCGGATCATCGCGCATCGGTTCGTTGCGCTCGCGATACGCGCCGTTGTAGCGCGGCTTGACGGTGGCCGCCATCTGCGCCGCGCGAATCGCTTCCAGCTCGTCCTTGGTCTCGTAGGCGTAGTAGGCCTTGCCGGCGCGCACGAGATCTTCGGCGACCTGACGGTAGCGCTCCATGCGCAGCGTCTGGTAGTACGGGCCTTCATCGTGGCCGAGCTGGAGCCACTGCATGCCGTCGAGGATCGCCTGCACCGCCGCTTCAGTCGAGCGTTCGCGATCCGTGTCTTCGATGCGCAGGATGAACTCGCCACCGCGATGCCGCGATTCCAGCCAGCAGTACAAGGCGGTGCGCGCGCCGCCGATGTGGAGATAGCCGGTAGGGCTCGGAGCAAAGCGGGTACGAACGGTCATCGCGGGCGTCAATGGCAAAAAGGGCGCCCATGTTAGCAAACCGCGACGAACTGCCCCGCGCTCAACCGCCGTTGCGTTCGCCGGCGCGCACCGGCGTGATCGGCCGCGAGCGCGAACGCTGATAGACGAATACGGACGCCGGCGGAATGTTCCACCACGCGAAGCCGCCGCGGCGAACGGTCAGGCCGAGTTCGTCGAGCATCTCGCGCGGCACGGGACTCACGGGGCCGTAGGTGAACTGGATCATGCGCCCTTCCGGACCGAGCACGGCGAACGCCGCCTGCAGGATGTCGCGCTGCAAGGTGCGCGGCATCGACAGCAGCCCCAGTCCGCTGACTACCGCGTCGACACCGCCGTCGGCATCGAACGACGCCTGTTTTACGAGTGCCGGAAGCTGGCATGCGTCGCCGCAGACCACGTTGACGTCGGAGAACCGGTTCTGCAGGAACTGATGCAGTTCCTGATTGAGTTCAACCACCAGAAGATGCGATGGCGTGATGCCGTGATCCAGCATGGCCTGGGTAAATACGCCGGTACCACCGCCGAGCTCGACGACGCGCTGCGCCGTCTTCGGCAACTCGCGAACCATGAGGCGGGCCAGTTGCTTGCCCGATGGCGAAAGCGCCGCCACCGACAGCGGATTCTTCAGCCACTGGCGAAAAAAAGTCAGGGTGGGAGAAGGCCCGTTGCCGCCGCGAGCCGGCTTGGCGCGATGTTGCATGGAGATTACCGTCGAGAACGGCGCCCTTTGTACCACGAGCCCCAGCATGCGCGCGACGCCCTCACGGCATGCACGAAGCCGGTCAAACGGACGGCCAAAAGAAAGCCCCGCCACCTCAGGGGAAGGGGGCGGGGCCGGTTGCCGGTAGTGTCCGAACGACGCCGGACGAGATCTACCGGTTTGAAGCGATGCGCTCAGCGATCGTAGTAGCGATCACGATCGTAATAGCCATCATCACGATCGTAGTAACGGTCGTTGGAGCGCTCGTAGTAACCGTCATCGCGGTCATAGTAGCGATCCACGTGACGCACCACGACCGGACGACGAACGACTATCGGACGATGGTGAACGACGACCGGTCGGTACACCGGATACGGCTGGTAGTAGGAGTAGCCGCCGCGGTAGGGTCCACGATAGCCACCACGATGGCCGTAACCGTAACCGTAGCTCGGACCGTAGTTGCTGTAATAGCCGCCCCAGTTACCGCCACCCCGATGGGAGTTGGAGTAGCTGACGCCGTAGCCGGGACCACCGATGCTGATGTTGAAATGATCTCGTGCACTTGCCGCGGAACCGAAAGCCAGCGCGGCGAACGCTACGAGGACGAGGACGATGCGGCGAAACGAGTTTTTGGTTTGGGCATGCATGGCGATGATCCTGCGGAATTGCGGCTCGCATGCTGGGGCGTAGCAGCTGAATCGCCGCTTATCGAATCCTGACGCAATTTGTCAACGCGCAATTAACGATTTCCTGACATTTCTGCCGAGGTCGCTCCTTCACAACCGCCTACGGCACGCGCAATTCCCAGGCGCGATGAATACGCGGGCTGCGCTCGAAGTCGAACGGAATGGTGCTCGCGCTGATCTCGCGGATGTCCCAGCCGGCGAGCGCTTCGGTATCGAGCTGAAACCGCCGGTAGTTGTTCGAGAACAGGATCAGGCCGCCGGGTGCGAGACGCTGAGCGCAGAGTTTCAGCAGGCGCACATGATCGCGCTGCACGTCGAAATCCTCGGCGCGCTTGGAGTTCGAGAACGTCGGCGGATCGACGTAGATGAGGTCGTACTGTTCGGTATCACGCTCGAGGAAAGTTGCCGCATCGGCTTGCACGAGGCAATGGCGTGCGCCGATGAACGTATTCAACGCAAGGTTGCGCGACGCCCACTCTAGATAGGTCGTCGACAGGTCCACGCTGGTCGTGCTGGCCGCGCCGCCGGCGGCGGCATAGACGCTGACCGCACCGGTGTAGCAGAACAGGTTGAGGAAGCGTTGGCCACGCGCGAGTTCGCGCACACGACCGCGCAGCGGCCGGTGATCGAGAAACAGGCCGGTGTCGAGGTAGTCCCAGAGATTCACGAGAAACTGCAGACCGCCTTCCGCGACAATCAGGAATTCTTCGCGCTGCGCCAATCGTCCGTACTTTTCGCCACCCTTGCCGCGGTAGCGCTGCTTGAGCGCGATGCGTTCGCGCGGAATCGCAAAAACCTCGCTCGCCACGCGCACGATCTCGCGCCAGCGCTGGCGCGCGGTTTCCTCATCGATCGTGGACGGCGCCTGATACTCCTGGATGTGCAGGTGATCGGCGTAGACGTCGATCGCGGCCGCGTATTCGGGCAGATCGGCGTCGTAGATGCGATAGCACTGCAGGCCTTCACGCTCCAGGCGCTTGCGCAGATGGCGGCGGTTCTTGTCGAGGCGGTTCTTCAGCATCTGCGCCCCGGCCGACAACGGTTTGGCCTCGCGCGGGACCGACGGCGCGGATTCGGCCAGATCGAAGTTCAGCAGCTGGCATTCCAGCGCGCCGTTGTAGACCGCGTAGCGCTTGATCGCACGCAAGCCGATCGCGCGGCCGAGATCCGCATCGGACGTGATCACGCTGGCGCGCCAGCCGGAAAATTCGGCGGTGAGTTTTTCACCGAGTTCGCGATACAGCGGCTGCAGGTCGTCGCGTTCGCCGAGGCGCTGGCCATACGGCGGATTGGTGATGACGAGACCCGCGTCGCAAGCCTGCGGTCGCTTGAGCTGCGAGAGCGACTGCCTGCCGAGATGCACGAAGCCGGCTACGCCGGCCTGCTGTGCGTTGTGGCGCGCATCTTCGAGCGCCTGCGGGTCTTCATCGAAACCGAAAAATTTAGGTGCCAGTGCCGACAGCCCGCGCTGGGCGCGCTCGTCCACTTCGCTACGCAGGCGCTGCCACAGCGTCGCATCGTGGCCGAGCCAGCCATTGACGCCGTAATAGTCGCGCTTCCAGCCGGGCGCCACATCGGCCGCCATCCATGCCGCCTCGATCAGCAGCGTGCCGGAACCACACAGCGGATCAACGAGCGCGCCACCCGCCGCATGCACCGACGGCCATTGCGCGCGCAGCAGCAAAGCGACCGCGAGATTTTCCTTGAGCGACGCTTTGCCGTGGCCACGACGCCAGCCGCGCTGATGCAGCGGCGCGCCGGACAGATCCAGCGACAGCGTGCCGCGCTCGCGCCGCAGCAGCAGGTTCAGACGCACGTCGGGTCTTTCGGTATCGACATCGGGCCGCGTGCCGAGGCGCTGGCGGAACTGGTCGACCAGCGCATCCTTGACCCGCTGCACGGCGTAGTGGCTGTGGCTGATGCCGCGCGTCGCGCCGACCGCATCGATCGCAAAACGCCCTTCCGCGGCCAGGTGCGCGGCGAAATCCACACCGGCGACGCCGTCATACAGGGCCTCGCCGTCGGCCGCGTCGAACTCCGCGAGCGGCAGCAGAACGCGACTCGCGAGCCGCGACCACAGGCATGCGCGATATGCCATTTCCAGCGTGCCGCTGAAATGCACGCCGGCCAGCGCCTCGCGCGCCTCGACCGCACCGAGTTCGGCCAGTTCGTCGCGCAACAGGTATTCGAGGCCCTTCGGGCAGGTCGCAAACAGCTTCAGTACAGCGCTCATTCCACCACTTCACCCATTGTGGACAAATCCGGTTCAGCGTCGATCGCGCCGAGGAACAGGCGGAACTGTTCGGCGATCAGTTCGACGTGCTCGGCCAGGCGATGCGTATCGGGCACCATCAGCAGCGTCGCGCGCCGCTGCCGCGCGAAAGAAACCACTTCGGCCGCCGGGCACAGTTCGTCGTTCCAGCCGTGCACCACGGTGGTCGGCACGTAGGCCGCGTCGAACGGTTTTTCGTAGCCTGGAATCTCGAGCGGCAACGCAATCAGAAACAGGCCGGCGAGACTCATCTCAAGCGATGCGAGTCCAGAAACAAAAGCTCCCATGCTCGATCCGACGAGGATGGTGCGTTCGCCGGGACGCATCTTGTGCCGCAGCCGCGCGACGCGCGGATCGATGCAGGCCACCATGCCGCGCGCATCGAGGTCGCGGTAGTCGGCGCGGCTCGCACGCCAGCCGCACGCGGTCGCCACGGCCGCAAGCGCCATCACCTTGGTACCTTCCGGACCGCTGTCCGACCCATGCGACAGAATGACGTGGCCTTTCATCGGATTCCTCGCGTACAGCGGTGCGGCAACGGGCGCGAATGCTAGCACGCGCCGCGTTGGCAGCCGTCCGCACGCATGCCAGACTGCGGTCATGCCCGCAGCCCTCGCCCTGCACGATCAGCCCCTGCCCTACGTCGAACGACTCGCGCTGCGCCGCAGCGCGGACATCGATCTCGTCGTGATCCACTGCACCGAACTTCCCGATCTCGCGACCGCGCGACGCTACGGCGAACAGGTCGTCTATGCCTCGGGCACGGGCAACAGTGGCCACTACTACATCGACTACGACGGCAGCATCTATCGCTACGTCACCGACGAGCGCGTCGCCCATCACACGCGCGGCTACAACGAACGCGCGATCGGCATCGAACTGAGCAACCGCGGTCGCTGGCCGGACTGGTTCGATTCGCGCCATCAGGCCATGGACGAACCGTATACCGAAGCGCAGATCGAACGCCTGCTCGCGCTGCTGCAGCAGTTGCGCACCGATCACCCGACACTGCAGTGGATCGCCGGCCACGAAGATCTCGACACGGCCGAGGTCGCGGCGAGCGACGATCCGACACTGACCGTGCGGCGCAAGCGCGATCCGGGACCACGGTTCCCCTGGTCACGCGTCGCCACGAGTGGACTCGTGCGATTGCAGGCCGGGCACCAACCATGAACGCGACTGTCCGCCGCCGCTTCGCGGCCGCTGCGTGCCCGCTGCTCATGCTTGTGATCGCAGCACTGTCGCTGACGGCCTGCGGCTCGCGCAGTCCGGTGCGTCCGACGATCGCCGCGCCGCGCATCGAGGCCAACCCGAACGACATCCTGTTCCGCGCGATCAGCCTCGTCGGCACACCCTATCGCTACGGCGGCAACACGCCCGAAGGCGGATTCGACTGCAGTGGCCTGATCGGCTACGTCTTCAGCGACGTCGCCGGAGCCCGGCTGCCGCGCAGCGCCGCCGATATCGATCGCCTCGCTGCGCCGGCCGTCTCACGCAAGGAACTCATCGGCGGCGACCTCGTGTTCTTTCGCGATGGCGGCAGCGTCAGCCACATCGGCATCTATGTCGGCGAAGGCCGATTCGTTCACGCGCCCAGCCGTGGCGGCACGGTACGTCTGGACGCACTCGACGGCGACTACTGGCGTCAGCACTACGCCGGCGCGAAACGGCTGATCCGCTGAACGAAGCGGTTTTCGCCAGTACGTTCGCTACGGAATTCGCTACGGAATATGCAGGCGCCGCGTCCAGACGACGAGCGCCACCAACAACTTGTGCACAAGTTCGCGCGTCGTCGCGTCGGTCAGCCGGCCTTCGGCGTCGAACTTGCTCTCGGCCTGGGCAAGCATGACTTCGGGCCGGTTCAACGCGAGCAGATCGAGCGAGACCGCGATCTGGCGCAGATGGTACTGCGCGCGCGCCGTGCCGAGCATTCCCTGGCTCGCGCCCATGATCGCGAGCGGCTTGTCGCGGAACGGGTTTTCCTGCGGCGGTCGCGAGCACCAGTCCAGCGCGTTCTTGAGCACGCCCGGGACGGAGTAGTTGTATTCCGGTGTCGCGATCAGCAGCGCGTCCGCGGTACGGATCTGCTGCTTGAGCTTCTGCACGGTCGCCGGCAGCCCTGCGCTTTCCACATCGCCGTCGTAGATCGGGATGCCGGCGATATCGGCGAGTTCGAGCTGTGCGCCTTCGGGCAATTCCTCACGCGCGACCTGCAGCAGGCGCCGGTTGAAGGAGCCTTTGCGCAGGCTGCCGCAGATACCGAGGATGCGGATCTCGTCCATCGCTCAGGCCCGTCAGAAAGTGAATCGGATCAGGAGCGAGGACCGGCCCCGCTCCGCACAGCTCATTCCTGCTCGGCGTGTGCGTGGCCGCCGCTGCCGTGAGCGTGACGGTGCTGCAGCTCGACGGGTTCGGCGTCGCGTACGCCAGTCAGCTCGACGTCGAACTTGAGTTTCTGGCCGGCCAGCGGATGGTTCAGATCCACGTCGACCGCGGTCATGCCGACCTTCAGCACGGTGACGACGCGCTGGCCGCCGTCCTTGAGGCCCAGCACGGTCACGTCGCCGACCTTGAGCTTCTGCGCGCCCGGGAAATACTTCTTCGGCACGCGCTGCTTGGCGTCGGGGTTGCGCGGACCGTAGGCTTCCTCGGGCGCGACCTCGACCTCGAACTTGTCGCCAACCGCCCGTCCTTCCAGCGCTTTTTCCAGTCCGGGGATGATGTTGCCATGGCCCAGCAGCACCGCGAGCGGCTCGCCGCGCTCGTGCGAGTTGTCGACGATCTCGCCATCCTCGCCAGTCACGGTGTAGTGGAAGCTGACGACCTTGTTCTTCTCGGCGTTCATGGCAATACCTGCGGCTGCAAAAGGCGCGCATGGTAACGGCCGGGGGGCACCGCGTCATCTTTTGAGGGGACCGCAACTGAACTCGGCATCGCCGTTGGGCCGAGCACCAGACCTCACACTCCTGCCCAGCGCTTGCGCGTTGCCCCCCGGCCCGGCGCCTACGGTGACGGCGCGATGCGGCGGACCGCATCCGTGCGCGCGATGCGCCTTCGCATGCGCTCGCGCAGGGCGTCGCGTCGTCGCGCCATCAGCGCGCTGAGCTGCAGCGGTGTCGGCGCGGCATCCGCGGCCTGCAGGTCGCGCCGATAGGTACAGAAATCCACATAGGCATCAATGACGTGGCGCAGCCGGCGCAGCAGCAGCTCGAGCATGATCGCGTCGTCGAGCAGCCCGATGACCGCGACATCGTCGGGAATCAGGTCTTCCGGATCGGCGAAATAGATCAGCGTGCGCAGCACTTCGCGGCGTTCTGCAGCGGGCAGGCACCAGGCTTCGTCTTCCAGCATGAGGATCATCTGCTGCACGCAGACCAGGCGCTGTCGCACATAGCGCGGCGCGCTCGCGAGCGGCAGGGTGTTGAGCGCTTCCTTGGCCGTGTCCACGACGTCGCACTCGTCCATGCAGTCGGCCAGACGCTCGGCGCGCGCCAGAGCGGCATGGAAACGGGCGATGTCTTCAGCTTCGAGTACGAATGAAATGCGCACGGCGCGCGAGCCTACGCGCCAGCGCGGCAAGCGTCAAAAGCCGTTGGTCCTGGCAAGGCTCCGTCAAAGGTCGCACACGAACGGGGAACGTCGCGCGCGACAGCGCCGCGCACCCTGCACGACGTCTCGCGATGTCGCGCGAGACCTAAAGCAACGCCGATGCGCCGCTTCGACTACGCTGGCGCGACTTATCGTCGACGAGGTTCCGCCATGCGCAAGGCCTGCTGCTCGATTGCGTTCCTGCTGCTGCCCAGCTTGCCGGCGTTCGCGCTGGAACCGCCGCCGTGGCTGGCTGGTCACTGGCGCGTCCAGGCCGACGGCCGTACGACCGACGAAGTCTGGCTCGCGCCCGTGCAAGGCCTGATGACCGGCATGAGCCGCACGCACGGCGGCAAGAAAGCCTTCTTCGAATTCGTCCGCATCGAGCAGCGCGGTGAAGCGCTGTACTACATCGCCCAACCGCGCGGCGGTCCCGCGACCGAATTCCACGCTGTACGCGCCGACGCCGAAGGCGTGGAATTCGAAAACGAAACGCACGATTTTCCGCAGCGCATCGTCTATGAACGCCGCGGCGCCGACGGACTGTCCGCGAGCATCGAAGGCAACGTCGACGGCAAGTCGCGCACCGTGCGCTGGGAATACCAGCGCGTGCGCTAACGATTTCCGCTCAAGGCACGCACGCACCTGCCACGTCGCGAATGGCGGGCTGAATGCCGTCGAGCATCAGCTCGGCCTGCAGCGCGGTGCCCTGCTCCGGCGGCTCGATCGACAGGCGCAGGCGCCGCGCTTCCGGCGCGATGGCCGCTTTTACCAGATCGCTGAGCGCGCCGGAACGGCCGTTCGGCTGCGAGCGCGCGAAGATGAAGCCGTCGCCGTCCACGCCGTACCAGCCGCTGATCGGTCCCTTGACGTTGAGGCCGTCAGCACGCGTGTCGACGCTCCAGCGCGCCAGATCGCGCTGCTCGCCGATACCGTCGGGTCCTTCGAAGCGGTCCTGCGGAAAACTGCCAATGGATTCCGTCCTGGCGAGCACG
>Ga0068852_100003789_pt1 | contig 10603 bp, 10 predicted proteins | sample KBSCornC22_FD_66594 | JGI IMG/M metagenome (GOLD analysis project Ga0068852, IMG submission 66594) | Corn rhizosphere microbial communities from Kellogg Biological Station, Michigan, USA - KBS Corn C2-2 | ecosystem: Host-associated > Plants > Roots > Rhizosphere > Soil ... | reverse complement strand
ACAAAAGGGGAACTCAAAGCGCCGATGTCAAGTCCTGTTTGTTGTGACAACGTCCGGCGATCGACGGAAAAAGGAGACGCACATGATCCGCAAAGCAAAAGCCGTGTGGCACGGCACCGGCCGCGATGGCGCCGGCAATCTCACGACCGATTCCGGCGCCCTGGAAGCGACGCCCTATTCGTTCAAGACCCGTTTCGAGAACGAGAAGGGCACCAACCCCGAGGAGCTGATCGCCGCCGCCCATGCCGGATGCTTCACCATGGCGCTGGCGTTCCAGTTGCAGGCGGCGGGCTTTGCGCCCACAGAGCTTTCAACTGAAGCTGCCGTCACGCTGGAAAAGGATGGCGCGGGTTTCCGCATCAGCCAGTCGGCGCTCACGTTGCGCGCGCAAGTGCCGAACCTGGATGAAGCCTCTTTCGCACGCATGGCCGGCGAAGCGGAGAAGAACTGCCCGGTGTCAAAAGTCCTCAACGCCACGATCACGCTGGATGCGGAGTTGGTGTAAATAATCCTCCCCTGCGAAGCGGGGGAGGGGGACCGCCGAAGGCGGTGGAGGGGGCGAGTGCGCGCATCAATCCTAACGCTTAAGCGAGCCCGCGCATTGCGTCGGAAGATGACGCTGCCTGAAGTCCTGCTCTGGCAACAACTGCGGGGCGGCCAACTCAACGGATTGCAATTCCGCCGGCAGCATCCAGCCGGTCCCTATATCCTTGACTTCTTTTGTGCAGCGGCTCGCATGGCGCATCACGCTGGATGCGGAACAGGTGATTGAATCAAATGCGCTAGAAAATCGATCATTCGCCTTTACCGATTGTTGTAGCTGTTAATTTTTTTTGCGAAACGCGACGCGGTTGAATCCCGTCGGGTCGCGTTTATTGGGCTGCCACCACAGGTGGCGGGGCAGGCATACAGGGATGTTGCTATGTTTGGAAAATTGCCGTTACGTCGATTGGCCGTCCTATCGGGTCTGCTGCTCGCCGGGTTTGCGCCTGTGTCCGCCAGCGCGGCCCAGGACCACTTTAACTGCCGCGCGAGTGCGCTGCGGCTTAATTTGCCGCTCGGGCAGACAGAGGAACCGGTCGTGGCGAACCCGCCCAACAATCCCTGCGCGAGCGATTCCCAGGCGAGTGTGTCGTATTCAAACTCGCTGGGCATAAGCTCCGGCAGTCTCGCTGCGAAGACCGTGGCCGACCAGGCGCCACTAACCTCTTACGCCAAGGTCGACGGCATGAAGCTCGACAACGTGCTGAGTCTGATCAATGTGAGTGCGAGGCACATCCGCTCCAGAGCCGAGATCAAAGCCAGCTCGAACGGCCGATGCACCCTTCACAGCGGCTCCAGGATTTCGGGCTTGTCGGCGCAAGGACAGCAATTTGATTCGCTAAAGACCCCTATGGATATGAACGTCAAGCTTGCAGGCGTCACCGTGGGCAAGCTCCACTTCAACGCGACCCTTGGAGGCGCGCATCCAACGATCGGCAAACCGGACCCGACGTCCGTCACGCAACGCGCGGTATGGCTTCAAATCACGGATCCCGTGCTGCAACAGACGCTGGGGGATGTGATCATGGGCGAGGCAAGCGCCGGCGCGGTCGGCAGCCCCTGCTCCTAGACAAAGCGAACGCATCGTCCGGCCCAAAAGGTGGCGATGTAAGTGACGGTGCCAGGAAAAGGCCCGGAAATGAGGCGGCAGGGATTCCTGCCGCCTTATCTACCAGGCGTGTTCACCCTTTAATCTCGACAGACCGCGCGCTATATCGCGCCCATGATCAACCCTGAAAAAGGTGGCTCTTCGGAGACCCGCCGCAAACAGCTATTGTTCCGTGCCAAACGGCGCGGGTTCAAGGAGGTCGATCTGATCTTCGGAACCTTCGCGGCGGCGGAAATCGATACGCTGGACGAAGCCGAACTCGATCAGTTCGAGGCGCTGCTCGCCGCACCCGACCAGGAGGTCTATCGCTGGCTGCAGGGGCATACGCCCGCGCCGCCGCAATTCGACACAGCGCTGTTTGCGCGCATGAAGGCGCTCTGCGCGCGCAAGAACCCGACATGGAACGTCTAGACTACATTGCACGGCATGAAGGCCGCTTTGCCGTCACGGGCGCGCCGGGCGGTTATGACGCCTATCTCGCGGCGGAGGCGGCGAAGCGCGGCCGTGGGCTTGTGCTGTTTGTCGCGACCGACGAGTTGCAGGCCGTGGCTGCCGCCGATGGCGTGCGCTTCTTCGCGCCGGATGTGGAAGTGCTGTCGTTCCCCGCGTGGGATTGTCTGCCTTATGACCGGATGTCGCCGAAATCCGATACCGAAAGCCGCAGGCTTGCGACGCTCGCGGCCCTCGCGCGCCGCGACAAGAAATCGAAGCCCGCGGTCGTTGTCACCACCATCGACGCGATCCTGCAACGCGTTGCGCCGCGCGAGACGATCGAAGGCGCGAGCCTGTTCGCGAAGATCGGTGGCCATGTCGAATACGAAAAGCTCACTGCGTTCCTCGCCGCCAACGGCTATGTGAGCGCGAGCACGGTGCGCGAGCCGGGCGATTTCGCGCTGCGCGGCGGGATCGTGGATCTCTGGCCGCCGGGCAGCGAACAGCCGCTGCGGCTCGATTTCTTCGGCTCCGAAATCACCTCGATCCGCGCCTTCGACGCCGAGACGCAATTGTCGAACGTCAGCGTCGATGCGGTCGAGCTGTTGCCCGCGAGCGAGACGCCGCTCGATCCGGCGTCGATCAGCCGGTTCCGCTCCGGCTATGTCGCGCGCTTCGGGCCGGCCTCTGACGATCCGCTCTACGAGTCGGTAAGCGCGGGCCGGAAGATCCAGGGCATGGAGCACTGGCTGCCGCTGTTCCACGACCATCTCGATACGCTGTTCGCATTCGTGCCCGATGCGCTCGTTTTTCTCGCCTATCAGAGTGAGGAAGCGAAAACCGCGCGGCTGGAGCTGATCGCCGACTACTACACCGCGCGCAAGGACATGCTCCACCCCAAGGACGACGACGCCAAGCACGCGATCAAGGCGCCGCCCTACAAGCCCCTGCCGCCCGACGCGCTTTATCTCACCGACGATGAGTGGAAGAATGCGCTGAAGCGGCTTCTGGTACGCGATCTCTCGCCGTTCCAGGCACCGGAGTCGACGAAGTCGGTCGATGCCGGCGGCAAGGCGGCGCGCGATTTCGCGCCGGAACGCAAGAGCGGCGCCAACGTGTTCGAAGCCGCGGCCCAGCACATCAAGGCGCTGCAGATCGATGGCAAGCGCGTGCTCGTTGCGTCGTGGAGCGAAGGCTCGGCGGAGCGTATGGGCGGCGTACTGGCCGATCACGGCCTCGACGCCATCCGCAAGGTGTCGGACTGGCCCGATGCGCGCAAGCTGCACAAAGGTGCTGCCGGCATTTCGGTGCTCTGTTTCGAGCACGGCTTCGAGGCGCCGGAACTGGCCATCATGGCCGAGCAGGACATCCTCGGCGACCGCATGGTGCGCCAGACGCGCCAGCGCCGTGCGCAGAACTTTCTGCAGGAAGCCTCGAGCCTCGCGCCGGGCGATCTCGTCACCCATATCGAGCATGGCGTCGGGCGTTATCTGGGCCTCAAGACCATCGACGCCGCCGGTGCGCCGCATGATTGCCTCGAACTGCAATATGACGGCGGCAAGCTGTTCCTCCCCGTCGAGAACATCGAACTCCTGACGCGCTATGGCGCGGAGGAGGGCAACGCCCAGCTCGACCGTCTCGGCGGCGCGGGCTGGCAGACGCGCAAGGCGCGCATGAAAGAACGCGTGCGCGAGATGGCGGCGGAGCTGATCCGCATCGCTGCCGCGCGCGAGCTGAAATCGCTCGAGGCCGTCGATCCGCCCGCGCATATCTACGACGAATTCTGTGCACGCTTTCCCTATCAGGAGACCGACGACCAGGAGAAGGCGATCGCCGACGTCATCGAGGATCTCGGCAAAGGCCGCCCGATGGACCGGCTCGTCTGCGGCGATGTCGGTTTCGGCAAGACCGAAGTGGCGCTGCGCGCCGCGTTCGTGATGGCGATGAGCGGTCAGCAGGTCGCGGTCGTGGTGCCGACGACGCTGCTGGCGCGCCAGCATTTCCGCACCTTCGCCGAACGTTTCGCAGGCTTCCCGGTCAAGGTGCGCCAGCTCTCGCGCTTCGTCGACGCGAAGGAGGCCCGCGAGACGAAAGCGGGGCTCGAATCCGGCGATATCGATATCGTGGTCGGCACCCATGCGCTGCTCGCAAAAGGCATCGTGTTCCGCAATCTCGGACTTGTGATCGTCGATGAGGAGCAGCATTTCGGCGTCGGTCACAAGGAGCGGCTGAAGGCGCTCAAGGCCGATGTCCATGTGCTGACGCTGACGGCGACGCCGATCCCGCGCACGCTTCAGCTTGCGCTCTCGGGCGTGCGCGATCTTTCGCTCATCACCACGCCGCCGATCGACCGCCTCGCGGTGAGAACCTTTGTGACGCCGTTCGATCCTCTGGTCGTGCGCGAGGCGCTGCTGCGCGAGCATTATCGCGGCGGCCAGAGCTTCTATGTCGCGCCGCGCATCGCCGATCTGCGCGAGGCGGAGGAATTCCTGAAAGCCACCGTGCCCGAAGTGAAGATCGCCGTCGGCCACGGCCAGATGGCGGCGCACGCGCTCGAGGACGTGATGACGGCGTTCTACGACCGCCGCGTCGACGTCCTGATCTCCACCAACATCGTGGAGAGCGGGCTCGACATCCCCTCCGCCAACACCATGATCGTGCATCGCGCGGACATGTTCGGCCTGTCGCAGCTCTATCAGCTGCGCGGTCGTATCGGCCGCGGCAAGCAGCGCGCCTACGCCTATCTCACCACGCCGGCGGACCGGAAGCTGACGGAGACGGCGGAGCGCAGGCTGCAAGTGCTGCAATCGCTCGATCAATTGGGCGCGGGCTTCTCGGTCGCGAGCCACGATCTCGATATCCGCGGCGCGGGCAATCTGCTCGGCGAAGAACAGTCCGGTCACGTCAAGGAGGTCGGCATCGAGCTCTATCAGGAGATGCTCGAGGAAGCGGTCGCGCAGATGCGCAGCGGCGAGGCGGCGGTGGAGATCGCCGACCAATGGTCGCCGCAGATCAACATCGGTGCGTCGGTGCTGATCCCGGAAGACTACGTGCCCGACCTCAATGTCCGCATGGCGCTCTATCGCAGGCTCGCCGGCATCGAGACGCGCGCGGAGATCGAACGCTTCGCCGCCGAGCTGATCGACCGCTTCGGCAAGCTGCCAGAAGAGGTGCAGCATCTGTTCGACATCGTCGCCATCAAGCAGCTCTGCCGGACGGCGCAGGTCGAGAAGATCGACGCCGGGCCGAAAGGCGGCACGCTCAGCTTCCGCAACAACGCCTTCCCCAATCCGATCGGGCTGGTGAGGCTCATCAACAGCCATCCCGGCACGATGAAGGTAAGGTCCGATCAGAAAGTCGTCGTCCAGCGCGATTGGCCGACGCCCGAGTCACGCCTCAAAGGGGCGCAAGCATTGCTCGGGCAATTGGCGAAACTGGCCGAAGCGGCTTGAAACGCGGTTCGAAATCGGTTATCTGCGCGGCCTCTTTTTGCGGAGAGTCCGTCATGTTCAAGACGATGCAGGGATCGCTCCACGGCATTTGACCGTGCGCCGGGCTCGTGTCCGGCCATCTGCGTTCCCAATCTCCTCCATCTTCCGAGAAACACATCGTCATGACGACGTCTTTGGCGCGCGCGGAAACGCGCGCCCGGGCGAACCCGCGCGCGTGTCTCGCGCGCTATCGCCCAGAACTTCAGACCGCCGCTCGCGCTCTGGCGGAGCGGCACATCCGGCTGGCGGAATTGAGCGCCAGCTTCCCGGCGCTGTTCGTCGCGCTGGCGCGTCCGCGCGCCCGTTTCGACGCGGAACCGGTCATCGCGAAAGTCATCGCGGGCGCGCCACTCGTCGCGCTCGCCGAGGACGCGCGCGTGCCGCTCTGGCTGCGCAAGATGACGCCGGAGATGTTTTCCGGATCGATCCCGGAACTGCCCGACAGCCTCTATCTGCGGCGTCGGATCGCGAACCATCTGCCTATGAGGGCGAAGCTGACGCACAACTGGCTCGATACCGTTTCAAGGGCCGCGCGTCTTTCTCACGATCCCTTCGCTCTGTGGTGCGCGCGGCTGAGCGCGAGTGACATGGCGACGATGCGAAAACGCTTCGAGCGCGTCGCGCTCTGGGCTTGGTTCTCGACCGAACCTTCGGTACGGGCAAATGGCTTCATAACCCGCAAATGGTCGGTCGAGATAGAACTGAAAGCAGCGCTCGCTGCTGCGAATGACTGGTGCGAAACCGTTCAAGTCCATGCCTTTCTCGGCGACCGGCAGATAGACGATGTCTATCTGAAACCCGGCAATGTAAACGGCTTCGACTTCCGCCCTTTGCGCTCGGCGAAGGAAGTCATCGCGGAGGCCAGAGCGATGAAGAATTGCGTCCGCAGCTATGGCGAGGATCTGGCTAGCGGCCGTGCGCGGCTGTGGAGCGTGCAGCGCCGCGGTGCTCGCGTTGCGACGCTCTGCACTGGTTGGCAGCGCGGAGACCCGCTGCCGTCGATTTGGGAAATCAAATTATCGCGCAACCGGCTGGCACCACCGGAGATATGGCTTGCAGCGCGCAAATGGCTGAACGGCCAGGAGCTCATGCATCTCAGTCGATGGAGGAAAAAGGGATGGCCTGCCGCAGCTCTCGACCGCGCGATGTGGATTGAACTCTGGCGACCTTACTGGCTGGCGAAGCACTGTTTCCCGGAATGGCTGCCGCTGCGTCCTTCGGTGGATGCGCTTTACGAGCTTTGAAATCGGGAGCGAACAGGCCGCTTCAGCGCCAGCGCAGATAGAGCTTTTGCCCCTTCATCTCGAAGGATTTCATCCGCTTCAGGAAGGCCATGCCGAGGAGCGAGTTACGCATCTTCGTGCCGTTCACGCTGACCGGCAGGTTGAACAGCTTCACGGGTCCGATCTCGAGCGTGTTGAGCGTCACCGGTGCGCCGCTTCCTATGCCGTTCGCCGTTTCGAAGCCGCGGATGAAATGAAGCGAAGAGACGTCGATGCCGGCGCGCTGCGCATCGTCGGGGCTCAGCACGATATCGCTCGCGCCGGTGTCGACCATGAACTCCACCTTTTGCCCGTTGACGGAGCCGATGACGGCGAAATCGCCATCGCGGTTTTCGCTGAACACCATCGTGTTCGCGTCCACCTCTGCGGGATAGGAGGGCACGAGTGCCGTTCGCGCGTCGCCGGCCGCGTCCTTGATCCTGTCATAAAACGAGTAACCGAGTACGAGCACGATGGCGATGCCTGCCCAGATCGCGATGTTGCGGAACGTCTCGCGCGTGGTGAAGCGGCGCGAATAGACAACGCCGGATGCGACGGCAGCGAGCATGATGCTGTATTGCACCAACCGCGCCTGATCGGTCGTATCGGCGAGCGCTCCCGGAAACAGCCGCCACAATTCCCATATCGCGAGGGCGCCGCCCACGATGAGTGCAAGTGCTATGAACCTGCGTGTCGAGGATCGATCCGCGGGTGGCTTGTGCCATGGTCCTTTCGTGTCCGGCATCGAGACCTTTGCAATCGGGATTTCGCGGACGCCCCACGCGCCGCCGTTCTGGCGCATTTTCACCACAAAAACATCAAAGGATACATCGGATATACAGCGCGTTAATGCTGGGTCCGTGGGGAGTTCACGTCTTTGCAGGTATCGCCGACCGAATGGTATTGGATTGTCGCGCCGATTGCGGCGGCCGTTCTCGGATTCGTCCTGCTTGTTCGGGGCATCGGCCATGCCGCGCGTGGGCGAGGCGGGCGCGCGACCGCGCATCTCGCCATCGGTTCGCCGCTCGCGGTTGTGGGCTTTGCCTTCGCGCTACTCGCACTCAACACGCAGACCTTCGCGCGCCTCAGCCACGAGAACGACGTCGCCAATATCGCGGTGAAGGCCGTCGATCCGGCGCGTAGCCTCTATCACCTCACCATCCAGCGGCTCGACGTGCCCGATACGGTGCAGGGCTGCGATGTCCAGGGCGACGAGTGGGTGATGAGCGCGCGCGTGCAGAAATGGAAGCCGTGGGCGAACGTGCTGGGGCTCGACGCGACCTACACGCTCGATCAGGTGGGCAACAAATATTTCACTGCCGCACGCGGCAACGGCAAGCCGATCACGTCCTGCGATCTGAAAGGACCGCAGCCTGCGGTGAACCAATATGTGCCGCAGTCCTGGCTGTTCTGGCTGACCGGCCAGTCCTACACCGAACAGCGCCGCTTCGGGTCCGCCGCGTACATGCCGCTCGCCGATGGCGCGGTCTACAAGGTGGTGATGACGCAATCCGGCCTCAACACCGAACCCGTCAACAGCGCCGCCGTAAGCGCCAACGCCGCGCGGCATTGACCGCTTGCGGCAGTGGCCATCCGCCAATAGGTTAGAAACCTAACCAATTCGGAGCCGCCGATGACCGGAATTGCGGGGCGTGTCGCGCTCGTCACGGGCGCTGCATCCGGGCTGGGCCGGGCTTACGCGAAACATCTGGCGGTGCTTGGCGCGCGCGTCGCGATCGCGGACGTCGACGCAGACAAGGCGCAGCGCACGGCGCAGGAGATCGGCGATGCGGGCGCAACGGCGCGTGCCTACCGGGTCGACGTCTCCGATGCGGATTCCGTATCGAAGCTGATCGCGGACGTCGCGAACGATCTCGGAGAGGTGGAAATTCTCATCAACAATGCCGGCGGCGTGATGCGCGCGCCGGGACCGGCCGAAACCTTCACGCTTGCCGACTGGAACCGGACGATCGGCGTCAATCTGACTGGCACGTGGCTGTGCTCGATGGCGGCGGTACCGAAGATGCGCGAGCGCGGCTTCGGCCGCATCGTCAACATCTCGTCGACGACGTTCTCGACCGGAAAACCCACCGGCATGGTGCCCTATATCGCGGCAAAGGGCGGCGTGGTCGGGCTGACGCGTGGGCTCGCGCGCGAACTCGGCGGCACCGGCATCACCGTCAACGCCATCGCGCCGGGGCTCGTGCTGATGGACAAGCTTCAGACGCGGGGCGGCGACTATGCGCCCGCCCTCAAGCGCATCACCGATCTCGTCTGGGCCGAGCAAAGCATCCCCCGCCCGGAAACGCCGGAAGACCTCCTGGGCGCGATCACGTTCTTCGCCTCCGATGCGTCCAGCTTCGTGACCGGCCAGGTGCTAAACGTCGACGGCGGCTGGACGCACACGTAGACGATCTTACTGCATGGGTTCTTCATTTGGAGATGCGGGCGCTGAGCCAGAACCTGCCTTCGACAATCGAGCCTGGCTTGGGGTTTTCTTTGATTGACGCCGGGTCCATAACCACGTCGAAGACAGCGCCGGCATAGGTCCTGACCGGAGTCCACCAGAACTTTCCGCCATACGCATTGGTGCGCAGTTCCGCTTTGAGGACGGTACCGGCAAAGTCGGCATAGGCTATCGGCCGTTTGGAGTCGTCAGGCATCGCGCCGCCAGCGCTTTCACGGTAGCTGCCGGATGGAATGAAGAAATTCGCCGCGAAGGCTACTTTTTCCTTGGCTTGTGATTTTGAAAAAGCAACTTCGTCTGCGAAGACGCTCGGCTCGTAGCTGAACGCGGCGATATCGACTGTAAGCTTCGTGTTCGCACTGAACCGGGTTGCTTCGCGTGGATCGGCTAGCTCGAATGTGATCGGAACTTGATCTCCCGCGAAGTGTGCCGAGATACTGGTTTCGAACGGTTTGAACTCCGGGTCGGACACGTCACCGGTTATCTCGACCTCCGCATGCCCTTCACCCACGAAGGCAGGATTGGCCGTCTGTACTTCCCAAGCGTCATTTGCACCGCGCTGCAGGCCTACCCATAGTTCTGCGCCCGACTTGTCTTTAATCAGACAGACAGAGTTCGCGGCGTCGAGCGTCTCCGGCGTACAATGCAATGCGATTTCGCTAAGCGACTTTCCAAACACCGCTTGGTTCGAGATATCGAGCGCAAAACCGGCATCGCTGAAGTGCGAAACAGCAGCCATTGAAATGTTATTTCGCGTTCGGGTCCTGCTGGTGCAGGCCGACGATGTTTTCGTCGGGATCGCGGATGTAGGCCTGCCAGCCGATGCCGGGGATCGCCATCTTGGGGAACGCGATCTGTGCACCGGCGGCCGTCGCCTTCGCAACCGCGTCGTCGACCGATGCCACGCCCAGCGAGCACACGAACGCATTGACCGGCGCACCGGCCGCGGCGCCCGCGCCCATGCGCTTGACGAATCCGCCATTGATGCCGGGGCCGTCATTGTCGCCGGTGTTGATGAGGTAGTAATCGAACTGCGGCATATGCGTGATCTGCCAACCGAAGACATCGGCATAGAATTTCGACAAGGTCGCCGGATCGGTGGCATGGATTTCGAAATGGACGGGACGGTTCATCGGGGGCCTCCTCAATTGACCTGATCAAACGCCATGATTGTGTCACTTCCTGCCTGGATGCGCTCGAACAGCATCGGGCATTCGGGGATCATGCGCTCCATCCAGTATTTCGCGCCGATCACTTTCTGTTGATAGAAGGCCGCGTTTGGCGGGTTGGCGGCGAGTTT
>Ga0068852_100003781_pt1 | contig 10612 bp, 13 predicted proteins | sample KBSCornC22_FD_66594 | JGI IMG/M metagenome (GOLD analysis project Ga0068852, IMG submission 66594) | Corn rhizosphere microbial communities from Kellogg Biological Station, Michigan, USA - KBS Corn C2-2 | ecosystem: Host-associated > Plants > Roots > Rhizosphere > Soil ... | reverse complement strand
CCGACCTCGATCGTTTCCGAAGCCTATTCGGCGATCGTCGCGGCGCTTCGCTTCAGCACCGAATCGGGCATGCCGAAGGTGCTGTTGCTGACCAGCACACGGTCGGGCGAAGGCAAGTCCTCGTCGGCGCTCGCGCTGGCGCAGAACTTCGCGCGTCGCGGCAAGTCGGTCCTGCTGATCGACGCCGACCTGCGCAAGCCGGCGTTCAAGGCGGCGAGCGAGAAGGTCGGCTTGAGCAAGCTGCTGACGACCGACGACAAGGTCGAGGACCATGTCGTCGAGACGCAGCACCCGAACCTGTGGCTGCTGCCCAGCGGCCCCGTCCCGCCGAGCCCGGCCGACCTCCTGTCGACCGGCCGGATCCGCCGCATCATCGCCGAAGCGGCAGAGCGGTTCGAGCTGGTGGTGATCGACGGCCCGCCGACGCTCGGCCTGGCCGACGCGCCGTTGCTCGGGGCAGCGGCTGCCAACGTGCTGTTCGTCGTCGAATGCGCGAAAACCCGCACCCGGGCGGCAGTCGAGGCGCTGAACCGGCTCGAGGCCACCGGTACGCATCTCCTCGGGGCGATCCTGACCAAGGCGAGCGATGCCGGCGGAAGCTACGGCTATGGCTACGGCTATGGGTACGGCTACAGCTACGGTTACGGCGGCTACAGCTACGGCAAGGGCAAGGTGAGGCGGACCGAGATCCTCATGATCCCGCAGGGCGAGGATGAAACCCCGCCCGAGGCAGCCCCAGAGGAGTCCGACGCCTGAGCAAGGCTGGGGGGCAAGGCGCCGTCGTCGCATGGCGCATTGCCGTTGTCGTCCTTGCATTGCTGCTCGCCGCGCAAGTCGTCCGTAATTCAGCAGTGATGGCGCTTGCGCCGCTTCATCCGGAAAGCGCAGCCGAGCTGTGGCCGACGCATCCATCGGTCGAAATCTCCCTCGGCCTCGCCGAGATCGGCCGCGCGGCGCGGGAGCGCAGGCCAATCGGCGCCGGCACCTTCGCAATGATCGACGATGCCGCCGTGAAGGCGCCGCTCGCGCCCGAGCCGTTTTTGGTCGCCGGCGTCAGGGACAAGATGGCGGGCAAGCTCGAGGCGGCACGGCGCGTGTTCGTCGCTGCCCAGTGGCGCGACCCGCGGTCGCTTCCCGCCGCTTATTTCCTCGCGGATTATTATTTCCGCACCGGACATGTGCTCGACGGTCTTCAGCAGACGACCTTGCTTGCGCGGCTCTCGCCCGGCGGGGTCGCCGCGGTCGCTCCGTTCATCGCGTCCTATGCCCAGAACCGCGCCAACTGGCCTCAGATGCGCGCGCTGTTCCGCTCGCAGGAAGGCTTCGAAGACCAGGTCCTGTCGATCCTCGCCCGCGACGCCGGGAACGCCGACGCGGTCCTCGCCTTGGCCGACGCCGACCACCGCAGTCCGAAGAGCCCGTGGCTCACGACCTTGCTCGAGAGCCTCGCGACGAGCGGTGATTATGCGCGGGCGCGCGCCATCTGGGCATCGGTCGGCGGCGGCAGGAACGGCGAGCTGATCTATGACCCGGCCTTCTCGTCGCCGGGGCCGCCGCCGCCGTTCAACTGGACCCTGGCCTCGTCGGCGATCGGCCTTGCCGAACGCCAGCCGGGCAAGCGGCTCCACATCATCTTCTACGGCAATATCGACGGCGTTCTCGCGAGCGAGCTGCTGACGCTGGCCCCCGGCACCTATCGCGTCGCGATGCAGCTCGTCGGCGCACCGGTTCACCCCGAGACGCTGCGCTGGTCGATTCGCTGCGACAAGACGCAGGAGCCGTTCGCAACCGCCGCCGTCACCGATGTCGCAAGCCGCGGGTGGACGTTCCAGGTGCCGGCGAATTGCCCCGCCCAGTGGCTCGAGCTGTCGGGCCGGTCGGGCGATATCTCGCAACAATCGGAAGTGACGATCACCGGCTTTTCCCTCTCCGCGGTGGGCGCGAATGGTTAGCCGCGCCCGGGTCATTGTCGCTCCGGCCTATCTGTTCGCCTGCCTCGTGCTCGGCGGAAGCGCGCAGGGCATTTGGGGAAACATGATCCTGCAGCTCGCCGGCGTGGGCATTCTCGCCTGGGCGGCGCTCGACAGGAGCGAGGCGTTGCTCGCGCCCGCGGCCCGGCAGCTGCTCCTGCTGGCGATGATCGCCATCGCCGTGATCGCGCTGCAATTGGTGCCGCTGCCGGCGCCCGTGTGGGCGAACCTCGGTCCACGGGCCGGGATCGCGGCCGATTTCCATGCGCTCGGGCTCGCCACGCCCGCCGAGCCGCTGTCGCTGACGCCCGCGCTGACCTTGAATGCGCTGCTCGGCATCATCCCGCCGCTCGCGCTGTTCTGCGCGATGGTGCGGCTGAGGGCGTATCGGCCTCGATGGCTCGCAATCGCGCTGGTCGCCGGGACGATCGTCGGGATCGCGCTCGGCGCGCTGCAGGTCGCTAGCTCGACCGACCAGGGATCGCCCTGGTACCTCTACGAAGACACCAACATCGGCAGGGCGGTCGGATTCTTCGCCAACGTAGACCACATGGCGACGTTGCTCGTCGTCACCATCCCGTTCCTTGCCGCCATCGTTGCGGCAGCTCGGTCCGCGAGCATGCAGCGCTACTCGGCGGTTCTCGCGGTATCCGCGGGTGTCGGGCTCCTCGTGGTTGTCGGTCTCGCGCTCAACGGGTCGCTCGCGGGCTACGGCCTCGCGCTGCCCGTGATCGCCGCGAGCGTGCTCCTGATGCTGCCGCCGGGCAGCCGATTGCGCCTGGGGGTGATTGCGATTGCGGCCATGCTGATGGTCGGCGCCGTGGTCGCCCTCGAAACCACGGCAATCGGGAGCAGCAAGATCGGGGCCCATGCGACCAGTTCGGTCCAGTCGCGGGCGGAGATCGCGTCCACCACCACGCGCGCGGTCGAGGACTTCATGCCGTTCGGATCGGGCCTTGGCTCGTTCCGCAACGTTTATAGCCTCTACGAGCAGCCGGAGAAGGTGACCGACGTCTACGTCGTTCATGCCCACGACGATTATCTCGAGATCGCGCTCGAGTTCGGCGTCGCCGGAATCATCCTCATGCTCGCCTTCCTCGCCTGGTGGGCCGCCGCGGTCTGGCGCGCGTGGCGGAGCGCGGAAGGCGGCCCGTTCGCGCGCGCGGCGGCGATCGCGTCGGCCGCGGTGCTGGTCCACAGCCTCGTCGATTTTCCCCTGCGGACCGCCGGAATCGCCGTCTGCTTCGCCTTGTGCCTGGCGCTTCTCGCCGACAGCCGCGCCGCGCCGCCGAAGGAGAAAGCGGAGCTCAGGCGAAGGCGCCACCGCGAGTTCAAGTGAGGCTGGTGAGCCCAGCTGGATTCGAACCAGCGACCTACTGATTAAAAGTCAGTTGCTCTACCGACTGAGCTATGGGCCCACCGCCACGCGCGCCTAGCCCCGCGGCGACTTGCGGGCAAGGCGCGCTGCGAGGTGGCGGACGGCGAGGGGGCCGATCCTCCAGCCCGGCGCAACGGCCGCAAGCGGCCGGAGGACGAAGCTGCGCCGGGGAAGCTCCGCATGGGGGATCGTCAGCCGGCGCGACCGGAACTTGCCGCCGCTCCACAGCACGAGGTCGAGGTCCAGCACGCGCGGGCCCCAGCGCTTCCCGCCGCGACGCCCGAACTCGCGCTCGATCTGCTTCAGCCGTCCGAGCATGGCCGGCGGGTCGAGCATGCTTTCGACCAGCGCGACCGCATTGGCGAAATCGCGACCCGCGGGCCCGTGCGCGGCGTTGAGGATGATTGGGGAAGCGTCGAACAGGCCGAACTCCTCGTCGAGCCTCGCGATCGCCGCTTCGACCACTCCCGGTGGGCGGCCGAAGCGGCCATGCGGCCGGTTCGATCCGATTGCGATGGCGTAGAGGCACATTGCGGCAGGCACGGCCGCTCGCCTAGGTGATGCCGATGCCGTCCACCAGCCCCGCCGAGATCTCGCCGATCCCCCAAGCCGAGGCGCCGCGCGACTGTCCCTTGTGCCCGCGGCTGGTATCGCTGCGGGAGCAGCTTCGCGCCGAGCACCCGGGCTGGTGGAACGCGCCGGTGCCGGCGTTCGGCGATCCGGACGCGTGGCTGGCGATCGTCGGCCTGGCGCCTGGCAAGAAAGGCGCGAACCGCACCGGCCGCGCCTTCACCGGCGATTATTCGGGTGAGCTCTTCTACTCGACTCTGATCAAGCTCGGCCTTGCTCAAGGTACTTACGGTGGCGAAGCGGATGACGGCGTGAAGCTCGTCGGCACCATCGTGGTCAATGCGGTCAAATGCCTCCCGCCCGGCAACCGGCCCTTGCCGATCGAGGTGGCGACCTGCCGGAATTACCTCGAAACTTCGTTCGCCGCGCTTTCGAGCGTGAAGGTGGTCGTTGCACTCGGGCAGATCGCGCATGGCTCGGCGGCGAAGCTGCTCGGTATCCGGCCGGCCGAGTTCGCGCACGGAGCGCAGGCGGACGCAGCCGACGGACGCGCGTTGCTCGCGACCTACCATTGCTCCCGCCAGAACACGAACACGGGCAGGCTCACGCGCGACATGTTCGAGCGGGTTTTTGCCCGCGCGCTGGAGCTCAGATGAGCTCGGAAACCCTCTAAAGGTCCTCGACCAGGCGCCCGTACAACTCGGGCCTGCGATCGCGGAAGAAACCGAAGGCGGCGCGGTGCTTCTTCGCGGCGCTGAGGTCGAGCGTCGCGACCAGCACGCCGGCCTCGTCCGCACCGAATTCCGCGAGCATGTCGCCGCGCTCGTCGCAGATGAAGCTGTGGCCGTAGAAGCGCTGCCCATGCTCGGTGCCGATGCGGTTCGCGGCGACCACGGGCACGACGTTCGAGACCGCATGGCCGATCATCGCCCGGCGCCACAGGCGCGACGTGTCGAGGTCGGGGTCGTGCGGCTCGGAGCCGATCGCGGTCGGGTAGAACAGCACGTCGGCGCCCATCAGCATCATCGCGCGGGCCGTTTCGGGGTACCATTGGTCCCAGCAGACTCCCACGCCGAGCGTCGCGTGATGGGGGCCCTCCCACACCTTGAACCCGGTGTTCCCTGGCCGGAAGTAGAATTTCTCCTCGTAGCCCGGGCCGTCGGGAATGTGGCTCTTGCGGTAGACGCCGGCGACCTTGCCGTCGGGACCGACCATCGCCAGCGAATTGTAATGGTGCGGTCCGTCCACCTCGAAGAAGCTGGTCGGGATCCAGATCTTCAGCACCTTCGCCAGCTCCTGCATCGCGAGAACCGAGGGATGCTCCTTCGCCGGGCGCGCATTGGCGAACAGGCTTTCGTCCTCGACGCGGCAGAAATAGGGCCCTTCGAACAGCTCGGGGGGAAGGACGACCTCGGCGCCCTTGCTCGCCGCGTCGCGCACGAGCTCGCCGACCGCGCGAATGTTCGCGACCGTGTCGTCGGAAAAGGCGAGCTGGAGCGCTGCGACGGTGAGCTTGGTCATTCGGGAACCTGCTGGCTGATGCAGTGGAAGCTTCCGCCCCCGGTGAGGATGTGGTCGGCCCGCAGGCCGATTGCAACGCGGCCGGGGAACAGCGCCTGGATCGCTAACACCGCGGCCTCGTCGTTCGCGGCTCCATATTGCGGGACCACGACCGAGGCATTGCCGACATAGAAGTTCATGTAGCTCGCCGGCAGCACGTCGCCGTCCTCGTCGGTGATTCGCCCGGGCGAGGGAAGGATCGCGACGTCGAGCCCCGCGTCGGCGAGCCGCCGTGCCGCGTCGGCGTAGACCGCGGCGTTGGGGTCGTCCGCTTCCGCCGTGGGGATCGCGACTCGTCCCGGCGCCACGAACCGCGCGAGATTGTCGACGTGCCCGTCAGTATGGTCGTTGAGCAACCCCGAGCCGAGCCACACCACCCGCTCGATCCCCAGGTCGCGGCGGAATCGATCCTCCGTCTGCTCGCGTGTCAGCCGATTGCGGTTCGGGTTGAGCAGGCATTGCTCGGTCGTGACGATCTTGCCCGTTCCGTCGCCGTCGACCGCGCCCCCCTCGAGGATCCAGTCGCTACGCGCGAAGGGCAGGCTGGCCGAGCGAGCGAGGTGCTCGCCGATGTCCTGGTCTCCGGCGAGATCATATTTGCCGCCCCAGCCGTTGAAACCGAAGCCGGCCGCCCGCCGTCCGGCGCCGGTACCGAGCACGATCGGACCGGTATCGCGCAGCCAGATGTCGCCGAACGGCTCGACCAGGATCTCCGCGAACGGAGCGAGCTCGCGCGCGGTCGCGGCCGCGCCCTCGTGGGCTGCGACGAGCACGACCCTTTCGCCCTTCCCGCCGGCGTGGACCGCTTCGGCGAAGGCAGCAACTTCGCGCTCGGCGGGCTTGAGATCGCCGAGCCACAGTTCCGGATCGCTCGGGAATCCGATCCACACGAGCTCGTGAGTCGCCCATTCGGGAAGGGGCGGTGGAAAAGTTTTTTGCATGCGGCGCGGCTAACAGGCCGACCGTGAACCGCCAAGTCCGTGCGTTTGCATGGGAAAATGAGCGATTCGCCGAACATTAAACTTTGCCGTCACAGCGGTGGCATAAAAGTCCAATATGGATTAATGCGTCCGGCTTATTGTCGCGGGGGCAGAATCCCGCCTCGCCAGGAGAACGCACATGGCAGGGTTGCGGAATCGCGCGGTGATCGGCGCATTAATCGCAGGATCGCTGGTTTTCACTTCAACCGGGGCAGTCGCGGCGGCCGCGCCGCCGACGACTCAAGCCGACCCATGGGCGGTCCTTACGGTCATGAGCGGCGGCGCATCGGCCGCTGCGGTGTGCGGCGCCGCCGTTGCCGCGGCTGCAGCCGCAGTCCAGCCAGCGGCCGGATGCGTGCTGCCGCAGGTCGATGTGGTGCCCGCGGCACAGACTCCGCCGCCGCAGCCGATCCCGGTCCCGCCGGTCGAGCCGGCGGCCGGTGGAGGCCTCGGCATCAGTCCGCTGCTGCTCGCGCTTGCCGCGGTGGCCGTGGGCGTCGGACTCTATCTCGTGCTGCACCACCACCATTCCAACAGCCCGGCGTAAGGGGAGTCGTCGCGCTCTCGCTCTGATCAGAAGGGAACAGGGATCATGAAGAGCTGCATTCTGGTTCGCTCGGCGATCGCACTGACCGCCGCCGCCACGCTTCCCGCGGCCGCCTTTGCGCAGCCGGCGTGGACGCCCGGCGCGGAAATCGTCGGCCAGCCCATCCAGGTGACGACGAACGGCACGACCAACACGGTCTATCTCGATCCGGGCGGACAGCTGCGGATTACGACTCCGAACGGCAACACGGTGCCGGGTACATGGACGGCGGCCAACGGGCAGCTCTGCATGGGAGTCGGCGGCGCCAACGAATGCGTGCCCTACAGCGCGCCGTTCCAGGCGGCCCAGCCGCAGACACTGACGAGCTCGTGCGGCGCCACCGAGACTTGGCTTGCGCAGGCAACGAATCAGCCGCCGACGCAGGGCCAGAAGGGCGAGCGCGGCCGCTAAGGCATCGTTCTCGATTACTGGAAATCGAACTCGCGGTCACGCCTCCGGCGTGGCCGCGAATCGTTTGTGGAGCGCGTCGAGGGACGGCTCGTGCGTAAGATCGAGATGGAGCGGGCTGACGGTCACATAGCCGTCGGTAATCGCCTCGAGGTCGGTCAAGTGGCCCGGCGTCTGAACCATCGGCCCGAGGCCGAACCAGTAATAGTCATACCCTCGCGGGTCGGTGCGCTGCACGATCCTCAGGCGGCCGTAGTCGCGCAAGCCCTGGCGGCACACACGAACGCCCTTTACCTGGTCCGGCGGAATCGCCGGGAAATTGACGTTGATGAGCGTGCGCGGCTCGGTGCCGAACTCGAGCAGGGGCGCGAGCACCCGCTCCGCCCACACCTCGGCGGCGGCGAACGGAACGGTGTCGCCCATGCCTTCGCGCGAATACCCTTGGCTCAGCGCGATCGAGCGCACGCCCGCAAGAGCCCCCTCCATCGCCGCAGATACGGTGCCCGAATAAGTCACGTCCTCGGCAAGATTGGCGCCGCGGTTGATTCCGGAAAGGACCACGTCCGGCGGCGAATCCTTCATAATGTGCGCGAGCGCGAGCATGACCGCATCGGTCGGCGTGCCGGTCACTGAAAAACGCCGGTCGTCGTGGCGGCGCAGCCGCACCGGGGTGGTCAGCGTCAGCGAGTGGCCCGCGCCCGATTGTTCCTCGGTCGGCGCCACGATCCAGATGTCGTCGCTGAACTTGCGCGCGACCGACTCGAGCAGCTTGAGGCCGCGCGCATTCACGCCGTCGTCGTTGGTCAGAAGGATGCGCATCGCGGAGGCTATGCGGGAGCCGCCGCAATGCTGCAACCGCGAACGGCTCCGCCGGAAATTGCGCCATATTCGCAACAGCTTGGCGATTTGTTCACGGTGCTCACGTCAGTTCTTGTTAAGCAATGCGGGCGCAAGTATAGGCCGCGGTGGGGAAGGGCGGCTTTGCCGGGTAAGTCCCGAAAAAGCCTGCCTGAATTTGCCTCCGGCTGCACCGGGGCGCCGGCCGCAGCGGGCGGTGGCGTTGGACTTCCGTGGAGGGGCTGCGGCAAGTCCGTTGTGCGGGGAGGGGATTATGGCGACTGCACTTGTCGACCTTTACGGCGGCGAAGAATTCGAACGTTTCGACAGGATCATCCTTCCGGAGGCTTATCGGCCGTCGGAGAAGGAAGAGTTCATGTGCGCCAAGCACCGGGCCTACTTCCTGAGGAAGCTCAAGGCGTGGAAAGAGGCGATCATCGACGAGTCGCGCCAGACGATGGCGCAGCTCCAGGTCGACTCGCTGCGTGAGCCGGACATCGCCGACCGCGCGTCGAGCGAGACCGACTGGGGCATCGAGCTTCGCACGCGCGACCGCCAGCGCAAGCTGATCGCCAAGATCGATTGCGCGATCCGCCGCCTCTACGAAGGCGAATACGGCTATTGCGAAGTGACCGGCGAGCCGATTTCGCTGGGCCGGCTCGAAGCCCGCCCGATCGCGACCATGACGCTCGAGGCGCAGGAGCGGCACGAGCGGATCGAGCGCGTTTCGCGCGACGATTGAAGAAGGTCTGGCGCGGCGGTCTCAAGCCGCCGCGCACAAAAAAGGCCGCCTCAGTGGGTGAGGTGGCCGGCCATTTCGTCCTTCAGTCTCAGTTTTTCTTTCTTGAGGCGATGGAGAAGGTCTTCGTCGGGGTGGGTTCGGTGCTCTTCCTCGTCGATCAGGGCGTGAAGAGCGGCATGCTTCGATTCCAATTCCTCGACAGTTGCCGTGTCCATTGGCGCGTATCCTTTCCGCAAAGCCAGTGTCAGCGCATTCAGTAAATCACGAATCGGGCGTTTTGTCTCGACCCTTGTCACGGCTGGTCCGCGCCGCGGTGCGGGTGGTCGCGTGAGCGGTGGCCGGTTCCTGCTGGGGCCGATCTGCGCTAGACGAGCGGCGGGATGACCAACGACAATCCCGTTACCAACCTCAAGGGCCTCCGCGCCGAGCATCGCGCGCTCGATGAGCAGATCCGCACCCTTTCGTCCGAACCGATCGGCGACCAGCTCGAGCTCGCTCGCCTGAAGCGCCGCAAGCTGATGCTCAAGGACCAGATCCAGCGGATGCTCGATTCGGAAACGCCCGACATTATTGCCTGACACGCTGTCCCGAATGGGCACAGCCGTCGCCAATCCTACGCGGATCGGCGCTTCGGGCGTTTTCTGAAGCGGTGAACAATGGCACTCTCGCACCGATGGACGAATCGGACCTGCCGCGCGCGCAAGTGGCGATCACCTCGCGCCTGATCGACTCGCTGTACACGGAGGCGATGCTGCTCGCCGACGAAGCGCGCGCCTATTTCGACGACGCCGGACGCGAGGACCGCTCGACGCTCGAGCCCTTCGCCCGCGTCGGCTTCGCCTGCGAATCCCTGAAGGTGACGACCAGGATCATGCATATCGTCGCCTGGCTGCTGACCCAGCGGGCGATCGAATCGGGCGAAATCCCGAACCGCGAAGGGCGGCGGCCGGAGCGGCGGCTCGGCCATGCGCAGGACAGCGATCCGGCGGTGCTGGTCCAGCTGCCCGAATCGGCGCAGCGGCTGATCAATGCGAGCGCCGACCTGTACGCGCGGGTCAAGCGGCTCGACGAAGGCACGGTCGAGACCGAAGTTCCGCAAAGCCCGGCGCGGGCGTTGATGGGCCGGCTCGAGCGCGGCCTGAGCGGCGGAAGCTCGCTCTAGCCGCCGCAGAGCCGGGCCCTGGCCGCGGCATATTGATCGGCAAGCCGGTCGACGAGCGCGGCGGCAGGCCGCACCTGGTCGATCACTCCGATGCCCTGGCCGGACCCCCAGACGTCGCGCCAAGCCTTGGCTTTCGCCGAACCTTCCGACCCGAACTTCATCGCCGTCGGATCGATTCCTGCGAGGTTGTCGGGGTCGAGACCGGCGTTCTCAATCGACGAGCGCAGATAATTGCCGTGAACGCCGGTGAAGAGATCGGTGTAGACGATGTCCGCCGCGCCGCTGTCGACGATCGCCTGCTTGTAGGCATCGGGCGCGTGCGCCTCGTCGGTCGCGATGAACGGCGATCCTACATAAGCGAGGTCCGCGCCCGCCGCCTGCGCCGCAAGCACCGCGCCGCCGTTGGCAATCGCGCCCGA
>Ga0068852_100003779_pt1 | contig 10615 bp, 8 predicted proteins | sample KBSCornC22_FD_66594 | JGI IMG/M metagenome (GOLD analysis project Ga0068852, IMG submission 66594) | Corn rhizosphere microbial communities from Kellogg Biological Station, Michigan, USA - KBS Corn C2-2 | ecosystem: Host-associated > Plants > Roots > Rhizosphere > Soil ... | reverse complement strand
CGCTCGATCGCGACCACTCCGCAGTACGCGCAATCCAGGCGTGATCGCAAGAAGGTCGAGATGCTCTTCGCTCACCTCAAACGCATCCTCAAGCTCGATCGATTGCGGTTGCGAGGGCTATCGGGAGCGCAGGACGAGTTCTTGTTAGCAGCGACAGCGCAGAACCTGCGACGAATGGGCAAGTGGCTGACCACGGTGCCGCAAACGACAAGTCCAATGCCAGCATGAAGACCGAGCGGCGACTACGCCGGGTGAACACAAGCGATCCACGTGTCAAACCGTGTCGGCCGCCGCTCCATCATCGACTTCAAACAGAGTTTTTCAGCGGAATAGGCCGAGTTCGGCTGTACAAGAACTGCAGGCCGCAGGCAATTCGGTCGCGAGCCTAGACCCTGAGTCGACCTATCCACGCCATCCGCAATAGTCGGCGTGCGACTCCCTTCGTAGAGAATCAGGCGAGTGTTTGTGCAGAGCTCGCGAATCGCGGTTGTTGCGGCCAGCCTCCCGATGGACGACGAAGCTTCTGGAGTTGATGTGAACTTGCAATCACCTGGGCGCGCGGCACTCGGGGCGCTCTGCCTCGCTGCATTGGCAAATGTGGTGGCGTGCTCCGCCGTCTCGGGGGGCGCGCCGACCACCGCAGCCGCGCCGCCTGCGAGCACGGTGCAGATCTCCCGCACGGCGAACGGGGTTGCACACATCGTGGCCGCCGACCCCGAGATGCTGGCTTACGGCGTCGCCTATGCGCATGCACAGGACAACGTCTGCCAAACGGTCGAGGCCCTCGTGACGACGCGCGCGGAGCGGTCGCTGTACTTCGGCCCGAAGGCGGTGGGTCAGCTCGGTCTGCGCGCCTTGTCCAACGAACAGATCGACTCGTTCATCAGGGCGTTCGTCGACGATGAGGCGATCGCGCGGGCAGCTGCGCAATCGAGTGCCGAAGCCAGCGCCATGGCACGCGGCTACGTGGCTGGCTACAACCGCTACCTGGCTGACCATGCCAGCGACCCTCCTGCGGCCTGCGCCGGCAAGGCTTGGGTCCAGCCGATGACGCTGGCCGAGTACCAGCGCAGCGGCGAGATCAGCGCCATTCAGCTCGGCCTAGGCATGTTTGCCGATGCGGTCCTTGGTGCACAGCCGCCCTCCCCCAAGTCATCCAGTGCTCCTGCGCCGGAGATCACTCTGCCGATGGCCGACCTCGGTGCGCAGGAGCAGCCGGTGTCCTCCAACGCCTGGGCGTTCGGCCGCGATACCACCGCCGACGGCCGTAGTCTGTTGCTGGGCAATCCGCATTTCCCGTGGAAGGGCACGAACCGGTTCTGGGAGATGCACGTGACCATCCCAGGCAGCCTGGACGTGATGGGCGTGGCCATAGGCGATTCGCCTGTCGTGGTAATCGGATTCAACAAGGACGTGGCTTGGAGCCACACCGTGTCCACGGGCAAGCGTTTCACGGTGCACCAGCTGAAGCTGGTCGATGGTGATCCGACCAGCTACCTCGTCGACGGGGTGCCCGAAAAGATGACGATGCGTCGGCTCGAGGGAGCGACGCTGTGGAGCACGCGGTACGGACCGCTCATCCGGGCGCCGCGCATGGGCCTGAACTGGACCGACAAGATCGCCTTCGCGCTCCAGGACGCCAATCGCAACAACGCGCGCGGCCTTGACCAGTGGCTGCAATACGGCCGCGCCCGGAGCGTGGAAGACATGCGCAATGCAATGCGCAACCTCGGTACGCCTTGGGTTAACACCATCGCCGCCGACCGCCACGGGCATGTCCTATACGCCGATGCCAGCGTCGTCCCTGACGTGGATGCGGCGCAGCTTGAGCGCTGCACCCCGGGCGACGACGCACGGCGGCTTCGAAACGCCGGGATCATCGTGCTCGACGGCTCTCGTAGTGACTGCGACTGGCATCACGACCCCGCCTCGCGCGTGCCCGGCATCACGCCCATCGAGCGGCTGCCGGTTGCGGTGCGAACCGACTGGCTGATGAACAGCAATGACAGCTTCGTGTATACAAATCCGGCGCAGCGCTTCGAAGGGATTTCGCCGCTAGTCGGCTCGGCGCGTATCGACAACCCGCGCACCCGTTCGAGCCTGATCGAGATCCCCGTCCTGCTCGCCGCAGGGCCCGGCGGAAAGGCCACGCCGGAGGGCATCAAGCGAGAACTGTTCGAGGACCGCAACCTGCTTGCGGAGCAAGAGCTGCCCGACCTGCTGACAGCGTGTGAGAGCGTCAGCGACGCGCTGGCCGAACGCGCTGCCGTGCGCGACGGCTGTGCCGTGCTGCGAGCCTGGGATCGTCGAAGCGACAGCGCATCGCGCGGCGCACACCTGTTTCGCGAGTTCTGGCGTCTGGCGCAGGCGGTGCCTAACATCTACCGGCAGGCCTTCGACGCGCAGCGCCCGGTGGAGACGCCGTCGGGCCTGAACATGGTCGATTCGGCCGTGGCGGCCAAGGTCTGGGAGTCGCTGGCCAAGGCGGTGAACATGGTCCGCGACGCCGGCTTCGCACTCGATGCGCCGCTCGGCAGCGTGCAGCGGCCGGGTACCGTGGACGAGACTATCCCGCTGCACGGAGGCGAGCCCTTCGAAGGCGTGTTGAACATGCAATCCGTGCGCGGCAGCCCGCCCGGACTGAGAGCAGGCGGCTACCGCATCGACTACGGCACCAGCTACGTCCAGGTCGTGGGCTTCGACGATCGAGGTCCGCGCGCAGAGGCGTTGCTGACGTACGGCCAATCCTCCGACCCAGTGTCCCCTCACGCGGTCGATCAGTTGCGGCTCTTCTCGGCCAAGCAATGGCCGCGCTTGCCGTTCTATCCGGAGGATGTGGCCCGGGAGCGGATCGGTCCGGTGCTGGAGTTGCGGCGCTAGCCACTATTCCAACTCGCAGGGCGTTACGCGGGAATGCGGCCGGGCGACATCCCCTGCCAAGCAGCCGTACGTCGTTCGATCGGTCGTCGTACATCGGTACTGTCGATCCCGGCCGCACATCGGTTCACGCACGGCGCGCCTATCCCCGAGGTCAGACGGGCTGAGCTATCTGAGTCACTCGCGCCGGGGACGTGCGCTCATTTTTGAGCGATTCCTGCGCCTTGGTGACTGCTTCGGAGCAAGCCCGGTGCGCTGCAGCTAGCCGCTTGACATGGGATCGCATGCTCTCAGCGGCAAATCGTGTCGCCGAATGGCTCAGGTAACGCAGCGGCAGGTGCCACGAAGCAGCCGAACGGCCAGATTCACCAGCGGCGAGCGTCAAACCTGAGATGAAGAACTCCATCGCTTCGGCGTCACGCCACGCCAATCGGTTGCGAGGAGGGCCCGACCTACAGTCGTCCAGAGAAGCGGTTTGGCGTGCTGTCCGGCGCCTCCCGCGCCCCTAATGCGTCCTCGCCCAAGAGGTGCTTAAGCGCCGAGACGTAGAGCTGACGCGAGTCCCGAAGCGCATTCAATCGCTGCTCGGAGAGGACGGCGTTCCAGCCCATGTCGCTCACGTACTTTGCCCGCCTTGCCTGTGCCTCGATCTGCGAGTCCAACGCATCGAGACGAGCGAGGAGCTCGGCACGTCTTATCTTGCTGAGGCCTTCGCGATCCATAGGCGGTCCTGGCGAAACGGCAGTCTAAGTGGCGCAGGTTGATGCGACGAGCGGCGGTCCATTGCAGGCTGCGACAACCGATCTGGTGATGTCCTCGCCACTGGCTCAACGGCGGGCAGCGAACTCGTCCTCGCCGGCCATGACAGCCTCGATGGGCTCGAGCACGGCTCGGACGCCCGCCTCGCTGCGCATTTTCCGGGTTCACCTTGGACGCTTAGGGCGTAGAGGCGGGCGCGTTCGCTGCCGCGTCAGGATCCAGGTCGCTCCACAGCATCGGGAGTTGCCCATCCGATAGCAGCTGGTTGAGCAGTTCGATGTAGTGCTTGCGTGTCAGCTGCAGAAGCTCCGACCGCTTCTCGAACGACGTCGCGTCCCAGCCCCTTAGCTGGACCAACGCCGCTCGGCTTGCCTGCTCGCTGATGACCTGGTCGAGCAGCACGAGGCGAGACAGCAGCTCGGCCCGCCACACCTCTTGGAATGCTTGTTCGCGATCCACTTGAGTGTCTTCACGCCGGGGAGACCGGCACGGACTAAACCTGTGCGGTAGTTCCTAAGCCATTCCTTTCGACGAGGTCCCGGGAGGTGACCCGTGAGCGCACATTTGGCGCCGGGCGGATGCCCGGGTCAAGGAATCGCGATGCCGTGTCGGACGTCGGCGGGGCGATGGTCGACTAGGGCGTAATGCACGGCTTAACGCGTGGTTCGCTGCTATCGAGCGCCCCGAGCGATCCCCCTGTCCGAGGGGGTGCTGCTCAGTCAACGGGCATGTTCGGTGCCAAGCGTTCCATGCAACTTGGCCAAGGGCCGTGGCAGAAAGCACGAATAACAAGGCGCGCGAAGAACAGCTGGAGACACGACTCGTTGAAGCCGCACAGGACTACTTGGCATGCAAAGGTATCCCCGTAGCCCTCGTGCAGTTGCCAGGAAGCCGGCCTCCGACCTTCGTGGTCATCGGCATGTCAGAGCACCTGCCTGACATGCTTCACTCCGCGTATCGGCGCCTGCGGCCGGAATCCTGATCCCGGGCGGCATTGTCGGGAGGAGGCCCGAGAGCCGTTCAGCTGCCGCTCGGATACACCAAGCTAGAGACACCGTCCGCTATCTAGGTATTGAGGTGGACGATGCACTTGGATATGGCGGCGCAAACGGAGGTTTGACGCTCGCGGGCGACAGAGGGGCGGCGTCACCGGCCACGAGCGGTCGATCCTGAGCGGCCGCTTTGCCGACGAGCCGCGAAGCTCATCAAGGATCTTCGGTTGGCCTACTCGTTGCGTAGGCACTCGAACGACCGTGCCGGCGTCGTCGATCATGGATCTCGCCTCGGCACGCGACATCAAGCTCGTCGGCATCCCCGACGACAAGTTCCAGGCCATGCGCAAGCTCAACCCGGGCTACACCAAGCTCGTGATTCCCGCCGGCAGCTATCCGAAGCAGACCAAGGACGTGCCCACGATCGGCTACGCCACGCACGTGATCGCGCGCTGCGACCTCGACGCGGACGTCGTCTACAAGGTGCTGAAGGGCATGGTCGATCATCAGAAGGACCTCGCCGCGGTCGCGAACGCCATGGCGGGGACGACGCCGAAGATGATGGCCGAGGACATCGGCGTGCCGATGCACAAGGGCGCGATGCGCTACTACAAGGAAGTCGGCGCGCTCTGAGCGGGCCGCATCGCCGCGCCGGGAAGCCCGCGTGATCGCCATACCCGCGATCTTCTCGCGCCGGCTGATCAGCGTCGTCGCGGTCGCGATGTCGCTGTTCCACCTGTGGGTCGCGTTCGTCGGCCCCCCGGACGCGTACGTCTTCCGGGGCTCGCACCTGGCCTTCGCGCTCGCACTCGCCTTCCTCCTCCTGCCGGGCCGCAACGGCAAGGCCGAGCAGGTCGGCCTCTGGGACCTGGTGCTCGTCGCTGTCGCGGCGGCGGCGGCGCTCTATCCCGCCGCCGAGCTGCAGTACATCCAGAACCGCATCTACTACGTCGACGACCCGCGCATCGCCGACTACGTTTTCGGCGGTGCGCTCGTCGTGCTCCTGATGGAGGCGACGCGCCGCGCCACCGGCCTGGCGCTGCCGATCACTGCGCTCGTCTTCGTCGCCTACGGCCTGACGCTCGGCCACCAGTCGGTCGGCATCCTGCTCGACCAGATCTACCTCACGACCGAGGGCATCTTCGGCATTCCGCTCTACGTATCGGCGACGTACGTGATGCTGTTCATCCTGTTCGGCTCGTTCGTCGAGCGCAGCGGCGCCGGGCAGCTCTTCATGGACTTCGCGCTGGCGCTCGCCGGGGGCCAGTCGGGCGGTCCCGCCAAGGTCGCGGTCATCACGAGCAGCCTGTTCGGCACCGTTTCCGGCAGCGCGGTCGCGAACGTCATGACGACCGGCACCTTCACGATCCCGCTGATGAAGCGCACCGGCTACCGGCCGGCGTTCGCGGGCGCGGTCGAGGCAGTCGCGTCGACCGGCGGCCAGCTGATGCCGCCGATCATGGGCGCGGCGGCGTTCGTCATGGCCGAGTTCCTCGGCGTCTCCTACCTCACCGTCGCCGGCTTCGCGCTGCTGCCGGCGATCCTCTACTACGTCGCCGTCTTCATGGCGGTGCACTTCGAGGCCAAGCGGATCGGCCTGGTCGGCGTGCCCAAAGCCGACCTGCCGAGGCTGAAAGGCGTGCTCCTCGAGCGCGGCCACCTGTTCCTGCCGCTGGTCGTCATCGTCGCCGTGCTCCTCGCCGGCCGGAGCGCCGCGTTCTCGGCCCTCTGCGGGATTTTCTCGGTGGTGCCGACGACGTGGCTGCGGGCGAGCACGCGGCATGTCTTCACCTGGCGCGCCATCGGCGAGGCGCTCGAGTCGGGCGCGCGCAATACCGTCGTCGTCGCGCTGGCGTGCGCGTCGGCCGGCATCGTCATCGGCACCATCACGCTGACCGGCCTCGGGCTCAGCTTCACCGGCGTCGTCCTGGCGCTGTCGCAGGACTCGATGGTCCTCGCGCTCATCCTGACGATGGCCGCCGGCATCCTGCTCGGCATGGGGTTGCCGACGACGCCGGCCCACATCGTCCAGGTGGCGCTCCTCGTTCCGGCGCTCGTCAAGCTCGGGGTCCGCGTCGAAGCGGCGCATCTCTTCGTCCTCTACTTCGCCGTCTTGTCGGCGATCACGCCCCCCGTCGCGATGGCGGTCTATGCGGCGAACGGCATCTCGGGAGCGCGGCTCATGGAGACCAGCTGGGCGTCGGTCAAGCTCGGCCTCACCGGCTACATCATCCCGTTTATGTTCGTCTTTTCGCCGTCGCTGCTCCTGCTCGGCAACGTCGGCGAGATGGCGCTCGCCAGCGTCACCGCGATCGTCGGCGTCACCTGCCTCGCCGGTGGCCTGCACGAGCACTTCTTCTGGGGCCCCGCGCGCAGCTGGGAGCGGGCCCTCCTGCTCGTGGCGGCGATCGTCCTCATCACGCCCGGCTGGCAGAGCGATCTCGTCGGCATCGTGCTGATCGGCGTCGTCGCCGTCAGCCAGCGCTGGATCCGGCCGGCGTCGGCACCGCGCGCCAAGAACCCCGCATGATGATCGCGCTGCACGCGTTCGACACGCCGAATGGCCGGAAGATCAGCGTCGCGCTCGAGGAGATGGGCCTGCCGTACGAGGTCCACGTGGTCGACATCACGAAGGGCGAGCAGCATGCGCCGGCATTCGTCGCCATCAGCCCGAACCACAAGATCCCGGCGATCGTTGACCCCGATGGCCCGGCAGGCCGGCCCGTCAGCGTCTTCGAATCCGGCGCGATCCTGATCTACCTCGGCGAGAAGACGGGCCGCTTCTGGCCGCAGGATCCGCCCGCTCACATCGCGACGCTCGAGTGGCTGATGTTCCAGATGGGCGGCTTCGGGCCGATCCCCGGCCAAGTCCACCACTTCGTCGCGCTGCGGGACGAGAGCGAGCGCCGCTACGGGCTCGAGCGCTACATGGCGGAGACGCGCCGGCTCTACGACGTGATGGACGCGCGCCTGGCGAGCAACGACTTCTTCGCCGGCAGCGAGATCACCATCGCGGACTTCGCAATCCTCGGCTGGGTTTGGCGGCACGAGCGCCATCGAGTCGACCTCGGCGACTTCCTGAACGTCCGGCGCTGGTTCGAGACGCTAATGGCGCGCCCGGCGGTGGCGCGCGGGTTCGCGGTGCCTTTGCGCCGGCCGGCGTAGTCCGCGCGGTCGCGCCGGCGAGCGCGTTGCGCGCCGCATGTGTGATGCGGCTCGAACGGCTGATTGCGAAGCGCCTAGACGGCTGGTTCGACGGCGGAGAGCGGTCGAACGCCTGGCTGAAGCTGAAGTGCAGCGATCGCAGTCGTTCGTCGTCGGTGGCTTGACCCACCGCGACCGCGCAGGCAAGGAGATCGGCAGTGTCCTGCTCGGTGTCTTTGAAGCGGGGGTTAGCTGGTCCGGCGGGGAGCGAGGGACAGGCTGGTCTCAGAACGCTAGTCACTGCGCGAGCTGGTCGAGCTCGCGGAGACGAACGTCTCGTCTTCGCGCGGGCGCCGGCGAGAAGGCGCTGGGCGCAACGACCGCCAAGAAGCGAAGCTGGGTGCAGCGCGGCTCGTTGCAGAGGTCTGCCTCCAAGAAATGGGCGTCCGACGGAAGCGTCAGGCACGCAACGTCGAAGGCATTCGAGTGCATGACGACCCGCGCTCTGTCTTTCGCGAGTCGTAGACGCGGATACCACGCGCGGCGCACCGAGCGCGGCCTAGACGATCGACACTCTCCGAGGAGCAGTTGCTGACGCAATGCTGATCAACCGGACAATCAGGAGCAGGGGCTGCTGTCGGCCGGAAGCGCCTCTTCGCACATCTCTCCGAGAGCCGCCTATTGAAATCTCAGGGCACTGAGGCGAGCGACGGCTCACGGGTCAGCTTGTGAATTCACAGTACCGGCCAATCGCGGTGGCTCGCTAGCGTCAGCTTTACGGTCGTCTAGGGATCTTCGCCTTTGGGCGCCGCGCTCACGACGCCCATCGAAAGAATCTCGTTGGCGTTGATGATCGCCCCAGCGATGTCCTCGGTCGTGGCGCGCTTACTCATCGCTTGCTCGCGAATCAGGTCGTAGGCCTGACCTTCGCTGACTTTGCGGGTGCGCATCAGTATGTTCTTGGCTTCCACGATTTGACGGGCGCCCGCTAGCTTGGACTCCAGCTTGCGCACGCGACGAGATTGGCACTGGATCTCGCTGTTGACCGTCCGCGCGATGACCAGCGCAGACAGCAATCCAAAGGAGCGGACCGGTGCCGGCAGGACGGCCTTGGCCTTGAGGCGCAATACCGTCTCGACAATGGTTGGGTTTTCGTAGGTGACAACAGCGATACATGTGGGAGCGTTGTCCGACTTGCTCCATTCGAACTCGAGCTGGGTAATCTCCGGCTGCACTGCCAGAAACACCACGTCAGTTCCCTCCGGAAGGGTTGGCACGGGCGGCCAAAAGGCTTGGACTTGGCAGCCGATGCGCTGCAACTGCTGAGTCAACTGTCGGCCGTCCGCGTCGTCAGGGTGCAGCACCGCAACCCGCAGCATGCGCAGTTCCTTAAGCTGCGGCGGTGTGCCGCGATCGGTCCGGCGTCGGACCGAAGCTGTCACGCTCTGGGCGCCCAGTTCAGAGCTGTTCTTCAAGCTTAGCGGTCCAGTCGCCCAAGGAGTGCGTCACCATGTACGGATCAGGATGCACCGGTCGGCGAGCCTCACGCACGATCTTGAACTGGCCGGTCGCCTCGGCGCGGCCGATGCGTGGGTACAGGCACGTGTGATGGTTCGAGGCATCGATTCGCACCCGTCCCTGCGGCGCCTCGAACTCGCTGCCAAGCAGCTGCGGCATGATCTGCGCGATCTCGTCGCCCTCAGAATGGCGCATGGCATTTGCAAACATGTGCATCTGAAAGTAGGCGGCCTCCCAGCAAAGATTGGGAACGCATTCGTCGCCGAAACGCCGGCGCAGGCGCGCCAGAGCACCCCGGTTGTTCTCTGAGTCAAGCGACTGGAAATAGGGCGCTGAGGTGTAGTGCCCGGCGGCCACGTCCCAGCCCATCTGTGAGATCTCGGCCTCCGAGGTAGTCAGGCTTGCGATGGGCATCGTCTTGGGATCGAACCCGGCTTGCGCATAGGCTGAGTACAGCATCGCTGTCGAATCACCGACCACGGTGGAAAAGATGAAGTTCGGCTGCTGGCTTCGGATGTCCCGCATGATCGCGTCGAAATCGGCCGGAGCTGCATCGAGCGGTACATAGCGTTCGGCGAGCTTTTCACTGCCCGGTCGCTGCAGCACCAGGTCACCCATGATCCGGTTCGATTCGTACGGATAGATGTAGTCGGATCCGATCAGGTACACGCGCGAACCGAAGTTCGCTGTCATGAACTCGGCCAGTTGCACGCTGTTCTGATTCGGTGCGGCACCGGTGTAGATGATGTTGTTCGAGAACTCAAAGCCCTCGTAGAGGGTCGGATAGAACAGCAGCTTGTTCCATTTCTCGATCACGGGCAGGACGGCCTTGCGCGAGCTCGACATGTAGCAGCCGAAGATGACGTTGACCTTATCTCGCGTGATCAGATGCTCGGCCAGCGCCGCGTAGCGCGGCGGACTGGACTGCGCATCGAAGGTGATCGGCAGGATTTCGCGCCCATCAACGCCGCCGGCCCCATTGATCTCGTCGATGGCGAGCAGGGTTCCTTGCAGTTGCGATCGACCGATGGTCGAGGTGACGCCTGTCTCTGAAAAGAGCACCCCGATCCGGATGGGACCCTTGCTGCGTTCGGTGGTGCGCGCCACGTCATCCGCTCCTTTAGTTCAGCGCCAGCCAACGTTGCATGTCAGGCCGAGGCTACCACCCGCGGAGGCAGGAGAGAGCCGTCATGCGGCCGTCGCTCGGCTTTGGACATGACGCAGGTGCTGGGTCAGCGTCCTGGGATTCGTCACGACACGATAGTGGTGCCAGCCGAAAATCCGGCGCGCGTCGGCCTCGCCGTTCGGATCGAGGGTGACGCACT
>Ga0068852_100003777_pt1 | contig 10618 bp, 10 predicted proteins | sample KBSCornC22_FD_66594 | JGI IMG/M metagenome (GOLD analysis project Ga0068852, IMG submission 66594) | Corn rhizosphere microbial communities from Kellogg Biological Station, Michigan, USA - KBS Corn C2-2 | ecosystem: Host-associated > Plants > Roots > Rhizosphere > Soil ... | reverse complement strand
GCTGCTGGATCTCTTTCTGCGCCTGACCCATCGCGTTCTGCACCTCCATGTCGTCGACCTTGCTCACGATGTCGAAAGAGGAATCTGCCATGCGGCCATGCTAGTAACAGGGGGTGCGCCCGAACGGATCGATGCAGCGGCGAGGGGTGGTCGCTGCGGTCATCGCGGGCGTGGTGGGTGTGAGCCTGCTGGTCGGGTTGATCGTGCTGGCTCTGACGCCGCGGCTGGCATTGGGCGAGGATCCCCCGACTCCCGCTCCGCGCTGGGCTCCGCCCGCGGCCTCCGAGCCCGTCGCCGCGGCGGCTCCGGGCACCGGCATCGCCGGCCTGGTGGATCCCGCGTGGGCCGCCTCTGCGGCGGCCGCCACCGGCATCCCGAAGCGCGCGGTGCTCGCCTACGCCGGGGCGGCGCTGGCGAAGGCCGCCAGCATGCCGGCCTGCCGGCTCTCGTGGACCACGCTCGCCGCGATCGGCGAGGTCGAGAGCTCGAACGGGCAGCACGGTGGTTCGTCGATCGGTGCGGATGGCACCGTGACGCCGCCTATTTACGGGGTGGCGCTGAACGGCGACGGCGTAGCCCTGATCCCGGACAGCGACGGCGGGGCGATCGACGGCGATGCGGCATCCGATCGCGCGGTCGGTCCGATGCAGCTCATCCCGCAGACGTGGCGCAACTGGCACACCGATGCCAACGGCGACGGGGTGGAAGATCCGCAGAACATCGACGACGCGGTGATGGCCACCACGAACTACCTGTGCCGCGCGTCGACCGCACTCGACACCGAGAAGGGTTGGCGCGCCGCCGTCTCGGCGTACAACTCGACCGACGCATACCTGCGCAGCGTCGCGCGGGCGGGCGTCGCGTACAACGCGGCGGCGGCGAAGGCGGCGGGCTGAGTGCTGCAGCTTTGCTGGGTTCGCGCCGCGCGCAACACCTTGTACGATTGTCCGAGCGCTTCCGGTCGGTGATCACACCGGGCGGACGTGCCTGGCGGGTTACCCGAGCGGCCAAAGGGATCTGACTGTAAATCAGACGTGTAATGCTACGGGGGTTCGAATCCCTCACCCGCCACCGTATCTCTTGTCACGCCGCCGCTCCTGCGGCGTGAGTGCCGAGAAATCCACCGTCCACGCCGCTGAATTTCTCGGGGCTGCACGACCACCGTGCCGGGCTCGGCCGATCAGGAGTGCCGGGCGTAGCCTCGGTGCATGCTCGTTCCGATCGTGATCGTCGCGTTCGTGCTGGCGGTCGCCGCGGCGCTGGTCATCGCGGGAGTGCGCGCCAAGCGCGGCCGTGGGATGCGCGGCTCAGGCTCGGTGGCATCCGGAGTCCTGGGCGGACTCGACCTGGCGTTCAACCCGATGGGTGCGGATGCCCGGGAAGAGCTCGACGTCGAGCAGCGTCACGTCACTCCGGCGCCGAGCCCCGACGGCGACAAGGGGATCTCGGGCAACCGCATCCGCCTCGACCTCTAGCGCGCGCCTGGCTGCTGCGCGCATGGTTGGCTAGAGGCGTGCCCTCCGAGCTGCTCGCCCTCGCCCGAACCATCGCGATCGAGGCGGGCGAGCTGGCCGCGAGGCGGCGGCGCGAGGGTGTCGAGGTCGCGGCGACGAAGTCCACGATCGTGGATGTCGTCACTGAGGCCGACCGCGAGGTGGAGCGGCTGATCCGCGAGCGCATCCTCGACGCTCGCCACGACGATGCCATCCTCGGCGAAGAGGACGGGTCGGCGTCGGGCACCAGTGGACTCACCTGGGTCGTCGACCCGATCGATGGCACCGTCAACTACCTGTACGGCATCCCGCACTACGCGGTGAGCATCGCCGTGGTCGAGGGCGATCCCGACCCGCTCACCTGGACCGGGCTGCATGGATGCGTGCTCAACCCCGCGACCGGCGAGCTGTTCAGCGGCTCGCCGGGTGATGGCGCGTTCCTGTCCGTCGACGGCGGGCCGGATGTCCCGATCCGCGTCGCGGACCCCACGTCGCTCGAGACGGCACTCATCAACACCGGATTCGCCTACGCCTCGGCCACGCGCGCGAAGCAGGGCGAGGTGGCCGCACGCCTGCTGCCGATGGTGCGCGACATCCGCCGCTTCGGCACCGCATCGCTCGACCTCTGCATGGTGGCCAACGGGCGGACGAACGCCTACTTCGAACGCACGCTCAGCCCATGGGATCACGCGGCCGGCGCGATCATCGCGCGCGAAGCGGGGGCCGTGGTGAAGGGATTCGGCGACGCCGCGCCCAGTCGCGACGTCATCCTGGCGGCCGAGCCGGCGCTCGCGGCACGGCTCGAGCCGCTGCTGATCGAGCTCGGATCGCAGTTCGAGCTGTGAGCCCGCACCCGTCACCCGGACGGGCGGGTGGCCGTTCTGTGGCTGATTCGTTACTATCGAACGATCCGCCGCTGAGGAGTTCTTCCATGCCCGAGTTTCCGCAGGCGACCAGTCGCCGCGAACTCAGAGAACGCGAGCGGGCAGCCGAACTTTCACGCAGCCGCCCGCAGCCGGGCCGCAGAGACCGTCCGAACCGTGCACGCGCCGTCGAAAAGGCGCGTCCCGTGCGGTCGGGCAGCACCCTGCGGTACGCAGCGCGACCGGTGGAGCGTCGCGGATCGCGAGCCCGCACCATCGGCTCGCGGCTGCTCTCACTCGCAGCCATGATCTTCGCCGCGGCATTCGTCGTCGGCGTCTCCTTGCCCGCGAACGCCTTCTTCTCTCCATCGACGGACACCGCCAGCAGCTTGTCCTCGTCGTCGGGCAAGGGCGGCCAATCGGTCGCGGTCTCGGGCGACGAGAAGGTCGACGTCGGCACGCGCGACAAGGTCCAGGTGCTGTCGTGGGCCCAGGTGCTCGCACAGAAGTACAACACCGGCGCCAAGGTCGGCGGGGCTGGGACCGGTCCGATTCGGTGGCCGTTCCCGTACCCGGTCCGCATCAGCTCGGGCTTCGGTCCGCGCGTCGCTCCGTGCTCCGGATGCTCGACCTATCACGAGGGTGTCGACATGGTCCCGGGCGACAAGGCAGCGATCTTCGCGTCATCGACCGGGGTGGTCACGACCCGCGACGCCGGCACGGATGGCCATTACAGCAGCACCTACGGCAACGTGGTCATGGTCACGTCGAAGGTCAACGGGCACACCGTCCGGTTCACCTATGCGCACATGACCACCGGCTCCAGTCCCCTGGTCCTCGGCCAGACGGTCCAGGTGGGCGACTTCATCGGCCTGGTCGGCGAGACCGGCGAGGCGACAGGCCCCCACCTGCACTTCGAGGTCAACGTCGATGGGGTGACCATCGACCCGATCCCGTGGATGACGGCGAACGCCGGCCCGAACTAGACGACTGAGCTAGGCGACTCGATCCAGGCCAGGCTAGGCGACTCGGCTAGGTCACGATCCACGCGGTCGTGTCGCCGGGCACCCGGTCGGTGCCGACAGGACCGCTGGCCAGCACCACGCGACCGTCGGGAAGTGCGGCAGGGGTCGCGCCCGTGTTGGCGATCACGGTGACGGCGCCGGAACGGAACACCAGCACGGCGGGGTCCGGCGAGGGCAGCCAGACCAGCTCGTTGCTCGCCAGGTGGTGGGTGCGGCGCGCCGCGAGCGCCTCGCGGTAGAACTCGAGGGTCGATCCGGGGATGCCGAGCTGGGCATCCCGCGCATAGCTGGGCCAGGTGGCCGGCTGCGGCAGCCAGCTCGCGTCGTCACGGCTCGCGCCGGGCCCGCTGACGCCCGCCGGGCCGAAGCCGAACGACGGCGACGCGACGTCCCACGGGAGCGGCACGCGCGCGCCGTCCCGCCCGTAGTTCGCGCCGCTGGTGCGGAAGAAGGTCGGGTCCTGCCGGGCGCTGTCGGGCAGGTCGATGACCTCGGGCAGGCCGAGCTCCTCGCCTTGGTACAGATAGGCCGAGCCGGGCAGGGCGAGCATGAACGCGGTGGCAGCGCGGGCGCGGCGGAGGCCGACCACGTCATCCGGGTAGAGCTTCGTGTTGGGTCCGAGCCCCTCGCCCTGGGGCGGCGGGGGAGTCAGGGCCAGCCGGGTCGCATGGCGGATCACGTCGTGGTTCGAGAGCACCCAGGTGCTGGGCGCGCCCACGCCCCCGAACGCGGCGAGCGAGTCGTCGACCACCTTCTTGAGCCGCGGGCCATCCCACGGGGTCTCGAGGAAGGTGAAGTTGAAGGTCTGCTGCATCTCGTCGGGCCGCACCCAATCGGCGAGCTTCGACAGCGGCTCGACCCAGGCCTCACCGGTCAGGATGCGGTCGGGCCCGTACTCGGCCAGCACCTCGTGCCAGTCGCGGTAGATCGGATGCACGCCGGGCTGCGCCCAGTACGGCGCCGCCTCCTGGTGGTCGCTCATTCCGAGGGAGGGATCGGGCGTCCAGTCGGGCAGGCCCTCCTTCTTCGCCAGGCCGTGCGCGACATCCACCCGGAAGCCGTCGACACCGCGATCGAGCCAGAACCGCAGCACGCCGCGGAACAGCTCTTTGACCTCGTCGTTGGTCCAGTCGAAGTCGGGCTGCGAGGTGTCGAACAAGTGCAAATACCACTGTGCCTTCCGGGGCGCTTGCGTCCCGTCGGCTTCGTTCACGCGGGTCCAGGCCGGGCCGCCGAACACCGACTGCCAGTTGTTGGGCGGCACGTCGCCGTCGGCGCCCAGCCCGTCGCGGAACAGGTAGCGCGCCCGCTCGGGCGACCCCGGCGCCGAGGCGAGCGCTGCCTGGAACCAGGGATGCGCGCTCGAGCTGTGGTTCGGAACCAGGTCGATGATCACCTTGAGCGACAGCGCGTGCGCGCGAGCCAGCAGGGCGTCGAAGTCGGCCAGCGTGCCGAACAGGGGATCGACATCCGTGTAGTCCGCCACGTCGTAGCCCGCGTCCTTCTGCGGGGAGGTGAAGAAGGGCGAGAGCCAGACGGCATCGACGCCGAGTTCGACCAGAGCATCCAGTCGCGCCGTGATGCCGGGCAGGTCGCCGATGCCGTCGCCGTTGGAGTCCGCGAACGAGCGCGGGTAGATCTGATAGATGACGGCGGTGCGCCACCACTCCGATCCGGCGGCGTCTCGGGCGGCGGGCGTGGGCGGCGTTCGGGTCGCGGGACGTGCCATGAGTCGAGCCTAAGGGCGCTCATCTGGCCGAAACATCCGCCCGCTACTCTCGCAGGCATGGAGCACGACCTCGCCCGGCTTCCGCACCACGACGGCTCGCCGCTGTACGTCTCCGACCAGACGCCCGAGCTCGGCGAGGCGGTGCGGGTGCGGGTGCGAGTGCCGCGCGCGTTCGGCACGATGCGCATCGTCAGAACCCGCTCCAACCCCGACCGCGAGCCGGCGTTCAGCGACGCCGTGGTGGTGCATGAGACACCGGATGTCGTGTGGTGGGAGGCCGTGATCCAGGTCGAGAACCCGGTGCACGGCTACCGCTTCCTGATGGAGACGGATGACGGCGCCACCTGGTGGCTCACCTCGGCCGGCCTGTCGCACACCGAGACGCGTGACATCGACGACTTCCGGCTGGTGACCTACGACCCGCCGCCCGCCTGGGGTGCCGAGGCGGTGATGTACCAGGTGTTCCCCGACCGGTTCGCGCGCTCCGCGGAGGCCGACCACCGGCCGCCGCCCGACTGGGCGATGCCGGCGAAATGGACCGACCCCGTCATCCACGTCGGACCGGGTACCGGCGAGCAGTTCTACGGAGGCGACCTGCAGGGCGTCATCGACCACCTGGATCACCTGGTCGACCTCGGCGTGAACCTGCTGTACCTGACGCCGGTGTTCCCGGCGGCGTCGAACCACCGCTACAACGCGACCTCGTTCGACCAGGTGGATCCGCTGCTCGGCGGCGACTCGGCGCTCGCCGACCTGGTCGCGGCGGCGCACGCCCAGGGCATCCGCGTGATCGGCGACCTCACCACCAATCACTCGGGCGACACGCACGAGTGGTTCCGTGCCGCGTACCGCAACCCCGGTTCGCCCGAGAGCGCGTTCTACCTGTGGCTCGACGGCGACCAGACCGAGTACGTCAGCTGGCTCGGCTTCTCGAGCCTGCCCAAGTTCAACTGGCGCGCCGACGAGCTGCAGCGCCGGTTCATCGATGGCGTGGACTCGGTGGTCGCCAAGTGGCTGCAGCCCCCGTATTCGCTCGACGGCTGGCGAGTGGATGTCGCCAACATGACCGGCCGCTGGCGCGACGAGGACCTCAACGAGCAGGTGCGCCGAACCATCCGACAGACCATGAGCGAGGTCAATCGCGACACCATCCTGATCGGCGAGTCGACCAACGACGCGGCCTCCGACTTTCCCGGAGACGCCTGGCACGGCGCCATGACCTACGCCAACTTCACCCGCCCCCTGTGGAACTGGCTCTCGGTGCCCGGCTCGCCCGCGGCCGGCGGCCTCGGCATGACCCTGGGGCGCACCAGCGACTACACCGGCGTCGACTTCTTGCAGGCCCACCGCGAGTTCGCGGCCGCCTTCCCGTGGCGCACCCGGCTCAACACGATGAACGCGCTCGACACGCACGACACCCCGCGGTTCCTCACCTCGGCGCTGCCGGGCGTGGTGCCGGTGGCGTTCGGACTGGCCGTGACGATGCCCGGCATCCCCGTGGTGTGGGCCGGCGACGAGTTCGGGTTGACGGCATCGGATGGGGAGGAGAGCCGCACGCCGATCCCGTGGTCGTCCATCGGGGAGCACGCAGACACCATTGCGCTCTACCGCCGGCTGATCGCCCTGAAGCGGGCGCACCAGGCCCTGAATGGGGGCGGCATCCGGTGGCTTCATGCCTCGGATGACGCGGTCGCTTTCGTGCGCGAGAGTGCGTCGGAGTGCGTGCTGGTGGTCGCCGCGCGGGGGATCACGATGATCGATCTGGGCGATGAGCTTCCGGATGGCGCGCCGCTGATCGAGGGCTCGGTCGCCTTCGAGGGCGGCAAGGTCGCGATCCAGGGCCCCACGTTCGCGGCGTGGCAGTTGCCGGGGGTGCAGTTGCCGGAATGGGGCGCCTGAGGCACGGCGAGATGAACCAATTGGTTCACCTCGTGCCCGCCGCCGGCCCATTTGGCGCAACTCGGCACGAGTTCGGTGCGCCCGACCACGAATGCTAGGCTTCTGCGGTGCCGCGGCCAGTCCGCGGAGCGCCCCGATAGCTCAGTGGTAGAGCACTTCCATGGTAAGGAAGGGGTCGTCAGTTCAATCCTGACTCGGGGCTCTGTTGGTCGACGGATGCGTCGGCCGGCTGCGGCTGAGTAGCTCAGTTGGTGAGAGCGCACGACTCATAATCGTGAGGTCGCGGGTTCGAATCCCGCCTCAGCTACCGCGTCCACTCGTCGAGCTCCCGTTGCAGGTACTTCGGCGCCTGCATGCGCCACGACTCGGTGACGAGCTCGCCGAGATGGTCCAGGTCGACCGCACCCAGGCGGACAATGATCTTCGGGCCACCCCACGGGGTCTGGGCGTCGAGGAAGGCCTCGGGCCAGGTCTGCACCAGGGCGAGCTTGTCCTCCTCGCCAGGCAAGGTCACTCCCAGGCACGGCTCCGACCCGACGATGGCCCGAACGTCCTCCGGTTCGCTCGGCCACGGCACCGACTCCCAGGCGTACGGCTTGCGGCGCACGAACCAGGCGACCCCGCCGCCCGAGGTCTTCTCCTCGGTGCCGGGCAGCTGCGCGGCGATCCGGCTCACGTCATCCAGGGTCGGCACGGTCCAGGCCTACCACCCGGGGCCGTCACGGACCGCGGACGCGGGCACGTCGACTGCCGCGCGATCAGCGCCCGGGATCGCCGTCCTGCGGGACCTCTTCGCCTGACGCGTCGTCGGCCGTGTCTCTGCCGGCTGCAGCGTCGGCGTCGGGGTCGGGGATGAAGTTGCGCACCATCTTGCCCAGGGTCTCTGGCATGCTCGGTTCGCCCTGCTCGCTCTCTTGGGACTTCTCTGTCTCACCCATGTCGCAGCCTCCTCAGTTGCGCCCAGGTTCGTCCTCGAAGGCGGGGGATTCAACCCCGCACCCGGAGCGCTGCGGAAACATTCAGCATGGAGCTGCGGTGTCGTGGGCAGGTGCAACGATCCGCCAACACCTGATCGGCGGGAGGCACCTCATGCGCGGCGAAGCCACCGTCCTCCACGCCGACCTCGACGCGTTCTACGCGTCGGTCGAGCAGCGCGACGCGCCTCAGCTGCGCGGCCGCCCGGTGATCGTCGGCGGGGGAGTCGTGCTCGCCGCGAGCTACGAGGCGAAGGCCCGCGGCATCCGCACCGCCATGGGCGGCCGGCAGGCTCGCGAGCTCTGCCCCGAGGCGATCGTCGTCCCGCCGCGGATGGAGGCGTACTCGGCGGCCAGCAAGGACGTCTTCGCGATCTTCCGCGACACGACTCCGCTGGTGGAGGGGCTCTCGATCGACGAGGCGTTCCTCGAGGTGGGCGGGCTGCGCCACATCGTCGGCACGCCCGAGGAGGTCGCGGTGCGACTGCGGCAGCGCGTGAAGGCCGAGGTCGGGCTCGCGATCTCGGTGGGGGTGGCGCGCACCAAGTTCCTGGCCAAGGTGGCCAGCGCGGTGAGCAAGCCCGACGGGCTGCTGGTGGTCGAGCCCGATCGCGAGCAGGAGTTCCTGCTGCCGCTTCCGGTCGAGCGGCTGTGGGGCGTCGGGGCGGTGACGGCCGAGAAGCTGCATCGCTACGGCATCCGGACCGTCGGTGAACTGGCCGAGCTCGAAGCCGCCACCGCCGAACGGATGCTGGGCCGCGCCGCCGGGGCGCACCTGCACGCGCTGGCGCGGCTGCGCGATCCGCGTCCGGTCGAACCGACACGGCGGCGCAGCTCGATCGGATCGCAGCGCGCCCTCGGCCGCGGGCCGCGCACGCCCGACGAGCTCGACCTCATCCTCACCCAGATCGTCGACCGGCTGGGCCGACGCCTGCGCGACGGGGACCGGGTCTGCCGCACGGTCGTGCTGCGCCTGCGCTTCGGCGACTTCACGCGCGCCACCCGCTCGCACACCACCGGTCGCGCGACCGACCGCACGAGCGTGCTGCTCGCCGTGGCCCGGGCGCTGCTCGCGGCCGCCCAGGGCGAGATCGCCGAGCGCGGCATCACGCTCATCGGCCTCTCGCTGGCGCAGCTGGGGCGGGTCGACGACCGTCAACCGGAACTGCCGATCGAATGGGACGACAGCGCCCGCCTCGACACCGTGCTCGACGCCCTGCACGACAAGTTCGGGGCCGCGTCGGTCGGCCGCGCCGCGCAGCTTGGGCGCGATCCGGGGTGGTCGACCCCGCTACTCGAGGAGCACCAGTGACCGACCTCTGCTGCATCGCCGGATGCCGCTCGACCCAGGCCGACCATGCACCCCTGCCGCTCTGCGACCTCCATCTCGCGGTCGCCGCCGACTGGAGCTCGCGCACCCACGGCGTCACCGATCTGCTGCCCTCGCCGTGCCTGGCCTGCGGCTCGCGCCTCGGGGTGCACTATCCATCCGGCTGGGTCTGCTCGGTCTGCGAGTGGCGGTACGGCGAGGTTCCGGATGACGACGTGCCGCCCCCGCGCATCGACATCGTCTACTACCTGCGCTACGGCGGTCGCGTGAAGATCGGGACCACCGCCAACCCCCGCCAGCGGTTCGCCGCGATCTGGCACGACGAGGTGCTGGCCTTCGAGCGCGGGGATCGCCGGCTCGAGCAGCGCCGGCACGCCCAGTTCGCGGCCGATCGCTTCGGCGGGTCGGAGTGGTTCCGGCTGACGTCCGGCATCGCCGAGCAGGCCGAGGCGCTTGCCGCCGGGCGAGACCCGTGGGATCTGTACGCGCGGTGGATCAGCGAGGCGGCAGCGATCTCAGACGCTCAGCGCCGGTAGCCGTCACCGCCGGTAAGCCTCCACGATCAACTCCCCCCGGATCGCACGGAACGAGTCGAGCAGCGCAGCCAGCGTCTTCTTGCCGGTGCCCGAGACCTGCAGGTCCCAGGGGCCGAGCTTCTCGAGCCGTCCGGTGCGGATGCGCACGACCTCCCACCTCGCCGCCCGCAGCGTGCGGTCTTTGCGGCGGTCGGCATCCTGTCGCGGGCCGACATGCTCGAGGCCGTGCCGGCCGGTGCTGTCGTACTCGACGGCGATCCGCAGCTCGGGGATCACGATGTCGGGCCACGCCTCGAGGTGCTCGAAGAACGGGCGCGCCACACGCACCGCGTTGACTCCGGGGGTGAACTCCAGGCGCGCGGCCAGATCCTGCCGCAGCTGCGCCTCGACCGCGGATGCCGTGGCCGGCGCGCACTCGCTGGCGAATGCCTCACCGACGGCCAGCTTCGGCGTCTTGGGGCAGACGGGCTTGGCTCGGGATGCCGTGGGCCGTCGCGGATCGCCGGGCTGGATGGGCGGCGGCAGCATCCGGGCCGGACGGATCCGCGGCGGCACGGCCTGCACCGAACACTCCGGACACCACGCCGACCGCCGCCGCTCACGGCCCGGCCGCGCGCGCTGCTCGCCCGGCGTCGCGGCGAAGACGTGGCCGACCTCGCACTGCCAGAGCAGCAGCACCTCGGCCGCCGGCGGGATCTGCGTGAGGGTGATGCCCGCGTTGAACTCCGGGTGGTACTGCCGGATCAGCGCGGGATACGGCGCCCACGCC
>Ga0068852_100003776_pt1 | contig 10618 bp, 9 predicted proteins | sample KBSCornC22_FD_66594 | JGI IMG/M metagenome (GOLD analysis project Ga0068852, IMG submission 66594) | Corn rhizosphere microbial communities from Kellogg Biological Station, Michigan, USA - KBS Corn C2-2 | ecosystem: Host-associated > Plants > Roots > Rhizosphere > Soil ... | reverse complement strand
AGAGATCATTTTCTTCCCAGTGCCGAGACCAGAACGTGCCGATGGAGATGTCCGCGACAAACTTCTCGTCGATCTCAGCGCCAGCCTTGATCAGCTCGTAGATAACCGTGTGCGCTTCGTTGAATACGTGGAAAAACCCTCGCGGCGCTGAATGGTAATTTAGGGCGATGCGTTCGTGCCATTTATCGAAGCGGTTTGCGCCGGTGGGGTCATAACCAACCTGGCTGTAGACCATGTCGCGCAGCTTCGAGCCCGCGAGCTTTCGATAATTGTCGCGGGCGGTCTGCGAGATGTTCGCGCCCGCATCAAACGCGTAGTATTCGAGGATCGCGAGGCACACATCGCCGGGATAGGCAAAGTGCGTCGTGCCCTTCACCTTAAGTTCGTAGTGGTCGAGGCGAGTGCTGTTGCCTGAGTCCGCAAGGATCGCCTTGATACGGTCAACGCGTGCCGTAGACTCTTCGTTATTCCAGTCTCGGCTGATTGTGCCGACATGGGCGTTCTGGACGCCGCAAAGGATCGCGAGTCCCCGCTGATTGAGATAGGGAGTGCCGTCCGATAGGACCCCCATGCCGACGCCCTCGATTTCGCGCTCTTTCGCTATTTCGAGCGCTAGTTCGGGCTGATTTCCTTCGCTGAGTTTTAGGGGGTTTTTGGGCGCTAACCTCTTGATACCAATAGCCATTTCTGCTGATTTCCTTTGACGCTACTCCCCCTTGGGCGGGGAAGCTCTGCCGAGTCATGTCAAACGTCAATCCAAGTAATAGGACTCAGTCCCCGATAGTTGGGGGACATAAAGACTTGTGCATACCCGAATACGAGCGGCGCTATGGGCAGAATAGGTCGTGGGGAAGCCGGATATAAAGTTCGCCGGGGAAACCTGTGTCAGCCGGTCCAACCGAAATGCGAGCGGCTATCAGCGCGCTTGTGATGGAGCTGATGGCGTTATCTACATCCGGCCCGTCCACCTTAAGATCAATAATACCGTCGTCGCGCTCCTTGCTCATAACACTGACCTTGCGCCAGCCGGTTTGAACAAAAATGGAGGCTAGCGAGCGGGCAAACCTCTCGCTGTCGATGCAATCCTGCGTATATCCGAAGCTAAGCTGCTCCTGATCTTTTCGCGAATAGGTCTGCCACGAACGATCCATTGCAGAGGCCTGTTCGTCCGAGACTGTGTTGCCCTCAAGATTGTCAATTTGCGATTGGAGGTCAGCAAACTTCTTTTCTAAGTCAGCCGGCCCCGTGTTGCTTCCTATGCGCTTGTAACTTTCTATGTCAGCTGCGTAAGACGACAGGCTGGCCCTTAATTCTTCGGGAGTTTTTGCCCCTCCAGCTGCATCCTTCCAATAGCTTATTTCCAGATTCAGGATGATTATCTGCTGCGAATAGGTCCAGTTGAGGACCGCCCAAGCGCCAACCGAAATTGCGGCAGACAAGGCAACTACACTCAGTACGAAGCTTACCGGCTCCGCCTTGATGTTGGGCAACTCATCTCGAATTGTCTGAATAATCCCCATGACGGGACAATAACAAAGCTACCGGGTTTGTCAAAGACATATACCCCCCGCCTGACGAGCGCTTGCTAGCGTCGCACCATTGAGGCTTGGGGGTTTCAATGGTCGCGCGGGTCCAGACCGTGGCGTTCCAGGGCATCGAGGCGGTGCCGGTCGACGTGCAGGCGCAGATCGCGCCGGGCATGCCGGCTTTCACCATCGTCGGCCTGCCCGACAAAGCCATCAAGGAAGCCGGCGAGCGTGTCCGCGCCGCGCTGGTCGCATCCGGGCTTGGCCTGCCCCCCAAGCGCATCACAATCAATCTCGCGCCCGCCGACCTGCCCAAAGAGGGCAGCCATTACGATCTGCCCATCGCGCTGGCCCTGATGGCGGCCATCGGGGCCTTTCCGGCCGATGCGTTGGACGGGTTTTTGGCGCTGGGGGAGCTCGGCCTCGATGGGGGGCTCGCGCCAACGTCCGGTGTGCTGCCCGCCGCCATCGCGGCGCACGCGCGCAATCTCGGCATCGTCTGCCCGGCGCCTTCGGGGCCTGAGGCGGCATGGGCGGGCGACGATGTCGAGATCGTCGCGCCGGATTCCCTCCTCGCGCTGGTCAATCATCTGGGTGGCTATCAGCTCTGCCCGCGGCCCCTGCCCAAACGCCACGAGGCCAATTCGGGCTTGCCGGATCTGAGCGAAGTACGCGGCCAGGAGGTCGCCCGCCGCGCCCTCGAGATCGCGGCCGCCGGTGGACATAATCTCCTGATGGTCGGCCCTCCAGGCGCCGGAAAATCCATGTTGGCGCAGCGCCTGCCCTCGATCCTGCCGCCGCTCAATCCGCGCGAGCTTCTCGATGTGTCGATGATCGCCTCGATCGCCGGTGAACTCGCGGGTGGGGCGCTGAGCGACCGGCGGCCGTTCCGTGCGCCGCATCATTCCGCCTCGATGGCGGCGCTGGTGGGGGGCGGATTGAAAGTGCGCCCTGGCGAGGTCTCGATGGCCCATAACGGCGTTCTGTTTCTCGACGAGTTGCCCGAATTCTCACCGTCCGTGCTCGACAGCCTGCGCCAGCCGTTGGAGTCCGGCGAGACGGTGATCGCCCGCGCCAATGCGCGGGTCACCTTCCCCGCGCGCTTCCAGCTGATCGCCGCGATGAACCCCTGCAAATGCGGCCTGGCCGGCACGCCCGGCCACACCTGCAAGCGCGGCAACGCGTGCGCAGCAGATTATCAGGGGCGAGTGTCCGGCCCGTTCCTCGACCGCATCGACATCCGCGTCGACGTGCCGGCGGTAAGCGCCGCCGACATGATCGGCCCGGCCGTCTCGGAATCCTCGGCGAGCGTCGCCGCGCGCGTGCGTACTGCACGCGATATTCAGCGCGAGCGCTATCTCAAGGCGGGGCACCCGGAGGTGATGACCAATGCCGCGGCCCCGGCAACGCTCATCGAAGCCGTGGTCGATCCCGACAAGGAGAGTCAGGGCCTAATGCTGCAGGCGGCCGAGCGCTTCTCGCTCAGCGCCCGCGCCTATCATCGGGTGCTCAAGGTGGCGCGGACACTGGCTGACCTCGCCGGCAGCGACAAGGTCGCCCGCCCCCATATTGCCGAGGCGCTGAGCTATCGCCTCAATTTCGCCGGAGCTTAATGGCTGCGGACCGGAGAGACGGGCCTCCGGTCCTAGACTAGAACGCCGTATCAGCCGAGCGCCTTTGCTAGTGCCATGTACTGCGGGCAGGTTGTGTTCCCGCAGATCTTCTCGATCTTGCTCAAATTCGCCTGCGCTTCGCTCGTCTCGCCGAGCTTCACATAGAGCAGGCCCTGGTAGGACAGAGCATCGATATGGTTCGGATTGAGCTTGAGCGCCCGATCATAGGCGGTGTCGGCGAGCTTGAGATCGCCGTGCAGACGGTAGGAGTAGCCGAGCAAATTCCAGCCATCGGCGCTCTTCGGGTTCGCCTTGAGAAAGGCCTTGAGATCGGCAATGGCCCTGACCCAATCCGACTCTTTGATGTCGGCCTGGATCGTGGCCATGCTCGGAGTGGAGGCGACATGCGTCGTGCTGCCGGAGTTGCTAGGGGAGCTTCCATCGCTGCCATTGTTGCCGCTGCCGCCACCGCTACTCCCGCCACCGCCGCCACTGTTGAAGGCGAAGACGGGCGAAGCGAGTGCCAGCGTGAGGGTAAGCAAAGCCGCGCCGGCAAGCCGGCCGAAATTCGATTGGGTCATGGGTATCTCCTGTGCCGGCGGGTCCGGCATCGACAGGAGAACAATCAGTCCGCTGTCTTAATCCCGCGCCGTTCGCTCACTTGTTCAAGCGGCCGTTTTGCCTTGGCAGCGGCTCGCCCGGATGCTCACGCCACGAGCGCTGCACCGCGATCCAGCGCACCACGACATTGACGGGGATGATCAGGATCCAGAAATATTTCGCCAAATCTGCGTAGCCGATCGAGAGCGGGATCGATCGAGACGGCAAACACCACGACCATCACGATGACGACCATGTATTGGCGCCGGCTCTCTTCGCCGCTCACCGATTTGTCGACCGGACCCGCCCGTAGCGCATGGTCCCAGAGCCATATCAATGAGAGTCCCGAAACAACCATGCTCGCGGCATAGACCGCCGTCGACAGTGTGCCGCCGCTTTCCGCGATGAGATTTGTCGTGAAGGGGACCAGCCCGATGGTGAGCAGGAAAAGCATATTGATCGACACCAGCCTCGCGTCCGAGCCCGTGATCTTTTCGAACTTGCTGCGGTGGCTATTCCACAGATTGCCGATGACGAAAAAGCTGAGGAGATACGCCAGGAGGCGCGGCCAGAGCGCGACCAGTGCCGACCAAAGCTCGGCGTCGCTCCAATGCGAGAAATCCTCCGGCAGGCGGATGTCGAGAACGAGCAGGGTGATCGCCACCGCAATCACCCCGTCACTGAAGGCCAAGAGCCTCGCGTTCGGATTTTTCTTCTGCCATCGCTTTGGTTAGTGCCAGCTGGGCGAGGTGACAAGCCGCACTCAGCGAGCGCCGAAGAAGTCACGCAACTCGCCCGCAAACAGCTCAGGCGCATCGCTTGGTGCGAAGTGGCCGCCCTTTTCCATCTCGCGCCAGTAGACGATGTTGTTGGCGCGCTTTGCGAACTTCTGCACCGAACGGAAATCCCACGGGAAGACCGAGACCCCAGTTGGAGTGGCGTTCCCGACTTCGCGATAGCCGGCTCCCGTCTGTGCATCCTCGAAATAATGGTTCGCCGCCGACCCGCCCGTACCGGTGAACCAATAGATCGAGGCGTGCGTCAGGAGCTTGTCGCGATCGACATGATTGGCGCCCGAGCCGTCGAAGCCGACAAAGAGCTCGCTGTTCCAGGCGAGCTGCGCCACTGGCGAGTCGACGAGGCCATAGCCGAGCGTGCCCGGCCGCTTCTGCTGGATTACCTGGTAGCCATTATACTTCATGAAGCCGTCGAGGTTCTTGAAGCCTTCGAGCTCGAACGGCGTGAGGCCCGCCATGTCGTCCGGCTTGCCCTCAGGGAATGCAAAGATCTGCTGCAGGTGGATTGCCTGGAGCCCCTTGGGCTTGAGGATGCCCAGCTCCCGCACGATCAAGGCCCCCGCATCGCCGCCCTGCGCAAAATATTGCGCGTAGCCGAGGCCTGTCATCAGCGCATCGAAGGCCTTGGCAATCCGAGCGCTGTCCCAGCCGGGCGCCGCGAGGGGCGACGAGAAGCCGTAGCCGGGGATCGAGGGGAGGACCAGATCGAACGCCACTGCATCATCGAGCCCGCGCGCCGCCGGATCGGTGAGCGGCTCGATGACATCGATGAATTCATAGACGCTGGACGGCCAGCCATGGACCATCAGCAGCGGCAGGGTCCGCTTGGCCTTGCCCTTGATGTGGAGGAAATGGACGGTCTGCCCGTCGATTTCGGTCAGGAACTGCGGATAGGCGTTGAGCTTCGCCTCGTGCGCGCGCCAGTCGTAACCGCCGCGCCAGTAATCGGCGAGGCTGCGGATGAAGGGCACGGGCGTCCCGTGGCTGAAATCGGTGCTGGTCGGGTACGGCCAGCGGGCGCCCTCGAGGCGGATTTTGAGGTCGTCAATGGCCGCATCGGGGATGGCGATGGTGAACGGGGTGAACTGCATTTTCGGGCTCCGTGAGGTTGGCGGCATTTGCCGATGACCGAGCCTCGCCCACCCCTCCTGACAGCCCGTGTCAGGAACAGATAGTCACGTGAAATCAGCTGGATGACGCTCGCGCCGTTGCGTCTGCCAATTATCTTCCCACTCGCGCGCCAACTGCGCGCGGCGCTTGCCGAAGCGGCCCTCGACGATATCGGCGTGGTCGATCCGGTCGGTGCGGAAATTGCGGAAACTCTCGCGCAGCGTGCACCAGGCGGCGAGGATCTGTTTCTCCTCGTAATAGGCCACGGTGATCGGCCAGACGTCGCGCTCGGTGAGGCGCCCGCTCTCGTCGGAATAGCTGAGCCTCACCACCCGCTCGTCGCGGATCGCCGTGCGCAGTGTGCTCAGTAATGGGCTCTGGTCACTCTCGTCCCAATTGGAGCGCACCGGCCAAAGCCCGGTATTGCCGATGCGGTCGCGCAGATCCTCGGGTGATGCGGTCGCGATCTTGCCGAGCGCGTTCTTCGCCGCGCCCGCAAGAGCGGCATCGGGCCGCTGCTCTACCCAGCGTGCGCCCAGCACCAGCGCTTCGAGCTCTTCAGCCGTGAACATCAGCGGCGGCAGGAAGAAGCCGGGCTTGAGCATGTAGCCGACGCCCGCTTCGCCGTCGATGGGCGCGCCGAGCCCGATCAGCGTCTGCACGTCGCGATAGAGCGTGCGCACCGAAACGCCCTGCTCCTCGGCAAGCTGGGCCGCTGTTACTGGCCTGCGGTGCCTGCGCAGCGCATCCATCACGGAAAACAATCGCTCGGTTTTGTCCATGAACCGAGCCTAGCATTGGGCCATCAGCGGCGAAAGCATACCCTCACGCTGCGATGCCGAGCTGTGTCGCGAGACGTAGAACACTGCTCCAGTTGCGCTGGGTCATGCGCGCACCGGTGGTCTTTTCGATGGTCAGCCGGCTGCCGGTGATCTGCCCGCCATAGTCAACGATCAGGTGGTTCGAGAACATCATGAGATGCTCGGGTCCCGCATAGTGCCTATACGCCGCCGGCCACGCTGGCGCCTTGTGGAAGAAGCAGACGCCGAGCGCATTCGGCCATTTCGCCTGCGCCTCGGGGAAGGGCGACAGATTGATCAGCATTTGCATCTGCCGGCGCGAACGGATGAACACGTCGCTATCGAGCCCGAACCCGGCGACGACCTCGCTCACAAGGGCCTTGGCCTCTCCAGCGCTCGCTGCCGCAAGGATAATATTGCCGGTGTTGCCGATATTGACCGCGCCCTCGATCCGCTCCGCGAGTGCACGCAGCGGCATCTTTGCATGCGTCGCCGGCCCGATGGCGCGAAGCAGTGCCAAATAGCGCGTCATGCGATCTCGAATTCGCACCAATGGCTGTAGGGCTTGTCGGGCGTGACGATGACCGGCGCAAAGTGCGGGTGGTTGACCGCATCGGGCATGGCCTGGTCCTCGAGGCAGAAGCCGGAGTTCTTTTTGTAGCTCTTGCCGCCCAGCCCCAGCACTGGAATGTCGGTATAGACGGCATTGTAGAACTGCAGGCCTGGCTGGTCGCTCCAGAGCTTGAGCGTCAGGTCGCCCGCGGGTGCCGAGACGATCGCGATCGGGTCCTTGACGTCACGGCGCGCGTCGAGCACGGCATTGCCGTCATAATCGATCGCCTGTCCCACCGCGTCGCGCAGCGTCTTGGGCGCCGCCCAGTCCCATTTGCTGCCGGGTGCCGCCTCGAGGATGTTACCGGTCGGGATCAGCTCTTTGTCGACTTCGGTATAGGCGTGGGCCTTGAGCCAGTAACGGTGGTCCAGCACGTCGGCGCCGGTGCCGAGGTTGAAATATTGGTGCTGGACGAGACTGACCGGGCCGGGCCGATCGATCGTGGCTGCGAACTCGAGCCGTAGCCGGTTGCCCCGGAGCGTATAGGTGGCATTGGCCTTCACATTGCCTGGAAATCCCATCGCGCCGTCAGGCGAGGTGATCGAGAAGGTCACGGCATTGGCGCGATCATCGGGCGACGCGTCCCAGACCTGCTTGCCCCAGCTTCCCGCCCCGCCATGGAGCGCGTTGGCGCCCTCGTTCGGAGGGATATTGTAGGTCTTGCCATCGAGCGTGAACCGTGCCTTGCCGATACGGTTGGCGACGCGGCCGACCACGGCGCCGAAATAGGGCGAGTGGAGCGGGTAGGGCTCGAAGCTCTCAAAACCCAGCACCACCGAGCGCTTGCCGCCCGCGACCGGCACCCGCCAGTCGCGCACCACCACGCCCCAGTTGAGGATGTCGACCTCGACGCCGCTGTCCGAGATCAGCCGGAACTGGTCGACCCGCCGCCCCTCGAAGTTGCCGAAATTGCTGACCGCGACCATGCTGCACCTCCCGTTTGCGCGCAGAGGCTTAGCTTGGCTTCACGTGCCCACCAAGCCGAAATCGATTGACCCGCCTCTCGCCCGGCGCGAACCTTCATTCGGAGGCGAAAAAGCGTGGACGAACCGATCAGCAAGCGCGCGACCGTGCATGATGTGGCGCGCGCCGCCAGCGTGTCCCTCGCGACCGTCGACCGGGTGCTCAACGGCCGCCCGGGCGTGCGTCCGCAGACCGTGCTCAAGGTCGAAGAGGCGATCAAGGCGCTCGATTTCCGCCGCGACCTCTCCGCGTCACTGCTGGCCCGTGCCCGCGACCTCAAGCTCGCCTTTCTCATTCCCGATGGCGGCAATGCCTTCATGGAGTCGCTGGCAGGCGCCATCGGCCGCCGCATGCGCGTCTCGCGCAACGAACGGCTGACGCTTGGGGTCACGCCCTATCACGCGCTCGATCCATCCTCCCTCGTCAGTCGGCTCGACGAGCTCGATGCGCGCGAGGCGGATTGCGCGGTGATCGTCGCGCCCGACGATCCGGCCGTGGCGCGCGCCATCGATGCGGTGAGCCGCCGCGGTGTGCCGGTGCTGACGCTGGTGTCCGACCTTCCGGGCTCGGCTCGCCGCGCCTTTATTGGGATCGACAACCAAGCCGCCGGTCGTAGCGCCGCATCGCTATTGGGACGCTTCTGCGCCGTGGGAAAGGTCGGCGTAATCGCCGGTTCCATGGCGCTGCGCGACCACCGCGAGCGCTTCGAGGGCTTTGCAGGCGTGCTCGGCCGCGAGTTCCCCCGGCTCGAAATCGTCGGGCCCATCGAGGCCTTCGACGACGATGCCGCGACCGAAAAGGCCGCGCGCGAGCTCCTGGGCGATAAGGCCTTGGCGGGTATTTATAATCTTGGCGCGGGCAATGGCGGACTCGTCGCCGCGCTCGGGCGGACGCACCGCGCCGGCAATGTCCGCGTCATCGCTCACGAGCTCTCTGATACGACCCGGGGGGCGCTCCGAGCCGGCACGCTCGATGTCGTTCTCGACCAGAACCCCGACGGCGAAATCCGGGCCGCCATCGCCGCCGCCCGTCAGGTGGCGTTGTCGCCGCGCGCCGAGATTCATTCCGAGCCCATTGAAATCGGCATTTTCCTGCGCGACAATCTGCGCTAGCGTTTCATGACATTCCAAGACGGCTGCAAGCCGCGGGGCGGGGAGAACATCTGGATGCGACTGCGCCCATGTGAGGCACGTGCCTCATGAGCTATCTCGGTCTCGATATCGGTACGTCCGGCGTCAAGGCAATCCTGATCGATCGCGCCGGCAAGGCATTGGGGGAGGAAACCGCCAAAGCCGTCGAGCCCGTGCGCCCGCACCCCGGTTGGTCCGAACAGAACCCCGCAGATTGGTGGGACGCGGTCCTCAAGGCTTGCGATGCACTGAGCAAGTCGCACCCCAGGGAAATGGCGGAGGTGCGCGGCATCGGACTTTCGGGCCACATGCACGGCGCGGTGCTGCTGGGCAGCAAGGATGAGGTCCTCCGCCCGTGCATTCTCTGGAATGACGGGCGCTCCGCCGCCGAATGCGCCGAGATGGAAAAGGCGCTGCCGAGCCTCCGCCAGATCGCGGGCAATATCGCGATGCCGGGCTTCACCGCCCCCAAGATCGCCTGGGTGCGCAAGCATGAGCCCGAGATCTATTCCAAGATCGCCAAGGTCCTGCTGCCCAAGGCCTATGTCCGGCTGCTGATGACCGGCGATCACGTCGAGGAAATGAGCGACGCCGCCGGCACGCTCTGGCTCGACGTCGGCAGGCGCGACTGGTCCGACGCTTTGCTGGGCGTCACCGGGCTCAACCGCTCGCACATGCCGCGGCTCGTCGAGGGCTCCGCGCCGTCGGGGACCTTGAAGCCCGAGCTCGCCAAGCGCTGGGGGATGAGCGGCAATGTCGTGATCGCCGGCGGCGCCGGCGACAATGCTGCCGCCGCCTGCGGCATCGGCGCGATCCGTCCGGGCGAGGGCTTCGTGTCGCTCGGCACCTCGGGCGTGATCTTCGTGTCCAACGAGAAATTCAGCCCGAACACCGCGGGCGCCGTACACGCCTTCTGCCACGCCGTGCCGAAAACCTGGCACCAGATGGGCGTGATCCTGTCGGCCACCGACAGTCTCAACTGGCTCTCGACCGTGACGGGCAAGAAACAGGCCGAACTCAGCGCCGCCGCCGAAGCCCAGTTCAAGGGACCAGGCGAAGAGATCTTCCTGCCCTACCTCTCGGGTGAGCGCACCCCGCACAACAATGCCGGTGCGCGGGCCAGCTTTGTTGGCCTCAGCCATCTGAGCGACCAGGCGCGGCTGGCGCAGGCGGTGATGGAGGGCGTGACCTTCGCCTTCCGCGACTGCAAGCGCGTCCTGAACGACGCTGGAACATCGTTCTCGCGCCTGCTCGCCGTGGGCGGCGGCAGCAAATCGGCGCTGTGGCTGAAGCTCATCGCGACCAATCTCGATATCGAAGTGGCGCTGCCCGAAGACGGCGATTTCGGTGGCGCGCTCGGTGCGGCACGGCTCGGCCTCTGTGCGGCCGAAGGCGCCGATCCCGGCGAGGTCATGACCATGCCCGCCATCAAACAGATCATCACGCCGGATGCGTCGTTGCGGGAC
>Ga0068852_100003759_pt1 | contig 10643 bp, 9 predicted proteins | sample KBSCornC22_FD_66594 | JGI IMG/M metagenome (GOLD analysis project Ga0068852, IMG submission 66594) | Corn rhizosphere microbial communities from Kellogg Biological Station, Michigan, USA - KBS Corn C2-2 | ecosystem: Host-associated > Plants > Roots > Rhizosphere > Soil ... | reverse complement strand
AAGTTTCTCCCACATCTTTGTCTCGGTTTTTCATAGGATATTGGATTTTACACGAGGCTGGATTTCTATCCGGCCTTTTTTATTTTATACATTTTTCTTCGCACTTTTCTAATCACACTATTTTGTTTCTTTGCCAACTTAATGACTACTATGGCCAGCGTTTTAATTATTGACGATGAAAAAGCGATCCGCAAGACCCTGTCGGAAATTCTTTCATTTGAAGGTTATAAAATTGATGAAGCAGTGGATGGTGAAGAAGGATTAAAAAAATTCAGGGAAAAAACTTACGATGTTGTTTTAAGCGACATAAAAATGCCCAAGATCGATGGATTGGATTTTTTGCAGAAAGCAACAGAAATGAATCCCGACGTTCCTATCATTATGATCTCCGGCCATGGCAATATAGAAACTGCAGTCGAAGCTGTAAAAAAAGGTGCTTATGATTTCATTCAAAAGCCGCCGGATCTCAATCGTCTTTTAATTACCATTCGCAACGCGATGGAAAGAAACAGTTTGGTCAGCGAAACAAAATCCCTGAAGCGAAAAGCTTTCAAGGCACAGGAGATGATCGGTGAATCTGATCCAATAAAAAAAATTAAAGAAACCATTGAAAAAGTTGCACCAACTGAAGCAAGAGTTTTGATCACGGGTGAAAATGGAGTAGGAAAAGAACTGGTTGCAAGATGGCTTCATGAAAAAAGTAATCGTGCCGACGGACCAATTGTAGAAGTGAACTGTGCGGCCATTCCAAGTGAGTTGATCGAAAGCGAATTGTTTGGACATGAAAAAGGTTCGTTCACTTCGGCGATCAAGCAACGCATTGGAAAATTCGAACAGGCAAACGGGGGAACCTTGTTTTTAGATGAAATTGGTGACATGAGTTTGAGTGCACAGGCAAAAGTGTTGAGAGCATTGCAGGAAGGAAAAATTACCCGTGTCGGAGCCGATAAAGACATTAATGTTGATGTTCGTGTAATTGCAGCAACCAACAAGGATCTGATGAAAGAAGTGGAGGCAAAAAATTTTCGCCTCGATTTATATCATCGTTTGAGTGTGATCTTAATTCATGTGCCTTCACTCAATGAAAGAAAAGATGATATCCCACTGTTGGTTGACCGTTTTTTGGAAGACATCTGCAACGATTATGGAATTACAAAAAAGGCAATCACCGACGATGCGATCAGGTCTTTACAGGATTACAATTGGACAGGTAATATTCGAGAATTAAGAAATGTGGTTGAACGTTTGGTTATTTTGTCGGGCAAGGCAATTACCAAAGAAGACGTAAAAAATTATGTTCAACCGAAGTGATGTCGTAAAAATGATCAACTGAAAATCCTGCTATCTAAAATCAATTCTCAAACTTGTATCAGTCACGCTCTTCAATTCAGGATTGACGAATTAGGTTGCATGTTTTAATATACTTTAGCAAAACTTTGGTTTGTTTTCTACACACTCCATCTTTTAAATTATAAATTTGTTGGCTTTAAAAAGATACTAATGCCGCTTTCACATGTATTGACCGTTTATCTGATTTCAGTACTGATTGTTTTTCTTCCATCGTTTGGTTTGGCTAAGATGTTTCAAAAGGCAGGTGTAGCGCAGTGGAAAGCCTTTATTCCTTTTTACAATACCTGGGTGATGCAGGATCTTGCACAACGACCAAAACATTGGGTGTTCTGGCAATTCATTCCTGTAGTAGGTTGGTTCATCAGTCCCGGAATTTTTATAGAGTTCGTAAAATTGTTCGGACGTTTTACACTGGGTGAACATACGCTAGCCGCCCTGTTTGCACCGTTTTATTTTCCCTACCTGGGTTATTCTGCTAAAATTCATTACATCGGGCCGGAGGGCGCAAGCCGCTATAAAAAAGCCGGCTGGAGAGAATGGGTTGATGCCGCGATCTTTGCAATTGTTGCTGCCACACTGATCAGAACTTTTGTTTTTGAAGCTTACACCATTCCATCCGGTTCAATGGAAAAAACATTATTGATCAATGATTTTCTATTCGTGAGCAAATTCAGTTACGGCCCGCGCATTCCAAACACGCCACTGTCAATTCCTTTTATTCACAATTATATTCCGGGAACCAAACTTCGTTCATACAGTACCGCAATTGAATTGCCTTACATAAGGTGGTTTCCTTCACCCGTGAAGCGTGGCGATGTCGTCGTGTTTAATTTTCCTGCAGGAGATACGGTGATCAACGATGATAATTTTCAGTCAAAAGTTCCTTACTACGATGTGAAGAGAGTAGTAAATTCTCAACCCGGTAATCCAAACTATCAATCGTATAAATATGTTTTAGACCATCCCGGTGAATACCCCATCGTTGTTCATCCGCCGGATAAGTCTGACAATTATATCAAACGTTGCGTTGGTGTTGCAGGCGATTGGATCCAGGTGATCAACAACCAGGTTAAGGCAAATGGGCAAATGGAAGCGGATCCTGCAAAATCCAGGATGAACTATAAGGTTACCACCAATGTTCCGAACCTGGATGCAGACGTTTTAAAAGAAGATTACGATATTGATTTTGATAAAGACGTCTATCCAAGCGGGCAGCAGGGAATATACTTTATGTGGCTTACCGCGGACGCAAGAGATAAGATGCTGAAGAACGGTTTGGCAAAACAGATCTTACCAAATTCTGATCTTGATGATCCATCAGTATTTCCTTATGACAGTTTGCACAAATGGACAAGAAATAATTTCGGCCCGATCTGGATTCCCAAGAAAGGTGCAGATTTACAACTAACTCGTGAAAATTATTCAGTCTACGAGAGAGCCATCCGTGTTTATGAACACAACCAATTTGAAATGAAGGACGGCAAATTTATTTTGAATGGGAAAGAAGTCACTTCTTACACATTTAAAATGAATTATTACTGGATGATGGGAGACAACCGCCTGGAATCACAAGACTCCCGCTATTGGGGCTTCGTTCCCGAAGACCGCGTTGTTGGAAAAGCCTCAATCATCTGGTTTAGTTGGGAAGGTGGCCCAAGATGGAACAGGTTGTTCAGAACCGTAAAATGATTTACCTTTAATCGTCCCCCGCCTGAAGCGGGGGACTTTTTGTCTCAATTATATACCATGAAAGAAAATAAATTTGAATTCAATTATACTGTGTTTGAAAGTATCGATGAGTTGCCCCAGGACCTGCACTGGCTGTTGAATGAAGCAAGGCAGGTAACTGAAAATGCTTATGCTCCTTATTCTAATTTCCAGGTGGGAGCTGTTGCAAGACTTAAGAATGGCGAAGTCGTGTCAGGAAGCAACCAGGAAAATGCTTCCTTTCCTGCAGGACTTTGCGCCGAAAGAGTTTTGCTCGCCACTGCATCAACCCTGTTTCCAAAAATTCCCATTCAAACAATGGCCATTAGCTACAAAAGTGAAAATGTAAACAGCGATCATCCTATTTCACCCTGTGGCATTTGTCGCCAAACCTTGCAGGAATACGAAGAAAGAGTTGAACATCCAATGCAATTGATTTTGGGTGGCATGACAGGCCCGGTATATGTAATCGATAGTGTAAGCCGTTTGTTACCACTAGCTTTTACAAGTGAAGAGCTGAGATAAACTGCCTGTCCCGTAAGTGAGAGATTTAGGTCAATGAGCCATTCTTTGTTTCAGGTTTTCCTTTTAAATAAGTTCCTGCTTGGAGGAAAACTTCTTCTGATCCAATCTTATTGCAGCACTGTTAAATCTTAAAAAAGCTAAGACCTTCTCCTGATAATTATCCTTGCCCCTTTAAATCATCCTGTTTTATGTCTTCTTATTAATGAATTGAAGCAGCTACCCTAATTGGAGGGTATTACGAAACGCTCTTAAACGGGCCTGTAAAACAAAAGTTTTTAGGAGCTGAGTCTTCCTTTAAGGGGGGCCGGGGGAAACAACTCCTGAACACCAAAATGATGTTTTGCTTCATGATCGAGCAGCCATTTTTTTCGCCACAAGCCGCCTGCATAACCCACTAAAGAATGATCGCTGCCAATTACACGGTGACAGGGAACAATAATAGCAATATTGTTTTTCCCATTGGCGGATGCAACTGCCCGAACGGCCTTCATGTCGCCGTACTGTTTTGCCAGTTCGTTATAGCTCACTGTTTTTCCATAAGGAATTTTATAAAGCAAGTCCCAGACCTTGGTTTGAAATTCAGTGCCATCCTGGTTTAACGGAAGTGTAAACTGTTTTCGCTTGCCTGCAAAATATTCATCAAATTGTTTGGCGCAGGCCTGGAGCAATTTGTGTTCATCATTTTGAATTTCACCTTCTGCATCACAAAAAGAAACCGTCTTTATAAACTTATCAGAGCATTGCAGTTTTAGTAAACCAATTGGCGAAGAATAATATGCAGTGTACAGGTTCATTATCCAATTTTTAGTCCATTGGATACGGAATGTTTTGGCTCTAATAAAACTACATCTTTATTTTCATCGTAAACACCAAGCACAAGGCATTCGCTAAAAAAATCGGCGATTTGCTTTGGCGGAAAATTGACCACTGCAATCACTTGCTGTCCAAGCAATGATTCGGCTTTGTAAAGTGTAGTGATTTGTGCTGACGATCTTTTAACTCCCAATTCTCCAAAATCGATTGTGAGTTTGTAAGCAGGTTTTCTTGCTTTTGGAAAATCATTTACTTCAATGATGGTTCCAACCCGGATGTCAACTTTTTCAAAATCATCCCATGAAATAAATTCCATACTAATTGCTATTGATCAAGCAAATTAGCAAGATTCAGCAATTCCTCTTTTTTATAAGATTCTTTTTCATTGTCGAAGCATTTGGATGTTTCTTCCAATAAAAGCTGAATTACTTTTTTATTCGAAAGCGGTTTGAAATAGGAGGGAACCGGGGGAACAGAAATGCGTTTAAAATAGTTGTCAATATCGTTGTGCGTAAACACCATTCCATTTGAAGGATCAATGAAGAATTCTATTTTTTCCTTGTAGTCGCTGGTAGTTTCATTGCTGTAACCAGGCTTGAAATAGGCGAGCACAAATTGCTTGGGGACGCCAATTGCCTTTACGGGAATATCAAGTAAATCGCAAACGATCAAATACAAGACAGCGTTGCTTAACTGGTTCCCTTTTTTTGATTCCAGCACCCTATGAATGAGAAATTCATTTACATCAGTGTAGGCAACTTCATTTCCTTTCAAATTATAATAGCTGTACAGAATTCCGGTAACAATTCTTATTTGTTCTAAAGGAGTGAGGTATTGATTTAGCTCCAGCCAAATGTTTCTACGGATTTTTTCAACTTCCAAAAGTGTTGCACTTGTTGACAGTTCCGGATATTGAAATTTGGAAACCAGCAGCGCACCAACCAGCAAATCATGATGACCGGCAAGACTCCATTGCTTAAAATCCTCGGTGAGATCGGTGTAGTGAAGGCGGTGAATAATTAATTCAATGCGTTCCTGTATTTGCTCATTGGGAGTTGTTTCCCAAAGATGCTCAAGATTAGGAATGATGGTTTTTCCGAAATCAACGATTTTATTTGTCACCGCACCAAACACCTCTTCGTCGGGATCGTCGATCAATTTAAATAATGCGGATATTTCTTTTGTCTCTTCCATTCTTCACAATTCTATTTTTTCTTTTTAGCAGCCGCTTTCTTTTTTGGTGCAGCTTTTTTACCAGGTGCTTTTTTTGCAGCCACTTTTTTTGTAAATGCTCCCGGCACCTGTTCTTCAATCATGTTCTTTACCTGGTCAATCGGAATTGAGGACAATTCTTCTGCCGTATATTTTTCTCCATTCTGTTTTCTTCCCAGCTTCAGCATCTTCTTTCCAAACCGTACAAATGGTCCCCAACGGCCGTTTTCAATTGAGATCTTTTCTTCGGGCCACTGTTGAATGTAACGATTTGCTTCCTTCTGCATTTTCTTGCTGATCAATTCTTCAATATCAGTTTTAGAAAGCTCATCGAAGTTGTATGCTCTGGGAACGTTTATAAAAAGATTGCCCCATTTAATGTAAGGTCCAAATCTCCCCTTGCCTTTTGTTACCGGCTGTCCTTCGTATTCAGCAATGGGCGCATCTACTCTTTGCTTTTCCTGTATGAGTTGAATGGCCCTGTCCAGATCCATTTCCAATGGTTCTTCACCCCTGGGAACAGAAATAAACTGCTCGCCGAATTTTACATAAGGACCGAACCTTCCAACATTAACGGAAACTTCCTGTCCTTCGTATTCTCCCAGTGTTAGCGGTAATTTAAAAAGATCGAGAGCTTCCTCAAGAGAGATTGTTTCAATGCTTTGATTTCTTTTAAGACGTGCAAACTTTGGCTTCTCTTCCTCATCGGCACTTCCAATTTGTACCATTGGGCCATATCTTCCCATTCTTGCAACAACAGGCTTTCCGCTTTGCGGATCAAGTCCCAATTCTTTTTCGCCTTTTACACGTTCTGCAGTTTCAATTGTTTTATCTACATCTTTTTTAAAAGGGCTGTAAAACTCATCAAGCATTTTGTTCCACCGCATTTTTCCTTGTGCCACTTCATCAAATTCTTCTTCAATCCGCGCAGTGAAGTTATAATCCATGATGTCATCGAAATACTGTTTCAGAAAGTCGGTAACGACCAGTCCCAAATCGGTTGGAAACAGCTTTGATTTTTCTGCTCCTGTATTTTCCGTTTCTGTCTTCCTGGAAATCTTATCCTGGCTTAAAACAAAAACACTGTAATTTCTCTGAACACCGTCTTTGTCTCTTTTTTCAACATAGCCTCTTTTCAAAATAGTTGAAATTGTCGGAGCATACGTTGAAGGACGGCCGATTCCCAACTCCTCCAGTTTTTTTACCAGCGACGCTTCTGTATATCTTGGCAAGGGGCGGGTGAAGCGTTCAATTGCTTTCATTTCCTTAAAGGAAAGTTTTTGGCTAACCTTTAATGGTGGCAACATGCCTTCCTTTGTTTCTTCACCATCCATATCTTCATCATCAACATCTTCGCGATAAACTTTTATAAATCCATCGAACTTCAGCACTTCGCCTTCAGCGGTCAGTTCAGCATTGTTAGTAGATACATTAATTCTTGCGATCGTTCTTTCCAGTTCCGCATCGGCCATTTGCGAAGCCATAGTTCTTTTCCAGATCAGCTCATACAATTTTCTTGTGTCAGCATCACCAATTGTTGTCTTCGACATATAAGTTGGACGAATTGCTTCGTGCGCTTCCTGTGCCGACTCGTTTTTATTTTTAAATTTTCTTGCCTGGAAATATTTTGCCCCGTAACTGGATTCAACATTCTTTTGAATATCTGCCATCGCCGTTTCACTCAACGCAACACTGTCTGTACGCATGTAAGTGATATGCCCGTTCTCATAAAGCTTTTGTGCCAACAGCATTGTTCTTGCAACACCGTAGCCTAATTTCCTGCTGGCCTCCTGTTGCAAAGTTGACGTAGTAAACGGAGCAGATGGAGATCGTTTGGTGGGCTTAACCTGGATATCTTTTACTGTGTAGTTGGCACCAACACACTGTTGCAAAAATTTTTCCGCGGAATCGGCATTATTAAACTTGGAACCTTCTGCTTTAAAAGAAATCTGTCTGCCTGAATTATCTTCTGCGGTAAAAAAGGCCTCAATTTTAAAACTGCTCTGCGGAGTGAATGCATTGATTTCTCTTTCTCTTTCTGCAATCAATCTTACAGCCACGCTTTGCACACGGCCGGCACTTAAATTATTTTTCATGCTGATCTTGCGCCACAGAACAGGGCTCAATTCAAAACCAACAATTCGATCTAAAATTCTTCTTGCCTGTTGTGCATTGACCAGGTTCATATCAACCGTTCGTGGTTGCTGAACAGCTCTTTGAATAGCAGGCTTTGTTATTTCGTGAAAAACGATCCGCTTGGTATTTTTTGGATCCAATCCCAACACTTCGCACAAATGCCAACTGATGGCCTCACCTTCGCGGTCCTCATCCGTTGCAAGCCATACTTCATTACTTTTTTTAGCAAGTTGTTTTAAGTCATTAACCACTTTTTTCTTTTCATCGGGGACGATATAACGGGGCTTAAAATTGTTTTTGATGTCGATGCCCATATCGTCCTTTTCAAGGTCGCGGATATGGCCAAAACAGCTCTTAACCTCGAAATCGGGGCCTAATATTTTTTCAATGGTTTTTGCCTTTGCAGGCGACTCAACAATCAACAAATTCTTGGGCATAATTTAAAATCTCATCCTTTTTTCAACGGTAATAATCTTGCTATAAAACATGCAAGTATAAGGCAAGATGACGATTTTATCTATAGCGTGAGATTTTTTGGCAAAAGCTTGTGGGGCATTATTTGAGTTGCGAAACAATAACCTCCACGATTTTTTCTGCCCAATTTGCATATTCTTTTTGAGAAGGATGAAGCCCGTCCCCCGCAATCAGATCAACGAGGTCTTTATTCTCCCTGAAGGCGGAACTAACATCAACATACTGCACTTTGTATTGAATGGAGAGCGCCTTATTAATACCATTGAATACCTCGATTTCTTTTGAAATTTTTTCTCTGTCCATCGATTTGGCAAAAGGAGTGAGGCTGTAATCGGGAATGGAAACAATAATGACATGCTCTTTTTTGCCATTCGCTAATTCAATAGCTTTTTTCAAAATCTCTTCAAATTGCTCTTTGTACTCAATGGCATCCCTGCCGCGGTACTGGTTATTGACTCCAATCAACAGGCTAACAAAATCGTACTTCGAAAGAAAACTGTAATTGCCGAGGGTCATTTGCAATTCATCGGTTGTCCAGCCGGTTTTTGCAATGATCTCGGGAGCGTAAAAATTAAATCCTTTTTTTCGCAGCAACTGCACAAGCTGATAAGGAAAATTTTTCGCCAGGTCAACCGACTCACCAATCGTGTAAGAATCTCCAAGTGCTAAATAACTATAAATGTGCATCTATTGAAAGTTTGAACTGTTTTTAAAGATTTAATTGTTTTCGAACCCGGTGCGGATTACTACTATATATCTTCTCTTGCCCGCATTTCACCGGATGTTCGGGAACGCATATCATCATTTGAATTACAAGAACTCCATAATTTTTTTCAAAGATTCGTTATCACGATATATTCTTCTGTGACCCAAACCTTCTGAAATTACAAATTGAAAATTTGGATAGTTTTTATCCATGATTGGTTTGACATCCGATAGGGGCGTCATTAAATCATCTTTATCCTGCAAGAATAATACCTGAGCATTTAAATGAGATGCAGCCCTGGCAACTGAATACCACTGGGCAGGCTTTCCTCCAATTTGAGCAATCAGCTGGTCAAACTCTTTACGAACATCATTTTTTAATTGGACCACCCTGAAAAAATTGTCAATGGCCGTTTTGGTTTCTGCAGCAGGTGCAATCAAAACAATTTTTGTCGAGCTGGAATGAGGAATTTCTTCCAGTGCAAGGCAGACCGTTAGTCCGCCAAAAGAATGCGCAATGAATGCATCGATTGGTCCGTAATGATTCCAGATATAGTGAACCAGGTTTTTATAGGTGATGACGTTGATTGTTTTACCAGTACTTCGTCCATGTGCAGGTGCGTCAAAGGCAAGCACTTCGTATCCTTTTTCAATCAGTGCACTTACATAATTTTCAAAGTTGATTACGCTTGATTCAAAACCATGAAGGATTAAGCATTTTTTTTGGGAGGCATCGTTCCAACGGTAGCCACGAACAATATTTTCTTCGAAGGGAAATTCAATCTTTTCGGCTTGCTGAAAAATTAGCGGAAGGTCTTTTGTATTTCTAATTTGTGGTGTGCAAAACAGTTGAAATGCTTTTTCTGCCGCTTTTCTTTTGGAGATGGAAGAAAGAATCCTAAATTTTGTCCTTACATATTTCAAAGCCAATTGCTGAACTAAACCCATAGCATAAAGATAGAGATGGAAATTGTTATCATTGGAACCGGAAATACGGCAACGGTTTTAGGAAGAAAATTAAAATCAGCCGGACATACAATCGTCCAGGTCTTTGGTCGTGATTCAATGGCGGCAAGCCAGCTTGCTTACGAATTAGGAACCGAGTCAACCAATTACTGGAATGTGGTTTATAAAGAAGCCGACCTTTATATCCTGGCGGTTTCTGACATTGCAATTGAAGATGTTTTACGTGAGCTGCAATTAGCTGATAAGACAATTGTTCATACGGCGGCTTCCGTTTCAAAAAATATTTTAAAAAATGCTTCGCACCATTTCGGAGTATTTTACCCCTTGCAAAGCCTCAAAAAAGAAGTTGGCCATATTCCCGATATTCCCATTGTCATTGATGCCAGTGATGAATCAACAATGCGTGAACTGGAATTTTTGGCGCACAGCATTTCGGATAAAGTCGTAGAAGCCGGTGACGAGCAAAGAATGAAACTTCATTTGGCAGCCGTGATTGTAAATAATTTCGTCAATCATTTGTATGCACTTGCCGAGTCCTATTGCAATAATGAAGGGATTGATTTTGATCTTTTATGGCCTTTGATCAAAGAGACTGCAGAACGCATACAGTACATTTCTCCCGCGCAGTCGCAGACAGGCCCTGCTTTGCGAAATGATCGAACCACAATTGAAAAGCATCTTGAGCTTTTAAAAAAATATCCGCACCTGAAAAGGATCTATCAAACCTTTACCGAAAGTATTTATGTCAACCGCTA
>Ga0068852_100003753_pt1 | contig 10652 bp, 9 predicted proteins | sample KBSCornC22_FD_66594 | JGI IMG/M metagenome (GOLD analysis project Ga0068852, IMG submission 66594) | Corn rhizosphere microbial communities from Kellogg Biological Station, Michigan, USA - KBS Corn C2-2 | ecosystem: Host-associated > Plants > Roots > Rhizosphere > Soil ... | reverse complement strand
GATCGTGCCGACCGGCCACCATCCGATCGCCGATGCGATGTCGGAGGATGACCTCGAGCTAACGCTGGCGCGGATCCGCTCGGCCATCCGCGATCGGGTCGGAAGCCTGCCCGCCCACGCGGAGTACATCCGCAGCTACTGTGCGGCGCAGCCGGAGACGACCGCGGCTTGACCTACGCCGGAGTCGAGCTCGGCGGGACCAAGTGCGTGGCGCTTCTTGCCCGCGGCCCGAATGAGGTCATGGAACGCGAGACGGTGCCGACGACCAGCCCCCAGGAGACGCTCGGCGCGCTGGCGGCGTTACTCGGGCAGTGGCGCTACGACGCGCTTGGGATCGCGAGCTTCGGCCCGGTCGATCTCGACCCCAAGTCAGCCGGATACGGGCATATCACGAGCACGCCGAAGCCCGGCTGGGCCGAAGCGGACGTGCTCGGCACGCTCCGGTCGGTCGCAGGCGTTCCGACAGCATTCGACACGGACGTCAACGGCGCCGCCTTCGCCGAGATGCGCTGGGGGGCGGGGAGGGGGTTCGACGATTTTGCCTATGTGACTGTCGGCACCGGGGTCGGCGTCGGCCTGATTGCCAACGGCCTGCCGATGCGGGGCTTCGCGCATTGCGAGCTCGGGCACATTCGCATTGCTCGGCTTGCCGGCGATCCGTTCGCGGGATCCTGCCCGTATCACGGCGACTGCGTGGAAGGCCTCGCCGCCGGTCCGTCGCTCGTCGCGCGCGTGGGCGAGGAGCGGGTGAGCAGCCTTTCGGTGGATAATCCGCTGTGGGACTCGGTGGCTTGGGCGCTCGCGCAACTTTGCCACGCGATCGTCTGTGCCGCGGCGCCCCGCGCAATCGCAATGGGCGGCGGCGTGGTCGACAAGCAGCCGCACCTGCTGCCTCGGATCGAGGGCATGCTGGTCGAGAGCCTCAACGGCTACATGGTCGTTCCGAACGAGGGCGCTTACATTCGCGCGCCGCAGCTCGGGCGCGATGCCGGGCCGCTCGGCGCGATCGCGCTGGCGATGAACCTCAGGCGCTAGCGCCGATCAGCATCCGGCCGTCGCTGTCGACGCGCTCGCCGGCGGGAATGAGCAGGCAGTCGCCGGCAGCAGCGCTGTCGCCATCGCTTGTCACGGTGCCGTCCAGCGGGATCACCCATCGCTGCCGGTCGGAGAACAGGTCGGCGGTCGTACAAGCGAGGACGAAGCGCGGCCCGTCGACCAGCGTCCGCTCGTCGTCGCGAGACAGGTGCTGGGCGAGCGAATCCGGATAGGGCCCGGCGCGCGCGACCGCGATGCCGTCGTCGAGATGAAGCGCCCGCGGGCGGCCGTAATCGTAGAGCCGGTAGGTGACGTCGGCATTCTGCTGAAACTCGAGCAGCGAGATCCCCCCGCCGATCGCATGGATCGTCCCGGGCGGGACCATGAAGAAGTCTCCGGCGCGCACCGCACGCCAGTCCATCAGCTGCTCGATCGACCCGTCGAGCGCGGCGGCACTGAGCTCAGCCGCGGAAACCGGACGCGTAAGGCCGAGGCCGAGCGTCGCGCCGGGCTCCGCGTCGAGAATGTACCAGCACTCGCTCTTGCCCTGGGCGAGCCCCCGTGCGCGGGCCTGCGCATCGTCCGGGTGGACCTGGATCGACAGCCGCTCGCTGGTGAAGAGATATTTGACCAGCAAAGGCTGGTCGCCACCGCCGGTGAACCAGACCTCCCCGATCCGCTGCCCGGGCGGCGGGTCGAACATTGGCGGCAGCTGCGCGCGTCCCCACGGCTTTTCGACGTAGCGGCGACCGAGCTTCATCGGCGGCGAAGCACGCTCGTGAGAATCGGGTCGATGACCGTCGCCATCGCGTCGTAGCCGGCCTCGGTCGGGTGGACTCCGTCGACCGCGAGCCCCGGCTTCATTGCGCCCGTGCCGTCGTCGAGCACCGGATGATAATCGACCCACAGCGCGCCGGTCTCGTGGGCCACGCGATTGAGCCGGCGGTTGAGCTCGGCAATCGCGCCGCGAGTTTCGATCTGCGGCGCCCAGGGGAATTTCCCCGCCGGCGGGACCGACGCGATCAGGACGGTGATCCCGTGGCGCTGTGCAATGTCGGTCATCGCCCGCACGTTGTTCTCGCTCATCTGGGGAGTCATCGGCCCGGTGTTGCCCGCGATGTCGTTGGTCCCGCCCATGATGTGCACCGCACGCGGACGCAAGGCGACCACGTCGCTCATCATCCGGAGCGCCATCTGCGGGGTCGTCTGGCCGCCGATGCCGCGGTCGATGCGCCCATGCGTGAAGAATGCGGGGCGCTTGTCCATCCATCCTTCGGTGATCGAATCGCCCATGAATACCACGTCGACCGGCGCCTTGGACGCGAGAAGCTTCGCATTGTCGTCGGCATAATAGCCGATCATCCCGAAGTCCCTTGCGAACCAGCCGCGGAACCAGCTGTTCCAGTCGGCGCCCGGCGGGATGCTCTGCTTCGCCCATGCGCCGGCAGAGGCGAGCATGGCCGGCACAGCCACGGCGGCGCGGAACAGGTCGCGGCGGTCGAACCTCACAGCCGGTCCTCCAGCGCGCAGAGTTGCGGATGGAGTGGCGCTTCGACGGTGACTCCTTTGGCGTCGAAGAGCACGTGCTGCGGCGTTTCGGGCGTGAATCTCGGCCACTGCGGCAGCCCGGAGCCGTTCGGGCCCGACTTCACGAAATCGACCCAATAGGGCTTCAGCGACAGGCCCGGCGCGAACTTCAAATCCCCGAACGCATATCCGATCTCGGCGGCATGCGAGGTCTTGCTGCCGTTCGGCGCGGCGTCGAATTCGTAGCGCCACACCGGCGCGCCTTTTGCGGCGAGAAGCTGCGCCAGGTGCTCGGTCGGACAGCGGAAGACGACATCGGTGCCGATCTGCTGGTCGAGCGAGCCGAGGCGCGGATCGTCGGGCGGGCTCGGCTGGTCCGCATGATAATAGGCGCGCGCGGCGGCTTCATTCGCGCCGAAGGCGTCGCGGATGATCGCGTCGCGGTGCTCGCGGTCGGCGCCGAACTCCAGCCTGTTGTTGCCGAGGATGACGGGCCGCGGCGGCGCCTGCTCGAGAAGCGAGCGCGGGTCGGTGGGGAAGAGCTTTCCATCGACGGTGGTGTGCAGCCACAAGCCGTCGTCGGACTCAATGGCGTCGTCGTGAAGCTTGAGGTCGACGGCGAGCAGGGCAGGGACGGACATGCCGCGCATCTTCTCGATGCTTCCGCCGGCCTTCAGAAGGTCGTCGGCCTGCATGCCGATCCGCTCGGCGTCGCGAAGCGTTCGAAACGGCTTTCCGAAGCCCGGCGTCCCGCTCTCCATGATCGCTTTCTCGAACAGCCCGCGCGCGGCTGGGGCGGCGAGCAGCAGGCTGACGTCCTGCGATCCGGCGGATTCGCCGGCGATGGTGACGTTGGCGGGGTCGCCGCCGAACCTGGCGATATTGTCGTGGACCCAGCGCAGGGCCGCGACCTGGTCCATGATGGCGTAATTGCCCGACGCGCCTTGCTCGGCCGTGAGCGCGGGGTGCGACAGGAAGCCGAAGATGCCGAGGCGATAGCGGACCCCGACGATCACCACCTGCTTGCCGACGTCCGACAGCACGATGTCGTTCGGCCCGCCCGCGCGATTGCTTCCGCCGTGGATCCACACCAGCACCGGCAGCCTGCCGGTCATCGACGGCGTCCGCACGTCGAGCGTCAGGCAATCTTCCTTGCCGATCAAATAGTCGGAATAATTCCAGCCCTGGTTGTTCTGGATGCACGAGGCGGGCTGCGCGGTCGCTTCGCGGACTCCCTTCCACGCAACCACGGGCTGCGGCGGCTTCCAGCGCAGGTCAGCGACGGGCGGGGCGGCAAACGGGATTCCGCGGAAGAGGTAACTGCCGTTCCACTGCGAGCCGCGCACGGTGCCGCCAGTGACCGGAACCGACTGCGCAAGCGCCGTCACGGGCGTGAGCATGGCGATGCAGCCGACGACGGCTAGAAGCAGCCTGAGCATGGTGCAGGGTTAGCGCTAACGGCGCTGCTTGTGCGACCTCTTTTTCGCTGCCAGTCTGCCGCGCAAATTCGGAGGATTTCAGCGTGCAGCAACAGCGGCAAGCGCCGGGAGTCACCGGCGCCTATGTGATCGTCACCTGCCTATTCTTCGCCTGGGGCTTCATCACCTCGCTGGTCGATCCGCTGGTTGCCGCGGTGAAGGGCGTGTTCCACCTGTCGGACGTCGAGGCGCAGCTGTCCGCCTTCGCATTCTTCATCGCCTACGGCGTCATGAGCCTTCCGGGCGCGGTCATCGTTGCCCGGCTCAAATCGGTGCCGAGCGTCCTCATCTCGCTCGCGATGATGGTCGCGGGGTGCCTGATCATGCTCGTCGCGGCGAACATGGCCTTCTATCCGGTCGTGCTGCTCGGCCTGTTCGTCCTGGCCAGCGGGATCACCGTCCTCCAGGTCGCGGCCAATCCGCTCGCCGCCGCGCTCGGCGCTCCCGAGCGGAGCCATTTCCGGCTGACGTTCAGCCAGGCCTTCAACAGCCTCGGCACGTTCATCGGCCCGTATCTCGGCTCGGCGCTGTTCCTCAAGGGCGTCGAGGTGAAGACTGGCTCGGTGAACTCGGCGGCAGTCCGCGCCGGGTCGCTCGCCGGAATCGACCGCGCCTTCTTCTGGATCGCCGGCCTGATCATCCTCATCGCCCTGCTGATCTGGGCCGGGCGGCGAATGATCAGCGCCGCCGCGCCGCCGCCGCCGCACGAGACCGCCGACGTCGGCATCGGCGCGACCATCCGCGAGGCGCTGTCGGCGCCCTGGGCGCTATTCGGCGGCCTCGCGATCTTCCTCTACGTCGGGGCGGAAGTGTCGATCGGAACGCAGATGGCGCTGTTCCTGAACAGCACCAGCGTGTGGGATGTGCCGCTGGAGAAAGCGGGCAAGTTCGTCAGCCTCTACTGGGGCGGCGCAATGGTCGGGCGGCTCATAGGCTCGGCGCTGCTGACTCGCGTGCCGGCGCCTCGGCTATTGTCGGTCTTCACCGGCGTCGCCTGCCTGCTGTGCCTGTTCGTCTTCTCGGTCGGCGGCGTTCCGGCGGGCTACGCAGCGCTGTCGATCGGCCTCTTCAACTCGATCATGTTCCCGGTGATCTTCACGATCACGCTCGAGCGGTCGTCGGCATCGGAAGAATCGACCTCCGGGTTCCTCTGCTTCTCGATCGTCGGCGGCGCCATCCTTCCGCTGATCGTCGGACTGGTGTCGCAGCACTCGAGCTATGTGACCGCCTTCGTGGTCCCGGCGCTGTGCTACGCGGTGCTGTTCCTGTTCTCGCTGGCGTCCGCACGTGCGCGCATCCACCTGCGCGACGAGCCGGCGGCCGCGACGATTCACTGAGCGGCGGCGAGCGTCCGTTCGACATAGTCGCTGGCGAGCGGCAGTGTCTGCGCCGCCTGCTCATATTCGCTCCTGAGCTCGGCCATGGCGCGGAGCACGTCGGCGTCCGGGATCGCGTCGACCAGCGGATCGTAGCCCGACGGAACGACAGCCTGGCCGAGCATCACCGCGACCCAGCTCGGAACGTCGAACAGCTCCTCGTTGGTGCGGAACACGCGGCCATGCTCCCGGAACAGCGCGATCTTGTGCGCGAGGCTGTCGGGGACGGCCATTTCGCGCACCTGCTTCCAGAACGGCTCCGGCCGCTGGTTTGCGAGATAGTGGAGGATGATGAAATCGCGCACGGGCTCGTAGCTGGCGACCATCGCGCGATTGAATTCGTCCCGCTCGACCGGGCTGATCGCGGGCCCCGGAAAGAGCGCGAGCAGCTTCTGAACGGCGTGCTGGATCAGATGGATGCTGGTCGATTCGAGCGGCTCGAGGAAGCCGGCGGAAAGGCCCATCGCGACGACGTTCGCTTCCCATGAGCGGCTGCGCCGGCCCGCCTTGAAGTGCAGCAGCCGCGGCTCGGCGATCGCTTCGGAATCGAGCGTGTCGAGCAGGATCTTCTGCGCGTCCTCGTCGGACATGTGCGCGCTGGAATAGACGTGACCGTTGCCCGTCCGGTGCTGGAGCGGGATTCGCCACTGCCAGCCGGCCGCGTGCGCGGTCGAGCGGGTGTAGGGCAGCAGCGGGTCGGTCCGCGCCGACGCGACCGTCACGGCGCGGTCGCACGGGAGCCAGTGAGTCCAGTCCTCGAACGGAACGCCGAGCGTCTGCCCGAGCAGCAGGCTGCGAAAGCCCGAGCAGTCGATGAACAGGTCGCCGCGAACGCGGCGGTCGTCGTCGAGACGGAGCGCGGTCACGAAACCGGTCTCGCTGTCCTGCTCGACCTCGACGATGCGCGCTTCGATCCGCTCCGCGCCGAAGCGTTCGGCAAAGCCGCGGAGGAACTGGCCGTAGGCGGAGGCGTCGAAATGGAAGGCGTAGGCGATTTGCGAAAGCGGGTCGTCCGGCTTCATCGCCGTGTGCCCGAAGCGATGTTGAGCGGCGGCCGTCGCCGACATCGAATAAGCGGCAAGCGGCCCGACCGAGCGATGCGCGCGATGCTTGAGCCAGAGCTGGTGGAACGGAATGCCGTTCAGGGGGCGGCCGATCTGGCCGAACTGATGGAAGTAGCGCTCGCCCTCGCGCGTCCAGCCGACAAAATCGACGCCGAGCTTGTACGTGGCGTGGGTCGCGCGGACGAACTCGCCCTCGTCGAGGCCAATCTGGTGGTTGAATTCGTGGATCGGCGGGATCGTGCCCTCGCCGACTCCGACCGTGCCGATCGCCGCGGATTCGACCAGCACGATCCGGCGGCCGCTGCCGGCAAGGAAGCGCGACAGCGCGGCGGCCGCCATCCAGCCGGCGGTGCCTCCGCCGACGACGACGATCCGCCTTATTGCCCCTGCGTCAGCCATGCGACGGTCAGTAGGGCGTTTCGGCGCAGCTTTGGAAGAGCCTACGGCAGCCGGTACGGCACCCAGCTGCCGAGATTGCACGAGGGCCCGGGGATGATCGCCCCCGGCTCGCGTCCGCGGACATGATCGCCGCGGCAATATTCATTGCCGACGCCTGCATCCACGATCAGCGTGTTGCCGGTCTCGACCGCCGGACAGGGCGCCGCGAAATGGTTGATGTAGATGGTCTTTCCGTAGCCGTAGGCGACGTTCTGCGAATCGAGCGCGTGCAGGTTTTCCGCAGGATAGGCGCTGACGCAGGATTGCGGAGGGCCGGGCACCCGCCCCGCCGTGGCCTCGGCCAAGGCGCTTCCCGGCGGCAATACCGGACGCGAGCAGCTTGCAACCGTGACGGCTGCGGCGATGATCATCAAAGATCGCATGGCGGGCCTCCTGGTGGTGGAACGCACGACAACTGCCGACCGCTCCCGGGCGCGAGGAAGCCCGGCACCGTGTCGAAGTGAATGGCCTTATACCACGCCAGGTCGTGATCCGGCGGCCTCGTTCCCTGGGGGAGCGGCAGGCGCGAGACGTTCGCGAAGTAAGCGATCGACGCGTCACGCCACCAGCGCGCTTCAAGCAGCTGCCGGTGCAGCTTTGCTGCTGTTTCGAGTTGGCGCGGCATGTCGACCATTGGTGCCAGCGACGCCCAAGTCCGGTTCATCGCTTCGACTCTTGCGACGCCGCGGTCGTAGCGGTGGACGAGCGCGTCCCACAGCGTCTCGCCCGACCGCATCCGGTAGCTCCACGGCAGATGGTGGAACCACAGCAGCTCGTCGTCGGGGACGCAGCGAAGGTCGGCGAAGCAGCGGCCGACCTCCGGCGCATATTGGGCGACGGCATCGCTGCCCGTCGAAGTCCGGTCGAAGCCGATGCCGCGTTCGTCGGCACGGTTGTAATAGGTCGGGTTCCACAACGGCGCCGTCTGGTCGTCGACCCACGGCCCGGGCCCGTAATGATGATCGCTCGCCATCTGGTGGGCGAGCCCGAGCGGAGTCATGTAATCCACGACCGCCTCGCGCGATTGCATCATCATGGCGACGATCGGCTGGACCAGCTTGGGGTCGTTGCCCCAGGTCATCCGGACCCACTCCTCGGCGATCCGCGCCGGGTCGGCAACGGGGTTCCAGGCGAGGCGCCCGAATGCGTACCAGTTGGCCTGGTCGAAGTCGGAGCCGGTCCAGTTCCGGTCGCCGCCGGCGTTCGCGACTCCAGCGACGGCCGAAAGCGAGTCCATCACCCTTGAAGCGGGCCGCGGCCGCGCGTTGCGGCTGCGCAGCACCTCCGACCACATCGTTCCGAGATAGGCGAGGTGGGTGCTCTCGCCGAGATATTCCTTGGTCAGCTGCACTTCCATCGCGACACGCGTGCGCGGCATCGCGCCGAACAGCGGATGGAAGGGTTCGCGCGGCTGGAAGTCGATGGGCCCGTTCTTGACCTGGAGAATGACCTTGGGGCCGAACTTGCCATCGAGCGGGCGGAATTCGTCGTAGGCCTGTCGGGCGCGGTCCTCTTTCACGGCGCCCGAATAGACGAACGCGCGCCAGATGACGGTCCCGTGATGCGGCGCGAGCGCGTCGGCGAGCATGTTGGCGCCGTCCGCGTGGCTCCGGCCGTAGGTCTGCGGGCCCGGCTGCCCTTCCGAATTGGCCTTGACCAGGAAGCCGCCGAAGTCGGGGACCAGGCGATAGATTTCGTCCGCCTTCGCTCGCCACCACGAGCGCACGCGCGGGTCGAGCGGGTCCGCCGTGGGCAGGTGGTCAAGCTCGATCGGCGCCGAGAAGCGCGCCGACAAATAGACGCGAATGCCGTACGGCCGCCACGCATCGGCGATCGCCGCGACCTTGCGCAGATAATCGGGCGTGAGGATCTGCGCGTCGGCGTTGACGTTGTTGAGCACCGCGCCGTTGATGCCGATCGACGCGTTAGCCCGCGCATAATCGATCAGCCGCGGGTCAATCGCCGGGAGCTGCGCCCAGTTCCACAGCGAGCGCCCGGCATAGCCGCGCTCGATGGTGCCATCGAGTTTGTCCCAATGGTCGAGCATTCGGAGCGGGATCGCCGGCGCGTCGCAGACATGAAGGCGGCCGGGCAGGGCACGGGCCTGCATCAGGCGAAGGAGTGCGAAGGCGCCGTAAAGCGCCCCGACGTCGCGCTGCGCCGAGACGACCGTGACTGCATGGCCGGCCAGGCGCCTGCTGTCGATGCAATAGCCTTCGTCGCTACCCCGGTTGGAGCGGGCGAGGAGGATGGCGCCGTCGCGGAGCCTTGTGCCGGGCTCGACCCCGAGCATTCCGGAAATGCCGCGCCGCAGTTCCCGCGCGGCGGCGTCGAGCGTTGGCGAGCGCGCGGTCTCGACCACCGCGGTGGCGCGCGCGGCATAAGCGGCACGCGACGGGGCTTCGATCGGGCGGTAGCGCAGCCACAGGTCGTAGCCGTCCTCCGCCGACGCGGCGCTCGCGGTGAGTGCGAGCAGCGCGCCGATCAGCAGGCGAAGAGGAGTCGTTGACAACACCGGCGCGAGCCTAGCATTGGTAGCGCTACCATAGGAGGGGTGATTGGAGCTCACACGCCGACAGGCGCTCGCCGGCGGAGCCGCCGCGTTCGCGACCGCTGCGACAGCCCGCCCGCGCGCCGGCCGGACCGTTCCCCTAAACTCGCTCGATGCCATTGCGCGCAGGAGCGGCCGCCGCTTCGGCTCGGCGGTCGCGTGGGCACCGCCCGGCGCCGACGCGGGGAGCTTCACCAACTCGCGTTATGCGGCGCTGCTCGAGCGCGATTGCGCCCTGCTGGTGCCGGAGAACCAGCTCAAATGGCAGTGGGTGCGGCGCTCGCCCGTCAGGTTCGATTTCCGCGCGTTCGACGCCATTGCCGATTACGCCTCCAGCCGCGGGTTCAAGCTCCGCGGCCACACCCTCTTCTGGACGCCGACGAAATGGTATCCGAAGTGGCTGGCCGAGACCCGCTTCGGCTCGGCTGGAGAGGCCGAGAAGCTGCTCGCGGACCATGTGCGGACGGTGTGCGGCCGATATCGCAACAGGATCTACTCGTACGACGTGGTCAACGAAGCGGTGCAGCCCGAGACCGGCCGGATCCGCGACACCAACGTCACGCGCGCGCTCGGCGGCGAAGCGTTCCTCGACCTCATGTTCCACACCGCGCGCGAAACCGCTCCGCACGCCCAGCTCGTCTACAACGATTACATGAGCTGGGAGCTGACGGGCGAGGACCAGACCCACGCCGCGGGCGTGCTCAGGCTGCTCGAGGGCTTCCGCAAGCGCGGCACGCCGGTCGACGCGCTCGGCGTGCAGTCGCATATCCGTTTGCTCAAGAAAGCGCCCGTCGCCGACATCGTCCGCGAGTCGGAAGGGCCGTGGAGGCGCTTCCTCGATGAGGTGGTCGGCATGGGCTACCAGGTCGTGATCACCGAGTTCGACGTGAACGACCATGCCGCGCCCACCGCGATCGGGCCGCGCGACCGGATGGTCGCCGATTACGCCCGGGCTTACCTCGACCTGATGATGAGCTATCCGCAGCTCGGCGACATCCTCGGCTGGGGAATGTGCGACCGCTACAGCTGGCTCGACGGGTTCGATCCGCGCGCCGACAAGGCGCTCAAGCGCGGGACGCCCTATGACGTGGACTTCCGGCCGACGCCGCTGCGGTCCGCGATCGCCTCATCCTTCGCAACGGCGAGGTCGCGCCATGCTTAAGTGGATCGCAGCCCTAGCGCT
>Ga0068852_100003749_pt1 | contig 10659 bp, 10 predicted proteins | sample KBSCornC22_FD_66594 | JGI IMG/M metagenome (GOLD analysis project Ga0068852, IMG submission 66594) | Corn rhizosphere microbial communities from Kellogg Biological Station, Michigan, USA - KBS Corn C2-2 | ecosystem: Host-associated > Plants > Roots > Rhizosphere > Soil ... | reverse complement strand
GAAGGGCATGGCGCTCGGTCTTTTTATCATGACGGCGGGTACGCTTTGTTTTATTCCAGCGGCCATGAGCAGGTGGTATGTGCTTTTTCTTTTCGGGCTTTTTATACAGGGCACCGGGATGGCAATTCTGCAGACTGCGGCCAACCCTTATGTTACTATATTAGGACCGTTGGAGAGCGCTGCGCGGCGTATGAGCATCATGGGTATATGCAATGGCATTGCGGGTGTCATCGGTCCGCTGGCGCTGGGTTCCGTCATTTTGAACGATGCCGACGGCATCCGGGAAAAGGTGGCGCGGATGGCATCTTCGGAGAAGGTGATCGAGTTGGAGCGGCTGGCGCACCGTGCGATACTGCCTTACGGCATCATTGCGCTGGCGTTGCTGGGGCTGGGTGTATGGATCTATTACTCCGGGCTGCCGGAACTGCATGATGAAGCGGATGACATGAATGAAGCAAATGACCATCACCGTAAGACAAGCATATTCCAGTTCCCGCACCTGCTGCTCGGAGTGCTGACATTGTTCCTTTATGTAGGTGTGGAGGTCATTGCCGGAGATACTATCATCAACTATGGGACTTCGCAGGGGTTCCGGATGTCCACGGCGCGATTCTTTAACAGCTGCACGCTCGGTGGGATGCTGGCGGGCTATTTACTGGGCATTGTACTGATACCCAGATATCTCTCCCACATCAGGGTATTGAAGATATCTTCGCTGATGGGTCTGGCGTTCGGGCTTGCCGCCCTTTTTACGCAGGGAGGCGTTTCGGTGGCTTTTGTCGCCCTGCTGGGTCTTGCCAATTCAATGGTTTGGCCTTCCATCTGGCCGCTGGCGATACAGGGGCTTGGGAGGTTTACCAGGATAGGTTCTTCTCTGCTGATACTGGCCATTGGGGGCGGGGCATTGCTGCCTCTTCTGTATGGATGGCTGGCAGATTATTTTTCTCCGCAGCAGGCTTACTGGATCGTAGTGCCGTGTTATTGTTTCATCGGCTATTATGCTGTCTACGGGCATAAGGTCCGGGCCTAACCTGGAACCGCCTTGGGCGGTTCGACCGACACATTTACAGCGGAGCTTTTGAGTATCGGGGGAGTGCGGGCATCTCTTAGACGTTGATGCTTCCAAAAATATTTATTTTCTGTCTGTTGCTGGCCGGCGCCGGGGTGGCGACGGCTCAGGTCCCGGGGCAGGCCCGGGTTCAGGTTCAGGCGGCCGGCCAGTTGGCGCTATCCTGGACTTGCGTAAAAAATATTTATGAGACGCCGAACAGGTCTGTCAGCCGGCTGACGCTGGTGAACAAGGGCAGGACGTCTTTTCGCTTGTCGGGCTGGAAGATATATTTCAATAGCAACCGGAGCATTGATCCTCATTCAGTGATTGGCGGGCAAATCGGGCATGTCAACGGCGACCTGTACTTTCTACGTATGCAGGCGGATGGGCAGGCGCCTGCCGGCCCCGGGGTTCGCAGGGCGCTAAAGACGGGTGAGGCACTGGAGATCACCTTTACCAGCAGCGACCTGAGCGTCAATATTTCCGATGCACCTATTGGGTTTTACCTGGTGTGGGACCGTCGTCCTGCGCAGGGGTATACTATTCACGACTACGAGGTGAAGAGGATCGATGATCCGATGCTCGGAGCGCAGACACCGGCAATGGAGTATATGCGTAATATGAGCATGCGGCAGCTGGATGCGGCTGAAGTGCCCCGTGTATTTCCTACGCCAATGTCGTACAGGGACAGCGGCAGTTCATTCCTGCTGGATGGGAAGACGCCGGTGGCGGCCGATGCGGGGTTCGAGGGGGAGGCGGCTTATTTGAGCACTGCGCTGTCGGCGGTGCTTGGGCGGAGGCAGGTGACGGCGAGGGGGGCTGTAGGAGGGAAGGCTATCATCCTTCGGCATGTCGACGGTGAAGACAGTTCCGCCTACCGGCTGGAAATAACGGATAAGCATATCCTTATCAGCGCATCGGCACCGGTGGGGATATTTTATGGCATACAATCCTTTTTATCCGCCTTGCCTGCCGGAGTGTGGCGGGGCGGACGGCCTTCGGTGCTGATACCCGGGCTTGTGGTAGTGGATAGGCCGCGGTTTGCCGTGCGCATGCTGATGCTGGATGTGGCGCGGAATTTCAGATCTGCGAAAGAGGTTCGCCGGGTGCTGGACCTGATGGCCCTGTGCAAGCTCAATGTATTGCATCTTCATCTATGCGACGATGAAGGCTGGCGGCTGGAGATCCCTTCTCTTCCGGAGCTGACGGAAGTGGGAGCGTACCGGGGGCTTGCGGCCGGGGGACGGGCTTGTCTGCCGCCTTCGTTCGGTTCGGCGCCGCTGGCGGGTGTTGGCGCCGGCAGCGGTTATTATAGCAGGGCAACCTTCATCTCGCTGCTGCGATATGCCCGGGAGCGTCATATAGAGATAGTGCCGGAGATAGAATGTCCCGGCCATGCACGCGCTGCCATCAAGGCTATGGATGCACGTTATGAAAGGTATGCCCGGAAGGGAAATATGGAGGAGGCATTGCGTTATCTTCTGCGGGATACGATGGATAGGAGCGTTTATGAGAGCGCCCAAATGTGGAGGGACAATGTCATGGCGATGGCGCTTCCATCCGTCTATCGCTGGTTCGACAAGGTGATCGGGGAGGTCTGCGCTATGTACCAGGAGGCCGGTGCGCCGTTGAGGACGATACATCTGGGCGGGGATGAATTGCCGGCGGGGGCGCCGGTTAATGACCGCTGGTATTTCTACAGCCGACTTGACAGTATGGTGAAGCGCCGGGGGCTGGTGATGTCGGGGTGGGAGGAAGTGGCGTTGCGTAAAGTTATAGAAGGCGGAAAGACGAGGATGGTACCGGACAGCGCCTGGAAGGAGCGGGATTCCCGCGTGCATGTATGGAACAATATGATCGGCGGGGGTGATGAGGACCTGCCTTACAGCCTGGCCAATGCCGGATACAAGGTGATACTTTCCTGTGTCAGCAACAATTATTACGACATGGCCAGCAATAAAAGCTTTGATGAAAGGGGGTATCATTGGGGCGGCTTCCTGGATGTGGACAAACCTTATGCATTCATACCTTACGATTATTACAGGAATGCCCGTGAAGATTATACCGGAGGGCCTGTCACGGCAGGCTACTTCCGGGACAAGGAATTGCTGACGGAGGAGGGGAGGAAGAATATTTTGGGAATAGAGGGACTGCTATGGGCGGAGAACCTGCCGACGGACGAAAGAATGGAGTATATGCTGCTGCCGAAGCTGCTGGGCACGGCAGAGCGGGCCTGGGCGCCCGATCCGTTATGGGCCAGGGAGGCTGACAGCGTGAGGGCGGAGCAGCTATATGCTGCGGCGTGGAATGGGTTTATGAATGTAGTGGGGCAGCGGCTGCTGCCCAGGTTGAGCTATATGAACGGGGGTTATGCCTACCGGATACCTGTGCCGGGAGTGTCGGTGGAGAATGGGCTTGTTCGTGCGAACCTGCCGATGCCGGGATTTGTGGTGCGATATACCACGGATGGGTCGGAGCCTGTATTGTCGAGCCGGCTGTATGAGGGGCCGGTGGCCGACAGGAAATTGATCCGGCTGCGGGCTTTCGATGTGAGGGGCAGAGGAGGGAGGACGGTGGATGGGGACAACAGATGAAACGCAACTACTATATGGTCTGCCTGGTCTTTATGACCTTTTTTGTCATTTCTTTTATCACCAATATCCTGGGGGCGCTGATACCGGATATACAACGCAGCTTCCGGCTCAGCTATTCCATGGTGGCATTCCTGCCCTTCTCCTTCTTTATCGCCTATGGAGTGATGTCCATTCCGGCAGGTGTTTTTGTCGAACGTTCGGGTGAGAGGCGGTCGATGCTGGTGTCTTTTGGAGTGGCGGTGGCCGGCGCTATGCTGCTGTGTCTTTTTGCCGGGTATGGTGTGAGTCTGGCTTCGCTGTTCCTGATCGGCATCGGCATGGCCATGCTGCAGGTAGTGATAAACCCACTGTTGCGGACAGCGGGCGGAGAAGAGCATTTTGCTTTCAATTCAGTGCTGGCGCAGCTGCTATTCGGACTTGCCAGTTTTATCAGCCCGCGCATCTATGCCTATATCGCTCTCAACTGGGAAGCGAATGCGGGGAACTGGAGCATGGTATTGCTGCGGAAGGTGACAAATCCTTTGTACACCTGGACGGCGCTGTACTGGATATTTTTATTGGTGTTGCTTTGCATGGTCGTGATCGTGGCTGTTTCAAGATTCCCCAGGGTGGCTTTGAACGAGAACGAGCGCAGTGGAACTTCGGCTACTTATTTAGGGCTCATCGGGACGCCGCTGGTGCGGCTGTATTTCTTTGGCATATTTTGTTATGTGGGAACCGAGCAGGGGATATCCGACTGGATGGCTGAGATGCTGCACCGCTATCATGGGCTGGACACGCTGAAGGAGGGAGCCAGCGCGCTGTCCTGGTATTGGGGATTGATGACCGCCGGCTGCGCGGTGAACCTGCTGCTGCTGAAATTATTCGACAGCAGGAAGCTATTGGTATTCTTTTCGGTGCTGTCTATTTTGGTCCTGGGCGTTGCGCTGTGGGGACCTGTGGAATATGCATTGATCGCCTGGCCGGCCATGGGCTTTACGATTTCCATCATGTATTCGGTGATCTTTTCGCTGGCGTTGAACTCTGTTCCGGCGAACCATGGATCGTTCTCAGGCATATTATGTACCGGCATAGCCGGGGGGGCCGCTGTGCCGTTGCTGATCGGATGGGTGGCCGACCATGCCGGGCTTCAGACCGGCATGTGCCTGGTATTTGTTTGCCTCGCTTATATCCTGAGCATCGGCTTCTGGGCCAGACCCCTGATCGCCAATAAAACCATCCAATTTACGTCATGACCATACAACCCCAACGCCTGATCTCGCTGGATGCCCTGAGGGGCTTTACCATTGCCGCCATGATCGTCGTCAATTATCCCGGCAGCGAAGACCATGTATTTTTTACCCTGCGGCACACCGTCTGGAACGGCCTGTCCTTCACCGATCAGGTAGCGCCTTTCTTCCTGTTCATAGTGGGCGTTTCTATCGCCATGGCCTATAGCCGGCGGCTGCAGGAAGGGACACCCAAATCTGCGCTGTATAAAAAGATATTTTTTCGATCGCTCAAGATCTTTGCCGTGGGTATGTTCCTGAATCTGATGCCTCAATTCGACCTCAGCACTATCCGGTGGACCGGAACACTGCAAAGAATCGCCCTTGTCTTCCTCTTCTGCTCGCTGATATACCTGCATACGGGATGGAAGCAGCAGGCATACATAGCTGCCTTATTGCTGATGGCATACTGGCTTGTACTAACGTTGATCCCTACACCCGGTGTTGGAAAGGTGATGCTGGAGCCTGGCGTGAACATCGTGGCCTGGGTGGACAGCAAATATCTTCCCGGCAGGATGTGGAGGGGAACCTGGGATCCTGAGAGCATCCTTACGACCGTAACGTCCGTGGTCTCCGGGATCACGGGCATGCTGGCGGGCGCGCTGATGCTGAGTCGGCGGAGCCCTCACGAAAAGGCCAATATACTAATGACCGCTGGTGTTTTCACCGCGGCGGCGGGTTATTTCTGGGGGCTGGCATTCCCCGTGAATGAGAATCTCTGGACGAGCAGCTTTGTGCTGGTGACCTCCGGATTTGCAGCGCTGCTTTTTGGTGCGATATATTTTTTGGTAGACATCAAGGGGATGAAGAGGGGCATGAAGCCCGGTATTGTTTTTGGCGCCAACGCCATTACTGTTTATTTTTTGGCGGATGTGTGGGCGCTGCTGTTCTATGAATGGAAACCCGGAGGGCTGGGGCTGAACGACCGATGGATGCAGGCTGCGATGGGGTTGGGATGCAGCGGGGAGCTGGCCAGCCTGCTGTATGCATTGTTGTTCACCGCTATTAATTTTATCCCTGCGTGGTGGTTATATAAGAAAAAAATATTTATAAGATTATAGCCAGGGGCTTGTGCTATCTTTGGGGGATGCATAGAAGCGGCGCTACAGCCATCAAGATATTACTCATCATTCTGGGGATCAATTTCCTCCTGGACTGGTATGTATTCAATGGACTGAAGACGTTGACAGCCGGCTGGCGACGGGTGGTCCTGCGTCGGGTGGTAAAGTGGGGATACCTTTTTTCTTCCCTTATGGTGACGGTATTGTTTGTCGCCGGCGTAAGCAGCTACAGGACGGCCCAGGGTATGACACCTTATCATGAGTGGATACTCAGCCTGTTCCTGGTCTTCCTTATTACCAAAATTTTCTTTTGTGTGGTGTTGTTGCTGGGGGACACCGGCAGACTGGTATATGGTCTGGGTCGCAGGGTTGCCAAATCGGATGGTGCGGGACCGTTGGTGCCCGGGCGGCGTCGATTTATCAGCCAGCTGGCGGTGCTGGTGGGGGCCGTTCCCTTTACGGGTTTTTTGTATGGCATGCTGAGGGGCAAGTACGACTACCGGGTGCATAAGACGACCTTGTATTTTGAGGATCTGCCGGAAGCTTTTGATGGATTTACCATCACACAGCTGTCGGATATACATTCGGGAAGCTTTGACAATACGGAAGCGGTGCAGAGAGGTATCGATCTTGCCAGGGAGCAGAAGAGTGATCTCTTCGTCTTCACAGGGGATTTGGTGAACAACGCGGCGTGGGAGATAGAGCCTTATATCGAGCGATTCGGCCAGCTGAAGGCGCCGCATGGGCAATTCTCCATCTTAGGGAATCATGATTATGGCGACTATATCGAATGGGCCAGCGAGAAGGAGAAATCGGACAACCTGGAACGGCTGAAGCAGCATCATGCTGCATTGGGGTACCGGCTGCTGCTGGATGAAAATGTGGTGTTGGAGAAGGGAGGACAAAAGATCTCGCTGATAGGCGTACAGAACTGGGGGAAGGGATTTATTCAGATAGGCGATCTGGGCAAGGCGTTGGAGGGAGTGGATAAGTCTGCCTTTTCGATATGTCTGTCGCATGATCCTACGCATTGGGAGGAGAAGATCAGATTTCATGAGAAGACGATACATCTGACATTATCGGGGCATACGCATGGAGCGCAATTTGGCGTGGAGACGGATAAGCTGCGATGGAGCCCGGTAGAATACCGGTATCTGGATTGGGCGGGATTGGCGAATGAAGGGAACCGGTATTTGTATGTTAACCGGGGGTTTGGGTTCCTGGCTTTCTCGGGAAGGCTGGGTATATGGCCGGAGATCACCGTTCTGACACTAAAGAAGAAAGTATAACAATCGCCGGGCATTCACCCGGCGACTTTTTTTAATAATGCCTGCGTTCCCAGCGGTCGTTGTCGAACCTGCCGTCACGGAAATACCGTCTGTGCTGTCTGTAGAACCTGTGGCGGTAGTGCTCATAATACATGCGATCGCGGAAATGGCCACGCCATGCGGGATAATTATAGTAGTTATAACCCGGATAATCCCTTTCTGAGAAGCCATAACGGCCCTCTCCACGAACCTGTGAATAAGCGGAGCTGGCTACCAGGCTGCCGGCTACGATCATGATAAGAATGACTAACTTGTTATGAACGATCATATCTGATCTTTTAAGGTGTTCATGCGACTTCGTGGTCATACAATAGATTTTTTTGTTAGGAGAAATGTGTTCAAAGAACACTGTCATCTATTGGAATGTGTTGAGTCTGGGGGGATTACTAAACCATTGTTAAAACGATGTCTGTCCCCGGACGAACCGCTTTCAGCGGTTCCTTCTTGTTGGGATGTGTGAAAAAGGGCCAGCCAGCAGGAGGCTGGCTGGCATGGTATGGTATGTTCTGAAGGTGACTTAGTTGGCTGTTTCCAGCAATTCATTAGAGGCCTTCAAGGAAGTGGCGGATTCCTTCATGAGCCTGTTGAATTTAACGTCGTCGGATTCCGGCGTCTTTTTCAAATTGGCTGCTATGCTGCCGGTGACCTGCTGTTGTACAGGGGCTGTGGCTGCTGTGCCGGCGGTGCCGCCGCTATTTTCCCGCTCGAAATAATAAGCGGTGGCAATGAATTTCTTTACGTGCTGTCTTGATTCCGCGGGGAGGTATTTCTGGAGCACCCAGAAGTTCCTGCTGTGCGATTTGTGGATGGCCTTATACACCGGTCGGGGACCACCATTATAAGCAGCCAGCACGAGGAGCCAGTCCTTGAATTCCCTGTGAAGGTCCTTCAGGTAGCGGGCGGCGGCGCGGGTGCTTTTGTAATAGTTCATACGCTCGTCCGCGCGACGGTTGACCTTTAATCCAAGCACATGGGCGGTGGAGGGCATGAGCTGCCAGGGGCCTTTTGCGCCGACGCGGGAAAGGGCGGTGGGTTTTAGCTCGGACTCGATGACGGCAAGATACTTCAGCTCCAATGGGAGGCCGTAATGGTTGAGCACGGAATCGATGATGGCAAAGGGGCCTTCGCTCCTATGCTTAACTGTAAGCAGGCAATCGTCATTATTTCGGATGTATGCGTGGACGAACTTCATCTGCTGCTGCATTTGTTGCGGGTTGGCAACAGCGAGCGAGATCTTGTTTGTCTTAGTTGTCCTGGAAGATTTACTGAGGCTGGTTGCGGGTGCGCAGGCCAGATTTTTTCCAGCAACCGATACGGGCTGGCTGGGATTGGCAGTCGTCGGTGGGACGACAGTAGTTAATACCAGGGTACAAATGTAAAAGGGTACTTTAGGCTTCAACATCGTTTTAAACTTTTAGTAAAACAATGCCGGCCCCAAGATTTGGATTAGTTCTTTCGAAGGTTGGACATAGAATATTGGTGGGATTATCTGTCTTCTGTGGGTACGGTGTTAAGGGTTTTTCATAAACAAGAAGACAGTAACTATGAAGTACAAAGATAGCTTTTATGGGAGGGAGATCATAAGGTATACTACGTAGGAAAAATACGATGGATAGGGATGGGCGTTATAAGCGACTGATTGTGATGGGGGATGTCTTATGAAGGTGGAGAATTAAATTTTTGCGCATAAAAAAAGGGCGCAAAGCCCATAAGATATTATACCAAGCCTTACTAGCTGGCTTTGCGCGTGTTGGCTGCCATGTACTCTTTCATGGTGATCTTGCCGTTGATCAGCTGGAGATACAATACTTCCTGATCGGCCTTGGAGACCTTTATAGCTTCTACCAACTCCTTGTCGAAAAGTAACTGTTTGAGTGCTTTCATGGTGTTTCGTTTTTTTACAATACAAAGGTAGTGACCATGGGCATCGTTGCATAGACAACTTATTGGGCTTCCTATCATCTCAAAAGGGGTTTGAAGGAGCGTAGTCGGCTGTAATTTAAATGGTTATGACGGCCCCGGATATGAGGTCCATGGCTGTTCCGGCGCGGGGCGCCAGTAGCGTCCAAAGAATTTGAATCCAAAGGATATTTTGCCAGGCGCCCTGCTTGATCTGCGGGTCATATTTTAAGCCATGGATCTTAAAGCTGCTATTGCTAAAGGCGCCGTCGGTGCCCGCTCTAAGAAAGAGCATGGCGCCTCTGCTTTTGTTGGCGTTTAGCGGCTTATGTAATTTTGAATTGTCTGCATCCTAAAGAAAACACTGTATATGAGCAGACCCCTACAACTGCGAATACCTACGCCATGCAATGAAAACTGGGAGAATATGCATCCCAATGAAAAAGGCCGAAATAAAGGAGGATCCCGCTGAAGTGACTGTCTATCCCAACCCGGTGATGAGGGGCGCGAGCTTACATTTGTCATGGAAGAAGGAAGCGGTGGATGGGCGGATAAATCTTTACAATATAGGTGGTGCGCTGATACAGTCGTGGATGATCGAGGGTGGCAGTATGATGCGGACGCTGACGATGACTGCGGATATTGCTGCGGGTATATATATCCTGCAGGTGGTTACAAAGGGCGGCGCCCATAGCCAGAAAGTGGTGGTTGAATAAGGAGAACGAGCAATGTGGATAAAATACCGGGGGCGGGGTATTGCAATTTTCGACAACGACGAGTATCTTGCATGTTCAGTTGGTCCTTCCACACACACTCCAAAGAGTCTATGCCCTTGAAATACCATGATATAATCCATTGTATTTCATGTTTTAAATTAGACTCTATGATACACGCAAAAGAACTTCGCTGCGGGAACAAAGTGCAGACCCTGCAAGGCCAGACGATCACAGTACAGCAAATCCTCCACAATACGCTCATTTATGATACGGAGATAAAGGTGACGCAGGAAATGGCCAGTGTGGGCAAGTCCTATAAGACGACCTATTATACCCAGGTAGTTGAGGTGGTGAAAGAAGCCGAGTTCCAGGAGATACTGCCTATCGCGCTCACACCGAAGATCCTGGAGAGGTGCGGTTTCCGCAACTATGTACGGGAAGAATGGATCCTGAAAGTAGGCGGCAGCCATCTGGACTTCGAATTCAACGAAGAAGGGTTGCGTCTTCGGCAGCCGATACCTTCGCAGGCCGGCATCCGTCACCTTCATCAGCTACAGAACTTTCTCTTCGTCATCACGGGACAGGAGCTGGAAACGGAACAGGTGTAAATTCACCGGACAAGAACGAACACGGAGCGGGCCTACGATCAGTCCAGATTATACTTATAGCCCACAGAGAAGCCGATGGGAAGGACCTTGTTCTTAAAGGTGATGCCATAGGTGTCCTTCAAATAGTCCATGTA
>Ga0068852_100003747_pt1 | contig 10666 bp, 12 predicted proteins | sample KBSCornC22_FD_66594 | JGI IMG/M metagenome (GOLD analysis project Ga0068852, IMG submission 66594) | Corn rhizosphere microbial communities from Kellogg Biological Station, Michigan, USA - KBS Corn C2-2 | ecosystem: Host-associated > Plants > Roots > Rhizosphere > Soil ... | reverse complement strand
CCGCGGAAGTGATCGAAGCCGAAGGTCTGTTTGAGAATTGTCTGCGGGTCGGTCATTTACTCACGCGAGGATTGAAGCGGACCGAGCACGCCGCAGTGACTGGCGGCTCCTAGCGCAATCCAATCTGCCAGCCCAGCCCGTCGCACGACGCCCCCCGGGGTGGGTGGCATCGGCCGCTTAGGCGGCGTTCCTGACCTCGGTCGGGCGATCGGCGGCGGTGTATGCGCCAATCTCGTCAGACGGCGCCGGGCGGCCGATCAGAAAGCCCTGGATCTCATCGCAGCCCTCTTGAAGCAGGATTCGGAGCTGGAGCTTCGTTTCGACGCCCTCAGCGAGGACCGGGATGGAAAGGCTCTTGCCGAGCGCGAGGACGGCGCGGACGATCGCCGTGGACTCCGCGCTCTGTTCCAGCTCGGCCGTGAACGAGGCGTCGAGCTTAATCTTGTCGAACGGGAACGACCGCAAGGTTTCGAGCGACGAGTAGCCGGTGCCGAAATCGTCCAGCGCAATGGCGACACCAAGGGCCTTGAGCTGGCGAAGCACATTCAAAGCCCGGGTTCGGTCGGCCATGATGGCAGTTTCGGTCAACTCGATTTCGAGGCGGCGCGGCGGCAATCCGGTTTCCAGCATCGCCTCGGTGACGATCCTCGGCAGATCCGCCTGCATGAGCTGTGCAGCCGATACATTGACGGCAACCTTCGCTTCGTTGGGCCACGCCGCGGCATCGGTGCAGGTGCGACGAAGCACCCATTCGCCAAGCTTCAGGATCAGCCCATTCTCTTCGGCGATCGGAACGAAAATCGCCGGCGAAATGGACCCGCGTTTCGGATGGGTCCATCGAAGCAGGGCTTCAAATCCCGTCACTTCGCCCGTCGCGGCCTGCGTCTGGACCTGGTAGTGGACGTCGAGCTCTCCGCGGTCGATCGCATGAGCGAGGTCGGCGGCCAGCTCGCGTCGATCGCGAACAGCCTGATCGAGCGCGGGGTCATAGTAGCACGGACAAGGCGAATTTTCCGTCTTCGCACGGCACGTCGCCAGTTCGGCGTTGCTCGCGAGCTGCTCCGCCGTCACCGCATCGCGCGGGAAAAGCGCCACGCCGATGCTCGCCGCGAGTGCTCCTGCAAAGCGGCCGGCGGTGAGGGGCGCCTTGATTGCAGCGTCGAGACGGTCGACGAAGCGGCTCAGGTCGAGATCGTCGGCGAAGCGAGTAAGCAGGGCAAACTCGTCGCCGCCGAGGCGGCCGACGACGTCCCGCGCCTCGATCGTGGCGCGCAAGCGTCCGGCGACCTGCGCAATGATGTCGTCGCCCGTGGGGTGACCGTGCAGATCGTTGATCTCCTTGAAGCGGCGGAGATTGACGATGCAGAGCGCGAGCTGCTCGTCCGATGAGCCCGCGGCTTCGACGCGCACCTTCATTTCCGAGCGAAGGCCGGCGCGATTTGGGAGGGAAGTCAGATTGTCGGTCAGCGCCATCGAGGCGAGCTTGCGCGTCGCCTCAAATCTGGTCTGGCGGTCGATCAGCGCCGCAAACACGCTCGCTGCGATGACCATGGCCCCGACGAGCGCGGTCGCAACGCCAAGAGCGCGCCATTCGTCCGGGTGCAAGGGCGTATCGCTCAAGGTCAGCGGTGCGATGTGCATCGCCGTCATCGCAATGAAGTGCAGGGTCGCGATCGCAAGCACGATCAAGGCTGTCGCCGCCGTCATTCGACAGCCGCTGCGCTTGTTCGGGCGAAGGGTCCAGAAAGCCGCCGCCCCGAAAACCATCGAGCAGCCGATCGACGTCGCGACATACCCTTCGTCCCAAGTGACGATCCCATCCACCCGGTACGCCGCCATGCCCATATAATGCATGCCGGAGATCGCGGCCCCGAAGATACTTCCACCGATCGTCCCGAAGAAATCCTTCGTACCCCGGGCAGCGACGCTGATCCCGGCGAACGTGCCGACAATCGCGACCGCCAGAGAGCCGATGGTCAGTGCGGGATCGAGGGTGACTGGGACGCCCGCCCGAAAAGCCAGCATCGCCACGAAATGGGTGCACCAAATGGTCGCGCCGGATGCGATGGACGTCAGGAATGCCCAACCGACGCGCTGAACCCCCGCCGTGCTTCGCGCACGTTCGAACATCTGCACGATGGCGAATGCGCCGACCGAGCAAATGAGCACAGCAAGCGCGACCAGCCAAGGATCATGCTCGACCCCCACGCAAAAGGCGACTTTGAAGAACAGATTCCACCACCTTTTCGGCCAAAGGAGGGTCCAATTTGATGGAATTAAAACACAACGAGTTAGCGAAAAGTAAACAATCTCATTCCGCAGCCTGAGCAACTTCCTCCGCCAGCCGCTCCGCGGCCTGACGTTGCCACAGGTCGGCGTAGAGGCCGCCGCGCTCGATCAGCTCATCGTGGGAGCCGCGCTCGGCGATTCTGCCGTTGTCGAGCACGATGATCTGGTCCGCGTGAATGATAGTCGAGAGGCGATGTGCGATCATGATGGTGGTGCGGCTCCTCGCGACCCGGTCCAGCGTCCTCTGGATCTCCTCCTCCGTGCGGCTGTCGAGTGCGCTCGTCGCTTCGTCGAGCACGAGGATCGGAGGGTCCTTGAGCAGGGTTCGGGCGATCGCGACGCGCTGTTTCTCACCGCCCGACAATTTGAGGCCGCGCTCGCCGACCATCGATTCATAGCCTTCCGGAAGCGCGGCGATGAACCGGTCGATCGCCGCTCCTCGTGCTGCCGCCTCGATCTGAGGCTGCGTAGCTCCGTCGCGGCCATAGCCGATGTTGTAGCCGATCGTGTCGTTGAACAGCACGGTGTCCTGCGGAACGATCCCGATCGAGGCGCGCAGGCTCTTCTGGTTGACCCCGGCAATGTCCTGGCCGTCGATCAGAATCCGCCCAGAGGTAGGGTCGTAGAAGCGGTAGAGCAGGCGTGCGATGGTCGATTTGCCCGCGCCCGACGGACCGACGATGGCGCAGCTGGTGCCGGCTGGAATGTCGAGATCGAGGCCTTTCAGAATCGCGCGCTTGTTCTCGTATCCGAAGTGTAGATCCTCGAAACGGACGCTCCCGCGGGTGACCTGCAGCGGAGGCGCACCAGGCCGGTCCGTCACCTCCGCCGGCGTGTCCACCAGGTTCCACATCGCTTCCATGTCGATCAGGCCCTGGCGGACCGAGCGATAGACCCAGCCGAGCATGTCGAGCGGACGAAAGAGCTGGAGCAGCATGGTATTGATGAAGACCACATCGCCGGCGGTGAACCGTCCGCGGCTCCAGCCCCAGACGGTGAAGATCATCGCACCGGCCATCATCAGATTGGTGATCAGCGCCTGACCGATGTTCAGCCACGCGAGTGAGACTTCGTTGCGGACGGTCGCCCGGGCGAAGGCGGCGATCGCCTCGTCATAGCGGCGGCTCTCGCGCTCCTCGGCGTTGAAATATTTGACCGTCTCATAGTTGAGAAGGGAGTCGACCGCGCGGCCGATCGCCTTGTTGTCGACATCGTTGAGCTGCCGCTGAAGCTCGGCGCGCCACTCGGTAACGTAGCGGGTGAAGAGGATGTAGATCGCCATCATAGCCAGCGTCGCGGCGACGAGGCCGGCGCCGAACTTGACGAAAAAGATGACGCACGCCGCGGTGAGCTCGATCAAAGTCGGGCCGATGTTGAACAGCAGGAAATAGAGCATCATGTCGATACTCTTCGTCCCCCGTTCGACGATCTTGGTCAGCGATCCCGTGCGGCGCTCGAGATGGAAGCGCAGCGACAGGTCGTGGATGTGCCGAAACACCGTCCCGGCGAGCCGCCGCGCCGCATCCTGGCCAACCTTCTCGAAGATCGCGTTGCGAAGATTGTCTGAGAGAACGCCGGCGAAGCGCGCACTCGCATAGCCAAGCACCAGAATCGCGACGACACCGAACGGCTGGCGATGCGACGACATGCCGTCGATCAGCGCCTTGTAGGCGAAGGGCATCAGCAGCACGGCGGCCTTGCCGGCGAGCACCAGCAGCATCGCGCCGACGACGCGCAGTTTCAGCTCGAGCTCGCCCTTGGGCCACAGCATCGGCAGGAATCGCCAAAGCGCGCCGAAGCCGCTGCTGCGTTTTGTCCTGTCTCGCTGAACCTCCGCTGCCGCCATCGCCGTTAGGTAGGAATGCGGATCGCCGGGGGCAAACCGGCGAGTCACAATAGTTACGGAACCGAGCGGGAAATCGCTGGTTAAAACAGCATCTTAGGGGATGCTCTATGGGACCGGGCTATTTCATCATCGCAATTCTGGGCTGCGCCGACGGCGGGACAGCCTGCACGCCGGTCGCAACGCTGCAAACCCATTATTCAACCGAGGCGGAGTGCACTGCGGCGACACCCGCGGTCCTGATGGACAACAGCAACTTCGATTTCCCGACACTGGTGGCTCGCTGCCGGCATGGCGACACGAAGTCGGCCGCGGAGCAAGGCCACGGCGCCGAGAAGGGGCGCCGTGGCTAAGCGGAGCGGCAAAGACGGAACCGCGTGCTCGCGCGGTGGTTCGAGGGGGAGAAGAAATGAAGTCCGAACATAAGCCGAAGCACTCGAAGCCTGCACGGAAGCGCTCAGCGCCCAGGCCTGACGCAGAGGACATGAATCAAGCGACGGGCGACGAGTTCGAGCGCGAGGGCATGGGTATTGCGGCAAAGGAGTGAGCGATGCACGATCAATCTGATGTCATGGAACCGATGGTTCACCAGGACCAGGAGCCCGGACATGAAAGCAAGCTCGAGCCCAAGCCCGATTGGCAGCCGCGGTACAAAGGATCGGACCGCCTGAACGGCAAAGTGGCGCTGATCACTGGCGCCGACAGCGGCATCGGCCGGGCGACTGCCGCGCTCTTCGCGCGCGAAGGCGCCGATATCGCCATCGTCTACCTCTGCGAGCACGACGATGCGACCGAGACGAAGCGGATTGTGGAAAAGGAAGGCCGCCGCGCGATCGCAATCGCAGGGGACATCGGCGACAAGCAGTTTTGCGAGAAGGCGGTACTACAGACGGTCGACCAGCTCGGCCGCCTCGACATTCTCGTCAATAACGCGGGCGAGCAGCACCCGGACAAGGACATCACCGACATCGACGAGCATCAGCTTCGCCGTACGTTCCAGACCAACATCTTCGGCATGTTCTTCATGACTCAGGCGGCGCGGCCGCATCTGAAGCGAGGGTCGGCGATCATCAACTGCACCTCGGAAACGACCTACAAAGGCTCGCCCGACCTGCTCGACTACAGCTCGACCAAGGGCGCGATCGTCGGCTTCACGCGGTCGCTGGCGAAGAATCTGGTCAAGAAGGGGATTCGCGTGAATGCGGTGGCCCCCGGGCCGATCTGGACTCCGCTCAACCCCTCGGGCGGGCAGCCGAAGGAGGATCTGCCGGAGTTCGGCAAGGACACGCCGATGGGCCGCCCGGGCCAGCCGAACGAAGTCGCACCCTGCTTCCTGTTCCTCGCGTGCGAGGACTCGAGCTACATGACCGGGCAGGTGCTGCATCCCGACGGTGGAAGCACGACGTCAAGCTGATCCAACCGATTGACCAGCGCCCCGCCGTCCGACGATAGGGCGCCGATGGGCGCTTCCGATTTCGACCAAGCCGTCGACGCCTTTAATCGCGGGGATCTCAGTCGCGCCCGGACTGCCGCCGAAGCGGCGCTGCAGACTTCGCCTTCACCCCAGTGGCTGCACCTGCTTGGGCTCGTTTACTGCCGCGATGGCCGTCCTTCAACGGGCGTTGAGCATCTTCGTGCTGCTTCCCAGGCGGAACCCGAGAATATGGGCTATAGAGTGATGCTCGCCAGGGCCCTTCTCGATTGTGGCCGCGCTGGCGAGGCCCTCAAGACGGCTGCCGTTCCGTCAGGCACGAGCCCGGCGGAAATGGCTATCTGGCACGTTCGCGCCCAAGCCGCCGAAGCTGTCGGCGAGCTGCCAATATCCTTGGAAGCGTGGGAGCGGCTTTGCACTGCGGGCATCGGCGACTGGCGAGTGTGGAGCAGCTACGGAAAGGCGCTCGGGGCATCAGGTCAGTGGCTAAAGGCCAGTCGTGCGTTCAGGCAGGCGCTGACGCTCAATCCCGCTGAAGTTCCGCTTCGGCGGACGCTCGCGGTCGCGCTTGCGCGTGCTGGCCTTTACGAGGAGAGCGCCGCGGAGCTTCGGCACTGGGTGGACGCCGTCGACGACGATGTCGAGACTCGTATTCTCTTGGCGCGACTGCTCGCAGACCTTGGACAAAGCGAAGCGTCGACGGAGCAGCTCCTCAAGGCGGCTCAATTGGCGACCGGCACAACGCGCTTCAATGAAAGCGGCGAGGGCCTCATCGCAATTGCGACGATGGCCGCGAACACGTGCGGCAGGTCGTCAGCTGACCAGGTCAATATCCCGGTGCTCCGGGAATTGGCGCAGCTCCTGGAACGAACCGGCCGCCTGGATGCGCTCCACAGGCTGATTCAGGACGCAGAGGCGCTCGGGATCAACCGCGCGCAGATTGGATTTGCGGCGGCAGCGGTGGCTCTCAGCCAGGGGAATGCGTCGGAGGCCCGGCAACTGCTCCTGGCTCACCCTCCCGTCGCGGATCCCGTCCGCTGGCACTGGCTAATGGCTCGCATTGCGGATGCGCTCGGTCGTCCCGAAGAGGCGTTCGCCGAGGCGGAAGCGATGAATGGGTCAGTCTGGGATTACCAGATCTGGCGGTCGCGCGCAGAGCGGAGGATTGCAGGCGTCCGCTCGCTTGCCGAGAGGTTCACTCCCGACTGGGCGGGGGGGCTGCAGCCTCTGCCGCACATAGAGGGACGCAAGCTGGCCTTCCTGATCGGCTTCCCGCGTTCGGGAACGACCCTTCTCGATACCTTTCTGATGGGACATCCGCAGACCTTTGTTCTTGAGGAGCTCCCGCTGATTGAGGAGCCCTCGAAGATGCTCGGGGATGTGGCAGCTCTCCCGGAGCGAACAGTCTCGGACCTCGAAGGGGCGAGGGCAATCTACTTGCAGGAACTCGATCGCTACGTTGCCGCGAGTTTCAAAGGCCTAATTATCGACAAGCTGCCCTTGAATATACTGGCCGCCCCAATCCTCCACTGTCTCTTTCGCGACGCGCCGTTTGTGTTCGCTCAGCGCCACCCCTGTGATTGCGTGCTCAGCTGCTTCATGCAGGGGTTTGCACTCAACGATTCGACCGCCTGCTTCCTCGATATCGCCACGGCAGCCGAATATTATGACGCGGTCATGCGCTTTTGGACACGAACTACGGAATTGCTCCCGCTGAGGGTCCACACAGTCGTTTACGAGGATCTCGTCGTCGGTCCCGAGTCAGCGCTTCGGCCGCTGATCGGCTTCCTTGGTCTGGAATGGGACCGCGGACTGCTCGATCATCGTGCAACTGCCGAGACGCGGATCAGCGTCGCGACTCCCAGCTACAATCAGGTGACTCAGCCGCTCTCCTGCGCTCCCAGCGGCCGGTGGAGAAAATATGAGAAACAGCTCGAGCCTGTCCTGCCGATCCTGCTGCCGTGGGCTGACCGACTTGGCTACACGGACGGATGATGCCGCCACAATCCGACGGACTGTCCGATTTCGGACGGTGTGCTGATCCGCCGTTGGGAATAAGCGCCAAGTTCCGGCGAATAATTCCACAACGGATCCGCAGTCTTAGGCACCCAACACTGTAAGACAACGGCTTTTCTCAATTGGCACGCTCCCTGCATCGAGCATGCTGCGGGCCCGATGGGGGTTCGACCAGAGATGCACAAAAGGGGTTTGCCATGTTTGCTTCATTCACTTCGGTCCGTGAGACGGCCACCGTTTTCGCGGGCGCGTTCATTTCCGCGCTTCTGCTGGTTTCGGCCGCCACTTCGCTGCCGATCGCCTGACACTCCGACAAGAAGGACAATTCAGATGCATGGACGTTTCCTGATCAACCGCAGCGATGCCAAGGTCATGGGCGTCGCCGCCGGTTTTGCCGACTACACCGGTGTCGATCCGACGATCATCCGCCTCGGATTCGTCGCCGCGACGCTACTGACCGGCCCGGTGATGATCCTGTTCTACGTACTCGCAGGGCTGCTGGCGCCCGCCCAATAGGCGCCAGCCGCTCTTTTCCCGCGGCAGGTCCAGGCCCATCATGCCGGCGTGACCATTCCCGACCGACACCATCTCCAGCGCTTCGTCGATGCCCAGGAGGGCGTGATCGACACCGTCCTCGCCGAACTCCGCGCCGGGTCCAAGCAGAGCCACTGGATGTGGTTCGTCTTCCCGCAGCTTGCCGAGCTGGGTCGCAGTCCGAGAGCGAAATTTTATGGCATCGCCTCGGTCGAGGAAGCGCGCGCCTATCTGGAGCACGCACAGCTCGGCCGGGGATTGCGTGAATGCGTCAACGCTTTGCAGCAATGGGCGGGGAACCGGTCTGCAGAGCAGATCCTAGGCTCAATAGACGCAATAAAACTCAGGTCGAGCCTGACCCTTTTCGATCGCATTGAACCCCGCAGCCTTTTTGAACAGGCGCTTCTGAACTTCTTCGGCGGCCGAAGGGACGAACTCACTCTCGCACTTTTGGATCGCTCGCACTAAGGCATCCTCGGAAAAAAGGAGACTCGCCATGCGTAAACTTCTGCTCGCCGTCACCGCCGTCAGCCTCGCCGCCTCGCCGGCCCTCGCCGCCCTCAAGGTAGGCGACAAGGCGCCCGATTTCACCACCACCGGCGCCGTCGGCGGCAAGGAATTCAAGCTCCATCTTGCCGATCAGCTCAAAAAAGGCCCGGTGGTCCTCTATTTCTTCCCCAAGGCCTTCACCAGCGGCTGCACCGCCGAAGCTCATGCGTTCAGCGCGTCGATCGGGGACTTCAAGAAAGAAGGGGCTCAGGTGGTCGGCATGTCTGGCGACAATCTCGCAACCCTGCACGATTTTTCCACCAAGGAATGCCGCAGCGCCTTCCCCGTGGCGACCGCCACGCCCGACATCCAGAAGGAATATGACGTCGCCTGGGCGAAATATCCGGGTTGGACCACCCGAACCTCCTATGTGATCGATCGCAGCGGCAAAATCGTAATGGTCCACGACGATCTGGATTTCAGCCAGCACGTCGCCAAGACTCTGGCAGCGGTGAAATCGCTCAAACATTAGTTCATGTCGTTTTCATTCGCCGGTCAGACGCCGGCGCTACTGGTCCGGCGCCCAGCCTGGGTGAACAAACGAGGGGAAAGCATATGAAAATGAGCACGAGCCTTGTCATCGGCGCAGCGGTGGTCGCGCTAGCCGGGTGTCACAAGAATTACGGTGAGAATAACGCCGCCTCGCAGGTGGAGGCGAATGCCGAGAATCGCGCCGAGAACATCACTGCCGCGTCGAACAATGAGGCCGCGAACATCATGAACACGGCCAAGAATGAAGCGGCGGCGGTGAAGAATGAGGGCGAGAACAAGGCGGCTGCGATCAAGAATGCCGCGGAGAAGAAGGCCGACGCGATGAAGAATGCGTCGGACAACAAGACCTCCAACGCCTCCGAAAATAAATCGAAGAAGTAAGTTTTACGAAGAGGCAAGCGAAGGGCGCCGGTCCGTTCGGCGCCTTTACCGCCCACTCCGTCCGTTGGCGGTTCCGCGTCGCGCCAGCTTGATCAACAAGATTGGGAACCGTTGTGCGTCCGGTTCGCTGTTGCGCCGGTCGAACAATTGGAGGGACGCGAAATGAAAACCCGGATCACACTGACCGCGGCAGCGCTTGCGGCGCTCACCGCCTGCGGCAGCAACAATAATGCCAACAATGCCGCGGCGACCAACGTGGCGACCAACGCCGCCACCATGAATGCCGGCGCGACGATGAACGCGACCGACATGAACGCGACGGACATGAACGCCACGACGACCAACAGCGGCGCCATGGACGTCAACGCGGCCGGCAACACGACGGGCAACGCCACAACCAACTATTGATCCGGCAGGGAGCACGCGCCGAAGCGGGGTGCCTGCAGCGCGGGCACCCCTTCGGTGCACGCACTTATTTGCCCGCGGGCTGCTGAAGCTTCTTGGTCATTCCGCGGCTGATCGCGGAGCGCTGTGCGGCTGCTCTCAAGTCGCGTTGCGCATCGTAAAAGCCGGCCAGGAAATCATAGTCCCACTTCGTCATCGTGACCGGCGCCTCGCCCCCGATCGGCACCTCGAGCACATGAAGGATGGTCGGCGGCGTCGAACGACCGAGCCGCGCCGGATCAGCGCCGGTGAGCGCGCGGATCGCGGTGTAATCGGCGAGTTGGGTGGTTGTCAGCCCGACTAACGCCTTACGCTCCACGACCACCGCCGAGGTCTCGAACTGCGGATGCACCGGCTGGGTGATCCGCGAGGACCGGTCGATCGTGCGGTTGACGACGACGCCTTGCGTCGTGTCCTCCGTCAGGTCGACGCCGTCAGCGGTCATGTCCGGTCCCTGAACCTGCCAGGCGACGGCGGGTCCCGATTGCTGCTCGAGATCGTGAAACTGGCGGTCGGTGAGACCGAAATAATCCGCCCGATGGCGCTGAAGCTCCCGAAGGAAGACCTTCTTGTCGGACGTCACCAGAAGCAGGATGTTGGGGGCACAACGGCCGCTGGCGACGATGATCCCGACGCTCTTCGCAACCAGTCGAATGCGGTCCTCGACTGCCTGGGCCTGTGGTTCC
>Ga0068852_100003744_pt1 | contig 10668 bp, 7 predicted proteins | sample KBSCornC22_FD_66594 | JGI IMG/M metagenome (GOLD analysis project Ga0068852, IMG submission 66594) | Corn rhizosphere microbial communities from Kellogg Biological Station, Michigan, USA - KBS Corn C2-2 | ecosystem: Host-associated > Plants > Roots > Rhizosphere > Soil ... | reverse complement strand
GATCATGCGCACCGTGGTCGACTTGCCCGCCCCGTTGGCGCCCAGCAGCGCCACGATCTCACCCGGCTGCACCGCGAGCGAAACGTCGCGCACCGCGAGCGCGCCGTCATAGGCGAAGGCAAGATTGGTGACTTCGAGCGCGCTCATGCTGCGGGCTGATGGGCTGCGGGCTGCTGGCGATAGGCGTAGTTCTTGTCGAGCCGCTCGAGCAGGTAATCGCCGTAGCGCACCGGCGGATACTTGGGCGTGCCGCAGGTCGGCAGGACCTCGACGACGGCGTCCATCGACATGTCGAAGAAGTACGGGCAGGAGTAGCGGTCCCCGCCCGACAGGTTGGTCACCCGATGCGGAGTCGACTGCCAGCGGCCGTTGGTCCAGCGCGACAGCATGTCGGCGACATTGACCACCCAGGTGCCGTCGATCGGCGGCGCGGCGAGCCACGTGCCGTCCTTGCGCCGCACCTCCAGCCCGCCCTGCTTGTCCTGGCAGAGGATCGTGATGAAACCGTAATCGGTATGCGGCGCCGAGCCGAACGCGTTGTCGTCCGGCGCATGCGGGGGATAGTGCAGCAGCCGCAGGAACAGCGTCGGCTGACGGAAGAACGGCGCGAACCAGTCGCGCGGCAAGCCGAGCGCCACCGCGAGCGGCCCCAGCAGGCGCTGGCAGAAGGCCTGCATGGCCTGCTCGTAGGCCTCGACCGGCTCGCGAAACCCAGCGAGATCCGGCCACAGGTTCGGTCCATCGAGCGGCCGGCCGAAGCGCGGATCGCTCTCGGGCACGTCGTGCATCCACATGAACGATTCCGAATCGTTCGGCTTGGTCACCTTGGCGACCGATGAGGTCTGGATGGTCGAGGTCTTGGGCGCCATGTAGCCGCGATGGAACTTGTTCATCGCGATCGCGTCCTTGGCGGCGCGCGGCTGCGCATGGAAGCGGCGCGACGCCTCGAAGACGCCATCGACCAGCGCCGGCGCCACGCCGATGCCCTTGAAATAGCAGAAGCCCTTGTCGGTGAAGGCCTGGTCGAGCTGCCGGGCCAGCGCCTCGTCGCTGGCGCCCGCGAAGTCGATGACCGGGAGACTGTCGTTACCCATGCGCCCTATTTGTCAGCACGCAAAGGCAATGCCAAGGCCGATGGCTGCCGCCCCATCCGCGGTGCGGCAACCGGTCAGCCGGTCGTTCGCGGAGCGCTCCATTCGAGCTGGATGAACGGCATCTCGCGATCGATCTCGACGAAGCCCAGCGCCGCGCACATGCGCTGTGACGGTTCGTTGTGATGCAGGATCTTGACCCTGACCTTGCGGCCGAGGCTCGCCTGCTCGGCCAGCACGGCGGAGATGATGGCGCGGCCGAGCCGGTCGTTGCGCGCCTCGGGCAGAAGCACGAAGTCGACCAGACAGGTCGGTTCCTGCGCATTGCCGGGATCTACGATCAGGCGGCCGACCGGCTCGCCGTCGCGCTCGATGATGTCGAAGCTCGCGGCCCGGTAGTTCGCGCGATAGGTCATCATCTGGCCGGCGAACTGGAAGCGCAGCAGGTTCTCCTTCGTCGCATCATCGGCCGGCAGGCGGTCGAGATCCTCGAGCGCCCAGCTGCGGAACAACCGAAACAGCAGCGCCTCGTCGGCTGGCTGCTCGGGCCGAAGAGTCACTGGTCCCTTGTCGGTCTGCAGTAGCCGTCCCGTCTCGTTCACCGACGCTCCTTCCGTCCCGTGGGTTGCGCAAGTATAACCGGCCGCATCACTGCGGGGAGCCGATGATGAGCGCGCCGTTGACGAACGAGAATTTCCAACCCCATCTCGGCCGCGAGTTCCGCTTCGTCGGCCAGCCCCATGTGCTGCGACTGACGCAGATCGACGTCAAGGATCATCCGCCGCTCCCCGGCCTCGATTACAAGGCCTTCGCGCTGATTTTTTCGGGGCCGCGCGGCGCCGTGCTGCCGGAGGGCTTCCATACGGCGGAAGCCGAAGGCGGAGCGCGCTTCGACTTCTACATCATTCCGATTCACACCCCGGCGCACGACCGGCAGGACTACCAGGTCATCTTCAACTGACGGCGCACAAGCTCAGTTGCGCGATGGGAAGACGCCGTAGAGGCAGATACAGACGTTGAGCGCCAGCGACGGCATGCGGTTCTCGTGCGGCTGCTGTGTCGCGCCGGCCATGCCGACGGCGGAAGCGTCGAGCGCCGCCTGGGGTGCCGCATCTTGAGCATAAAGATTCACGGTTATTCCCGTGCCGCCCGAATCGGTGCCCGTGCTGCCGCCCAGGCCCACGCTGGGATCCGGTATGTAGGTGTTGTTCGTCAAGTCGGCGCCGGCTGCCGCCATCAACTGATGCGTATGGGAGGGAAGGTGCGGCCCCAGAAGCCCGACCGTTTCCGTGCCGACCAGCGCGCCCATCGGATATTGCCCGCCCGACGGCGCAAACTGATCTGTCCCCATCGGCAGGCGGCTGCGCAGATCCGGCAAGCCAAAGGTTCTCACCCCGTCGCCGCCATAGGTGGTGCCAAGCAGTGAGAACAGCGCCTGGTTCGTGCTGATCGCGATGAGCTGGCCATTACACGGCGCCCAGTTTTTCGGCGGAAAGGCGAAGCCGAAAATCTCGAGTTGGCCCACGAAGGGATTGGACATGGTTCGCTCCTCGGGAAGGTGGCCGCCGGGTCAGCCGCGCTGCGGGAAGATGCCGCCAAGGCTGATGCAGTAATTGAGCGCAAGCACCGGCTGCATGTTGGGATGCGGTTGACTATTCCCCGCCGGTAAGACCGGCGACGTCAGGACCGTGTCGATGGCATTGGTATTGTAGATCTTGCCCTGGGCGGGCCTCGGAGTACCCGGTCCAGTCGGGGCCGCCAGCACGTTCCCCTTGGCAGCATTGGCGGTGGCATTGACCGCGTTGGCCATCACCGAGTGCGCATGGAGAGGCCCCTCCGACCCTGTCAGGGCGACGGCCGCCTGACCGCCGACCTCGCCGATGTCGTACTGCTGGCCGCCGAGCATCTGGCCTTGGCCGACCGCCACCATGCCCGCCATGTTCGGCAGTCCGAAGTTGGTGGTGCCGTTGCCCCCATAATAGGTGCCGAGCAGCGAGAACAGTGCAGCGTTCTGCTGGATCGGCATGATCTGGCCGGCACAGGGGGCCCACTGATAGGGCGCGAAGTTGAAGCCGAAGACCGAGATCTGGCCGAGGAAAGGTTCCATGCTCTGAGCTCCCGGAAGATGAGGCAATCGGCCAGTTAGTTCTGCGACGGGAAGATCCCGGACCACGCGATGATGTAGTTGATCGTCAGGAACGGTTGACGATTCTCGTGGGGCAGGCCGCCATTCTTGTTGGCCGAAATCGACCCGCCACGTAACGGCGTCGTCGCGGGCCCTGCGGCATAAAAGCCGCTGAGGACAGTCTGGACGTTATTGCCGAGCGTGAAGCCGGCCGCGGGCTTGGCGCTCGTCGCGTCGTTCGCGGAAAAGGCGATCGAGTGGGTATGGAGCGGCGTGTTGGCGGACGTCAGCGTGACGTTCTCCGTCCCGGTCTGCTGTCCTTGGACGTAGGTCGACAGCCCCTTACCCGTGCCCATGCCGAGCGCCGCCCGGCCGCGTAAATCCGGCAGGGCAAAGGTGGTCTGCCCGTCGCCGCCGTACATCGTACCGAGCAGAGCGTAAAGGGCGTTGTATTCGCTGATGCTCTTCAACGATCCGTCGCACAGAAACCAGCCAATCGGCGCGAAATTGAAACCAACGGAAATGATCTGGCCAAGGTACGGCTCTGCCATTTCTTGCCTCCCCCAATGCTCAGGTTGCCTCTTGCCCCCGCCGCTGACTACAGCTTTTGCGTGCGGCCTTAAATCCCCCGAAACATCCCCAAAACTTCCGCGGACGGAAACGCTGTGTGGAATGTGGCAACCTTTAGGAGAGTTTTGACGGGCAGGCAAGTGGAAGACGCGCAAACTTCACGTTGTCGTAACTCCTTAAGCTGCGATCTTATGTGTGGACTCTCACGTACAAATTCCTTGACCCGGATAGAGTGCAAATGGACAGTGCCGGAGCGCGCTTTTCGAGGTTAGGTTGAGCGCGCATGACAAGCCATGGCGGGGGCTTCTGGCATTGTGATACGCGCCGATTCTGCGCGACTGCAACTGCCACGAGAGTGGGGCGACGTAGACATGCCGGACGGATCCAGCGGAACGCGCGACCCGAACAAGTCGATTGCCAAACGACGCCGCAGGCCGTCGATCGGCTTGATGGCCCTCGAGCCGCGGCTGATGTACGACGGCGCGGCAGCCGCGGCCGCAACCACGGCAGCGGCGACGCAGCCCCATACCGATGCCGGTGCGAGTGCGAGCGGTTCGGCTGCTTCAAGTGCACCGTCGGCGCCGTCCTCCGCCGCCCCGGCGACAGACCACGCGGCCGACCACCCGGCGACGCCGCCCTCCTCTCCGACGGATAACAGCAACACCGGCACGCCTGCCGACAGCAGCTCTGGCGGCGGCAGCCCGGCAGCTTCCGCCACGACGTCGTCGACGACCGGGCATCAGATCGTGTTCATCGACGGCAACGTGCCGGACGCCCAAGCCCTCGCGCAGGGCGTGCAGCCGGGCATCGAGGTTGTGATCCTCGATCCCAACGGCAACGGCGTGCAGCAGATCGCCGACTATCTCACCAGCCACAACGAGCAGAACCTCGACGCCATTCAGATCGTGTCGCATGGCGAGGACGCCACGGTCCGGCTTGGTAACACCATCTTCGGCCTCGCCGACATCAGCATGTTCAGCTCGCAGCTCGCGACCATCGGCCAGGCGCTGAAGCCGGGCGGCGATATCCTGTTTTACGGCTGCAATGTCGGCGAAGGCGTCGCTGGCGCGCTGTTCGAGATCGAGGTGTCGCAGGCGACCGGCGGCGCGCATGTCGCGGCGTCGAGCGGCCTGGTCGGCGCCGCGGCACTCGGCGGCAGCTGGAATCTCGATGTCGCCGACGGCACGATCGATGTCGGCAATCCGTTCACCGCCGCCACACTTGCCCAGTACGACAACGTCCTCACCAACCAGATCTGGTTCACCGAGTTTAACACGGGCAACACCGTCAGCGACCAGGTCGGCACTTTCGCCGCCACCGGCACGAACCAGACAGGGAGTTCCACCAGCATCTTCAACGCAAGCGGCAGCACATACGCCTTCCAGGGCATTGCCCTCGATGCGGCCGACGGCGTGTATTTCGCCGTCAACAGCGGGGCCCACGGCGTTCCGCAGACGATCGTCCGGGGCAGCATCTCGGGCGGCACGCCGACGGTAATGTATACCGCGACCAAGAATTCGGACTTCATCTGGGACGTCGCCTACAGCGCGACGACCGGGAAGGTCTATTTCAGCGAGACCGATGGGAACAACAGCGTCGGCACCTCGACCGATACCGGCATCTACGCCATATCTTCGACAGCGACAGGCCTCGCCCAGGCAAGCGTCACCAAGCTGATCTCGCCGACCGCGGGAGCCAGCGACCTCGTGTCTCCCTACGGCCTGGCGATCGACGCTGCGGACAACCTTCTCTTCTTCAATGACTTCAGCAACTTCAGCCTGTCAGGGGGCACCCACTCCACGACGGCCCGGCTCGAGGTGGCGAATCTCAGCACCGGGGCGATCCTCAGCGACAACCTCCAGACCATCAACACCGGCTCTTCCGCTGCGCTGTTTTGGGGCCTCGCCATCGACGCGCCGAACAACAAGCTCTACTGGACCGTGAACGACACCGTCGTCGCCGCGAACAACAAGATTCTGACCGCCACCTACACGACCGGAGCGACGCCGACCCTGGGCACTGTCACGACCCTGTACCAGGACAGCAGCCTCGCCTTCATCCCGACCAACCTGACGCTCGATACCGCGAACAACCAATACTACGGCATATTGGGCAGCACCGGTTCGACCGCCTCCGGCGAGGTCGTGGTCGGCAGCCTGACTTCCCCCAACAATAGCCCGACCGTGGTGTTCACCGTCCCGGGCCCTGTGCCCTCGCAGCCCAAGTTCGTCGAGCTCGAGGCTGCGCCGGTGCTGAGCGTGACCGGCGCCTCGCCGACCGTCATCACAGGCAGCGGCGCGTCGCTGCTGGCATCCGGCGCCACGGTCACCGAGCTCGACCAGAACATCGCCAGCGCCACGATCTCGATCGGCACCGGCTTCCAGACCGGCAAGGATACGCTGAGCTTCAACAGCGGCTCGTCGAGCAAGTCCTTCGCCGACGGCCATACGATCAACGCGAGCTTCAACTCGAGCACTGGCGTGCTGACGCTCTCGGGCGTGGCGAGTGCGACCGACTACCAGACGGCGCTGGCCACCGTCGCCTTCGCCAGCACCGCAACAATCAGCGCCTCACGCAGCTTCACTTGGAGCACCACCGACGGACACCTCGCCAGCAACTCGGCCAGTACAAGCGCGACCGTCCATGTGGCTCCCACCGTCACCCCGGGCGCCGGCGGAACCTACAACGGTGGCGGCCCGGCGGTGAAGATCGCCCCCAGCCTCACCCTCACCCCGGCGACCGGCACCCTCGCGACCGCCACGATCTCGATCGACAGCACGCATTTCCTGAGCGGCGACACGCTCTCCTTCACCAACACGAGTTCGACCAGCGAAGGCAACATCGCGGTGCAGAGCTACAACTCCTCGACCGGCGTGCTGACGCTGTTCTCGAACGGCAACTCGGCGACGATGGCGCAGTGGACGGTGGCTCTGAACGCCGTCACCTACAGCTTCACCACAAGTAACGTCGACCCCACCATCAAGAACGGCAGCGCCGACACCTCGCGCACCCTCTCGTATACGGTCAACGACGGCACGGTCAGCAGCACGGCTGCCACCAACACCCTCACCCTCGTGCACACGGCGCCGGTCGTCACGGCGAGCGGCACCGTCAACTTCACCGGCGGCGGCAGCCCGGTCACGCTGGACAGCGGACTGACGCTGACCAACAACGGCAGCAACAGCCTGATCGGCGCCACGGTCGCGATCAGCACCGGCTTCCAGACCGGCGTCGACGTGCTGTCGGTCAACCTGCCCCAGACCGGCGGAACGATCACGGGCACCAGCATCAGCGTCAGCTACAGCGGCGGTGCGCTGACCTTGAGCGGCAGCGACAGCTTCGCGAACTACCTGAACGCGCTCAATCACGTGCAGTACAGCGTCGCCGCCGGTACCGACCCGACCCACGGCGGCCAAACCAGCCGCACGATCAGCTGGTCGGTGAAGGACAACAACGCCAGCAACAACACGAGCAACACGGGCACCAGCTCGCTCACCACCGTGCACACGGCGCCGACCCTCTCGATCTCCGGCTCGCCGGCATATTCCGCCGGCGGATCGCCGGTTGTGCTCCTGAGTTCCGCCACCCTCGCCGACGTCGACAGCGGCGGCTTCCTCTCCGGCGCGGTGGTGTCGATCACCAGCGGGTTCCTGTCGGGCGACACGCTGAACTTCGCCGCCCAGAACGGCATCACCATCCAGAGCAACGTCAACGGCGCCCTGACGCTCACCGGCAGCTCGTCGATCGCCAACTACGCGGCGGCGCTGCAGTCGATCACCTTCTCGAGCAGCGCCGGCGATCCCACCAACGGCGGCGCCGACACGAGCCGCACGATCAGCTGGCAGGTCACCGACGGCAGCACGAGCAACGGCAGCAGCAACACGGGCTTCGTGACCCTGGGCGTCAGCGCACCGCCGCCGTCGATCACCGGCGCGGGCGGGACCGTCAGCTACTTCGCGGGCGGCTCCGCCGTGACGCTCGACGGATCGCTCGGCATAACGGATGCGGCCAGCACGACGCTCTCCAGCGCCACGGTGTCGATCACCGGCCATTTCCTGCTCGGCGACACGCTGACGGTGGACACTACCGGCACCAACATCACCGCGCTCTACAGTCCCGTGCACGGCGTGCTGCAGCTCTCCGGCAGCGACACCCTGGCCCACTACCAGACAGTGCTCGAGCGGATCACCTACAGCAGTACCGCTCCCGATCCCGACGCCGGCGGCAGCGCGAACACCCGCACGATCTCGTGGCAGGTGAACGACGGCCGATCGAGCAACAATCTCTCGACCGCCGTCACCACCACCGTCGACGTCACCCATGTCGCGACGACGATTGGGGCAGGCGGGTCGGTGTCGTTCACGCCCGGCAACGGCCCCCTCCTAGTCGATCCGACGGTTACGGTGACCGACGCCACCGCCGATCCCATCACCTCGATCACGGTGAAGATCACCGCCGGCCTGACGACCGGCGACATGCTGGCCTTCAACGGCGGCGCCAACAGCGAGGTCTTCGTCGACGGCTCGACCATCACCGGCAGCTACAATGCCGCGACTGGCACCCTCACCCTGACGGCCGGCTCCGGCAGTCCGACGGCGGCCGACTTCCAGCTGGCTGCGCAGAGCATCACCTTCAACAACAGCAGCGTGACGGCGAGCAGCCCCGGCAGCACGCGCACGCTGAGCTGGACGGTCTTCACCGCCAATCCGAACGAGACAAGCGTCACCACCACCAGCACGGTCGTGCCGACGACTCCGCCTTCGGATCCGTCGACGATCGGCAATGCCTCCAGCTTCGCGCCGGGCACGAGTCCTCCGGTGACGTCGGGTTTGTCCTTCTCACCGGGCGGCACATCCGGCACCGGCACATTTGTCTCGGGTACTTCCGGCATCGTCACGCTCGGCTACGGCACATCCGGTTACGGGACGTCCGGCCCCGGGACGTTCGGCTTCAATGCATTTACCCCCGGCGCATTCGACCCGACAATCTTCGGCTCCGGCGCCGGCGGACCGGGCTACTTCGATCCGGGCGGCGGGTTCGGCTCAGGCCTCGACTTCAGCACCGATTTCACGACCGCTAGCAACGACGTTCCCGCCGACTCCGAGGCGCCGATCACGTTGGTCGCCGATGGCTGGCTCGGTATCGGCTTCGACCGGAAGACGGACAAGGGCATCGGTGACGGAGTGCCTGGGGCGTCCGACGACGCGGTTGTCGTCGCCGACAAGGATTCCGGCGATACGGGCCACGGCCCGCTGCAGCTGGCTGTCGGCAACGACCGTGCGCTCGGGCCCGATGCCGTCCGCGCCGTCGAGCGGCTCGTCCCGGCCGACGCCGTGCCTGTCGTGCCGGCCGCCGGCAAGCTTGCCCTGTCGGCTCAGCTGCGCGCTGCCGGCCGGCACGGCCTGCTGCACGATCGTCTGGCCTTGCTGAAGAGCCTGCGCGACGGCGTCCGGGGCTGACGCGATCGACGCCAAAGGGGGAAGAACGGTGACAGCGACCAAGGCGCGCCAGCGGCTCGCCTGCCGGAGCCTCGTGGGCGGCATCGGCGTGGCCCTGCTCCTCGCGGGATGCGCGGTCGAACCCAAGCCGCTCACCGATGCCGAGCGCCGCGCCGAGGTGCAAGTCGACCTCAAGGCGATGTTCGCCGGCCAGGAGCCGCTCACTCATCCGCTGTCGCTGACCGAGGCCTATCGGCGCGCGGTCAAGTACAACCTCGAGCGCCGCGTCAAGCAGATGGAGGAGGCGGTCGCGGTCGACGGGCTCAGCCTCTCCAACCTCGACATGCTGCCCAAGCTCACGGCCGACGCGGGCTACCTGAACCGCAGCAACACGCTCGCCGAATCGAGCACCTCGATCCTCACCAACCGGCAGTCGCTCGAACCGTCGACCTCGACCGACAGCAACCGCGGCATCGCCGGCCTCTCCTTTTCCTGGAACATCCTCGATTTCGGCGTCAGCTATTTCGCCGCCCGCCAGAGCGCGGACCGCGTGATGATCGCGCTCGAGCATCGCCGCAAGGTGGCGCAGAACCTGGTGCGCGACGTGCGCAGCGCCTACTGGCGGGCCGCCGCTGCGCAGGTCCTGTCCGCCCAGATCGACCACAGCATCAAGGAATCCGAGGCAGCACTCGCGACCTCGCGCAGTGTCGAGAGCGAGGCTCTGCGCTCGCCGGTCGAGGCGCTGCGTTACCAGCGCACGCTGCTCGACCTGCTGCGCCAGCTCGAGGAGGTCCGCAACCGGCTGATGATCGCCAAGACCGAGCTCGCCCAGCTGATCAACCTGCCGCCCGGCCAGGACATCACCCTCGATATCCCGCCCGACACTCAGCTTACCTTCGAGCCGATCGACGAGCCGATCGACCGGATGGAGCAGGTCGCTCTGGTGCGCAATCCCGACCTGCGCGAGCTCAGCTACCAGTCGCGCATCAGCGTCAACGAGGTGCACCGCTCGATCCTGAGCCTGCTGCCGGGCATCAGCTTCAACTACGGGCCGCAATACGACAGCAACAGCTTCCTGGTGAACAGCTGGTGGGGCGAGGGAGCCGTGCGCGTGACCTGGAACCTGATGTCGCTGCTGACGGGCGCGCCCGGCGTCCACCGCGCGCGCGATTCGGTGAAGCTCGCCGAGGCGCAGCGCCAGGCGGTCGCCATGGTGGTGCTGACCAAGCTGCACCTCGCCTACCAGCAGTATCTCGATGCCGGCAAGGAATACAGCCGCGCCCAGGCCCTGGCCGAGGTCAATGAGCGCCTTTACACCCAGCTCTCGGGCCGCGCCGCGGCCGAGGCGCTGAACGAGCTGGAGCCGATCGTCGCCGGCGTGGCGTTGGCCGGCTCCCTTGTGCGACGCTACGAAAGCTACTCCAACCTGCAGGCGGCCCTCGGC
>Ga0068852_100003738_pt1 | contig 10675 bp, 13 predicted proteins | sample KBSCornC22_FD_66594 | JGI IMG/M metagenome (GOLD analysis project Ga0068852, IMG submission 66594) | Corn rhizosphere microbial communities from Kellogg Biological Station, Michigan, USA - KBS Corn C2-2 | ecosystem: Host-associated > Plants > Roots > Rhizosphere > Soil ... | reverse complement strand
GTCCATCCCGTCGATATCATCGAGCATATCGCGGCCATCAACGACTGGAATTTCGAGCGCCAGGACACCGACGAAATCTCGATTTCCGTCCGCGGCTCGTGGAGCGATTACCACGTGTCGTTCAACTGGATGCAGGACCTCGAAAGCCTGCATATCGCCTCGGCGTTCGACCTCAAGGTGCCGGAGGCGCGCCGGCCGGAGGTGAAGCAGCTCATCTCGTCGATCAACGAGCAGCTATGGATCGGCCATTTCGACATCTGGAACCACGAGGGCGTGATCCTTTTCCGCAATTCGCACCTGCTCAGCGGGGGCGCCGACGTGACGCCACAGCAATGCGAGGCGCTGCTGCGCTCGGCGACCGAAAGCTGCGACCTCTACTATCAGGCCTTCCAGTTCGTGGTGTGGGCCGGCAAGAGCGCGCCCGAAGCGCTCGAGAGTGTGTTGTTCGAGACCGTGGGCGAGGCGTGAGCCCGCGTCCGTTTCGTGGCTGACGCTTCACTCAACGATATCGGTCCTGTCGTCCTCGTCGGCGCCGGCAAGATGGGGCTGGCACTGGCCCGCGGCTGGATCGCCGGCGGGTTGCCGCCGGCAAGCCTCGTGCTCGTCGACCCGTTTGCGGGCGATGCGGCCAGGTCCTTCGCCGAACAGCATGGGGTGCGCCTGCTCAAGCGCATCGACAATGTGCTGACCCATGTGCTGGTGCTGGCGGTAAAACCGCAATCGATGGCCGAGGCGCTGCAGGAGGTGCAGCCGTCCGTGGGCATGCACACGCTGGTCGTGTCGATCGCGGCGGGGATCTCGCTGAAGACGCTGAGCAGCGGCCTCGACACCGAACGGGTCGTGCGCTGCATGCCGAACACGCCGGCGCAGGTGGGCAAGGGCATCACCGGCGCGGTGGGGCTCAATATCTCGGATGCCGATCGCGGCGTCGTCGGCGCGCTGCTGGGCGCGGCGGGCGAGGTGGTGTGGTTCAGCGAAGAGAGCAAGCTCGACGCGGTGACGGCGGTGTCGGGATCGGGGCCGGCCTATGTGTTCTATCTGGTCGAGGCGCTGGCGGTGGCCGGCATGCGGCAAGGTCTCGAGCCGGGGCAGGCGATGCAGCTCGCACGGCAGACGGTGATCGGTGCCGCAGCGCTGATGGAAGCCGACACGCAATCGGTATCGATCCTGCGTGAGAACGTCACCTCGCCCAAGGGCACGACGGCGGCCGCCCTCGGCGTCCTCATGGCGCCTGATGGACTCGAGGCGCTGCTCGATCGCGCCGTGCTCGCGGCGCGGCTGCGCTCGGAAGAACTGGGACGCGGCTGAAGCAATGGCGGCGCAGGTGAGCTACGACGATTTCGTCGCGGTCGACATCCGCGTCGGCACCGTGATCGAGGCGCGGCCGTTTCCGGAGGCGCGCAAGCCGGCGATCATCCTGATCATCGACTTCGGGCCGGAGATCGGCATCAAGAAATCGTCGGCGCAGATCACCGTGCATTACACCCCGGAGAGCCTCGTCGGGCGGCAGGTGCTGGGCGTGGTGAACTTTCCGCCGCGGCAGATCGGGCCGCTCCGCTCGGAGGTGCTGACGCTGGGTTTCGAGGACGAAGCCGGCGCGATCGTGCTGGCCGCCGTGGAACGGCCGGTGCCGAACGGCAAGAAGCTGATGTGAAAGAGGGAATAGCGAATAGCGAATAGACCGATATTCTACTCGCTACTCGCTACTCGCTACTCGCCAGCCTAAATATCTTCCGTCAGCTTCAGCCGATCCAGCGTCGGGCGATCTCCCGGCTCGACCATGCCGACGAAGAATTTGAGCACGGTGCGCTTGCCGTCGGGCGGCAGGGCGGCGATGGCGGCATCGATGCGGCTGGTCTGCGTGCTGGACAGGACCTCGAAGAATTTTCGCCCCTTGTCGGTGGCATAGAGCAGGCGCTGGCGGCGATCGGCTTCACCGGTGCGCTGCTCGACATAGCCGTTGTCGATGAGCTGCCGGAGCACACGGGCCAGGCTCTGCTTGGTGATCTTCAGGATGTCGAGAAGATCGGCCACCGGCATGCCGGGCTTGAGGTTCACGAAATAGAGAACGCGGTGGTGGGCGCGGCCAAATCCCTGACGGACAAGCAGGGCATCGGCGTCCCCGACAAAGTCGCGATAGGCGAAATAAAACAAGCCCATGACATCGAGCGGCATGACCTCGGTGCCGGCACCACCGGGATTTATGTCAGCAGTGTTGACATTTATTTTGCCGGGTGCCATTGTGAGCCTGTCGATGATGCGTACCCGGGGTTATCCCAAAGCGGTCGTGGTTTGCCAAGGCCGGGTGAGGGGTGCAAGATCGGGCGCGCGGGATGGGCGGCCTTGCAAGGCCGATAGGGACAGGCGGAGAGGTGATCATGGCTATTCCCATGGACCAGCGCGATGGCTGGATCTGGTTCGACGGCGAGCTCAAACCCTGGAAGGACGCCAAGATCCACGTGCTGACGCACGGACTGCACTATGCCAGCACGGTGTTCGAGGGCGAGCGCGCCTATGGCGGCGAAATCTTCAAGTCGCGTGAGCACACCGAGCGCCTGATCCGGTCGGGCAAGCAGCTCGATTTCGCTATTCCCTATTCGATCGAGGAGATCGAGGCGGCCAAACGCCTGGTGCTCGAAAAGAACGGGCTGACCGATGCCTATGTCCGGCCGGTCGCCTGGCGCGGTTCGGAGGAGCTGTCGGTTCCCGGCCGCAACAACAAGGTGCACCTCGCCATCGCGAGCTGGGTGTGGCCGAGCTATTTCTCGGTCGAGGAAAAGCTCAAGGGTATCCGGCTCGAGTGGAGCAAGTGGAAGCGCCCGAGCCCGGAGACCATCCCGTCGCATGCCAAGGCCGCCGGCCTCTATATGATCTGCACGCTCAGCAAGGACGCGGCGATGGCCAACGGCTTTGCCGATGCGCTGATGCTCGACTATCGCGGCTATGTGGCCGAAGCGACGGGCGCCAACGTGTTCTTCATCAAGGGCGACCAGATCGTCACGCCGCTGCCCGACTGCTTCCTCAATGGCATCACCCGGCAGACGGTGATCGGCCTCGCCAAGGAAAAGGGCTTCACGGTCACCGAGCGCCACATGAAGCCGGAAGAGCTCGCGAACTACGACGAGTGCTTCCTGACCGGCACCGCGGCCGAGATCACCCCGGTGTCGCTGGTGGGCGACTACAAATTCAAGCCGGCCAAGGGCTGCGAGACGCTGATCAACGCGTTCAACGCCGCCGTGCAGCCGAAGCGCGCGGCCGCCGAGTAAACCGCGCTCATCGCTGACGACCGCAACCCCGCCCCAGTGGCGGGGTTTGCTTTTCGCGATCAGCGTTCTAGAAAATAGGCGCCACAGCCACCAGGTCATTCCCGCGAAAGCGGGAACCTCCGTTTCGTAGACGGCATCATGGTTGAAATCGAACAGAGGTCCCCGCTTTCGCGGGGATGACTCCGTGGTGGGATTCAAATCATGCCCTAGCGGCGCCAGCGTGACTTCGCCGCACCGTCCGCGGCATTGTGCTCGACCCAGTGCTCGCCGGTCGAGCCGGTTTCCTTCTTCCAGAAGGGGGCGTCGGTCTTGAGGTGGTCCATCAGGAACTCGGCGGCCTCGAAGGCGGCCTGCCGGTGCGGGGCGAGGGTCATCACCTGGACGATCGCCTCGCCGGGCCTGAGCGCGCCATAGCGGTGGATGACGGTGGAGCGCAGCAGGCCGAAGCGGGCGACGGCCTCGGCTTCGAGCGCGGTGATCTGGCTGATCGCCATCTCCTTGTAGGTCTCGAGCGTCAGTGTGGTGAGTGCTGCGTTCGGGTCGGCGCGGACGAGGCCGGTGAAGGTCACCGCGGCGCCGGCGCCCTGCGAGGATTGCAGGAACAGGTTGGTCTCCGCGCCGGGGTCGAACGGCTCGGCCTGGATGCGGATCGCCATTCTAGCCGCCGGTCATCGGCGGAAAGAGCGCGATGACCCCCGCCCCGGCAATAGGTGCAGTATGCGGCACGATCTTCTTGTCGATCGCGGCCCGGATGATCTCGGGCTTCTGCATGGCAAGGTCGGCGGCTTCGTCGCGGGCGCGCAACCAGCCGATGAGATCGGCGACGGTGCGAACCTCGGCCGGTGGCGAAACGTCCTCTTCGCCGCGGTTCAGGCGTTCACGCAGCCAGGCGAAGTAGAGGATCTTCATGGCGTGGGCGCGCTGAAGTAAGGCCAGACCGACATGAGATACTGCCAGCCGGTCCACACCGTGAGAATGCCCGCAAGCCAGAGCAGCAGTTCGGCGATCGGCCAGACGCCAACCCAAAGGCCGGCGAGGATGACGAAGAACAGCGCCACGAGCTGCACCGTGGTCTTCCACTTGGCAAGGAAGGTGACCGGCACCGAGATGTCGCGCTTGCCCATGAATTCGCGCAGGCCCGAGATGAAGATCTCGCGGAACAGGATGGCGATGGCGGGAACGAGATCGAGGCCGGAGAAGTCGCGTGTCCAGGCGAGGGTGACGATGAGCGCGCCGACGAGCAGCTTGTCGGCGATTGGGTCGAGCATCTTGCCCAAATCCGACTGCAGGCTCATGCGGCGGGCGAGGTAGCCGTCGAGCCAGTCGGTCAGGGCGGCGACGACATAGATGACGAGTGCGAGCCAGCGCAGCCAGCCGACGCCGATCCCGATGAACAGGCAGACGACCGGCACCGCGGCGATGCGCGCGACCGTGAGCTGGTTGGGCAGTTGCCGGAGCGGGGCGGGCAAATCCATGGCACGAGGGAACAGGAACGGGGAAGGCGGGTCAAGCGGAACCGAACGGAGCGGCATCGGTTCCCCATGTCGTGCAATGGAGGTGCCCATGCCCGCCGACAAGTCGATACCGGCCGACAAGGCGAAGCCGGCCCCCGCAGCGGCGGCGTTCAAGGACAAACAGAAGCCGGGGCCGAAAGACGCAGACGTGCAAATCCGGCCGGCCGGCCCGGAAGGCATGCGCGATGCGCCCAGGCGCCAGTGGAAGCCCGAGGACGAAGCCTCCGACGAATCGTTCCCGGCCAGCGATCCGCCGGCCGCGAACCGCTATGACTAAGCCACCTGCTGCGTGAGTGCCCGCCGGGCGGAGACCGCGTCGGCCAGCTTCTCCAGCACCTCGACGGTCGTGTCCCAGCCGATGCAGCCGTCGGTGATCGACTGGCCATAGACCAGCGGCTTGCCGACCTCGAGCTCCTGCCGTCCGGCGACGAGGTTGCTCTCGATCATCACGCCGACGATGCGGCGGTCGCCGCCCGCGATCTGCGTGCCGACGTCGGCGAGGACCAGCGGCTGGTTCTCCGGCTTTTTCGACGAGTTGGCGTGGCTCGCGTCGATCATCACCGTCGGCCGGATGCCGGATTTCACCGCCTCCGCACACGCCGCCTCGACGCTCGCGGCATCGTAGTTCGGGGCTTTGCCGCCGCGCAGGATGATGTGGCAATCGTCGTTGCCGGTGGTCGAGGCGATGGCGGAGCGGCCGTCCTTGGTGACGGCGAGGAAATGGTGGGGCTGGCTCGCCGATTTCACCGCGTCGAGGGCGATGCGGACATTGCCGTCGGTGCCGTTCTTGAAGCCGACGGGGCAACTGAGGCCCGAGGCGAGCTCGCGGTGCACCTGGCTCTCGGTGGTGCGCGCGCCGATGGCGCCCCAGCTCACGAGGTCGGCGAAGTATTGCGGGGTGGTCATATCGAGGTACTCGCAGCCGGCGGGCACGCCCATATCGGCGATGTCGCGCAGGAGGGCGCGGGCGACGGCGAGGCCCTGGTCGATCTTGAAGCTGCCATCGAGGTCGGGATCGTTGATCAGGCCTTTCCAGCCGACGGTGGTCCTCGGCTTCTCGAAATAGACGCGCATCACCAGCTCAAGCCGGTCGCCGAGGCGCTGGCGCAACGGCACGAGGCGGCGGGCGTAGTCGAGCGCGGCGGCCGGATCGTGGATCGAGCAGGGGCCGACGACGACGATAAGGCGGTCGTCGCCGCCGTGGATGACGTTGTGCAACGCATGGCGCGAGGCAAGCACGGTGCGCGTCGCCGCGTCGGTCCGCGGGAACTCGCGCATCACCTCGGCGGGTGTTCGGAGCTCCCTGATCTCGCGGATGCGGAGATCGTCGGTGGATTTGAGCATCTTGATGGTCCTTCTTTCTCCGCCTGACCTTTTCGGAAAAACCGGAAGACCACTTTTCCGGGTCAGGCTTGGGTTTGGACCGGCGACAAAAAAGCCGCCAGTCGCTGGCGGCTTGTCGGGAAACTCAGGTGTTCGGGTCTTTAGATCGAACGCATCCCTCCGGCTGCCAGCGGGCATCGGCTGCTAAAATACCAATAGCTAAAGCTGGCGCGGACGAGGTTCATGGCGCGATCTGTAGCGCAGGCAAGCGGGCTTGTCACCTGTCGGCGCTGCCGGCGGCGGCTTCGATGGCCCTGAGCACGCGGACGACGGTCTCGGCGTCCTCGGGCGGGATGTCCTTGAACACCTCGAGGCGGAGCTGGGCCAGCGCTTCAGTGACTTCTTCGAGCACCTCGCGGCCGCGCGGCGTCAAATTGACGGCGTTGGCGCGGCGGTCGTTGGGGTCCTGCTCGCGGGTGATGAGGCCCGATCCCTGCAGCTCGTCGAGAAGGCGGACCAGCGAGGCGCCTTCGATGCCGATGGCCTCGGCGAGGGCCGTCTGGCGGACATTTTCGCCGAGGCGGCCGATCCAGATCAGCGGGGCGGAGGCGGCCTCCGACACGCCGTGCTCGGACGCGGCGCGGCGCGCCATCTTGCGCCACAGGCGTCCGGCGAGCAGCAGGTCGCGGGTCAGATCGCGGAGCAGATATGCATCTTCACGCGTTGCCAATACTTAGTATCCTAATTATATGGTTCGCTGCTTCGGGCGACGGTTTTCGCCCTTATCCGGATTCTCCTTTATGCCCACCGAGATGAAAAACCACAAATGGATGGTGCTGAGCAACACGACGCTCGGCATGCTCGCCGCGACCATCAACGCGTCCATCGTGCTCATCAGCCTGCCGGCGATCTTCCGCGGCATCGGCTTGCAGCCGCTCGACCCCGGCAACACCAACATCCTGCTGTGGACCATCATGGGCTACATGGTGGTGACCTCGGTGCTGGTCGTGAGCTTCGGCCGTCTCGGCGACATGTTCGGCCGGGCGCGCATCTATAATCTCGGTTTTCTCATCTTCACGCTGGCTTCGCTCGGGCTCAGCTTCATGCCGACCGGCGGCATGGCCGGCTGGTTCCTCGTGGGCATGCGCGTGGTGCAAGGCATCGGCGGCGCCATGCTGACGGCGACGTCGACCGCGATCCTGATCGACGTGTTTCCGCCCAAGCAGCGCGGGCTGGCGCTCGGCATCAACATCATGGCGGCGATCGCCGGGCAGTTCGTCGGCCTCGTGCTCGGCGGCGTGCTGGCCGACATCAACTGGCACTGGATCTTCTGGATCAACGTTCCGATTGGCGCGCTCGGCACGATCTGGGCCTATGTGAGCCTCAAGGACATCGGTGTCGACCGCAAGCACGGCAGGCTCGACTGGTGGGGCAACATCACCTTCGCGGTCGGCCTGGTGCTGGTGCTGGTCGGCATCAATGACGGCATCCAGCCTTACGGTACGTCGCTGATGGCGTGGGGCAGCCCGCGGGTCCTGGGCGAGATGATCGTCGGCATCCTGTTCCTCGTGGCGTTCTTCCGCATCGAGACGCGCGTCGCCACACCGATGATCGACCTGAAACTGTTCCGCATCCGGCCGTTCACCACCGGCGTGCTGGCGACGCTGCTCGGCTCGATCGGCCGCGGCGGCCTGCAGTTCATGCTGATCGTCTGGCTGCAGGGTATCTGGCTGCCGCTGCACGGCTATTCGTTCGAATCGACGCCGCTCTGGGCCGGCATCTTCATGCTGCCGCTGACGGTGGGCGTGCTGCTGATCGGACCGGTCTCCGGCTGGCTCAGCGACCGCTACGGACCGAGGCTGTTCGCGGCCGGCGGGATGACGCTGGGTGCGCTGACCTTCCTCGGCCTGATGCTGCTCAAGGCGGACTTCGCGTACTGGATGTTCGCCGGGCTGCTGTTCCTCAACGGCGTGGGTTCGGGCCTGTTCTCCGCGCCCAACGCCACGCAGACGATGAACGCGGTACCGGCCGGCGAGCGCGGCCAGGCCTCGGGTATCCGTGCGACGGCGATGAATGCCGGCCAGGTGCTGTCGATCGGCGTGTTCTTCACGCTGATGATCATCGGTCTTGCCCTGTCGCTGCCGAGCACCATGGAGCAGCACCTCATTGCGCAGGGACTGCCGCAGGCGGTGGCCGCGCAGGTGGCGGCCGAGCCGCCGGTTGCGAGCCTGTTCGCGGCGTTCCTCGGCTACAACCCGATGGGCGAGCTGATCCCGCATGCGGCGCTCGTGGCCCTCACTGCCGACCAGCAGGCGACGATCACCGGTGCACACTTCTTCCCCGACCTGTTGAGCGGCCCGTTCATGGTCGGCATCAAGATCGCATTTTCGATTTCACTCCTGCTCTATATCGGCGCTGCGCTGGCCTCGTGGCTGGGGGCTGCGCCGCGCAAGGTCGTATCCCCGGACGCCGTGCCGGCCGAGTGACCGCGCGGGGTTGACCCGGCCGCAGCCGCAGACCAAAAGCGGCTCGGCCGGAGACAGCGGGTGCGCGAGACGACACGACGGAACGACAATCTGACGGCGCTGCCTCTGGTGGCGCCGTTTGTCATCGTCTACGCCGCGCTCTTCGTCTGGCCGACGCTGCAGATGCTGGCGACGAGCTTCACCAATGGCGGGCTGGTGACGTCGGGCAAGTGGGTGGGGCTCGCGAACTACGCGCGGTTGATCGACGACCACAAGTTCTGGGGCGCGGTCGGCCATACGCTCTATTTCGTCCTGATGACGGTGCTGCCGAGTACGCTGCTGGGCCTGGCCTTCGCCCTGCTCGTCAACCGCCTCAAGGGCGCGCTGCAGGCGGCGGTGCTGGCGGCGTTCTTCCTGCCGTACATCCTGCCGGTGACGACGGTGAGCTCGATCGCCTGGGCGCTCTCGTCGCCGGGCTTCGGGCCGTTCGGCAACCTCGCGCATTCGGTCAGCGGCAACGCCGTGCCGGTGTGGCGCGACCTCAGCCTCGCGCTGCCCGGCGTGGCCGTGGTGACGGTATGGTGGACGATCGGCTTCAACGTGCTGATGTTCGTGGCCGGCCTGCGGGCATTGCCGCACGAGCTGTTCGAGGCCGCGCGGCTCGACGGCGCCAATCGCTTCACCATCTTTACGCATGTGACATGGCCACTGATCTGGCCGGTGATGGCGCTGGTGCTCACGATCCAGCTCATCCTGCAGCTCAAGGTGTTCGACCAGGTGTTCCTGATCCTGGGCAACGGGCAGAGCAATTCGACCATGGTGCTGGTGCAATACATCTACGTGTCGGCGTTCACCGGCAATCAGGCGGGCTATGGCGATGCGATCGCCGTGGCGTTGTTCGTGCTGGTGCTGGTGGTGTCGGTCATGCAGTTCCAGATCCTGCGGTTGAGGGGCGCGCGATGAGCCCGGTCCTCGTCCGCCGCCTCGATGCCGTAGGGCTGCTGCTGACGCTCCTCGCGCTGGCGCTCGGGATCGTGTGGGCCTTCCCGCTGCTGTGGTCGATCGCGGCGACGCTGCGGCCGCATCCGGGCGGCTCGATGCTCGACAGCCTGCTGCTTTATGCGAGCGTGCTCTTTAACAGCGACATGGGGCGGTGGTATCTCAATTCGCTGATCACCGCGGGCGGCGTGACACTCATCGTGCTCGCGATCTCGTCGGCCTGCGGCTACGCGATCTCGCAGCTCGACTTTACCGGGCGGCGGCTGCTGTGGGGGATGATCCTTGCGAGCTTCATGATCCCGGTGCAGGCGCTGATTATCAACCACTTCTTCCTGATGAACCAGTGGGGGCTGATCAACACCTGGCTCGGCGTGATCCTGCCGCAGCTCATCGCACCGATCGCAGTGATCGTCTACAAGCAGTACTTCGACACCGTACCGGCGGCCTTGCGCGAGGCGGCGCGGATCGACGGCGCGAGCGAGGCGCAGATCTTCTTCCGGGTCTACCTGCCGCTCAACTGGGGGATCAGCTCGGCGCTTGCCATCATCATCTTCATCGGTGCCTGGAACGCCTTTCTATGGCCGTTCCTGGCGGTGACCAAGCCGGAGCTGATGAACGTCACGGTTGCCGCAACCGAGGTGCAGGATAGATATGGCATCAGCGGCCTCGCCGCGGCGCTGCTCAGCGGCCTGCCGGTCGCGGTGGTCTACCTGCTGTTCCAGCGCCGGGTCACCGAAGCCGTGATGCTCGCCGGCTCGATCAAAGGATAGCAGTCAGGTCTTCCCTCACGCGAAGCATGGGAGAGGTGTCGCGCGAAGCCGACGGAGGGGTGGGCCCACGCGCAACCTCTCCGTTCTGTCATCCGCGGGCTTGACCCGCGGACCCAGCCGCGCTGTCCGCGCACTCTGAACGTCCAGCGGGGGTGGCCGGATCAAGTCCGGCCATGACGGAACTGATGGATTGTGCCGCCTGCCCCACCCCACAAAGTATTCCCGCGAACGCGGGAACCTCGTTAGGCCACCCGAATAGAGGTCCCCGCTTGCGCGGGGATGACTCCGTGTTTGCTGCAGCTTCGGTTCCAGCTTTCCCTCCCCGCGAGGGGAGGGCG
>Ga0068852_100003730_pt1 | contig 10687 bp, 16 predicted proteins | sample KBSCornC22_FD_66594 | JGI IMG/M metagenome (GOLD analysis project Ga0068852, IMG submission 66594) | Corn rhizosphere microbial communities from Kellogg Biological Station, Michigan, USA - KBS Corn C2-2 | ecosystem: Host-associated > Plants > Roots > Rhizosphere > Soil ... | reverse complement strand
TCACAGTTGCGCGAACAGTTCATCGCAGTGCTGGGGCATGATCTGCGCAACCCGCTATCGTCCATCTTGGGCGTTGCGGAGATGTTGCTGCGCAAGGACTCAACCGAACAGAGCAGGACCTATCTGCGCCTGATGATTGGCAGTGCGCACCGCATGTCTTCCTTGATCGACAACGTTCTCGACTTCGCGCGGGGACGACTGGGCGCAGGAATACCGGTGAATATGGAAGCCAGCGTGCCATTGGCCGAGATGCTATCGCAGGTGGTCGAAGAACTTCGAACCGGCAGCGGGCACGCGATCGTCGCCGAGATTGCCATCGTCCATACCGTCGAGTGCGATTCTAGTCGTCTCGGCCAGCTTACCTCCAATCTGCTAGGGAATGCGTTGACCCATGGCGCAACCGACAAACCCATTCGCCTGCGCGCGGTTACGCAAGAGAGGGCCTTGGAGATATCCGTATCCAACAGCGGGAAGCCGATACCCGCTGCTACGATGGAGCGGCTATTTCAGCCTTTCTTCCGGGGTGAGGTGCGACAAAGCCAGCAAGGCCTTGGCCTTGGCCTCTACATCTCATCGGAAATCGCCAAAGCCCATGGCGGCTCGCTAACAGTCCAGTCATCGGAAGTGGAGACTAGGTTCACTTTCCGAATGCCCACTAAAGGCTGATTCGCCCAGCGCTGCGCGCCCCACGCGCTCCACTGCTAAGCGCTGGCTATTCATCGGCGTGCGCGTTGCGGAGCGCGGCCTCCAGTTCCTCTTTCTGCTCGCCCCAGCGCTGCCCGCGCAACACAACCTGCTCAGCGCTGATCAAGCTTATCAAGTCCCGCTTCTTGAGCACCGCGAAGGCTCGGCTGACCGACTCCGACTCCATGCCAAGATAATCGCCAATGTCCGAGCGGCTCATAGGCAGTGCGAGCGGGTGCGTGGGCAAGCCTCGCTCCGCATAGGTCTTCTCGAGCCAAAGCAGAAAGTGCCAAAGCCTCTCCCCGGTGCCGAACTTGGCAATTGTTACCAAGTGTTCGGCCGTGCGCTTAACGGCCCGCATTACCTCATCATCAATCACCTTGCCAATGCCAGGGCTGCCGACACTCTTGCGAAGGCAATCCGCAGCGATAGCCCGGGTCGTGGCGTCGGTGATGGCCTCGCAATCAAACAGGTGACTACCATTCGACTGAACTAAGCCGCAGATGTCGCCGGGGAAAAGAAAGTCGACTATCTGCCGCCGACCGTTGGATAACGCTATGGAGCGGGCAAGCACACCCGAAACGACCCGGTGCAGGGTCGTAATCGGTTTGCCAGCGGTGAAAAGCATTTGGTCCCGCGCCCACCGTCGTTGAGCGCCGAACTCGAAAAGCTTGGACCTGGTCACACAATCAAGCGAACCGCAGACGTTGAAGGGCCTTGCTGGAACGGTTGGGCACGCCGATGAACTGGCCATAGTACTCTCCGGCCTACGTGAGGCCTTCGCGGCCGTCACTTAGGGGCGGTGCCTCTGTTTCTGCGGCCTTCCGCGACTCGCCGAGACGACGCCAATGCTTCGCGGTTTCGATCAAGTGAAGTCGATTGACCCTATCGGTTGACGCACAAGCCAAGCCCTCCAGGCGTGCCGCCTCCAATAGGCATTCGAGTGCTGATTTCATCGCGCCCTCGTCACTCAAGTGAGCGGGAGCGCGGGACACATCTATTGTGCCGCTGTCTCTCAGCCGTTGGTGCTCGGATCGTGCCGACCAACGATTAAGAATAATGCAGATAGCCGGCAAAGGATGCACGCAAATTGCGAAACCGCGGCAGGAGCGCCCACGAACACGATAGACTCCCGCGACGAGCCCTTTCTGGGCCATCACGATCATCGCTTTCGACATCCAGGAGAGGCTATCGGGATGGAAGCCCTTCTGCGCGAGTGGCGCCATGACGAGGAGCTGAGCGAGGCGCGCAGATGGTCGCGCCCGGTGCGCATCCCTTATGAAGAGGCCGCCTCTCGACGAGCGTGGTCCGTGTTTATCGGCGCGCACGGTCTGACCGCAGCACGCACGGTCTGCCACGATCGATCGCCGCCGAGTCATCTCGGCCAAGGCACCGACGATCGGGTGATTTCCCGACATGCCAGTTGGGTCCGGACCGGCCAGGCGAGCGGCCACTCAACTGGCTGGAGGAGGCTTGATCGCCGCCCCACGCGCCAAACCCTCGCCGGTAAGCGTGACGCTGCCGTGATCGTGTCGCACCAAGCCGGCCGCGTGTGCGCATCCGCCATCTCCGTCGCCCGATAGAAGTCGATGCCGAGCCGATCCGCGATGGTCCATAAAGCCTCGCAAGACCTTGCCGCCGGCCAAAGTATAAACGGCTAGGCACATGATGTCGGCCGGCGCGTCGCGGCGGCGATAGTGCCATGCAGCCAGCGCGTTGGCGCAGGCGCCCGAGCGGCCATGATCTTCACCTTCGCGGAAGCGGAGCCTGGTGTGCGTGCGACGCGGCGGACCCCGGTGGTAGCGACAGGCGACTCGCGGATGCAGTAGTGCCTGTTGGTTTGGTTAACGGCAATTGAAACCGGCGTTGCGCCCGTGTTCCGTACATTTCCGCCGGGCGCGACACTTCTGCCAGCAGCTGTTCGGAGCGCTTGATATAGTGCCAACGAAGGCCGGAGAGGGCGACCTCGAAGTTGGCAATTGAGTCGCGACCGCGCTGAAAACCGTCTGGACGCGCCTCACGGACCCATCGTCTGCTGAGTCACCCCGAGTGGGTGAGCGTCGAGCAGCTAAGCGTAGGACTTAGGTGGGGTCCGCCGCTCCGGCTCTCCGACTTGCTGCGCTGCGGGTTGGTGGTCTTCCCAGTCGGCCATGCGTTCCCAGGTGTCGGCGATCTGGAGCAGGTTTTGACGCCCTTCGTCGGTGATAGCGGCCGCGGCCATTGCCCGGGTTTCTTGCGCTCGGGCTCGATACTGGCGTGCGAGGTCAGTAGTGACGGAGGTCAAGTCGCGCTTCCGGTCGATAAATGTACATGCCCAACGTGCGGTTGCAACAAAGACGTCGGCCAGCAAATATTTTTCGTACGGCAGGTGCGCCGTCAGCCCTCGCCCAACTTCCGAATTGGGGTCGCTCCCTCTCACCCTGCTCGCGGCCGGCGCGGCTGGTCCGGAAGCGGATGACACCAGACGTAATAGCCGCCGCCTTGGTCCATCGCCTGCTCCCTGTCGCCGCGGTCGTGTCGGAGCTCCGTTGGCTTCGTCCTAGTGTGAAACTTCTCGTCCCTCGGCTTGCCGCGCCATCGCCTCGTATGTTTCAGCGATATCCGGCATGGTCGCCGAGGCGTTGGGGTAGCTCAGCCCAGCGGCCCGAGTCCGTGCTTCTCCAGCTTTGGTCAGTCAGTATGCGGCGTTACGTTCGGGCACCTGTCAACGCTCCTTCCCTCCACCGAGGATGGCTGCATCCGGCGGTGATCTAGTTGCGCCTAGACGTAAAACCGCGTGGAAGCGCCCCGGTTGATGCCCTCGATAGGGCTGGAGCACGCGTAGGCTCTGGTGGCTGCCGGATCAATCCGGATCTGCGACGCCCTCAAGGAAGAGTTCTTGACTGCGAGCCGGAGAAGTACGCCGCGCACTCCAGGCAATGGGGCCCGGCCACGCCGAAGAGCTGGAGGCGAATGCGGCCCGGCTCGAGACGGAAGCCACGCGGTACGCCGGCATTACGAGGTAGCCGAGTCTGGTGTGCGCGCGCCCCGGGCTGCGTCTTGTTCGCGCTACGGGTTCGGCAGCCCATCCTTGGCATCTGTCGAGACCGTTCGCCCTCAACCCCGGTCCGAATGCGCTTCACGAACCGATAGATGCGTTGCACCAGGTTGCGACGGGCGGTGCTGACGGCAGTCGGGCTCATCGTCATGAACTGGTCGTCCCCTATAGGATCGCGTATTCGCTCCTAGCGAATCCGCGTGCGGCGAGGTCGCGCATCATCACTCTTGCGTCTACCTCGGAGCGGACAGTGCAGAGGGTCAAGTTCCTGCCTTGCTCCCGAGCGCGCTCAACTCTTTGGGTCCATTGGGCATCTCCGACGAGCGGTCCGAACACGGTGAAGACTTTGGCTTGGTGGTCCTCGACCACCATCCAGAACGAAGGCGCGACCTTCGATCGTCCAATGCGGAATGTCGTCCCCACGCTACCGCCCCCCAAAGCCAGCCACCACGATAACCCGCCTCGGCAGCTCGGGCACCAGAAACTGTCTGAGCTGAGCGTCTTACAGCTGCTGACGCTTAGCGTACTCGCCTTGCGGATAGAGCCTAAACGCCGTCTCATGCAGCCAACGGGCAATCCGATGGCTGGGGGAGTAGATGCCGCCCTTGCGTCACCACTTTTCCGACCCATGTTAGGAATGCGCTGTGCGTGGGACGGCGCCTGAAAGCGGGAAAATGAAGGGGCTAGCGACGCTCGCCGCTCTGTTGGCGGTCGGCCTCCTGATGACAGCATTGCTTGCGGGAGTTCTGCAGCAGCGCGCGGGAATCTCGCATCCGATTGACGGATCCTATACACCTCCTTCGGAGGTTCCGAGCGAGCGATGGGGGCTGCCGGATCGAAAGGTGTCCCCGGAGCCGCGTGCACCCGAGCCTCCGGCGCTGCGGCGAAACTGGGACATGGCCGGCTAACCAGATTACAAGAAGGCACTAGCCGCTCCCGGTCGCTCGATGGATCGATACCCGGAGCGCTGGCTTCCCGCCTCGTCACACTGGGAGCGTGGCGGGATTTTGTTGGTTCCACAGCCCGTGCGGGCCGCTGGGCGGCTTTCTCATCGGCCCCGCCGTTGTCGTCTGTGTCCGCGCGGTTATTGCGCTCCTATGACGCGTTCCATGAAGGGCCTTTGGCTGGGTGCCGCAATGGTTCTGGCGCGCTGGTGCTGATCCTCTTCCTTGCCGATGACTTCGAGGAGCGGCCCGCAGACCACGCCTCGGGGCCGGCGAACCTACCAGCCCATGAGCAGATGCGCCCGAACTGGACGCCTTTGCGGATGATCAACCCGACGCCGGTCTAACGTCCGCCTGCAGCAGGGCGATCCAGAGAAGGAACCGGATGCAGCTGGTGAATCCCCAGCCGCATCAGTCCGCACCCTCAAACATCCATCCGGCGGGTTCGAGAACGAGCGGACCGTCTTTCGGCGCTGAAGGCGGCGGAAGCGCTGCGAACTCACATAGCCGATGGGTGTCCGCTTACCCGCCAGAGCCTTGCCCGATTCAGCCACGTGCTAAAAGCTCGTTGAGCTGCACTTTCCCGCGTGTGGGCGGCGGCGAGAGTGCTTCAGCTTCTGTCTTGGGCAACTTCACGCCCCAGATATCCAAGGTGACTCGAGACACCACGTCAAATCCACCCAAGACGCATCCCGATGAGTCAGCGGGGACCGTCTTACCAATCTGCGAGAGTTTGACGAGCCAGCTGCCGCAGACCGGACACGAGTACGTTGTAACACGCCAGCAGACATGGACATCCAGCTGAGTGGACGACGCGCCTCACAATCGCAGCATTGGATGCGAATACCAGCATCGCGCAATACCTTGCTGCGCAGGTAAGCTTCAAGACCTCGCTCAATGTGATGTGTCCGACGACTCGCGCGGAGAGCCCGCGCCCGACGACGCGTTGCAAGGTTGCTTCTATAGTCTCGTCATCAAGCGAGCGCGCCCCTACGACGCAGCCAGTTCGCGGAGAACGTCATCGAGCACTCTGTCCCGAAGGTCCGCCTAATCGAGGCCAATGGGCGAGAAAGCCGGATCGATCATGCGTAGGAGGCCGAAGGCGTCGCTGATAGAGCGAACCAGCACAGGCTCGGCTTTCCGGGCAAACAACTGGTGTGCGGCGACGAGGCGTTTGAACGAGTAAGTCGGTTCGCCGGGCGCGACGATCACTCGTTGATGGCCGGTTAGAATGCCAGGCTGATGGGCACGCTGGATAAGGAGGTCGAGAGGGACATCGATAGAGTCGACGGCCGAGTAGTCCATTAGTCCGCGGACCAAGCCGTTCTTGGCTACAAATCGACGTACGGCGTTGTCTCGAAGTGCGATGTCGGCGGGCGAATAAGTGGCCGGAGAAGCGAGACAACAGAACGCTGTGCTTTGCATCGTAGGCAAGGTCGAACATGGCAGCCCATTGGAGGTCTGCACTATTATCTAGTCGACGGCGACCTTCGTCTATTCGATCACGCGACCTAGTCCATGGCGCGCGAGCGTTCGAAATCAGCGCCAAGCGAGCGCGGCAACCTCGTGCTGCAGCGCTCGACAGCCTAGCGCCTTGCGCCCCGAGCTCGCTGTCGATTATCGACCCTGAACGTAAGTTCGTCGCCATTGACCGAACATCATGGCGAGGTACATAAGGCGCCGCCGCGAAAGCGGTGCGCAGTTCGGTTAGCCGGATTCTCTGTGCGATTTCTTGAATTTGCCGCGCGCAGCGAGAAGGCCCTTATGCGTGAGCATTACGCTTTGGACCGGAAGCGGACTGCAGGACGGCAGTTCGTGCTCGCGAGCATATTCCAGCCCAGCTTTCATGGCATTGTTATGAGCTTCGTCTAGCCTACCGCACACCTCTTCGATTTCGACCCAATGCAGCTCGGGGCCTTTCAGCTCGTACAGCGTCTTGCAGATCCGAAGCGCGATATGCTGAGGCAGTGGGGATTTGGCCATAGAGCAAATCTTACGGAGAAAACGCCATGCTGGCACCTCGTCTCGGATGGCTCGCAAGCAGCTATCCGCGCTACCATGCTTCAGGCTTTCAGGTTCACGGCGGCCTGCTTTCCGCGCTCCTCCTGAATGTCGTAACTGACCTTCTGTCCCTCGTTCAGGCCGTTAAGTCCAGCGCGCGGTCGACACCTGAGACGTGAACGAACACGTCCTTGCCGCCGCCGTCTGGCTCAATGAAGCCAAAGCCTTTGGTCGAGTTGAACCACTTCACGGTGCCTGTCGCCATTGTGTGTGTCCTAGGAGTAGGCGCGAGACTGCACTCTAGAAGTAGGGAGCATTTCGAGTCTAGAGTCCACGTCGGTCAATCGTTCTAGATGTCTGACCGGTCCGCTTGTGTTCAAGATAAGGACACGCGGGGCAGTGCGCCGGAAGTGTGAAGGAGGATCCGTTCCCGGCCAGCGCCGGTTTGCCGCCGTTGCGTGGGGAGAGGGCGCGGCCACGACCATTACATGCGTTCGATCGGCTTATGCCGAGCGAGATCTGGGCCCAACGATGGTGAGCGATGGCATGGCCTGGCATGGGATTGGCGAAAGCAGCGACGGTGGACAGGCGAGCTGCGCCGGATGGTGAGACAGCTTTTCCGCGCGTCATTTGCGGCAATGTCCAACCCAAACAGGGCGCGCGTGCGAATATATATACCGCTGGTGCCCCCTGACAACCAGTCCTGCTCAGGGCCACCTTCCAGCCAGCGGCGGTGGACCGATGATCGCTTCAAGCTGTCCGTGGTTGACGGGCCGCTGCCCTCTGGCCAGCACCGGGTGATTCCGAAGAGGAGCCGCTCGAAAGCCTGTCGTTCGCCGCCTGGCAGCGCGTTCGTACGCTGCTCTTCCTTCCCGCCAATTCGCCGCCCGGTATGGCGCGCCAAGTGGTCTTCTTCGATCCCAACGAGCTCGGCGCGGCGCTGGCTGCCGACGGGCTGGAAAGTCAGGACTAGATGCAGAAGCGCGCTTTCGTCTGGAAGGATTGGCTCGTCCCGCCCGTCCTGTTCCCGCTTTTCCTGGCGGCGATGGTCGTCGCCTACGCGTTGCTGCGAACCCCGACGTAGCGACCGGGCTTTCCATACACGTCTCGAAAGGCGGCACATCGTGACTGAAAGGCTAATCGATCTCGACCAGCGCCGCGGGCTTTCTGCCCCACGGGCAACAGAGTCGAGGTGCGAGCGCCTCTGCACTACTTTGCGGTGTTCTTCGACGACTTGAAGGCGCTGGCGCCTCCAACTTGGCCATGTGAGGCTCTCCCTCCCCGAAAACGGCGGCAAGCGCCTGCATTGAGCTCACGTGAGGCCGTGAGAGGCCTCGAATTGCAAGGGGAGATGGCCGTGCCCTACCAGCTCATTCGCCAAGCCATCTTGGATCGCCGCTGCGCAAGCGCGTTGTATGAAGACTATATCCGCGTTTTCTGTCCGAGAACTATCGGAAAGGACAAGGATGGCGCCGATGTCGTCGAGGCCTTCCAGTACGGTGGCGGCCATCCTGGTGGCCTGTCGTCAGGCGCATGTGGTGTTGCTTTCGAGTGAGCGGTCTCGACTGGATTTCCGTCAATGGCGACGCTTGGCGCACTGGTGCCAGGTGAAAGGCACAGCGACCGCGTGGTGAATGTCGACGTCTCATCCTGATCCGTGAAAGGCGCGGTGTGCCGGTTACGGTTGCTGCTGGGACCGAGGGCTAACCGCTTGGCTGCACCCAAAACGGCTTGGTCCTCCGGCTTTTGCGCTTCTCGTGTGGATCGGTCCTTCTCGATCCGCTTGTGCCGGAACCGAGCCCGCAAGCCGGCGAGCGCGCCCTGCCATCCTGCGCTTCGGGACAGCACTCAAGTCAGGGGAAACGAGGTCGTGACGGTCAAATGTACTCGCCAGGACAAACCGCAGATCGAGCTCCGCAGACGGCGGGCTACTTCCATCCCCCGCCTGCTGCGAGCAGAACCGCGTCAGGCCGGCTGTCTACCAAAATCGTCAGCGCCGTATCATCCACCGCCAACGGCAAGGCGGACCCGCCGCCGCCCGAGATCAGGCTCCTTAGCTCGTTTGCCATGAACGCGTCGTCTTCGAAGATTAGGATCGCCAAACCATGAAAGGGGTCGGGCTAGACCGCGGTCATGCCGATGCTCGAAAGCCGGTCGGTCATCGAAGGCCCTTGGGGATGGTGTAACGGCTGGTGGGATGGAGGACTGTCGGGCGCGGGCCCTCGGCATGTGGTCGGAAGGTCGATCGCTATAAGGGCGCCGACGGGATATTTGTTCTAGCGAATGGCGCTCTTCGGCTGGACCGTGCGGCGGACTGGGAATCCGAATCCTGAGACTTGCACTCGGTCCGGTCGATTACCATCTTTGTTCTGGGAGCTGAATCATTTAGCCCGTTCAGTTCTCGCTTTCCCTTATTGCGTGATCGTCGGCTACGCGCTCCCGCGCGAACACCGGTCTCTTGCCGGTGAGAATGGCCGCTCGCCGGCCGCGAAAGGGATATCACATGAATGTGCCAGCCAACACCAAACCCTGGATCCAGGGGGCGGTCGCCGGCGCCATCGCACTCGCCATCGTCGGCTTTAGCTGGGGCGGCTGGGTGACCGGCGACACGTCTGCCAAGAACAGTGCCGCCGCCTCGCACGATGCGGTGGTGGCAGCCCTCGCGCCGATCTGCGTCGACCGTTTCCGCGGTCAGAGCGACGCGACTATCCGCACCGCCGATCTGGTCAAGGCCAGCGGCTGGGAACGTGGGTCCATCATCGAGAAGAGCGGCTACGCGACCATGCCCGGCAGCACCATGGCCGATTCCGATGTGGCCCGCGCTTGCGCTGAAATCCTGGCGACACCTGGCGTGCCGAAGCGATGAGTAGCCTGGGCCCTTTTCAAACCGAAGCAGCCTGGTACCGCGCCAAGGCCGACAAGGCTCGAGAGCGCGCGGAAGCTGCTCTGAACGAAGATGAGCGGAAGGTGTTGCTCAACGATGCTCAACTGTGGGACCGGATGGCCGAATACGAAGGAGAGAGCCTGACCCCCTTTCATCCAGTCGCCTTAGCATGACTCGTTCCCCTGATCTGCCGGGCAATCACGTACACTGTGTCCTGCATCCAGCCGGACACGCGCCAGTTCCATGGGGAAAGTTGCGCGACATTGGAAGAAGCCCAGCGACGGACGAAGGAATTGCGGTCGGCCGGTTACCGGAGCCTGACCATTTCGCTCTGTCACGCGGCTCACCAATGGCCAGGGAATGAACTGGTCCTTCATCGCGTCGGACATAAAGAGTTCAGTGCCCTTGGAGATTGGGCGGGGGGACAGGCGTAGTTTTTGGGTACGCGCCTGGTGTGGGGCATGACGGGTAGCATGGGTGCCGAGCTCCACGGCGGCGAGTATGGAGACGTGGTGCTCTTCCTCGCCACGGCGGGCGTCGTGGTCCCAATCTTGCGGCGCTGGCGCATCAGCCCAATTCTTGGGTTCCTGTCGGCCGGCGTGGTGCTGGGTCCTTACGGCCTCGGAGCACTGCGGCCCTCTGTGCCCTGGCTGCGCTACCTCACCATAGGCAATCCGCTTGAAATGGCGCAACTTGCCGAATTTGGTGTCGTTTTTCTGCTATTCACGATCGGGTTGGGACTGTCGTGGGAACGCTTGTGGACCATGCGCCGGCTGGTGTTCGGGCTCGGCGGTCTCCAGGTCCTGATTTGCGCCGCCGTGATATCGGGGGGCGCGGCGTTTCTCGGGTTGGATGCCGTTCCGGCGGTAGTTACGGGCGTGGCGCTTGCCCTGTCATCTACGGCGATGGTTATGCCGCTCCTGGCGCAAACCAAGCGCCAACATTCGCGGGCCGGCCGCGCCATCTTCTCGGTCCTGCTCCTGCAGGATCTCGCCGTCGCGCCTATCCTCGTGACTCTCGCGGTGTTGTCGGCCCATCGCGGTCAAAGTTTCTCGCCAACGATGCTTCTCGCCTTTGCTCCAGCCATTGGCGGATTGGGGGTTCTGGTAGTGCTGGGGCGAGTCGTGCTGCGTCCCA
>Ga0068852_100003722_pt1 | contig 10692 bp, 12 predicted proteins | sample KBSCornC22_FD_66594 | JGI IMG/M metagenome (GOLD analysis project Ga0068852, IMG submission 66594) | Corn rhizosphere microbial communities from Kellogg Biological Station, Michigan, USA - KBS Corn C2-2 | ecosystem: Host-associated > Plants > Roots > Rhizosphere > Soil ... | reverse complement strand
CTTGTCCTGCAGCATCTGCGACCAGCCGAGCAGCGATTGCGCCTGCGTATCGTCCGGCGCCAGCTCGAGCGCTTTTCGGAGCTCCTGCTCCGCACCGTCGTAATCCGTGAGCGAGATCTTGGTCCATCCTTTGTCGATATATGTCGACGCGCCGAGATGGTCGGCCTGCACAGCCGGAGTCCGGGTCATGAGCTCCGCGGCCGGCGCGGGCGGCGGCGCATCTCTCAGCGCCTTCCAACGATCGACGAGCTTCAGCACACCGTCGCGAAGCTCCGTCAGCTCCGCGATCTCTTGGTCGACGGTCTTGAACAGCGTGCCAATGTCCAGCTTGAGCGCGTCCATTTCCTGCGACGCGTTCGCTGCATCGAGGCGCGATTCGATCGCGACCCGACGCGAGTGCAGCTCTTTCGCCGACGACTCACCCACGAAGGGCCGCCTCCGATGATTCCACAGCGCGCTCGAACGCGATGCGATCGTCGCTCGTCAACACACGATCGACGTCGAGGATGACGACAAGCTGCTCGCCAACCTTGGCGATTCCACGAACGAAGTGCGCGGCCAAACCGCGGAACAGCGGCGGCGGCGGCGCGATACTCTCCTGCGGCACCGATGCCACCTCGGCGACGATGTCCACGATGGCGCCAATGAACCCTTCGCGCGTCGTCAGCACCAGCGTGCGTGTCCCCGGCGTCGGCTCGACCGACGGGAGTCCGATGCGCGCTCGCATGTCCACGACTGGAATGACCTTCCCGCGATGCTCGATGACGCCCTCGATCCACTGTGGAAGATCGGGAACAGACTTCGGAGTGGCGTAGCGGAGCACGCGATCGACGGATGCGACTTCGGCGGCGAACGCGTCGGCGCCGAGGCGGAACGTCACGAGCTTGGTCGATTCGACCTTCATCGTATGTCTCCCTGGCGATCGGTGATCGCCGCGGTGAGAAGCGCGTTCGTATCGAGCATGGCGACGAGATCCGAACCGCGCCGGAGCATTCCCGTGAGCAAACCATCAGACGCAGCGCGACGCGGGACCGATAACACCTCACTGGGCTCGACGAGCGTGGCGTCGTAGACATCGTCGATCGCAACAGCGATTCGCCGGTCGCCATGGCTGAAGACGAGCAGCGCTCCGTTTGCATCGCCACCGGCGGAAAGAAGCGAGCGTACGTCGTACACGGTCGTCAGAGCTCCACGAATCGAGGTCACGCCGAGGACGGCGTTCGAGGCATCGGGCACGCGCTGGATCTGCTGCGCGTCGAGCACTTCGTGCACGTCGGAGAGCGGTATTCCAAAACGCTCATGCCCCATTCGAAAGACGAGGACACGCGTCGGCTCGTCACCGAACATGGGGCAACGCCTCGACGAGGTTCGCGATCTCGTCGCTGATCGACGTCAGCGGACGAATGATCTTCGCGCCGCCGTGCTCGATCGCGGCATTCGGCATGCTGAAGATCGTGGACGACTCACGGTCTTGCGCGACGGCTCGGCCACCAGCGGCGAGAATGGCGCGGACACCATCGGCACCGTCGCGGCCCATGCCGGTGAGCACGATGCCGACCGTCGAGGCGCCGAAGACCGCGGCCGCGGAGCGAAAAAGAATGTCCGCGGCGGGACGCACCCCCCAGACCGCCGGCTCGCATGAAAGCAATATCCGCGGTCCGGCCGGTGTTTCACAAACGCTCATGTGCTGACCGCCCGGTGCGATGTACACGCGTCCGTGCACCACGGGCTCTCCATCCTCCGCCTCGTCGATATGCACCGGGCTGATTCCGTCGAGTCGTCGCGCGAGACTCTTCGTGAAGCCGGTCGGCATGTGCTGCACGACGAGCACCGCGGCATCGAGAGATCGGGAAAGCCTCGGCAGCACAGCGGTCAGCGCTCGCGGTCCGCCGGTCGACGACGCGATGACGACCGCATTCGTCGCACCCTCGAACGAATCTGAGGCCTCGTCGCTTTTCTCGGCGACGTATCGCGGCATCATACGGAGCGCGGCGACGTTGGTCTGCAGCGCGGCACGCAGAGCGCCGAGGATTTGGTCGGTGACGTCGCGGAGGTCGAGACTGATCGGGCCCGATGGCTTTCGAACGAAATCGACGGCGCCAAGTTCGAGCGCCCTAAGCGCCGCGTCCTCTCCATCGCCTGCGGTTCCCGCGCTCAGCATGACGACGGGCCTCGGGACTTCGCTCATGATGTAGCCGAGCGTGTTGAGACCGTCGAGCTCCGGCATGTCGACGTCGAGCGTCACGAGATCAGGATCGAGCGCGTGAATCTGCTTCAGCGCGTCGATGCCGTTTCGCGCGGTCCCAACGACAGTGAACTCGCCGCTTCCCTCGATGATCTGCGAAGCGAGGCGGCGCATGAACGCGCTGTCGTCGACGACCAATACGCGGGGACGGCTAGATGACATTCGTCCCCTTCTTCAGCGAGCGGACCTCGACGCTTCCGTCCGCGACCGACAGATAAACGCTGCGTCCGTGATCGCTCCCGGTATCCGCGGCGACGATCGGAATCTTCGCGATACTGAGGGCATCGCGAACGGCGAACACATTCCGCTCGCCGATGTTCATCGTGCCCGCCGTCATGAGGTTGCCGAACATGCTCGCACCGCCGACGATCTTCGCGCGAATGCGCTTCGGCGACGCCCCGAGCTTGCGCATCTCTTCGAGGACGATGGGTACGATGGTCGATGGGAACTTCGCGGGGTTGGATCGGTCGCGAGACATCGCCTGATCGGGCAGCAGAATGTGCGCGAGCGCGCCGACGCGAGCGACAGGATCATGCAAGACAATCGCGACGCACGACCCGAGGCCGATCGTTGCGATCACCCCCTGCGTTGCCACCGCGTAGTCGGCGACCTTCACCCGAACTTCCTGTGAATTCTCGGTCATGTGCGGCGGAAAATTCGTTCGCGCGCGTCGACGGGCGTCAGCCGGCTTCGCACGCTGCCGAGCAGCGTTTCGACTTTGCCGAGCATGAGAAAACCGCCGGGTGCGAGCGACGCATGAAAGCTTTCGAACAGCCGCTCCTGCGTCTGCCGGTCGAAGTAGATCAGGACATTGCGACAGACGATGAGATCGAACCTTCCATTCGGCGGCGCCTCGGACAGCAAATCGCGGCGCTCGAACCGAACCATCTTCTTGATGCTCGTGGCGACGCCGAACGGCGCGGCCGGCGAGAAGTATCGGGAGCGCAGCTCATTGGGAGTATCCGCGAAGTCGCTCTCCTCGAACTCACCGCGCTCCGCGTTTGCGAGCGACTGCTTGTCGATGTCGGTGCCGACAACTGACACACGACCGATCTGCGGCAACATGCCGTTCACGGCTGCGTGCCGGTGAAACAGCACCGCGAGCGAGTAGGGTTCTTCACCCGACGAACAGCCTGCGCTCCACACGCGAATCGACGGATTCTCCGACGACCACAGCTCGGGAATCGCAGTCGTCGCGAGCGCCGAATAGGCCTCCCAGTTTCGGAAGAGCTTCGTGACGTTGATCGTCAGTGCATCGAGGAGTCGTTCGTACTCGGCGCCGTCGTCGTCGAGCAGCCGCGCATAGTCGGTGTACGTGTGAACACCCCGCGCGCGCATCCGAACGGCGATGCGGCGGCGAAGGCACTTTTCCTTATAGCTCGCGCAGCCGAATCCACGCTCGACGGAGATCTTTCGCGTCAATTTCTCGAAATCCTCGACCGACAGTTCCGACATCAGAACACCTGCCGGACGGCGTCGAGGTTCGTGCGAACGATGGCGTTGCGCGGGTCCAGCTCGAGGGCGCGTTCCCAACAGCGGACTGCTTCGTCGCGCTCCTGGCGGCGGAGACGAATGTTGCCGAGTTTGAGATAGACGTCGCCGCCGAGGTCCGGGCTGAGCTTCGTCGCGCGAAGATAGGATTCCATCGCGTCGTCGTATCGCGCACCGCGGTAGCTCAGGTCCCCGAAGTTCTTGTGGATCTCCGCGAGTCCGGCGTCTTCCTGCAGCGCGCGCTCCACCGTCGTCCGCGCTTCGTCGAAGCTGCTGAGACGCTCGAGCACGACCGCGTAGTTGTTGAGCAGAACCGCCGCGCGAGGATGCGCCGACGTGCCCTCCTTCAACACAGCGGCCGAGCGACGGAGATCGCCGGACAGCGCGAGAGCCAATCCCATGTAGTGATACCAGACGGGACTCGGCGCGCGATCGCCGAAGGCTTGCCGCGCAGCAATCAGCGCAACTCCCGCCGCCTGAAGATTGCCACCGAGCAGGCACACGACGCCGAGCGACGTTTGCACACGAGGATCGTTCGCGCCGCCGCGGCGGATCGCTTCCTCGAGCGCGGACCGCGCATCGTCAAATCGCTTCAGCTGCTCGAAGACATACGCGAGGTTGTGAAATACCGCCATCTTTGCGCCGGGAGCGGCGGCGGCAGCCATGAAGGCCGAGAGCGCGTCGTCCCAGCGCTGCTGGCGCGAGAACACGAGACCGATGTGAAAGCGCGCCATTGGATCATTGCCGCGCAACTCGAGTACTCGGCGGAACTCGCGGAGCGCCTCGTCGAACATTCCAGTCTTATAAAACGCGACTCCGAGATTGCGATGCTCCTCGACACGCCCCTCGGGAAGCGCCGGCGTGTTCGGCGTGGATTTTCCGACGCGATGGATGTAGCCCGCGTTCATCAGGCCAAACAGCGCTTTGCCAACCTCGAATTCGACAAGCCCCGACGCGTCGATGATTCGCTGGATGTCCGACTTGCCGTCGACGAGATCGAGAACCGTGTGCTGCTCGTCGGTCAGGTGAACGTCACCGGCGACCGGCTTGCTTGGATCGAGCTCGAAGACGATGTCGAACGATGGAATCTTTTTCTCGATCAAGCTCCACTCGTCGACGCGGCGCGCGCCTTCGAGCAGCAGCGACTCGGGATTGATCGAAACCGTGTAGTCCGCCTCGTCGGGCGTGACGTCCGGCTCGAAGTTGAACGTCCCCTGATTCCACGTGAACAGGAAGTAGACGGCCTCCTGAATCTGCGTGTTGATCGCGGCGTGAAGCGCGTCGAGCGTCAACGCATTCTGATCGACGAGGATCTGGCCGAGTCGCTTGTCGCGATGCCGGCCCTGCGCAGCGATGGCTTCGTCGAGCTGACCCTGCGTGATCTCCCCACTCTTCACGAGGAGGTCGCCGAGTCGGTCGCGACGATTCACGACCGAGGCGTACGAGATGCGGCCCTTGTCGAAGTAGATGTAGCCGAAGCTCGTGCGATGGGCGACGCTGAGGCAGCCGCTCTTCTTTCCCATGGAAAGGAGCTGGAGCACGTCCGGCAAGCTCGCCTCTTTGAGGCTCCCCTTGATCGCCATTAGAGGATCCTCATCAGCGCGGGTCCTCGATCATTCGCGACGAGACGTCGGGCCACGACCAGATCACCTTCTCGCGGTCGAGGAAGAAGGTGTCGATACCCTCCTCCGCGGAAGCGACGCGCGGCGTATCGGCGGAGTCCGGCTCGAGCTCTTCGCGGACGAAGCGCATCGTCAGCGGAACGCCCTTGACCTCGGACGACGCGACGAGCCGGTTGGCCGTGCCGATCATTGCGCGCACACTGCTCGCCTCGCGGTCAGAGAGGTAGCTGATGATCTCCGCCGGGACATCGACGCCGAGGTCGTTCAGAAACTTGGCGTACAGCCGCTCGCGAAGGGCGCGATCCGGCGACTGCATGTTGACGACCAAACCGCCCTCGAACCGAGAGCGAAGTCGATCCTCGAGCCCGGTCAGCTCACGCGGCGGCCGATCGCTGACGATGACGAGCTGCTTTCCTTCGGCGTAGAGCGCGTTGAAGACGTGAAACAGCTCTTCCTGCGTTCGCTCCTTTCCAGCGACGAACTGCACATCGTCTAACAGCAGCGCCGACGCGTTGCGATAGCGCGAACGCCAGCGATCGACGGCGCCCTCCTGAAGCGCGCCAATCAACTCGTCGACGAACATCTGCGCTGGAACACACGCCACGGAACCCGGACGATTGTTCGTCGCCAGCAATCCGTTGCCGATCGCGTTCACGAGGTGCGTCTTCCCGACGCCACTCGGTCCGTGGATGAAGAGGGGATTGTACCGACTCCCGGGCACGGCGACGATCGCATCCGCGGCACGAACGGCGAGCTCGTTGCTCGCGCTGACTTCGAACCCCGCGCGTGTGAACGCGGCTGACGGTCCTGGCGGAGGCGCGGCGGACCGCAGCGCGCGCTCGAGGAGTTGCTCCGCCTCGGCGACGCGATCCGGATCCTTCAGTGCGTCATGCGCGGCCAAGCCGGGATCGAGCCGAACGATCTGCGCCTCGATGTCTTTGAGCTTGGTGACGCTCGCTTCGAATCCGCGCGTTACCGAATCGACGCTCGTCGGTGGTGTGGTCGACTGAAGGACGCGCTCGAGCGCGGCAGTGCGATAGCCTTCGCTCTTCCAGAAATCGATCGACTCCGTGATGCGGGTCTTCCACTGGTCGACGTGCTGCGCGACGGCCAACGAAACGCCCGATAAGAAATCGTGAAAGCCGCCGCTGGCGAGCGGTGTCGGCGGCGTCACGCGACGGCGCTGATCGGCGAGGTCGCCAAGAATCTCGAGCACCGCATCGGCTTCAATCTGATTTCCGCCCAGCGTCTGTGAGGCGATGAGACGATTGAGCGCGCCCTGAAGCTCGCGAACGTTCCTGAACTCGAGGCGTCCGAGCTCGTCGATCACGCCACCACGAAAGCGGACGCCGCGTTCCTCACACTTTGCCTTGAGAATCGCCATTCGCGTTTCGTAGTCGGGCGCGCCGACGTCGACGATCAACCCCCCCGACAGACGCGTAAGCAACCGCTCGTCGACGTCCGAGATCTCTGCCGGCGGACGGTCGCTCGTCATGACGATCTGACGCCCGTCGGAATGCAAAGCGTTGAAGATCCGCAGCAACTCGGTCTGCGTCTCGCGATGGCCTGTGAGAAACTGGACATCGTCGATCAGCAGAACGCTGACCTGCAAATACTTCTCTTTGAAGCGCTCGACGGTGCGGGTGGCGATGGCGGTGTGCAGTTCGGCGACGAAATCGTCGAGTGTGACGAGTTCGACAACGGCGTTGGCGTCACGCTGGCGAACCTGATTGCCGATCGCGCTCATGACGTGCGTCTTCCCCAGCCCGGACCCGCCGTACATGAACAGCGGGTTGTACACCACGCCGGGCGAGTCCGCGACGGCGCGCGCCGCGGCGACGGCCAGCCGATTGGCTGAGCCGACCACGAACGTGTCGAAGCGGAGACGCGAGTCGAGCTGCACGACTATTTGCCGGCGCCCGAGCTGAGACGCTTGAGCACGAGCTCCGAGATCGAACGGAGCGTCTCGAACACGCCCGGCCCGTGGAGCGCATCCGCGGAGAATTCTGGAACGCCGCGGAAATTCAACGCGTCCGACAAGTCCTGCTTGCCCAGAATGAGCTCGCTTGGGAGATCCTGCTTGTTGTACTGAATGACCAGCGGCACCGTACGCGCGTCGATCCCCTGCTCGGCGAGATTCTCATGCAAGTCTTGGAAACTCTCGACGTTTTCGGCGAGCTGGCGAGACTGGCTGTCGGCAACGAACACGACGCCGTCCGCGCCCTGGAGCACGAGCTTTCGTGTGGTCTGGTAGTAGATCTGCCCCGGCACCGTATAGAGCTGGAACTTCGTCGTGAAGCCCGAGATCGATCCAAGATCGAGCGGCAGGAAGTCGAAGAAGAGCGTTCGGTCGGTCTGCGTCGCGAGCGAGACCATCTTGCCTTTGCGGTCCTCAGGAACCTGACCGTAGATGTAGTGCAGGTTCGTCGTCTTTCCGGACCGGCCAGGCCCGTAATAGACGATTTTGCACGTGATCTCGCGCGTCGAGTAATTGACTAACGACATTAGGCGCGCCCGAACAGCGCTGACAGGTTGTGATTGAGCTCGCGCTCGAAGTCGAGACCGAGCGACGGCCCTTTCGCCGGCTGCTCTGGCGCCGCCGCCGCGAGCTCCCGGCACAGATCGCCGAAATACATTCGCACGAGTCCGAGCGAGCTCTCCTCGTCGAACACCGTGAGACAAATGTAGGCAACGCGCCCCAAATCGACCGCCGCGAGATGAAGTTGCTTGTCCGTTCCGCCGTGGTGAAGCACTCGAAAGCCCGAACCGTCAACCTGACGTCCAAGCTCCTTCGACGTCGCATGAACGGCCGCCGCGAGCGCGCATGCCGTCATCACATCCGTCGAACGCGTGAAGCCCGCCTGCGCGACGACCTGCCCCGACGGATGCAACAACAGGGCGAGCCGAGCCCGCGCTTCTTCCACGTATCGGGCCAACGGCGCTTCGACCCAGCCCTCGACCGTTGCGATGATCATGCGAGGGTCTCCAACGCCTTGAGCAGTTCGACGCGGATCAAACCGACGTTCGCCGTCGGCTCGGCGACCACCATCAAGACCAGATCGCTCTTACCGCCCACGGCGCAGATGCGCCCTTGCTCGGCGTCCATCTGCATGAACGCGACGTCACCGAGCCGCGCCGCGGCAGCCGAGAGCCTCGCTTTTCGGAACAAAGACGCTGCGAGGGCGGCAACGCGATCTCCGTCCTGACCGACACGAAGCGTCGCGTCGACGATCAAGCCATCGGTCTCGGAGACGATGAGGCTCGCGCGAACGCCGCGTTGACGGGTCAATGTCTCGAGCACCGAGCCGAATGCGTTCGTCGTCATCGTGTCGTCCCGTCGGTCAGCCAATGAATGCTTCGCATCGCGCATTGGTCGAGCAGGCGCCTGAGCAGACCGAGCGGCGTCGCGCGAGACGCGGCAACGACAAGAAGCCCTTTATTCGACGTCGGGGCCAACGCCACCGAAGCGACATCAGTCTCGAACACGATGGACTTCCAGTCGCCAATGCCAAGATGGCGCGTTGCGCGCACCGCCTCGTCCGAAATTCCACTGAGCTGCGCCCCGATTTCGTGGGCGAGATCATTCCCCTCGCCGTCGAGATACACGCCGCCGAGCACATAACCGCTTTCGTCGAGCAGCAGCGCGGTCTGTTCGGCATCCGTGAGCACATCCGCGAAGAGCGATTGTGCGTGTGACGGAGTGAGCGCGTCTGACGGCGTGAGCGCGTCCACCGTCGCCGTCGCCAACTCACCTGATGAACGTCGCACGCTGTCGAGCGCCGCGGCGACTGATTCACCGCCGCCCCGCGTCGCCGCATGATTCAGATATCGCTCGGCATCCTCGAGACGGCCTTCCTGGTAGCAGATGTAGCCGAGCCCCTTTAACGCGCCGACGTGATCTGGCGCGAGCCGAAGCACCGTTTGCCACTCCTCGGCGGCGCGAACGAAATCGCGTCGATCGATTGCAACGCGCGCCATGAGATTGTGCGCGTCGACGTTTTCCGGATGTCGATCGAGGCCGCGCCGAACGATGGTCAGCGCGACGTCGAGCTGTCCGTCCCGACGCAGCGCTTCGCCGAGGTCGAGAAAGGCGAGACTCGACGGATCGCGAGCGAGCTCGTCGCTCCACCGCTGGATATCGCTACTCATCGGCGTGTTGGTCGAGGAGACGCTGCAGATCGTTCAACGCGCCGAGGGCTTCACGGGCCTTTGCGTCCGCTGCGTCGTCGGCGGCAAGCCGGAGGACGTGCTCCCAGCTCGACCGCGCGGCGCCCAAATCTCCAACTCGCGCGGCAGCGAATCCAATCTCGAGATGAACGCGTGGCGTAAGCGGATCCTGCTGGACGGCGCGTCGAAGCTCGTCCAGCGCTTCGCCATGTCGGCCAGCCTTCGTATGCTCGCGCGCGTTGACGAGAAACGACTCGGCGGTGGTCAGCGGCGGCGTCTCGCGCGGCTCGGCATCAGACCGAAACGCGATGATGCCGGTCGTTGCCAACCCGTACGCGACTTTTGCGACCTCGAACTCATCGCGCGGGATCGCCGAGGCGATGTCTCGCAGCGGACGCGATCCGTCGATCAGTGCGAGCACTTGCCATTCGTGCGGCAAGAGATCGAGCATCGCGCCGTCGCGTTGCTCGTCGACCGGCGCGAGCTCCGGCACGATGTCGACGTTGGGGATCACATCGGCGATTCGCGACCACTCGTCGAAGCGACGCGCCCCTTCCATGAGAAGCGACTCGGTCGACACTGTGACCTGCGACTCGACCTGCATCTCGCTGCGCGCTCGTTCCTCGAATGAGAAGAAGCCTTCGCTCCACGACATCAGGTCGAAGACGACGCGCTCGATGTACTTCCGGTGTTGGCGATCGATCTCGCGCTGCGACCGTCCCGCACGATCGGGAGCGAAGTCCGAGCCCCTACTCCGTATCGACGCCTGCACGACGCGTCCGCCGTCGAAATACACGAGGCCTTCGTCGTCGCGAAGCTCGGACAGCACGCGCAGCACGCCCGTCTTTCGGCTCAAGTCGAGGAGCTGAAAGACGTCGTGAATCCCGAGCTCGCGAAGCGGTCCTTCGATCGGCATATGCTACGCGATCTTCCGTTGCAGTTGCGCGCGAAGCCTGGCTTGGCGCGACAACGCGACAACGTGGGTCGGATCAAAGCGCGCGACGCGATCGAACGCGTGAAGCGCGTCGCCACTACGTCCCATTGCCTCTAGCGTGTCTCCAAGCGCGATGAGCGCCTCGAAGTTGTACGCGTCGCGGTGAAGAACGTCGATCAACAGGTCGAGCGATTCGGCATGGCGACCAAGCCGTCCGCGCAGCGCAGCGAGTG
>Ga0068852_100003721_pt1 | contig 10692 bp, 5 predicted proteins | sample KBSCornC22_FD_66594 | JGI IMG/M metagenome (GOLD analysis project Ga0068852, IMG submission 66594) | Corn rhizosphere microbial communities from Kellogg Biological Station, Michigan, USA - KBS Corn C2-2 | ecosystem: Host-associated > Plants > Roots > Rhizosphere > Soil ... | reverse complement strand
TCAAACGGCTACCTCCGGAGCGGGCGAGAAGGGCGTGGCGTGCGGCCGGGCCGGGCCTGCACCGACCTACCCTGTCGTCATGGCCAGATCCCAGTTCACTCTAGCCGCGCTCGCCACCTCAGCCGTCGCCGAGCTCGACGTCGCGGGGGTGCAGGCCTTCGGCTCCATGGGCCAGGGCGACTTCGATGCCGCGCTGCTCACCGGCACGGACGGCAGGCACTGGGTCGTGCGCGTTCCGCGCAGCGAGCGAGCAGAATCCGAGCAGTCGGCCGACCTGGTCGCCCTGCGCGCACTCAGCGCCGGGGTGCGCAGCCGTCTGCCGTTCGCGGTCTCGAGCTACGCGGGTCAGGTGCCTGTCGGCGGCACGCGCGCCGTCGTCTACGAGTTCGTCTACGGCACGAAGGTGTCGCTCGCGCAGATCGCGCCCGAACTGGCCGCTTCGATCGGCGCGGGCATCGCGGCGATCCACGCGCTCCCCACCTCCTTCATCGTGGATGCCGGCCTTCCCGGTCACAGCGCCGTCGACGGCCATCGCGCCGCTGTCACCCTGATCGACCGCGCGTGCGCGACCGGGCTGGTTCCCGTCGCCCTTCAGCGGCGCTGGGAGCATGCGATCGCCGAGTCGGCGCTCTGGCAGTACACGCCGACCGTGATCAACGGCTCGTTGGGCTCGGACTCGGTGCTCGCCGCATCCGATCAGCTGACCGGGGTGCTCGGCTGGCACGGTCTCCGCGTCGGCGACCCGGCCCTCGACCTGCAGTGGCTGCTCGGCTGCGGCCAGGCCGGTGCGACGGATGCCGCGTTCGACGCCTACTGCGCGGCCCGCGGCCAGATCGACCGCCAGTTGCGGCAGCGCGCCACCCTGCTCGCCGAGCTCGAGGTCGCCCGCTGGCTGCTGCACGGCACCGAGGTGCGCAGCACCGAGATCGTCGATGACGCGGTCGAGATGCTCTCGGCCCTCACGGACGACGCACAGAAGACCCTCGGCAGCACGGTCAGCGGCGACACCGTCGACCTGAGCAGCGCGGTCGGGCACCATTCGTTCGTCAATACCGACGAGATCGAGGCGCTGCTCGACCAGACCGAGCGCTTGACCCGCTAAGCAACGGGAGCCGCCTCCGGCCGCTTGACGATCCGCAGCAGCTGCCGTGGGCGTCGCAGGTCGACACGCAGCGTCAGCTCGTGGCGACGCGCGAGGATGACGGCCACCACGAGGCCGGCCGCCGCGGGAACGCCGCCGGCCACCAGGAACGCAGGCTGCGCGCCCAGGTTCTGGGCGATCCATCCGATGATGAGGCCGCCTGCCGCCTGCCCGCCCACGTTCACCATGATGTAGAACGACATCACCCGACCCCGGATGCCGAGATTCGTCGACAGCTGCGTCAACGATTCCGAGGCGGTCGCGAAGGCGATGCGCGTGATGCCGATGCCGACCAGCGCGCCGAGGAAGATCAGGTACGCCGGCGCCACCCCCGCCAGCGCCGTGACGGCGCCGTAGATCACGACCGCGATCACAATCGCGCGCAGGCGCAGCTGTCGGCGGCGGGTGGACAGCAGGGCGCCCGCCAGGGCGCCGGCCGCGGCGAGCGAGCTGTAGAGGCCATATCCGGCGGCGCCGGTCTGGTACGTGACATTGGCCGACGCCGTGAACAGCACCGGCAGGTTCATGCCGAAGGTCGCGACGAAGAACATCAGCACGATCGGCCAGAAGATGGTCGGCTTGCGCACCACGTACTGCAGCGCCTCGCGGATCTGGCCCTTCGCGGCGACGACCGGGCGCGAGCGGGTGAGCTCGTGGGTGCGCATCAGCGAGAGGGCGAGCACGGCGATGGCCGAGGTGCCGGCGTTGATGGCGATCGACCAGCCCGAGCCGACCAACGTGATCAGCACCCCGCTGATCGCCGGACCGAGCAGGCCGCCGAGGTGGAAGATGCTGGCGTTGAGCGTGATCGCGTTGCGCAGCCGATGCGATCCGACCATCTCGCTGACGAACGCGGACCGCGACGGGGAGTCGACCGCCATCGAACAGCCGGTGATGGTCGCCACCACGAACACCATCCAGGCCTGGGCGACGCCGGTCAGCACGAGCGCGGCGAGCAGCCCGTTGAAGACGGTGCCGACCGACTGGGTCATGATCAGGGTGCGGTGGCGTTTGTATCGGTCCGAGATGACTCCGGCCCACGGGCCGATGAGCAGGGTGGGGGCGAACTGGAGGGTGACCGTGAGTCCGACCACGGCGACGTTGCCGGTCAACTCGAGCACGAGCCAGTCGATCGCGACCCGCTGCATCCACCCGCCGACGTTGGCGAACAGCTGGCCGACGATGTACAGCCGGTAGTTGTACGCCCGCAACGCGATGAAGGTGTCGCGCCAGCGCGGCGCCTGGGTGATGACGGGAATGGGTTGCGTGACGCTCTCGGGCTCGACACCGCTGAGATTGGTCACGTTGATCAACGGTACGCTCGCGCACGTCATTCGATTGTGGAATCGTGGCTATAAGTCCTATTGGATGTGTGAATGAGAGGTGGGCGCCCATGTTCGACCCCGTGCTGCTGCGCACCTTCGTGGCCGTCGCCGAGACGCTGAGTTTCACGCGCGCGGGCGAGCTGCTCGACCTCAGCCAGCCGACCGTGAGCCAGCAGATCCGCAAGCTCGAGGTGGCGGCGGGCCGGCAACTGGTGGCGCGCGACACCCGGGCGGTCGCCCTGACCGACAACGGGGATGCCATGCTCGGCTTCGCCCGCAGCATCCTGGCCGCGCACGACCAGGCCGCCGCCTACTTCACCGGATCGGCGATGCGCGGTCGACTGCGCTTCGGATCGGCCGACGACCTGGCTCTGACCCAGTTGCCGCAGGTGCTGCGCGATTTCCGGCAGCTCTACCCGCAGATCAATCTCGAGCTCACGGTGAACCAGAGCGGCGTGCTGGCCCGCAGGCTCCAGGCCGGCCAGCTCGACCTGGTCTACATCAAGCAGGAGCCGGATCAGCCCGACGGCCGCATCGTGCGCCGCGAGCGGCTGGTCTGGGTGGCGCACAAGTCTCTGCAGGTGGAGCCGGATCAGCCGGTGCCGCTGATCGTGTACCAGGCACCCTCGCTCTCACGTACGGCGGCGATCCGCGCCCTCGAGGATGCCGGCCGCACCTGGCGCATCACCTGCAACGTCCGCGAGATCAACGGCGTGCTCGCCGCGCTGCGGGCCGGGATCGGGGTGGCGGTGTTCCCGCAGAGCCTGATCCCAGCCGATCTGGTGCCGGTGACCGCCGCGTTCGGGCTGCCGACGCTCGGTGAGGTCGATTTCGCGCTGCTGGACAACCCGCGCGCGGCGCGCGAGCCGGTGGATGCGCTGGTGAGCGCGATCGTGGCGCGATCGTCGCTTGGAGCCAGCGCGGCGTGACCGTCAGTCGTTTTCGACGGCGCAGTCGCCGTTGCCCGCGTGAAGGTTGAAGGCCAACGTCTGCAAGATGGCCGGCTCACCGTTGTAGAAGAGCAGGTCTGCAGCGTCGACGGACGATGACTGAGACGGGTCAACGGCGATGCGCAGAATGAGATTGCTCCGTGGGGACGGAAGTGAGCGAGGATAGCGGCTTCCCGCGAACGCCTTTCTCAACTCGGCCTGGGAGGGAGGCGTCTCCCCCGATGCGAACCCAAGGGGTGGAGCTAGCCACCCCGACTGCACAAGTGACGCGTTGCTGGCCTGATCCAACTTCGCCTCAGCCAGTTCGGGGAAGTCGTCGCGTTCGGTGAGGGTCAGTTCGACGTAAACCGACCGACGGTCTGCCGACACCGAGCAGGCCGTGCCGCCATACTTCAACAGATCGAAGTGCCGCGGCGCAGTAATGGCGGCGATCCCGAGAGCCACCAGACCGATCACCAGGCCAACGGCAACCAGCGGAATCCCGACGGCCAGGCCGATCGCGATGGCACCCGCTCTCCGGCTCGCGCGTTGTCCAGTCACGCTCATGCCGGATGCTCCCATGCTCGGAATCCTGCCGCAAGAGCGTCAGCGCGCCGAGCTGCCGCCATGCGGCTCAGGAACCGAACGCCGCCCGCCATCGCGCGAGCAGTTCGGCCTCGTCGTCGATGTGGTCGGGGCGGATCACGCGGTCGTCGGCCACGAAGTAGAACGCCGCCGTGATCCGACTCGGCTCGATGTCGGCCCACTTCGAATAGGCGAGCCGGTACAGCGCCAGTTGCAGCGTCTTGCGCTCGAGGTCGTCGTCGTCCTTCGGTGCCTTGCCGGTCTTCCAGTCGACGACTTCGAACCTGCCATCGTCGAGCGCGTAGATCGCGTCGATCTTGCAGATGACGATGCGGTCGTCGAACGGCAGGTGGATCTCGCGCTCCACCTCGATCGGGCGCCGATCCGCCCACTCCGAGGCCTCGAAGGTCGCGCGCAGCCTCGCCAGGTCGGCAGCCTCGACGCCGTCGCCCTCGTCGTCCAGCTCCAGGGCGGGCGCGTCCAGCTCGTCCGATCCGGCCCCCAGGCCGTAGCGGTTCTCGACCCAGGAGTGGAACAGCGTGCCCAGCCGCGTCGCCTTGAACGGCTTCTCGGGCATCGGGCGCAGCAGCGACGAGGCCACGGCATCCGGCTCGGTCACGAAGTCTTTGAACCGGGATGCCGGCACGCGAGTCGGCAGCGCGACCGCCCCCGCACCTGCCAGACGTCGCGCTCGTTCGTTGAGCAGCAACTCGAGCTCATGCGCCCACGGGCCGCCGATCTTCGGCGCGGCCGCGCGGACCGCGGCAGCCGCCGCCTCGACCGCCGGCCGACGCTCCCCCAGCGGATCGCGCGGCCAGCTGAACCACTCCAGATGGTCGCCCATCGGGTTCGTCTCGCTCTCGGGGGCGGCCGGCAGCTCGTCGATCACGCCCGCGATCGCGAGGTCGCGCAAGAAGGGGCTGGGCTCGCGGTACTTGGTCTGGGTGGCCCAGAACGAGCCGCTCAGCAGCAGCTCGTGGCGAGCGCGGGTCACCGCAACATAAGCCAGGCGGCGCTCCTCGTCCTGGAGACGCCCGCTCACCGCCGCCTTGAATGCGTCCCGGTTGTCGAGCAGTTCTTTGCGCGTCGTCGCCGACTCCCAGTCGTACACCGGCAGGTCGGCCGCGTCGCCGCGGAACGGCCAGGGCAGCTGACCGAAGGCCAGCCAGCCGTTGGTCCCGTCGATCGGCTTCATCGGCAGCTCGTCGGCGACCAGGCGCGGCACCGCGACCAGATCCCACTCGAGGCCCTTCGCCCCGTGAATGGTCAGGATCTGCACGGTGCCCGGCTCGGGATCCTCGGGGCGGGGCGCCAGGTCTTCGCGCTCCTCGGCGGCGCGCAGCCAGGCCAGGAATCCGTTCAGTTCCGAACCCACTCGGGTGGTCGCGTCATCCAGGGCGAGATACCCGTCGATCGCGTCGAACAGCGCCTCCATCGGCGCCCCGCCGAGCGGACGATCCTCGTTCGCGACCACCTCGATGTCGAGGCGCAACTCCTGCTCGACGAGCGAGACCAGGTCGGGCAGCGAGAGAGAGGCGCGGGCACGCAACCGCGCGACGACCGCCCCCGCGTCGCGCAGCCGCGCCAGCCCGATGTCACTGAAGTGCGCGAGCGCCGAATGCCCTTCGGGGGCGTGAGCGACGAAGTCGAGCGCATCCACGATCGAGCCGCCCTCTCCCTCGGTGAGGCTCGACCGCATCCGCTCCTTGACCTCGTCGGCATAGACCTGCTGGGCGTGATCGCGATCGCGCAGCCAGGAGGCCAGTCGGTTCAGGGCGTGCAGGTCTTGCACCCCGATGCGCCACCGCGAGCCTGCCAGCACGCGGAGCAGTTCGAGCCCGGCCCCGGGATCGCTCAGCACCGAGAGCATCGACACCAGGTCGGCGATCTCCGGCTCGGCCAACAGCCCGCCGATGCCCAGCACGTGGTACTTCACCCCGTGCTGCTTAAGCGCCCGCAAGAAGTAGGGCTGAGTCTTGCGCGCGCGGAACAGGAGGGCTGCCGACGGCGCAGGCGCAGCCTGCGCGCCGCGTTGAGTAGTCGGGTCGGCAGCTTGGGGAGCCGTCAAATGCGCCGCGAACCAGCTGGCCACCGCGTCGGCCTCGGCCTCGAGGTGCTCCTCGAAGCGCACCGCGATCGGCACGTCGCTGGCTTTCGGCGCCGGCTGCAACTTCTCGACCGGAACGCGCGAGACCAGCGACAGCGGCGCGACGAGGGCGTTGGCGGCGTCGAGGATGCGGTGCCCGTTCCGCCAGCTGGTCGACAGCGGGTAGGGGCTCCCGACCGCACCGAACTGCGCGTTGAACTGCTCGAGGTTCGAGGCGGATGCGCCGCGCCATCCATAGATCGACTGGTTGGGATCGCCGACCGCCATCACCGGATGCCCCGCGAACAGCCGCGCGAGCAGCCAGGTCTGCACGACGGAGGTGTCTTGGTACTCGTCGAGCAGCACGACGCGGTACCGGTCGCGCAGCTCGTCGGCCACGGCCGGCTGCTTGCCCAGGATCTTCAGGGCCAGCGCCACCTGATCGGAATACTCGACCGCGCTGCGGGTGAGCTTGGCCGCCTCGTACTCGCCGACCAGGTCGACCAGGACGTCGAGGGCGCCGATCGCGGAGGTCATGGCGTCGACCGTCGCATACGCGCCGCGTCCGCCGGGCGGCAGTGCCCCCAGCGCCGCGAACCGCCGTGCGAACTCGCGCACTTCCTCGGGATCGGCGATGTTCTCGGCGATCGCGCGACTGAGCCCGAGCACCGCCGTGGTGACCGGGTCGAGGTTCTTCTCCAGTTCGGGTAGTCGCTCATCGCGCGACCGCATCACCGTCGCGCGAGCCAACTGCCACGCACCCGCCTCGCCGAGAACCGCACCGTCACCCTCGCGACCGACCAGCAGGGCGTTGTCGCGGAAGATCGCATTGGCGAAGGAGTTGTAGGTCGAGACAGCCGGCGCCTGGAACGGATCGTGATCCTCGGGCGTGAGACCAGCATCCGCGAGCTGCCCGATGCGATCGCGGATGCGCACCAGCAACTCCCCGGCCGCCTTACGGGTGAAGGTGAGCCCGAGCACCTCGCTCGGCTTCACGTGCTCGTTGGCCAGCAACCAGAGCACGCGATTGGCCATGGTCTCGGTCTTGCCGCTGCCCGCGCCGGCGACCACGAGGGCCGGCCCGAGCGGAGCCTGGATGACGGCCTGCTGCTGCGCGGTCGGCGCCGGCAGCCCGAGCGCTTCGGCGATATCGATGGCCGAATATCGACTCGGCGGCGGCTGCGAATGCAGCGCGTTCGACGACATAAAGTCAGTCACTCGACACCGCCCGCACCCGGTGCAGCCGCAGTCGCGGCGTGGCGCCATAGCCGCCGTACTGCTCGAGCTCGACGAGCCCCTCGAACTCCGCCGCCGCGATCAGCGTCGCGGCCTGCCGGATCCGTTCGCGCACCGCCTCGAGCGCCTCGGCATCCAGGGTGGCTTGGTGCCCGTCCCGGTAGCGCTTGCCGCCGTTCCCCTCGCGAACGAAGAGCAGCTTCGCGCCGCCCGGCACGTGGTCGCCGTGCTCGGCGAGCGGTTCGTCGAATTTTCCCTCGGCGTAGGCGAGCTGGTACGCGCCGAGCTGGGGATGCGCGGCGATCTGCGCCGGGCTGGTGATCGGCCGCCCGGTCTTGAGGTCGACGATGACGACCTCACCATCGGGGCCGCGCTCGATCCGGTCGATCGATCCGCTCACCACGATCTGGGGAACGGTCGCCGGCGCAGGCTGTACGTCGCCCTGAGCAGCCGGTTCGGAAGCTCGGGGAGCCGGCAATTCGCCGTACTCCAACGTGAACCGGCCCTCGGCCGCGACCAGGATCTTGCCGTCTCGCTGGAAGTCGGCGAGGTAGTCGGCGAGCGCCTCGGTGAATCCGCGGGCGAGCTGCTTCTGCCGCTGCGCCAGCCAGGGGGATTCGAACACCAGCTCGTCCCACCGCGACTCGACCGCGCTCCACAGCCGGTCGACCCCGGGGTCGTCTGTGGTCTCCATCGCCCAGTGCAGGATCGTGCCCACCCCGGCCACGACTCCCGAGTCACCCCCGGCGATGGTCTCGAGGAACCAGTCGAGCGGCGACTCCTCGAGCCGCTCCACCCGCGACGGCGACACCGGGATGCTGCGCCCCTCGAACAGCGGACCGGTCGACGAGATCGGCTCGAGCCCGTGCCAGTCGGCGGGATCCGCGCCCGGCAGCCCCAGTCGCGCCAACTCGGCGAGCGAACCGGCGGCGCCCGCGGCATCCGCCCGGTTCGACCGCGGGTCGGCGAGGATGCGCCGCAGTCGCCCGGTGAAACCGCGCAACGAGAGCGGCGGCTTGGTGGTCGAGTCGATCAACGGTGTCTCGGCGGGCAGCAGGGAGAAGAACACGCTGCGCTGCTCGTCGTCGTTGGCCACGGCCGAGAGGACCACCCGCTCGCTGGCACGTGAGACCGCGAGCGCGAACATGCGCAGTTCGTCGTCGAGCACGAGCTTGCGATCGTCGACGGCGCGCTCAGCCGCCTCGCCTTCGCCCGAGCTCTGGAGGGCACGCAGCAGGTTCTGCGGCTCGAGCAGCGATCCGCGAGCTCGCAGGTTCGGCCACACCCCCTCTTGCAGCGCCGCGACGACCACGGTGCGGAACTCGAGACCCACCGCTCCGGATGGCGTCGTCACCAGCACCGCGTCGTCGCTGCGCCGCGGGGTCAGCACGTCTTCGGGCACCTCCGCGTCGAGCACCTCGCTCAGGAACTCGAAGGCGGGTGCATCGGGGCGGCGCTCGGCGAATCGCTTCGCCGCGGTGAACAGGGCGACCACCGCATCCAGGTTCCGATCCGCCTCCGCCGCGACCGGTCCGGAGCCCAGCGCCTGATCGTGCCAGACCTTGGCGAGACGGCTTCGGTCCCACGCCAGCCAGAGCAGGTCTTCGATGGTGCCCTCGCTGGCGGTCAGCTCGGCCAGGGTCTCGGCGAGCCGCTCCGCCTGACGGGCCGGCCGGCTGTCGATCGTGGCGAAGCGACCCGGTGCGCTCAAGGCCTCGACGAGGAGTACGTCGCTGGTGCGCGAGCCCCCGCCCTCGAGCTCTTCGGCCCGCAGCGAGAGACGCAGCCGTCGCAAGCCGAGCGCATCGAGCCCGCCGTACGCCGAGAGCAGGAGCTCGGTCGCCAGTTCGGCCGTGAGCTCGCGGCGCCCGACACCGAGCTCGACCAGCGAGAGCAACCCTCGAGCGGCGGTCTCGTCGCGCAGGGCGACCCCGCCACCGGCGGTGCGGGTCGGCACCTCGGCGAGTGCCAGCGCCCGGGCGATGCCGGGGGCGTGTGCGCTGCTGCGCACGATCACGGCCAGCTGGTTCCACGGCACGTCGCGGTCGAGATGCTCCTCGCGCAGCAGCCGGGCGATCGCGGCCCACTCGCGCGCCGGGCTGGTCGCCTCGATGCGCGCGAGCGGTACCTTCGATGAAGACGCGTCATCGCGCGCCGTCGCGGCACGCTGCCTGCCCGCCGCGGCGGTCCCGAGCCGCCCCTCGACGATCACGGCGTTCGTGAGGGCGCGCAGTGCGGCCGGCTGGCGGTGCACGATCGGCAGGACGAGCTGCGTGAGCTCCGGGTCGCCCAGCACCGCGCTCAACCGGCCGAGGGCGTCGGGCTCGCCACCTCGGAAGGCGTTGGCCGCGACATCCGGATCTCCGAAGGCGATCACCGCGACGCCGCGCTCGCGCAGGGCACGCAGCAGGGCGAGGGTCGACTCGGTCGCCTCCTGCAGATCATCGACGACCACCAAACGGAGGGCCGCCACGCGATCGTCGGGGCTCCCCTGGTGGATCGAACCACCCTGGCGGATCGCCGCGACCGCGAATCGCGCGAGCTCGGCCGGGTCGAGTTGTGCGGCGCGGCTGGAAGACACGATCGCCAGGTATTCCTCGATGAAGTCGGCCGCGGCCACCCAGGCGGGGCGTGCGGTGCTACGACCCAGTTCGCGCAGTCGGCCCGGAGTCACGTCATACTCGGTGGCGCGGGCCATCAGCTCGCGCAGCTCGGTGCGGAATCCGCGCAGGCAGCGCACGTTCTGGTCGAGCGGCTCGGGCCACCCCGGACCCGACGAGGTCTCGAGGTGGCCGTCGAGGAGCGCCGCGATGTCGGCATCCTGCTCAGCCGCGGTCACCAGCCGCGGAGGCGCTGCCCCGGCTGCACGGGCGGCGGCACCGACCAGTTCGAACGCGAGCGACGAGACGGTGCGCGCGAGCGGTCCATTGCTCGGCTTTCCGACCCGCAGAGCGAGCCGGTCACGCAGCCGGGTGGCCGCGGCGCGCGACGAGGCGAGCACCAGCAGGGAGTCGGGAGACCATCCCCTGCCGTCGATCCGGTCGGCGATCAGCTCGACGATCGTGGTGGTCTTGCCCGAGCCCGGAGCGCCGAGAACGGCGGCGGATGCCCCATCGGGCAGGTCGACGACGGCCTGCTGGCCGGCATCGAGAACCACCGGCGCGGGAGGCGCGGGAGCCGAGCGCTCGAACCGGATCCCACTCATGCGCCCACCGTAGCGGGAGCCGCCGACCACCCAGCGGGCAATGCCCGTTCTGCTGTGGGTGAACCGCGCGACCCGGCCCGCGCGGCATCCCGTAATCTCGCTGTGTGGACATTCGCATCGGTATCGCCAACAGCCCCCGCGAGCTCAACATCGAGTCGTCGCAGACTCCGGCAGAGGTCGAGAAG
>Ga0068852_100003719_pt1 | contig 10693 bp, 7 predicted proteins | sample KBSCornC22_FD_66594 | JGI IMG/M metagenome (GOLD analysis project Ga0068852, IMG submission 66594) | Corn rhizosphere microbial communities from Kellogg Biological Station, Michigan, USA - KBS Corn C2-2 | ecosystem: Host-associated > Plants > Roots > Rhizosphere > Soil ... | reverse complement strand
CGCTTCGTTGACCACGTCCCATGTGTAGATGCGGTCCGCATAGCGCTTGCAGACGGTCTGCACGTGATTGGTCAGGATCTGCGCGACGCGCTCGGCCGGGCGCGGACCATAATCATAGGTCTCGCTCCACTTCGGCATCCACTGCGGATGGTGCCAGATCAGATTGTGGCCGCGCACCTTCAGCCCATGCTGGGTAGCGTAATCGACCAACGTGTCGCCGCGCGTGAAATCGAACTGGTCCGGCCCGAGCGGGTGGATGGCGTGCATCTTGAGCTCGTTCTCGGGCACGATCACGCCGCATTCGGCCTCGATCAGCGCGCGATAACGCGGGTCGGGATATTGGGCCATTCCGATCGCGCTGCCGAAGCGCACGCCGTTGGGTTTGCCGATCGCGTCGAGCGAATTAGGCCCGGCCGCAAACGCACGGGGAGCCAGCGCCAGCGCGGCGCCTCCTGCAAGAGCCTGGCGCCGCGTGACATTCATCCGAACCGTTCCTCGATCGTCGCCCGCGCGCCTTTCTGGCGGAGCGCGGCGAGGGCGTCCGTCAGCGTGCCGCGGAAGCCGTCATGCGCCGCCAGCGCGGCCGGGAAGATGGCGTCGATCGCGAGCAGGCGGGCGACCGCTTCCTCCGCCGGCAGATCGGCGGTGCCGGCGGTGCGCGCGGCGAGCGGATCGTCGACGACATGGGTCGCACCCTGATCGTCGCGCCCTTCCTGCCAGCGCATCCAGGCGGCGACGGCGAGCGCGAGCGTATCGACGCTCTGGCCCGCCTCCAGCCGCGCCGAGATGGTGGCGAGCAGCCGCTGCGGCAGTTTCTGCGATCCATCCATCGCGATCTGGCGCGTGCGATGGTTGAGCGCCGAATTGGCGAAGCGCCGCATCAGCGCGGTCCGGTAAGCCGGCACGTCGAGCCCGGCGGGCGGCGACAGGGTTGCGGCCGCCTCGTCCCACAAGGCCTCCACGAAGGCGCGGCCGGCGGGAAGCGCCACCACCTGATGCACGAATTCGATTCCGGCGAGGCCGCCCAGATAGGCGATGCCCGAATGCGCGCCGTTCAACAGGCGGAGCTTCGCGGCCTCCCACGGCGCGACCGCATCGGTCAGCTGGACGCCGAACGCCGCGAAGTCGGGACGCTCGCCGGCGAAGCGATTCTCGACCACCCATTGGGTGAAGGGCTCGGTCTTGACCATCGCACGATCGACCAGGCCGATCCGCGCCTCGAGCGCGGCCACATCGGCCTCCTCGGTGGCGGGAACGATGCGGTCGACCATCGTCTCGGGGAAAGCGCCTTCGGCCGCGATCCAGTCCCGGAGCGCGCTGTCATGACGCCCCGCGAGCGCGAGCACCGCATCGCGCAGACGCTTGCCGTTGTGCGGCAGGTTGTCGCACGAGATCGCCGTGAAGGGCTTGAGCCCCGCCGCGCGGCGCGCGGCCAAAGCTGCGACGATGAAGCCGGGCGCGGTACGCGGCGCATCGAGCGAGGCGAGGTCGGCGGCAAGATCGGGGTCGCTCTCGATCAGTGCACCCGTGGCGGGATCGAGCTTATAGCCTTTCTCGGTCACGGTCAGCGTGACGAGATGGACCTGGGGATCGGCCATGGCGCGCACCAGCGCGGCCGGATCCTCGGGCGCGACCAGCACGCCCCGAAGCGCGCCGATCAGCTGCGTCTGCGTCGCGTCGCCTTCGCGCGCGCTGATCGTATAGAGATTGTCCTGGGGCGCGAGCTGGTCGCGCACTCCAGGCGAGCGGAGCGAGGCGCCGAGCACGCCCCAGCGCAGATCGCCGCTGTTGAGCGCCGCCTCATAGACCGCCGCCTGATGCGCCTTGTGAAAAGCGCCGACACCGAGATGGACGATGCCGGTGGCAACGGCGGAGCGATCGTAATTCGGACGCGCGACCGAGGTGGGAAGCCGGGCCGCATTCACATCATTCAATCGGGTCACAATTTGTAAGCTGCCTTTACCAGATCATAAGTGAGCGCATGCGCCAGTTCGTGCGCCTCGTCCTCCTCCAGCCGATGTTCGGCGACGAGGCGGGCGAGGAAGACGCAGTCCATCCGCCGCGCCACGTCATGGCGCGCGGGAATGGACAGGAAGGCGCGCGTATCGTCGTTGAAGCCGACTGTATTGTAGAAGCCGCCCGTCTCGGTCGCGGCCTCGCGGAAGCGGCGCATGCCTTCGGGGCTGTCATGGAACCACCAGGGCGGACCTAGGCGCAGCACCGGATAATGGCCGGCGAGCGGTGCCAGCTCGCGGCTGTACGTATCCTCGTCGAGCGTGAACAGGATCAGCGTCAGGCGCGGATCATTGCCGAACCGGTCGAGCAAGGGTTTGAGCGCACGGACATATTCGGTCTGGGACGGGATATCGGCGCCCTTGTCGCGGCCGAAACGCGCCAGCAGCGACGGATTGTGGTTGCGGAACGAGCCGGGGTGGAGCTGCATCACCATCCCGTCCTCAATCGACATGCGCGCCATTTCGGTGAGCATCTGGCCGCGGAACAGCTCGGCATCGGCCGCATCCGCCTGGCCGGAGCGCACACGCTCATAGAGCGCCTCGCATTCGGCGCGGCTCAGGTCGGCGGTGAAGGCGGTCGGATGGCCATGATCGGTGGAGGTGGCGCCGGCCTGGCGGAAGAAAGCGCGGCGGTTTTCGTGCGCGCGCAAATAGCCGGCCCAGGTCGAGACGTCCTCACCCGCCATCTCGCCGAAGCGGCGCAGATTGTCGGCAAAGCCGATCGCCTCGGGATCGATCACCGGATCGGGGCGATAGGCGGTGACCACGCGGCCGTTCCAGCCGCTCTCGCGGATCGCCTTGTGATGGTCGAGCGGATCGAGCGGGCTTTCGGTGGTGGCGATCAGCTCGATATTGAAGCGCTCGAACAGGCTACGCGGACGGAAGGCGGGCGTCTTCAGCGCTGCGTCGATCCGCTCATAATAAAGGTCGGCGGTGGCAGGCTCGAGCCGCACGTCGAGGCCGAACACCTCGACGAACACCCAATCGAGCCAGGCGCGCGAGGGCGTGCCGCGGAAGAGGTGATAATGGTCCGCGAAGATCCGCCAGATCCGGTGCGGGTCGGTCTCGGTCGGGTCGCCGTCGATCGTCGGCACGCCCAGATCCTCGAGCCGCACGCCCTGCGAATAGAGCATGCGGAAGACATAATGGTCGGGGACGATCAGCAGCTCGGCCGGATTGGCGAAGGGCTGATCATAAGCGAACCAGGCGGGGTCGGTATGGCCGTGCGGGCTGACGATCGGCAGATCCTTGATCGGCCCGTACAGCGCGCGCGCGATCGAACGCGTGCGCTCGTCCGCCGGGAACAGGCGATCGGGATGCAGTGCCAGAACGGCCAAGGTCAATTCTCCGCGGTAAGCTTGGTCACGCTTTCATAGCGCGGGTTGATCAGGTGGACGACGAGCAATGCAACCAGATAGGCTGAGCCGGCGACGATGAAGATCGGCGTATAGCTACCGAACGTCTGCAGGATATAGCCCGCATATTTCGCCATCAGCATTCCGCCCAACGCACCCGCAAAGCCGCCCAGGCCGACAACGGTCCCCTGGGCGAACCGGGGGAAGGCGTCCGCCGGCAGCGCGAAATGGTTGGACGAAAAGCCCTGATGGCCGGCGCAGGCCATGCCGAGCAGGACGACCGCGATCCAGACGCTTGGTGCCGACTGGGCGAACATGACCGGCACCACCATCAGCGCGCAGACGAACATCGCCGTCTTGCGCGAGCGGTTGGCGGAAATGCCCAGCGCGAGCATCCGCGACGACAACCAGCCCCCAAAGATCGAGCCGACGTCGGCCAGCAGATAGATGGCGATCAGCGGTGCGCCGATGCCCTTGAGATCGACGCCGTAGCGTTTGGCGAAGAAATCGGGCAGCCAATAGAGGAAAGTCCACCAGACGGGGTCGATCAGGAAGCGCCCCGCCATATAGGCCCAGGCCTGGCGCGTGCTGAGAACCTTGCGATAGGGCGCCCGCCCTTGATCGACGAAGGGCTCGGCCTCGATATACGCCAGTTCCGCCTCGCTGAGGCGTGGATGCTGTCGCGGACGGCGGTAGAGAAGCACCCAGGCCGCGATCCAGGCGATGTTGAACAGGCCGGTGATCAGGAAGGCCGACTGCCAGTTGAGCGCGAGCGTGATCGCGGGAACGATCAAGGGGGTCACGACCGCACCGACATTGGCGCCCGCATTGAAAATGCCGATCGTCAAAGCGCGCTCGCGTTTGGGGAACCATTCGGCAATCGCAGCCAGCCCCGCCGGATAGGTACCCGATTCGCCTAGCGCGAGCGGCAGTCGCACCATGGCAAAGCCGATGGTCGAGGTGACGAGCGCATGCGCCATATGCGCAGCCGTCCACACCGTCATGGCGAGGACGTAGCCGACTTTGGCTCCGACCTTGTCGATCAGCCGGCCGAAGAAGAGGAAGCCGATCCCGTAGGCTGCCTGAAACCAGAAAACGACATCGCCATAGCCGGTTTCGGACCAGCCATATTCGCGGCTCAACGTCGGTTTGAGCACCGACAAGACCATGCGATCGACGTAGGAAATGACGCAGGCCAGGAAGAGCAGGCCGCAAATGATCCACCGAACCTTCCCGACCGGCGGTTTCGGCACATAAGCAGGATTATTCACAAGCCGGCCCTCTCACCAATTATGCATACTGCCGTCTTCGAGCCGTGCGACCGGCAGGAAGGCGCGTTTGTAGGGATATTTTTGGGCGAGGTCTTCGTCGATGTCGACACCGAGTCCCGGTGCTTCGCCGGGGTGCATGGCGCCGGCCTCGAAGCTGTAGGCGTGGGGGAAGACCGCGTCGGTTTCGGACGTGTGGCGCATATATTCCTGTACCCCGAAATTGGGCACCGACAGGTCGAAGTGGAGCGCGGCCGCCATGCAGACCGGCGACAGATCGGTTGCGCCATGGCAGCCGGTGCGGACCTGGTAGAGATCGGCAAGTGCTGCGATCCGCCGCAGGTGCGTGATCCCGCCGGCATGAACCACGGTGGCGCGGATATAGTCGATCAGCTGATTCTCGATCAGATGTTTGCAGTCCCAGATCGAGTTGAAGATCTCACCGACCGCGATCGGGCTGGTCGTATGCTGGCGGATCAGGCGGAAGCCCTCCTGGTTCTCCGCCGGCGTCGGATCCTCGAGCCAGAAGGGGCGATAGGGCTCCAGATCCTTGCCGAGCCGCCCCGCCTCGATCGGCGTCAGGCGGTGATGGATGTCGTGCAGCAGATGCACGTCCCAACCTAAAGCCTCGCGCGCCTTTTCGAACAACGGCACGACCGAGCGCATATATTTCTCGCTCGACCACACATTCTCGGTCGGCAGGTCGGCGTCGGCCGGCTCGTAGAAATAGCGGTCCTTCGACACGCCATAGGTCGATGCCAACCCCGGCACCCCCGATTGCAGCCGGATCGCGCGATAGCCCTGCTCCTTGTAGGCAAGTGCGTTGGCGATCGTTTCGTCGACATCCTTGCCGTTGGCATGGCCATAGACCATTACGCTTTCGCGGCTCGCCCCGCCCAGCAGTTGATAGAGCGGCAGGCCCGCAATCTTGCCCTTGATGTCCCACAGGGCCATGTCGACTGCCGCGATCGCCGACATCGTCACCGGTCCGCGCCGCCAATAAGCCCCCTTGTAGAGATATTGCCAGATATCCTCGATCCGATGCGCATCGCGCCCGATCAGGCAGGGGATCACATGATCCTCGAGATAGGCCTTCACCGCCAGCTCGCGGCCATTCAACGTCGCATCGCCCACGCCATGCACGCCCGCGTCCGTCTCGATCTTGAGCGTCACGAAATTGCGCCCGGGACAGGTCACGATCGCCCGGGCGGATATGATCTTCGGCAAGTTCCTCTCCCGTGGCGGACGTCGGCCTGGGCAAACGCCGCCTGTTCTTGCGTGGTCGGCCCCGACGCAACGTCTTGACCGCACACCATTATTGTTAGCGCTCACATCTTATAGCATGCTAGCGCGAGTCAATCATAAGTCGCATGGCGGGCAAGTCGCCTGCCGGCAAGGGAGAGGATGGTCGAATGCGCCTGGCGCGCCTGCTCGCCATTTTGATTGCGGCCATCGGCCTGACGAGCCCGACCTGGGCGGACGATGGGTATCGGCTTTGGCTGCGCTACGATCGGCTTCCCGAGGCAGTCGTCGCACAGGAGCGGCCTTTCGTGGACGGGGCCATGGCGTATGGCAACGACCCGCGCGTCGGGGCGGCGGCGATGGAGCTGAATGGCGCGGTGATGCAACTGCTCGGCATCATGCCCAATGCCGGGGTGGAGCAAAGCCCAGGCGAGGTCATGCTCGGCACGCCGCAGGACTCGGATCGGATTCGGGCGCTGCACCTCGATCTGTCGGACCTAGGCGATGAAGGTTATCTCGTCCGCAGTGTGGGAACGGGCTGGGAGCGGACGATCGTTGTGACCGGGAATACGGGCGCGGGCGTGCTCTACGGCACGTTCGCGCTGATCCGCGAGATGCAGCTCGGCCACCCGCTCGACAATCTCAATCTGCGCTCCGCCCCCAAGCTCAAGCTGCGCGTGCTCGACCATTGGGACAATCTCAACGGCCATATCGAACGCGGCTATGCCGGCGACTCGCTGTGGGATTGGTGGAAGCTCCCCGACTACAAGGATCCTCGCTATACCGATTATGCGCGCGCCAGCGCCTCGGTCGGCATCAACGGCGCGGTGCTCAACAACGTCAATGCGGTCGCGGCAAGCCTGACGCCGGACTATATCGCAAAGGCGGCGGCGCTGGCGGATGTGTTCCGCCCCTGGGGGATCAAGGTCTATCTGTCAGCGCGCTTCACCGCGCCGATGGAGTTGGGCCATCTCAAGACGGCCGACCCGCTCGATCCGGCGGTCGCCGCCTGGTGGAAGGCCAAGGCGGACGAGATTTACCGCGCGATTCCCGATTTCGGGGGCTTCCTGGTCAAGGCGAACAGCGAAGGCCAGCCCGGCCCTCAGGATTATGGCCGCACGCATGCCGACGGCGCCAATGTGCTGGCGCAAGCAGTTGGGCCCCATGGCGGCGTCGTCATGTATCGCGCCTTCGTTTATGCCGCGCAGGATCAGGGCAAGGCGGTCGACCGCACCATGCAGGCCTATGAGAATTTCAGGCCGCTGGACGGAAAGTTCGCCGACAATGTGCTGGTTCAGGTCAAGAACGGCCCGCTCGATTTCCAGCCGCGCGAGCCTTTCTCGCCTTTGTTCGGGGCGATGCCCGGCACCAACCTGATGTTCGAGGTGCAGCTGACCAAGGAATATCTCGGCCAGGCGACGCACCTCGTCTATGTCGGGGCACTGATCGACGAGGTGCTCAAGACCGACACCTTCGCGCGCGGGCCGGGCACGACGCTGGCCAAGGTGCTGGAAGATCAGAAATTGAGCGGCATTGCCGGTATCGCCAATACCGGCAACGACCGCGACTGGACCGGATCGAGCTTCAACCAGGCCGACTGGTTCGCCTTCGGGCGGCTCGCCTGGGATCCGCAGGCGTCATCGCGGGACATTGCGGCCGAATGGGCGGCGCTGACCTTCACGCCCGATCCGGCCTTCGTGAAGCCGGTCACGGACATGATGATGACCAGCCGCGAGGCGGTGGTGAATTACATGACCCCGCTCGGCCTCGCGCACATCATGGGCACGGGACATCATCATGGGCCTGCGCCCTGGGTGCACGAGCTTGCGCGCGCCGAATGGAACCCGGTCTATTATCATCAGGCGGACGCGATCGGCATCGGCGTCGACCGTACCGCGACCGGCACCAATGCGATCAGCCAATATGCGCCGCCGATCGCAAAGCAGCTCGCCAGGGTCGAGACCACGCCTGAGAAGTTCCTGCTGTGGTTCCACCACGTGCCCTGGGATTATCGCATGAAATCGGGCCGCATCCTCTGGGACGAGCTTGCGCTCCATTACCAGACCGGTGTCGAGCAGGTGGCCGGGATGCAGCGCCAGTGGCGCGCGCTCAAGCCGTTCGTCGACGCGGAACGGTTCGACAAGACCGACGCCTTCCTCACGATCCAGCTGCACGAAGCGGAATGGTGGCGCGATGCCTGCCTCGAATATTTCCAGACCTTCTCGAAGCGCCCCTTGCCGGCGGGGGTGCCCGCGCCGGCGTATCCGCTGAGCTTCTATCAGGCGCTCGACTTCCCCTTCGCGCCGGGCCGTTGACGGAACCGGCCGCGCTCCGGTCCGTCTGATCGTCCGAGGATGCGCGCACCGGCAGGAGACGGATGGCAAGCGAACGGAAGGATGGCGCACCGATCCCGGTGCTGATCAACCGCGAGGGCGGGACGGCCGCCGCGGCGGGGGATCGCTTGAAGCAGGATGTGACGGCTGCCTTCAGCGAAGCGGGCCTGAAGGCTGAGATCGCGCTGCTCGACGGCGCGAAGATCCGTGCAGCAGCGGAAGCGCTGAAGACTCGCGATCTGGTCGTGGTGGGCGGCGGCGATGGTACGCTCGGCGCGGCGGCGGCGAGCCTTGCCAACTCCGATGCCGCGCTCGGCATCCTGCCGCTCGGCACGCACAATCATTTCGCGCGACAGCTGGGTGTCCCGCCGGACCTTGTCGGCGCGATCCGCATCTTGGCCCAAAGTCACCGCAAGCGGGTCGATCTCGGCGCGGTCAACGGGCATATCTTCCTGAACAATGCCTCGATCGGCTTCTATCCTTCCCTGGTGCAAACGCGCGAGCAGACGCAGCAGCGGCACGGCCTGCCCAAATGGCTCGCCAATCTGCCGGCCTCCTGGGCAGCGCTGCGGCGGCTGCGGCATCATCGATTGACGATCGCTGCCGAAGGCGTCGCGCAGGAGGTGCGGACGCCCCTGCTGTTCGTCGGCAACAATCTTTACGCGCTCGACGGCGGGCAGGTCGGCGAACGCAAGGCCCTGGATGAAGGGCGCCTCTCCCTCTATGCGGTCGAGGGCCGGTCAAGGCTCGGCGCGCTCTGGTTCGGATTGAGGGTGCTGGCGGGACGCGCCGATCTGCAGCGCGATTTTGCCATTGCCGAGACCTGCCCGGCGTTGACGGTCCGTGCGCATGCGCCGCACATCCATGTCGCGCTGGATGGCGAGGTGATGCGGCTGGAAAGCCCGCTGCGGTTCCAGGTCATGCCGCGCGCGCTGCAGGTGATCGCGCCGGCGGATGCGGAGAGTTGAGCCGGCCCGCCCGACGCGTGATTGGCTCGAGCCTTGCGCGCATAGGCAGACCATTGATTTTTTGCCTCCGCGCGCAAGTCGCGATAATGGGTTAGTCCGGGGGCGGCGACGCCTGAATCGCCGGAGAAGAGGTTGAACCAGAAGACTTCACGCCGTCAGCGCACCGCGCCAACGATCAGCGACGTCGCCGCAACGGCGGGCGTCTCCCCGATGACGGTTTCGCGGGTGATCAACGGTGAAGCCAATGTCCGCGCGGCGACCCGCGATCTGGTCAATGCGGCCATCCAGCAACTCGGCTACGCACCCAATCGCGCGGCGCGCAGCCTGGCCGGCGCGGAGGAATTGCGGATCGGCCTCCTCTATTCCAATCCCAGCGCCGCTTATCTGAGCGAATTCCTGGTCGGTGGACTGGACCAGGCAAGCCGCGCCAATCTGCAGCTGATGGTCGAACAATGCGACATCGACGCGCACGAGGTGAAGGCGGCCGAGCATCTGATCCGGATCGGCATTGACGGCGTGATCCTGCCGCCGCCCTTATGCGATTCCGGACCGGTGATAGATGTGCTGCGGGCCGCCGGCGTGCCGATGGTGGTGGTGGCGAGCGGCAAGCCGCCCGCCGACATCAGCGCCGTCAGCATCGACGACGAGCGCGCGGCGTTCGACATGACCTGTCATCTCGCCAAACTCGGCCATCGCCGGATCGGCTTCATCGAAGGCAATCCCAACACGACCGCGAGTGCGCGCCGGCTCGACGGCTACAAGCGTGGGCTCGAGCGGAGCGCGATCGAACTGGACCCTCAGCTGATCACCGAGGGCCTGTTCACCTATCGATCGGGGCTCGATGCCGCCGAACGCCTGCTCGACATCAAGGATCCGCCGTCGGCCATCTTCGCGGCCAATGACGACATGGCGGCGGCGGCGGTTGCGGTTGCGCACCGCCATGGCCTGGACGTACCCGGCGACATCACCGTCTGCGGTTTCGACGACACGCCGCTCGCGACGACGATCTGGCCCGAGCTGACCACGATCCACCAGCCGATCCGCGACATGTCCAAGGCGGCGATGGAGTTGCTGGCAGGCGAGATCCGGTCGCGGCGCGGCCCGGTGCGGCCCGCACCCAAGCATATGCTGCTCGATTATACCTTCGTACGGCGCCAGTCCGATGCGGCGCCCCGGCGGAGGCCCACGGCGCGGGCATAACGCGACCAAGTTGTGCGTTCTGTGACGGAATTAGCCATGCTTGACACGCCGCTCCCGCCATCGATAGCGCTACCATAAATTCTGGAGAGCGCCTGTGACCCGTACCCCCGCCCGCCCCTTCCGTTCGCGCGACTGGTTCGCCGATCCGGCGCGGAGCGACATGGTGGCGCTCTATCTCGAACGCTTCATGAATTACGGCATCACGCCGGAGGAGCTGCGCTCGGGCAAGCCGATCATCGGCATCGCCCAATCGGGCAGCGACCTGTCGCCGTGCAATCGCATCCATGTCGATCTCGCCAAGCGCACCGCCGC
>Ga0068852_100003717_pt1 | contig 10695 bp, 10 predicted proteins | sample KBSCornC22_FD_66594 | JGI IMG/M metagenome (GOLD analysis project Ga0068852, IMG submission 66594) | Corn rhizosphere microbial communities from Kellogg Biological Station, Michigan, USA - KBS Corn C2-2 | ecosystem: Host-associated > Plants > Roots > Rhizosphere > Soil ... | reverse complement strand
CTGCCCTGTCCGTCGCAGCGGTGGTCATCATCCGATTCGGCATCCGCGAGCGGCCGGGGGTGACCGACGATCGGGGCCTCGTCTCCCGTACCCGCGAGGTCAACCGGACGCTGCTCGGTTCCCCGGTGACCCGTCCGCTCTACCTGGCGATGTGGGTGCCGAACGGGCTGATCGTCGGGTGTGAGGCCTTGTTCGTGCCGTTCGGCGGGCACTCGGGGGCCGGCTACCTCTTCGCGGCCGCGGCAGCCGGGATGCTCTGCGGAGACGTCGCCATGGGCCGGTTCGTGCCGCCCGAGCGTCGCGACAAGCTCATCGAGCCGATGCGATTCCTGCTCGCGCTGCCCTACCTCGGCTTTGCCTTCTCCCCTGATCTTGGCGTCGCGCTGGCGCTCACGTTCATCGCCTCGGCCGGTTACTCGGCGTCGCTGCCCCTGCAGGAGCGCATGATTGGCGCCACCGGTGCCGAGCGGCGCGGGCAGGCATTCGGGCTCTACAGCTCAGGGCTCATGGTCGGCCAGGCGGTGGGCGCCGCGATCGGCGGCGGGCTGGCCGGATGGCTCGGTGCCCCGCACGCGATGTTCGCGTTGTCGGTCGCGTCGCTGTTCGTTTCGGTCGCTCTGATCCGAGGGCTCCGCCGGTCCGCACCGGAGGTCACATTCCTCGACTCGGTCAGCATGAAGTGATCACGATGCGGGTACTACATGCGACATGTCGACTGATGCCATCGTCCTGTTGAAGGCCGACCACAAAGAAGTCCGCCAGCTGTTTCGTGAATTCGAGAAGGCTGGCGACGGCGCCGAAGCCCGCAAGGGCCAGCTCGTGAACAAGATCCTCGAGCTGCTGACGGTGCACACCTACATCGAGAACGAGGTCATGTACCCGGAGGTCCGCTCCCGGGTCCCCGACCTTGAGGACGACATCCTCGAGTCCTACGAGGAGCACCACGTCGCGGACGTGCTCTGCATGGAGCTTGCCACCATGGCACCGTCTGCCGAACGCTTCGACGCGAAGGTCAGCGTGCTCATCGAGTCCGTGACCCACCACATGGACGAGGAGGAGCAGGACTGGTTCCCGGCGGTACGCGAGCACCTCGGCCGCAAGGAGCTCTCCGAGATCGGCGAGAGGCTGCTCGCGGCGAAGAAGAAGGCACCGCGCTCACCGGCCCAACCGTCCGCGCTGAAGAAGGCGATCGACGCGGTCATCTCCTAGCTCGGGGGTTGGCGGCCGCTCAGGACTTGGCGGCCGCCTTGCCGCCCTTGCGGCCGGCCTTCTTCTTCTGAGCGGTGGTGCCGCCCTGGCTCGAGTTGCCGCCTGACCCGCTGCTCTGGCCGCCGTGCTTCGACGCCTTCGGGCTGTTCGCGATCTTCGCGGCTCGTTCCTTGGACATGCCCTTGTCCTTCAGAGCCTCGTACTGCCGGTCATTCTTGACTGCCATCGGATCCCCCTTGGCCTAGCGCTTACCTTGCCGGGGTACCCACCTCTGCCCGACCGGAATCACCGCGCATGCCCAGTGCGAACAACGCCGTGAGCAGCGCCAGCCCGGCAGCCACGAGCAGAGACAGACGAAGGCCGTGCACGACGCCGGCCGCCGCGAACGAGCCGAACATCGCCACGCCGACGACGCTGCCCGTCTGGCGTGCCGTGTTCAGGGTGCCGGACGCAACGCCTGATCGATCCCGGGCGACGCTGCCCAGCAGCGCCGAGGTCATCACCGGCACGATCAGGCCGAGCCCTGCCCCGAGGAGCATCAGCTGGATCATGAGGGCGACGTAGGGCGTGTCGGCGCCCACGGCCAGCATCGCGAGCAGAGCCCCGGCGACGACCACGGCCGCTGCCGATACACAGCAAGCCGCCCCGAACCGCTCGGCAGCCCGTCCGGAGAGCAGGTTCGTCGCGAAGACGATCCCGGTGGCCGGCGCGAAGGCAAGGCCGGTCATCAGCGGCGAATAGTGATGCACGTTTCTGAAGTAGAGACTCAGCACGAAGATCAGGCCGTAGAACGCGATGTTGATCGTCAAGCCGACGGCTGTGCTCGCCGCGAACGTCCGCGACCGGAAGAGCCCCAGCGGCACCATGGGATCCGCGCGCCGCGCCTCGGTGTAGACGAACAGCGCGCCGGCCATCACAACCGCGCCGAGTCCGGCCAGCACGGTGCGATCGCCGAACCCGCTGCGCCCGCCCGCGACCATCGACGCCGCAAGCAGCACGAGGGTGATCGCTGCGAGCACCTGGCCCGGCACGTCGACACCGCGATCGGTGGAGCGCGTCGTCTCACTGGCATGGCGGAGGGTGAGCACGATCGCTACGACACCGAGCGGCACGTTGATGAAGAAGATCGCGCGCCACCCGAACGCGGAGGTAAGCAAGCCACCCACCACCGGGCCGCCGGAGAGCCCGACGCTAGCGCCCGCTGCCCAGATACCGACAGCGCGGGCGCGGGCCCTCGGCTCGGGATAGAGGTGGTTGAGCAAGGTCAGCGAGCACGGCACGAGAATTGCGGCGCCCACTCCCTGCACGGCTCGCGCCCCGACCAGGGTGGCGAGGTTGGGCGCGAGACCGCACGCCATCGACGCCACTGTGAAGAGCACGAATCCCGCGACGAACACGCGCCTCGCACCGATCCGGTCACCGAGCGCGCCCGCGCTGAGGATGAGCGCGGCCAGGGCGACGGTGTAGGCGTCGACGACCCATTGCAGAGCGCTCACCCCGACGCGCAGGTCCGAACCCATCGACGTGATCGCGACGTTGACGACGCTCACGTCGAGCTGGACGACACCGAATCCGAGGCTGGTTGCGGCTAATGCCCAGGCGGCCCTTCTTGCGCTCTGCTGGCGTTCATCAGTGGTTAGCGTCGGCACCCATTCGGCCTACCCATCGGCACGGTCGGACTCGCGTGTCGCATTGGCAAGCCGGTCACGCAGACCGCGGTTCTCAGCTTGCAGGCCGAGAACCATGCCGATCCCGACCAGATTCAGTCCCTGGTCCACCAATTCGCTGATCTCGGCCAGCCGGGCGATGTCGTCGTTGCTGTATCTGCGGGTGCCGCCTTCGCTACGTTGAGGGTCCAGCAGGCCACGCGCCTCGTAGAGCCGCAGCGTCTGGATGCCGAGGCCGGACAGCTCAGCGGCCACGGAGATGCCGTACACACCCCGCGAGCCGTCGATCGGATCCGGCATGCCGTACTCCTCGCCATCTGCTGTGGGCCTCTTGCAGACCCATACCCTTCGTGATACAAAATCTACATCGGTTGCCATAGATCGTCTAGCGCCATCTATGGCTCGGCTTGCATCAGGACTACGACAGGAGGAGCACCATGCTGATGCGTACCGACCCCTTCCGTGATCTCGACCGGCTCGCGCAGCAGGTCATGGGAACGACGGCCCGCCCCGCGGCGATGCCTATGGACGCGTGGCGCGAACAGGACACGTTCGTCGTCGAACTCGACCTGCCCGGTGTGCCTGCCGAGTCCGTCGACATCGATGTGGAACGCAATGTCGTCACGGTGAAGGCGGAGCGCCCACTGCGCGCCACCGATGCGGAGCTCGTGGCAGCAGAGCGACCGCGCGGCGTGTTCAGCCGGCAACTGATCCTTGGCGATGCGCTCGACACCGCCAACATCACCGCGGCCTACGACGCCGGAGTTCTCACCCTGCGCATACCGATCGCCGAGAAGGCCAAGCCGCGCAAGATCGAGGTTTCGGCATCGGCGGGTAGCGCCACGCCGCCGGCGATCAGCACGTAGGTACGTGCCCGTGTTGAGCGGGCGGGGGCGGCTCGAGGTTGTACGACGGTTGTGACACGTTGTAGTACAAGCGTCGTACAACCTCAGCGAGCCCCCGGCCCATCCCGCGCGAGTGCTCGTTCGGCACGACGCAGCGCCCCCGCCCGCTCGCGGCGGAGTTTCTCCGCCTGCACGGACACCGCACGGGCCGCATCGAGTTCGCTGCGCAATCGCTCGACCTCGCGCTGTGCGGCATCGGCGGCTTCGTCGGCGGCTGCTGCCCTGGCCCGCGCCTCGTCGCGGGCCTTGGTGTCCGGCTTGGCGGGCGTGGCGGGCTTGGCGGGCGTGGCGGGCTTCGCTGGCGTAGAGGGTTTGGCGGACTTCGCGCCCGGCCGCTTCGCGGCGGCCTTCTTGGCGGCGGCCGCGCTCAGTGGGACGCCGTCACCCAAACCGCTGCGTTGCAGGGTCTCGCTGAGCCGGCCGGCCAACAGCTCTTCGGCGGCCTGCTCGTCCACGAGAGCGGCATGCAGCGTGTCCTGAATGCCCCGCGCGACTGTCTCGCTGACCGCTTGTCCCTGCGCCTTGGCAAGTTCGCGCGCTTGCTTCAGCAGTGATTGGACGAGCTGCTGCTGGCGCTTGGACAGCTCGCGCAGTCGCTCGCCCGCAAGGTCGCGGGTGGCCTGGCGCAATTCGGCGCCGAGCTCGAACAGCGGGCGAAGGTCGGCGGGGTGCTCGCGGACGAGCTGGTTCAGCAACCAGGCGGCGACATTCGGCTTGGCCAGCGCGCGGATCTGCGCCGCGAACTCACGATCACCATCCCCACGCGCCTGCTTCTCCAGCATCGTGCGAGCAGCAGTGAACTCCGCGAGGGGCAGCGCGTACAGCTCTCCGGCAACCGAGTCGAGGTCCTTGCGCTGCGCCATCACACCATCATGGCCTTGCCTCAGGGGGCAGGCAGTTCTTTCCCGCCGTCGGCCTGCAGCAACGGCAGCATCAGCGAGAGATCCTGTGCCTGCTCGACCCGCATGGCGGTGGCTGCCGAACGGACGCCGGCCAGCCGCGCGTGCGTCTCGGCGTAGTACGCCATCAGCACGCCGCCCTGATGGTGGCGGATCATCAACTGCAGGAACCACACGTCGAACTGCTTGCCCGATCGGCTGTAGAGCGTGGCCAGCTCCCCGGGCGAGGCCATGCCGGGCATCGACGCGTCACCCATCTCATGCCCGGCCATCGCCTCGACGGGCATCCACGACATCGGGTGCGGGTCGGCGATCGGCTCGTCCCACAATTGCAGCCAGCCACGCAACTGGCCGATCTCCTGGGACTGGTCGGTCAGGATCGTGTCGGCGATTCCGCGAACCGCGGGACCGCCGCGGGTGATCGCCATGTTGGCCATGACCACCGCCTGGTCGTGGTGCGCGGCCATGTCCTGACTGAAGCCGACGTCGACCGGGCCCGGCCTGGTCGCCGCGTGCGGAGCGCCCGTCTGCCGGCCGATCAGGTAGGTCAACGTGGCAAGGACGAGCGCCAAACCGATCGCTGCGGCAACGGACAGCCGTACTCGAGTTACTGCGGCCATGCGGCTGCAGACAGCTTCACTATCCAGAGACCGGACGCTGCGTCGGTGTACCAGATCTCGTGCCGGGCCAGGTCGAACGCCGGCTGTGACAGCGCGACGTCGCCCGGCAGCAGACCGAGCAGGTGCCCGGCCTTCGGCGGCGCGACGAAGTAGGCGACCTCGCGAGGGTGTGCCGGATCGCTGATGTTGAATACCCGCAGACCGGAGTTGATCGCCGAGCATGCCAGCAGCTGCGGATTCACCTGCGTGGGAAGCGCGCAGTAGTGGAAGGCGTTGCCCAGCAGCTGCGTCGGCGGCAATGCCGACGGATCGACGTCGGCGGCGGCGTGCGCAGCCTGCATGTTCACGGCGAGCCGCACGTTGGACGTGACGCTGGGGTGGGCCGGGTCGTCGATGTTCACGATCCGCGCGGCGCCGACCGAATCGGTGATCGTGACCGGGTTGAACCGGAACGCGAACTCCTCGAACTCGACCAGGTAGTGATGACCGCCGCTGGTGAACGGCACGCTGTTCTGCGGGATGCTCACCGTCGGCCAGGTCACCCTGCTGATGTCGGTGACCTGCGGATGCGGCTTGCGCGCCTGGATCTGGCTGACGTCGAGCAGACCGAGGTTGCCGTTGATCGGGTCCGTCTGGAACAGGGTGTTGCCGTCCGCGGACACGTTGAGCCCGTGCGAGTAGTAGGCGCCGCGCCACAACTCGTGCGGGTGCTTCGGGTCGGAGACGTCGAAGGCATAGATGAACCCGGCGCCGCCCGCTGCGTAGAACGTCTTCCCGTCCGGGCTGAAGCCGGACTCGTGCCCGCTGAGCGTCGGCGTCTGGGACTGCAGCACCGGATGACGGCAGTCGGCGTGCACGTCGTAGATGTCCATCGTGCCGGGCAGCGTGAGCGCATTGCCCACCTCGGCCGCGAGCAGACCACGAGTGGTGTTGAGGTTCAGCGATTCGTGCGGCGCGAGCATCGCCAGTGAGGTCAGCAGCCGGACGAGCTTGGGGTGCGCGGGGTCGGTCATATCGACGACGGCAACCCCGAGAGACGGCCCACCCGCGACGGACACGATGTTCAGTGGCGCGGTGAAGGACGTGTCGTAGTAGGCGCAGGTGTGCCCGGCCGAGTCGGTGTAGCGCCAGACGCGGAACCCGCCTGGCGTGGCGAGGTGGCCTACTCCAGCCGTATTGCAGGTCCAGCCCTTAGCAGCCTGCGCGGAGTTGATGTCGGCCTGCGTCACGCGGCCCTGCACTCCCGCAAGCGGGTGGGATGCCGCGTCACACGCAGCCGCCGGCACCGACGTCAACGCCGGGGTGTCGAGCACGACCGGGGTCTTCTCGTGAGCGAGCTGGGTGGGCGGAAGGGCAAGCATCGCCTCGAGGTCGTTGAGCGGAAGCTTTGGCCCCACATAGCCTCGCGCCGCTCCCGCACTGCCTTGCAAAAGCGCGAACAAGGCAACAGCGGACGCGAGCGCCGCCGCTGACCGGGAGGTGTTTCGACGCCGCATCCCGCGAGTGTCATGCCTGCGCGGGTCGAGGGCAACCGGTGGTGCCCGCGTAGGATCCCTACGTCCTTCACGCGGGTGAGTAGCACCGGTGCGACGTGCTCGAAAGGATCGGGTGTCCGCGAGTCTCGAGTCTGCTGGCGACGACGTCCTCGACGCCGCTCGTGCGGGCAACGAGTATGCGTTCGCCGCCGTATACCGCGCGACCAATCCTCGGCTGCTGCGCTACGCCACCGGGCTGGTGGGGCAGGACGCCGAGGACGTCACCGCGGAGGCGTGGCTCCAGATCGCGCGTGACATCGCGAAATTCTCAGGCGACGAGATGGCGTTTCGCGGCTGGGCATCCACCATCGTGCGCAACCGCGCCATGGACCACGTGCGCGCCCAGGCTCGACGGCCCAGCTTCCCGATGGAACTCACCGCCCTCGACCGGCCCTCGCCGGTCGATACCGAAACCCTTGCCGGTGAGGCCCTGTCGACGAACGAGGCGCTCTCGCTGATCGCCACACTGCCCCGCGACCAGGCGGAGGCGGTGCTGCTGCGGGTGGTGGTCGGGCTCGACGCGGTCACCGCGGCCAAGGTCCTCGGCAAGCGGCCGGGCGCGGTTCGGGTGGCCGCACACCGCGGCCTGCGCACCTTGGCCGCCCGGCTTCAGCAACCCGAGACCGCGGAAGCAACTCCCGAGGTAACACCGTGAAGATCGAAAACGCTTAAACAACGATGAGACATCAGGCCCTATCCCCCATCGAGGCCGAGGCTGCCCTGGACGGCGACCTGCACGGCCACGCTGGGCTGCGCGCCCTGCTCGAAGCGGCGCGAGGGCCGGTCCAGCTGCACGAGCTGCACGGTCTTGCCGCTGCGACGGCGGCATTCGGTACGGCTCCGGCAGATGGGCGCGAATCGGGTCGATCCGCCCGAACGCTGGCCAGCCGGCTGGCCGCCAGCGCCCTCGCAGTCAAGATCATGCTGGCCTGCCTTGGCGCAGCCGCCCTGGGTGGCATCACCTACGCCGGCGTCAACGGCAACCTGCCCGGCACGACACACCACTCCCCTGCCGCCCCGAACCACACCAGCACCTCGGCCCATGTAGCCCCGCCGACCGCAGTGCCACCAGGGCATGCCGTCGGAACGCGGCCCGGGACGGGCAGCACGGTCGCACCGGATGCGGCCCTGCCCGGCCTGTGCACCAGCTGGCTGGTGTCGGCGCACGATCCGAACCGCGCGAGCGATCACCGCTTCACGAAGCTGGTCAACGCCGCGGGCGACGCGTCCGCGGTCACGTCCTACTGCACCGCGTTGAGCAATCCCGCCACCCACGCCAACGCTGAACACCCGAGCAGCACGGCGCATCCCACGCCTCGCTCGCAGCCGCACCCGAGCAACTTCGCGAGCATCACGCCGCCGAAGCCCGCGCATACGCAGCCGCCGCACCCGAAGCCCACGCCGTCCGGGCGCTGAAGCCCAGCGGCCGGTCCGAGTGCGATGCGCCGCGGGTTGGTCCTGGCCACCCGCGGCGCCGCTCGCCCGTCCACGGCGAACCGTGCCGTTCTGGGATGGAGGGGCCGACAGCCGGGGGGCTTGCATCGGCCCCTCCACTGACCTAAGCGTCAAAGATCGCCGGAGCGTTACTGACGGCGTGCAAACGCCCAGGGCCCCGCAATAGCGGGCGGACTTCGGGATGAATCGGGCATTGACCGCCCGGCAGATCTCGTATAACAGCGACTAAACACCCAACAAGACACACTGCCTCAAGCAGTCGAATCGGATGAATGATCGCTGAGTCCATTCACGTCGATTTTCGGCTCGTTTTGTTGCCTGAGGTAGGGGGGACCCATGCGCATCATGACCCGACGACGCGGCGTTGCCGCGATGGTCGCGACAGCACTCACCGTTGGCGTGATCGGCTTCGCCAGTCCGGCTTCGGCCGTGACCCAGACGTTCACCTGGGCGACGCCGGCGAACTCGACCTACGGCGTCGGTCTGACGTCGGGCCAGCTCGACGCCGTCTCCAATGTCGCGGGCAGCACCGCGTATTCGGTGGTCAGTGGACCAGGGTCGACGGCAGGCGAGTCGATCGACGTCGGCACGGTGTTGCCGGCCGGCAACTACGTGCTCAAGGCGACGTTCACGCCCACCGACACCACGAACTTCACCACCAAGACAGCACAGGTCAACCTGACGATCGACAAGGCTGTGTTGCGCGGCATCGCGAACAATGCTTCGCGCGCATACGGCGCGGCCAATCCGAGTTTCTCCCTCGGTGCGTTTCTCGGCTTCGTCAACGGTGACACCGCGGCCGTCGTCTCGGGTGCACCTACCTTCTCCACCACGGCGACGGCGACCTCACCAGTCGGCAGCTACCCGATCAACCCGAGCGTGGGCACCCTGTCCGCCGCCAACTACACGTTCCTGCTGCTCAACGGCGACCTCGAGATCGGCCCGATCACGCTGACGGTGACGGCGTCCAACGGATCGCAGAACTACGGCGACGCGAACCCGCCGGCGATCACGCCGTCCTACAGCGGATTCGTCAACGGCGACGGACCGTCGTCGCTGACGAGCGCGCCGACGTGCACCGCGAACGTGAACAACGGCACCCCTGTCGGCACGTACGCCTCGTCCTGCAGCGGTGGTTCGGCCACGAACTACACGCTCGCGTTCGTCAACGGAACGGTGACGGTCAACAAGGCGATCCTCACGGTCACCGCGTCGGACGGATCGCAGACCTACGGGGACGCGACCGCACCGGTGATCACGCCGATCTACACGGGCTTCAAGAACCTGGACGACGCGTCCTCGCTCACCTCGTTGCCGACCTGCGGCACCAGTGTGACGGCGACGAGCCCAGTCGGCAGCTACACCTCGTCGTGCTCGGGCGGCACCGATGACAACTACACGCTGCACTACGTCAACGGCACGGTCAGCGTCGGGCAGGCACTGCTCACCGTGACGGCGTCGAACGGGTCGCAGACGTACGGCGACGCGGCGCCGCCGGCGATCACGCCGTCCTACAGCGGCTTCGTCAACGGCCAGAACGCGAGCGTGCTCAGCGCCGCCGCGACCTGCTCGGCGAACGTGACTGCGACGAGCCCGGCGGGCACCTACGCCTCGACGTGCTCGGGGGCCGCCGCGCCGAACTACGCGGTGCACTACGTGAACGGCGTGGTGACGGTCGGCAAGGCCACCCTGACCGTGACCGCCTCCGGTGGTTCGCAGACCTACGGCGACATCGTCCCGCCGGCGATCACCGCGTCCTACAGCGGATTCCTCAACGGAGACGGGCCGTCGGCGATCTCGCAGCCGGCCGTCTGCACCTCCGGTGTCGGCCCGCTGACGAACGCGGGCACCTACCCGAACACGACCTCGTGCAGCGGAGCCCAGGCGGCGAACTACACGTTCCACTACGTGAACGGCACCGCCACCGTGACCAAGGCCGTGCTCACGGCAAAGGCCGACGATTCGGCACGGCCCTACGGAGCGGCCAACCCTCCGTTCGCGCTGAGCGGATTCAGCGGCTTCCTGAACGGCGACTCCGCTGCCACGTCGGTCAGCGGATCAGCGGTGCTCTCGACGACGGCCACCGCCTCGTCGCCGCCTGGCACGTACCCGATCAACGCGGCAATCGGCACGCTGTCGGCCGCGAACTACACGTTCGTGCTGTCGCCGGGCACGCTGACGATCGGCAAGATCATCGAACCGGTGACGATCGTCGGGCGGTCCGTGAACAAGTTGAGCGTGCTCTTCTACGGCACGCTGACCGCGCCGGACGGTTCGCTGGTCGTGCTGCAGAACGTCAACTGCCAACGGCTCTCGGACGGTACCGCGATCACCAAGTCGCTCGCCTACGGCAACTACACGATCGACGGGTCGAGCTGCACATTCATCCCGATCATCGCGGCGAC
>Ga0068852_100003715_pt1 | contig 10695 bp, 10 predicted proteins | sample KBSCornC22_FD_66594 | JGI IMG/M metagenome (GOLD analysis project Ga0068852, IMG submission 66594) | Corn rhizosphere microbial communities from Kellogg Biological Station, Michigan, USA - KBS Corn C2-2 | ecosystem: Host-associated > Plants > Roots > Rhizosphere > Soil ... | reverse complement strand
ACCGCGGACGTTGCCCGTGACGTCGATCGGAAGCCCGCGGAGCTGATGGCGTTCGCCGGTGTTCGACGCGGCATGAAGATCGTGGAACTAGCTCCGGGCGGCGGTTATTTCACGCGGCTTTTGACGGGTGCCGTCGGGCCGCATGGCAAGGTCTTTGCGGTCGCCGCTAAGCCCTCGCCAGCACTCCTGGAGCTCGCGGGGCAACGCGCAAGCCTTTCTGTCGTGACAGCCGAGCCCGGGAAAATTCCCGTCGCGGACCAAGTTGATCTTGTATGGACGACGCTGAACTATCACGACTTCAAGAACAGCAAGCTGCCGGTCGGTGACGTGGCGCAGGCGCTGAATGCGGAGGCCTTCCGGGTCCTGAAGCCCGGCGGCACTTACCTAATTGTCGACCATGAAGCAGCGGCGGGTGCGGGAGTCACTCAAACGTCGACGCTACACCGGATCGAGGATTCTATTGTCAGGCGCGAAGTGCAAGCTGCCGGCTTCATTCTGGACGGTGAAAGCAATTTGCTGCGGCACCCTGCGGACAACCACACGGCCAAGGTCCAGGAGACCGGCATACGCGGCAAAACGGATCAGTTCATACTGAAATTCCGAAAGCCACGTTGAAGGCTCACAGCGCGGGCTGGAAGAAAAATGGCTACTCTTGAGTTTCCAGAGCAGCCAGTGCCGCCGTTCACTGGGCCGTGGTCGCGGCTCCTCGCGATGGCATGTCCCTAATGAGCTTCTTTGCAGCGAGGAGGGCACGGCGCGAACGCTCTTCATCGGACAGGTTTGCTGCGAGGGAAGTGTTGGGAATTTCAATCGCCACGGTGACGTCCTGCGGCAGTTCCTTGAGCAAGGCTCCAAGCTCCAGTTCTCCCGCTCCTGGATCCAGGCGGTCTTCGCGTGCCGCGAAGATCAATCCTTCCGTGGTCGTCGGACCGACGCGGGGACCGTCCGAAATCTGGATGAAGTGAAACAACTCTGGAGGAACCGCGCGCAAATCTTCCAGTGGGCAATGTGAACGGAAGAAATGCAGCGTATCGATGGTGATGCCCGCGTTGGCCCGGTTCGCTGCAGCCAAGAGCCGCATTACTTCCTTGACTCCTCGCATGGGCGTCCACGTCAGGAACTCGACGTCCGCGGTAAGCGAATAGTTGGCGAGCGTATCGCAAAGGCTTCCGAAGTTTTCCACAAGGCGGCCCCACTCCGGGTCATGCGCCTGGGTGAGGACATGGCGGGCACCAAGTTCAGCTGCCGCATCCAGTGTTGGGCGAATTTCGTTGACCGAAAAATCAGGCGTGAGCCGGGCAAGCTCGATGTCGAGCACGCGTACATCATGGCCGGCTATAGCCGTCTTGGTTTCGCGCATCAGCCTGGCATCAGTCGCGAGCGGCCAGGCATCGCCGCCGGTTACCTCAAGCAGGCGCAGCCCAACATAGTCGTATCCCGCGGCCGCTGCGACGCGGATCAACTCGGGCGGCGAGGCTCCAAGTACAGTCAGCTGTGCGAGCGAAAACTTGGTCACGCGGCTACAGGCGGAGCGGAGCATGTAAACGCCAGCTCCAGCCGAACGCCGTTCGGGTCGACAATGTTGAACTGGAGGATGTTCGCGGACTCAAATTCGGTTTCGCTGTGCTCGATGCCCAATGACTGGAGCTTGTCACGCCAAGCCTCAGGATTCTCGCAAGCGAACGCGAGGTGGTTCACGGAGGCGTGATCATTCAGCCCGTCTTGTTCCCCGAGTTGAAGATGAATGCATGGAACACCATCAGCATCACGCATCCACACATGGTCGTCTGATCCGGGACGAGTTGCCGCTGGTCCGGGCGTGAGTTCGAGCACATCGCGGTAAAAGGCGACGCTCCGTTCCAACTGCCGCGTTCGAATGTTCGCGTGATGCAGTCTGATCATCATCCCTCCGCCCCGCTTCGGTACCGTACCCTCTTCGTTTTGGGTGCGCTGTCGACGTCTTCGCGCGCGTGAGCGATCAGGCCGCGCATCGCATCATAGGCTTGGTCCGATCGGCGCGCCTTGATCGCCTCGAACAGGTTCTTGTGATCAGGCCAGGTGTCGCGATCGATCCGTTGCTCTCGCTTATATTCGGCGACGAACTTGACCGACGCGGAAATGATACTGGCGAGACGGCTCAGGATGTCGTTGCCCGTCGCAGCAAAAATGGACTCGTGAAAGCGTTCGTCGGCTTGCTCACCTTCCGGACTGTCTGGTGCGTGCGCGCGCATTTCGTTTAGCGCTGTTTCAATAGCAGATAAGTCTTTGTCACTGCGTCGGTCGGCGGCGAGAGACGCTGCTGCAGGCTCAACGATGGAGCGCAACTCGAACAATGAGTCTCGAAGGCCTGGCGCGGGATTAGCGGACAACGCCCAATCGAGCACCTCTGGATCGAGGATGTTCCACCGGTTGCGCTCGGTCACGAGCGTGCCGGCCTTTTGACGACTCTCCACCAGTCCTTTTGCCGAGAGAATGCGCACCGCTTCCCGATAGGCGTTGCGAGAGACTCGATGATTTTGGCTCGCAGCAATCTCTCCGGGCAGGCTTTCTCCCGGCTGGTATTCACCCGAGACAATTTTGGTCCCCAAATCGCGAGCCACCGATTGGTGCAAGCGCGTCTTCAGTTCGCCAGTCGGAAGGCGACCAGTTTTCCTTGGCCGGGTTGATGGAGAAACGCGCATGGGTTCCATCCTTCGATGTTATGGGTGGCCGAAAATGAAGTCGAGCGCCGGATAAGCTGACATACAGCTTGAATACGACTCGACAAATATAATGTACTACAATACCCGCAATTTCGGAGAAGAGATGTCAGGTTCGAACGAGACGGTCCGCAGCGTCACGGAAGCCATTGGGGCTAGTGACGGCACACTCCGGCAATACGGTCCGTTTATCGATGGCGCTGAGCGCCAGCCGGTGCAAGCCGACTATTTCGAGACCCATGATCCCTATACCGGCCGCGCCTGGGCGCTTATTGCCAAGTGCGGACCTGCGGACGTCGACGCTGCGGTCGCGGCGGCTAAAGGAGCGTTCGGCAAATGGTCCGGGCTCAGGCCGTCGCAGCGTGCACGCGTGCTGCGCAAGTTTGCCGACGCCATCATTCTTAATGTCGATCGTCTTGCCGAGATAGAACGGCGCGACAACGGCAAGCTTGCCGCAGAGGTCAACGCGCAGGTTCGCTATCTGGCAGAGTACTTCCATTATTATGCGGGCCTCGCCGACAAGGTGCAGAGCGCGGTCATCCCGACTGACAAGGAAGGCGTGTTTGCCTACACCGTCTATGAGCCGAAGGGCGTAGTCGCCATCATCACGCCGTGGAACTCGCCGCTTACGCTTACCAGTTGGAAGCTTGCTCCCGCCCTCGCGGCCGGCTGCACGACGGTGATCAAGCCATCGGAGTTCACATCCGCCTCGATGATCGAGCTGGCGACGATTGCAACAGACGCGGGCGTTCCGCCGGGCGTGATCAACGTAGTGACAGGGTTTGGCCCTGATGTCGGTGAACCGCTGGTCAGCCATGCGGATGTTGCGCACATCGGGTTCACTGGCGGCGAGGTTGCCGGGCAAAAGATTTACGAAGCCGCCGCGCGGGGCATGAAAACGGTGACGCTCGAGCTTGGCGGCAAATCGCCGAACATCGTGTTTGATGACGCCGATCTCGACCAGGCGGTCAAAGGTATTGTGTCCGGCATCTTCGCTGCAACGGGCCAGACCTGTCAGGCGGGATCGCGCCTGCTGGTCCAGGACAGCATCCATGACGAAGTCATTCGACGGCTGATCGACTTCATCAAGGATGCGAAGATTGGTGACCCGGCAGATCTGTCGACTCAGATTGGCCCGATCGCGACCAAGCCACAGTTCGACAAGATCCTGTCTTATATCGAGATTGCCAAGCAGGAGGGTGCCGAGCTGGTCTTCGGCGGGAATGCACGGCCGGAGATCGGCTCGGGGCAGTTCATCGAGCCTACTATCTTCACCAATGTCGACAACGGCATGCGCGTTGCTCAGGAAGAGATTTTCGGACCGGTGCTGTCCGTCCTGAGGTTCAAGGACGAAGAAGACGCGGTGCGTATCGGCAATGACGTCGCTTATGGGTTAGCGGCCGGTGTCTGGACGCAAAGCCTTAAGCGGACGATGTTGATGGCCGAGCGGCTCAAAGCGGGCACGATCTACGTCAACAACTACCGTGCGACGAGCTTCACGTCCCCGTTCGGAGGATTCAAGCGTTCCGGTATTGGCCGCGAATCCGGGCCTGACGCGATCAAGGATTATCTCGACATCAAGACTGTCTGGCTATCGAGCGATCTCGACGTGCCGAATCCCTTCATTAGGCGCTGACGCATCATGCTCGAGGGTGTCCGGGTTCTCGATCTCACGAACGTGCTGGCGGGGCCGTTTTGCGCTTATCAACTTGCGTTGCTCGGAGCCGAAGTGATCAAGGTCGAGACGCCCGGCAGCGGCGACCTCGCACGCCAGCTTGGGGCGTCGCCTGAACTCAGCGCCAAGCTCATGGGCGCGTCGTTCCTCGCACAGAATGCCAACAAGAAGTCGGTAACGATCAATCTCAAATCGCAGCAGGGCAAGGAGGCGTTCGGGCGGCTCGTCGGGACAGCCGACGTGCTCGTCGAGAACTTCCGCCCCGGCGTGATGTCGCGATTGGGCGTGGGTTACGAGGACCTCAAGGAAGCGAACCCAAGGCTGATCTTCTGTGCGATCTCCGGCTTCGGCCAGGAGGGGCCTATGCGCGGCGCCCCTGCTTACGACCAGATCGTGCAGGGATTATCCGGCGTGATGAGCATCACCGGCCGCAGCGATAGCGCGCCGCTTCGCGTCGGCTATCCCGTGTGCGACAGCATCGGCGGAATCACCGCGGCGTTTGCTATTGCCAGCGCGCTGGTCCGTCAGCGCGGTACGGGCGAGGGCTGCTTCATCGATGTGTCGATGCTGGATTCGACGCTGGCCACGATGGGCTGGGTGGTCTCTAACTATCTGATTGCAGGCCAAGAGCCTGTGCCGATGGGCAACGACAATTTCACGGCGGCGCCATCAGGGGCATTCAGGACGGGTGATGGTCTCTTGAACATCGCCGCCAACAAGCAGGACCAGTTCGTCGCTCTGATGAAGCTGATTGGACGCGAGGATTTGATTGAGGACGAACGGTTCGCCCATCGAGAGGAACGCAAGCGAAACCGCACCGAGCTCACCTTTGCAATCGAGGCAGGGCTAACATCTCGCTCGGCCGCCGATTGGGAGAGCTTGTTGAATTCCGTCGGTGTACCGGCGGGGCGGGTGCTGAGCGTGCCCGAAGCCTTGGCGCTCGACCAAGTGCGCGAACGCGAGCTTATCGAGGAGCTTTCGGGGTTCGATGTCCTCGGCAGGCCATTGCATCTGATTACCGCCGGCTATCGGCTGAGCACCGGCGAGCGTCGATTACACAGCCCGCCACCGGAGCTTGGGGAACACACCGACGAGATACTGGGGACAGTTGGTTATTCAGCCGCCGATGTCGCCGCTCTGCGGGAGGCTTCGGCCGTATGAGCGACGATCCCAAGGAGGTCTTGGCCGAAGCCGAACGCTGGTGGAGCACGTCGATCATCGACATCCACCCCGGCGAAATCGACATTCGAGGGTACCCGATTGAGCAGCTGATTGGCGCCATCAGCTTCCCGCAGATGATCTGGCTCATGGTTCGCGGCGAACTGCCAACCGCAGGGCAAGCTCGGCTTCTTGAAGCGGCGCTGGTGGCATCGGTCGATCACGGTCCCCAAGCGCCGTCCATCGCGATTTCGAGGATGGCCATCAGCTGCGGCGCCGAACTCAACAATGCCATGGCGTCGGCAATCAATGTCCTCGCGGACGTGCATGGCGGTGCCGGCCAGCAGTGCATGGAATTGTACCAGATGATCCGCAAGCACGCGACTGATGGTCGCGATCTGGAGGCAGCAGTCGAAGCGGCGCTGCCGGAGTATCACACGAAGCACGGCAAGATCATTGGCGGCTTCGGTCATCGATGGCATCCGGTCGATCCGCGCACCGCGCCATTGCTTGGCCTGGTCGAGGAAGCCGCCGCGGCCGGCGAGGTCACCGGCGAATACATTGCGATTGGACGAGCGGTTGAGGCGGTGCTCACCCGCCATAAGGCAAAACCGATCCCGATGAACATCGACGGCTCGACCGCCGTCATCTTTTCCGAACTCGGCTTCGAGGCCGAGATGGGTCGGGGCCTGTTCATCTTGTCGCGGTCGGTCGGCATTCTCTCGCACGCGTGGGAGCAGAAGCAGGAAGGCCGCAGGATCAAGGGGCCGATGCCAAAGAGTATTCCGTTTACGTACACGGGGCCCGAGCGGCGCTCGCTCGCCAGAAATCCCGACACTTTGCCACCATCGAATACCGCAGAGGCGGAAACACGGAGAGCATGATGAAGGATCTCGTCTCTCACCAGCTGGTGAGATACCTTGAGCACCGCGGCGTCGAGCATATTTTTGGATTGTGCGGACATACCAACATCGCCGTGCTGACGGCTCTGACCAATAGTACGATCAAGTTCATCAACGTGCGGCATGAGCAGATTGCGGCACATGCTGCCGATGCGTACGCCCGCATACGCAAGAAGGCCGGCGTCGTCCTTTCGCATCTGGGACCAGGGCTGACGAACGCTGCGACGGGAGTTGCGAATGCCGCTCTCGATTCTATTCCGATGGTGGTCATTGCAGGCGACGTGCCAAGTCACTTTTATGGCAAGCATCCCCACCAGGAGATCAACCTCCATGCCGACGCAGCCCAATGGGAGGTCTATCGCCCGTTTGTTAAGCGGGCGTGGCGCGTTGAGCGGCCGGATCTGTTTCCGGAGATTATCGCCAAGGCCTTTCAGCTTGCCGAAAGCGGTCGGCCGGGGCCCGTGCTGGTTTCTGTTCCCATGGACATCTTCTCAGCGTCAATCGACGTTGATCTGTTTGAACGGGTTAAGCCCCACACGGCTGAGCTAGCGAAGCCATCGCTCGACGAGGAAACAGCCAAGCAGATCGTTATCGCGCTAGGCGACGCCGAGCGCCCCGTCATCTATGCTGGAGGCGGCGTGCTTATCGCGGACGCCAGCGACGAACTCGCTGCCTTTGCTGACCATATGAGCATTCCCGTCGCGCATTCGCTCATGGGCAAGGGCGCCATTCCAGATGACCATCCAATGACGCTCGGCATGACCGGTTTCTGGGGCACGCAATTCGTAAACGACAGTTGTCGAAACGCGGACTACCTCATCGGCCTCGGCACCAGTTTCAAGGAGGCAGACAGCAGCTCCTGGGAGAGCGACTATACATTCGACATTCCCAAAACGAAGCTGATCCATATCGACATTGATCCCTCGGAGATTGGACGCAATTACCCGGCCGAGATCGGTGCCATTGCCGATCTGAGGCAGGCGCTGATCGCGCTCAATCGTGCCGCGCGGCAGCTCTATCCGGCTGGGCGCAACAGCGACCAGCTGCGGAGCGCAATCCAGCAATATCGTGCGGAGTTCGCAGCGAGCAATGCGGAGGCAGAGCGCAGCGATCAATTCCCGATGCGGCCGGAACGCATCCTTGCCGATACGCGAGCCGTGCTGCCTCGCGACGCTATCATCACCACCGACGTCGGTTGGAACAAGAATGGCGTCGGGCAACAGTTCCCGATCTACACGCCTGGCTCCATCCTCACTCCTGGCGGTTATGCAACCATGGGGTTCGGTGCTCCTGCGGCCCTCGGCGCGAAGGTCGCTGCCCCTGACCGAGTGGTGATTTCCCTGGTCGGCGACGGTGGCTTCGGTCAGAACCCGTCCCTGCTCGCAACGGCGTTCGAGGAAGATATTCCGGTAGTCTGGGTGGTCATGAACAACCGAGCATTCGGGACGATTGCGGGGCTTCAAAAGGCCCACTTCGGAACCACGCTCGGTACAGTGTTTGAGAAGAACGGCTGTCCCTATTCGGCCGATTTTGCCGCCGTGGCGCGTGCCTATGGGGTTGAAGGTGTGACGATCGAGTCCGCCAGTCAGTTCAAACCGGCACTCGAGGCTGCGATAAAAAGTAACCGGCCCGTCGTGCTCGACGTAATCATGGAAAATGCGCCGGTGCCGACTACGGGCCACTGGAACATCATGGACATTTATTCACCCGGCGAAAAAGTCACCCACGTCACCACGTGACGGCTGTGATTGGCTAGCCCGCCGCGCACCACCTAAGGATTATATCGGCAACTTGGGCGCGGCGCTTCTTGGCGTCGCGACGATCCCACAGATCGCGCCCGAACCCTTCCCTGAAAGTATACCGGTTCGAAACCGTGTAAAAGCATAGTGCCGTGATGTTGATGTGCAGGTCGACGGGGTCGATTCCCCGTCGGAATACGCCGGTCTTCGCACCTCTGCGCAATATGCCGGAGAGCGAATCAATCATTGCCTCGTTTAGCCTGCTTAGGCCTTCGACGCGCTTGAGGTGTTCGGCGTGGTGTATGTTCTCGTTCATGACGAGCCGGACGAATGTCGGTCGTTCGATGTGCGAGTCGAACGTCGCACGCACGAGCTTTGCCAGAGCGTCTTCGGGCGAAAAATGCTCCAGGCCAATCGCCATCTCCGCATCGCGGATTCGCGTGTACTCGCGCTGGAGTACCGCACGGTAAAGTCCGTCCTTCCCCCCGAAGTAGTAGTAGATCATCCGCTTGCTGGTGCTCGTTCGCTCCGCAATCTGGTCGATCCGCGCTCCGCTGAGGCCTTTCTCGGCGAACTCCTCGGTGGCCACGGACAAGATGTCCTCACGCGTCTGTTCGGCATCGCGACCGCGATCACCCGAGGGGCGCCCGTTCGGCGCTCTTGCGGCGCCCGGTTCTGAGAACGCATTTCTCGTCGTCTTCATTCCGTTAGACATGCGGTTGCGCACGGGTCCCTCACGGCAGGCGCATGGGAACGCTCAGTGAGATCGCCCAAGCCAAAATGTCATGACCGAGAAGCCACGCACCGACAAGTGCCGCATTTGCTCTACCGATCTGCTTTTTTTGTCGTACATTTGCCGTTGCAACACTGTTCAAACTGCCTATGCCGAAGGGGTGTCGAGACAGACCGTGACTGTTGGGGGAGAGAGCCCTTGAGCCGTTGCGAGCGCACCGGATGCTTGCCACCGTGCCCGCCCGTGTCGGGCCCCGCCTGCGTCCTGCGGAACCGCTGGTGAGCGGCGCCCCCGCGGATCTGAGTTCAACGGCGCGGCCTCGGCGGATGCCAAGAACGCGCCTGCTCATCCTCGCATTGATCACGCTTGCCACGATCCTGAACTATCTGGATCGTGCGGTGATGGGCGTGGCGGCTCCGGCGATGACCAGGGAGCTGCACATTTCGCCTGTAACTATGGGCCTGCTCTTCTCTGCCTTCTCCTGGACCTACGCCATTGCGCAAGTACCCGGTGGGATGATGCTCGATCGCTTGGGAACGCGCATCACGTACGGCTTGTCTTTGGCCGTCTGGTCGATGTTCACGTTCCTGCACGGCTTTGCACAGAATGTCGGAGTCCTGCTCGGGTTGCGCTTTGGTCTCGGTGTTGCGGAAGCTCCGTGCTTTCCGGCGAACAGCAGGGTGCTCAGCACATGGTTTCCGCAGCAGGAACGCGCGCGAGCAAATGCAGTCTATTCGGTCGGCCAGTATGTCGGACTCGCCTTTTTTAGTCCGCTCCTTTTTTGGATCGTGGAGGCCGCTGGCTGGCGTTCGCTGTTCCTGATCTGTGGATCCATCGGCATAGTGTACGCTGTTATTTGGTATGCATCCTATCGCGAGCCGCATCAGAGCAAGCTCGTCGGGCAGACCGAGCTTGACCACATCGAAGCGGGCGGGGGTCTTGGTCACAGCGGCGGGCAGATTGCCTTCTCTTGGAAGCTGGTTCGCAAGATACTCAGCAAACGCCAGATACTCGGCGCCTCGATCGGCCAATTCTGTGGGAACTCCACACTGGTCTTCTTCTTGACATGGTTTCCGACGTATCTCGCAACCGAACGGCACATGGACTGGCTCAAGTCGGGCTTTTTTGCCGTGATGCCCTACATTGCAGCGACAGCCGGGGTTTTAATCGGCGGCGTCCTCTCGGACACATTGATTCGTCGAACTGGTTCGGCGAACCTCGGCAGAAAGCTGCCGATCGTGACGGGGCTTTTGCTGGCTTCTACGATCATTCTCGCAAACTTCGTATCCAGCAACAATTTGGTCATCCTGGTGATGTCTATCGCCTTTTTCGGTCAAGGCATGGTTAACCTCGGGTGGACGCTCATTTCCGATGTCGCCCCTAAACCATTGATCGGTCTTACCGGTGGTATTTTCAATTTCTGCGCCAACCTTGCGGGCATCGTGACGCCGCTGGTTGTCGGCTTTATCTTGCAGGCGACGGGCTCATTTTATGGGGCGCTTGCGTACATCGCTGTCCTCGGCTTGCTTGGAGCGGCCGCTTACGTGCTGATTGTCGGAGACGTGCGGCGCGTTGAAATGGACGAAATCTGAGATCATCCGGAGCTGTTCAGCTGTGATCTTTGCCTTCTGCACAGCTTCGTCGGCGCGATACCTCGCCGCTCGCAGCGGTTCGGACCTCAGGTCAGACGAACGCGTACTGGTTGGAGTTCCCCAAGAGCAGACCTTCAGCATGCGGCCCTTTGCCGCCATCTAATACTGCGCCACGGACGTCTGCGTATTTCAAGTTG
>Ga0068852_100003713_pt1 | contig 10697 bp, 7 predicted proteins | sample KBSCornC22_FD_66594 | JGI IMG/M metagenome (GOLD analysis project Ga0068852, IMG submission 66594) | Corn rhizosphere microbial communities from Kellogg Biological Station, Michigan, USA - KBS Corn C2-2 | ecosystem: Host-associated > Plants > Roots > Rhizosphere > Soil ... | reverse complement strand
TGCTGTCTTAAAGCCTAGCTGTGCAGCGCGGATCGCGGCTACATACCCGCCAGTACCGCTGCCAAGGACGACTACATCGTATGCCATGTATGACCTGGTTTTTAGAATTAAATGATCCGCGAAGCTACTTCAAGGCGGGCATATAGCCAAACCGGGAAGTAAATGGCAAAAAACGGTACTTTTGTGCAAAATTTTTCTTAAATGAAGCTGGATATTCTGGCCATAGCCGTACATCCTGATGACGTAGAATTAGGGTGTTCGGGAACCCTGCTGATGGAAAAAAAGAATGGCAAAAAGACGGGTGTTGTGGATCTCACCCGAGGCGAGCTGGGAACGAGAGGCACTCCCGAACTAAGATTGGAGGAAGCGGCCAGATCAGCCGGGATCTTACAGCTGGATGTCAGGGAGAATCTGGGCATGGCCGATGGGTTTTTCCGAAATGACGAAGCGCATCAGCGGCAGCTGATCCGGGTGATCCGGAAATACCGGCCGGAGATCGTCCTCGCGAATGCCCTGACGGATCGTCATCCCGACCATGGCAGGGCAGGGCATCTGATATCGGATGCCTGTTTTTTGAGCGGTCTGCGAAAGGTCGAGACGGTGGATAACGGGCTGGCCCAGGAACACTGGCGGCCCAAGTATATTTTCCACTATATCCAGGACCGCTATTTCAACCCGTCCTTTGTGTATGACATAACGCCAGTATTCGACCAAAAACTGGAGTCTATCAAGGCCTATTCATCCCAGTTCTTCTCCTCCCAATATGGCAAGGATGAGCCGCAGACGTACATTTCCACGCCCGGATTCCTGAATGCGGTCATTGGCCGGCACCAGATGTTCGGGAAGATGATCGGAACCGCCTACGCCGAAGGATTTATCACCGAAAAGATGATCGGAGTGCGGGATTTTGAGGCTTTTATCCAGATGGATACCTGAGCGGAATATCAGTATATTAATTGTAGCTCCTTTAACAATTAATACACTTCGAATGCGTTACCTTTGCAAGTAATTATTCATACTTAATCGAGCTATTAATGTCGTTACCCAAGTTTGCCAGTTCTTCCCAATCTTTTCACTCTGAACTGAAGAAAAGAATAAGTGCCTATTTTGAGGAAGTGGGAAAATCTCAAACAGGTAATTATAGCCTTTTTATCAAGGCTGTCATATTGATGGTCAGTTTTGTGTTCATCTATATTCACCTGGTATTCTTTACTCCGAATGCTTTTTGGGCTATTGCAGAAAGCGTCCTGCTGGGGGGAGTGGTGGCCGCCATCGGATTCAACGTGATGCATGACGGGGCGCATGGCAGCTTCTCGAAGTACAAGTGGGTGAACGGCCTGGCGGCTTTTTCGCTGAATGTCCTCGGTGGCAACAGCTTTATGTGGAATATGAAGCACAATGTGGTCCATCATGCGTACACCAATGTGGACGGAATAGATGACGACATCGACATCCAGCCCTGGATGCGGATGAGCGAAACGCAGAAGAAATACCGTCTTCATAAGTACCAGCACCTTTATTTCTGGTTTTTTTACTGCATCCTTTACCTTTTTTGGATCTTTTTGCTGGACTACCAGAAATATTTTAAGAGCAAGGTCGGGACAATGCCGCTGAAGAAAATGAGCCTTGCGGATCATTTTGTATTCTGGGGGTTTAAGTTATTCCATGCCTTCCTTTTTGTAGGCCTGCCCATTTACATGGTAGGATTCGAGGACTGGCTTATCAGCTTTATCATCTTCACCTGTGTAGCGGGATTCGTGCTGAGCATGGTATTTCAGCTGGCGCATACCGTGGAGCATACTTCTTTCCCCACCGCCAATGTAAATACAGGCAAGATGGAGGACGAGTGGGCGATCCACCAGATCAAGACTACGGCTAATTTCGCCACCCAGAACCGGATCGTCTCCTGGCTGGTAGGAGGGCTGAATTTCCAGATAGAACATCATCTTTTCCCTAAAATATCGCACGTCCATTACCCTGCCATCAGCAAGATCATTCGACAGGCCTGCCAGGAATACGGGCTGGTGTATATCGAGTACCCCCGGGTACGCTATGCCGTAGCCAGCCACGTAGCTTTTTTGAAACAAATGGGTAGGAAATAGTACTTTTGCACCTTATTTTTTCAAGCATATGACTAAGGTTAAAATTGGCCTGGTCCAGATGAGCTGCACATCCGACAAGGAGGCTAATCTGCAGAAGGCTATGCTAGAGGTCAGGTCTGCGGCTGCCAAGGGAGCGCAGATCGTCTGTCTGCAGGAATTATTTACTTCCCTCTATTTCTGTGACGTGGAGGATTACGAGAACTTCAAGCTGGCGGAGGCCATACCCGGTGCTTCTACAGATGTGCTGGGCAAGCTGGCGGCCGAGCTGAAGGTCGTGATCATTGCCTCGTTGTTCGAAAAGCGGGCGCAGGGGATCTATCATAATACTACGGCCGTAGTCGATGCGGATGGAACCTATCTGGGCAAGTATCGTAAAATGCATATCCCCGACGATCCTGCCTATTACGAAAAATTCTATTTTACTCCCGGAGACCTGGGGTATAAGATATTCAAGACAAAATATGCCAGCATCGGTGTGCTCATCTGCTGGGACCAGTGGTATCCCGAAGCGGCCCGTATCACGGCCCTGATGGGTGCGGAGATACTCTTTTATCCCACCGCCATCGGTTGGGCTACTTCCCAGGACGATGCTACCAATACCGAGCAGTACAATGCCTGGCAGACCATACAGCGCAGTCATGCTGTCGCCAACGGCGTGCACGTGGTCAGCGTCAACAGGGTGGGGCTGGAACAGAACGGCGCGATGAAGTTCTGGGGAGGTTCGTTCGTCGCGAATCCTTTTGGAGCCGTGATTTACCAGGCCTCTCACGACAAAGAAGAGACCTTTATTGTAGAAGTGGATCTCTCGGCTACCGATCGTTACCGCACGCACTGGCCTTTTATGCGGGACAGAAGGATCGACTCCTATCAGCCTATTACCAAAAGATATATCGACCAGGACTAAGCATGACTATGAGCAGCTCCACGCCCAAGGCATCCGGCTATTATTTTCCCGCGGAATTCCATCAACATGCAGCTACCTGGCTCTCCTGGCCGCATAAGGAGGCTTCCTGGCCGGGCAAGATCCATACCATCTACCCTTATTACAGCCAGTTTATAAAGGAACTTGTAAAAGGAGAGGACGTATGTATCAATGTGCGGGATGAGGCCATGAAGACCTTTGCCGTGAGCTGTCTGGAAGGGGAGGGAGTGGACATGAGCCGGGTGCGTTTCTTCTTTCATCCTACCAATGACGCCTGGTGCAGGGATCATGGTCCTGCGTTCCTCATCAATCCCCAGGCTGCACAGAAGAAGGTTATCGTGGACTGGAACTACAATGCATGGGGCAATAAATATCCTCCTTTCGACCTGGATGATGTCATACCTACCCTGATAGGGAAGGAGCTGAACCTGCCTGTATATCACCCGGGGATCATCATGGAGGGCGGTTCCGTGGATTTCAACGGGAAAGGCACGGTGATCACATCCACCTGCTGTCTGCTGAATGACAATCGTAATTCTCATCTTTCTCAATCGACCATCGAGAATTACCTGGTAAATTATTATGGAGTGGACCAGGTATTATGGATAAAGGAGGGGATCGTGGGAGATGATACGGACGGACATATCGATGATACGGTCCGGTTTGTCAACGGGGATACGGTCATCACCGTAATAGAAGAGAGCAGGCAGGATGAGAATTATGCGCTGCTGCGGGAAAATCTGGCTGATCTGAAAAAGATGCGCCTTCTGAACGGCAAGCAGCTAAATATTGTGGAACTCCCAATGCCTGAAGCAGTTATATATGAGGATCAACGTCTTCCGGCCTCTTATGCCAATTTTTATATCGCCAACCATGCGGTAATCGTCCCCACTTTCCGATGCTCACGGGATGAGAAGGCATTGCAGATCATCCAGAGCTGCTTCCCTGACAGAAGCGTGGTCGGCATCGACTCGACAGAAATCATCTGGGGCCTGGGCAGCTTCCATTGCCTGAGTCAGCAGGAACCGGCGGTTTAGTCGCTTTTTCAAAAAGCATACTAATAAGGACATCCGTTCTACAAGTTTTCTGATAAAAAATTCGTTTTTTAGCGTTTTTTTTTTAAAATTTGTAGTGTCCTGACTAGGACCATAATCCATACCTAAGAAAATCAAGACCCTATGAACACCAGAATCGCCCTTATAAGAGGAGTCGTGTCGACGTTGTTGCTGATAGGCATTCAGCATATCGGTCTTTCACAGAATTGCCGCGAGCTTACCGCTACGTACACCGTATTTGAATCCAGGTGTACGGCGACAGGAGCTGTGCAGGTAAGAGCCATCGGCGGCACCGGGAACTACAATTACAAGATGGCGGGCCCTACCACTGTAGATTATACTTCCTCCAGCTATATCACAGGTCTTCAACCGGGCACTTATATACTTACTGTCAGAGACATTTCCACCAATTGTACCGTCGATATCAATAACATTGTCGTACCGGGAACCTATGTGACGCCGAAATTTGGTCTTACCGAGACCGATGTCACCTGTAATAATGGTAGCGATGGTACTATATCTGTCACCGGGATCCAAAATGGCCGGCAGCCTTTTGTCTTTAAGCTGGTAGCTCCATCCCCGATGGGCGTAGGGACAGCGAACAGCACGGGCAGCTTTACGGGGCTCAAACCCGGTACCTATTCCGTACAGATGACAGATAGCTGCGGTGGTATCCAGACCCGTACAATAAGCATTCAGAACTATGCCTGGTCCATCACTTCTACTACGGTGACACTATCGAGCTGTCAGACCTATATTGGAAAGATCGTGCTGACGGACAGCAAGGGCAATACCAATGCGTCCGGGACGGCTTTTAACGGATTCCAATATGGTGTCGTTCGCAGTCCCGGAGATACTTCCTGGTATACGACGTCCAGCTTTACATTCAATATCGGCGATGCCAGAACCATTTCCCTGGTAGCAAAGGACAGGTGCGGACAGGTACAGGCAAAGAGCTGGTCTAACACGGTGGTTCCATCCGTAGGCGCCAATCCTGTTTTTTCAGGACAGACCTGTACTACATTCAATGTGGCCGTCACCGGGCAGACAAATCTGACCAATCCCCAGTATTGCCTGGAGGATGCCAGCGGGCATGCCGTCAGTGGTCAGCCCTGTAATACGACGGGTGTGTTCAGCAATGTACCGTACGGATCGTATTGTATCAAGATCACCAATACCTGTTATGACACGGTGATCAGCCGCTGTTTTACACAGACAAAATCTGTTCCGGCCGTGAGCGCGACTGCCACCATCTCCAATTATACCTGTACTACTTTTACGGCTACGGTCACGGGTCAGACCAATCTGACCAATCCCCAATATTGTATTGTAGACGCCGCAGGAAATGCTATCGCCAGTCAGCCCTGTAATACGACGGGCATATTCAGCAACCTGCCTTACGGCACCTATAAGATCAATGTAAAGGATGGCTGTACGGGCACCGTATTGCCAGTAACCGTCAACGGTACGAAGCGGACACGTTCCGTCAGCAGCACGATCAATACGACCAATTTCGGCTGCTCTACCTTTACGGCTGTGCTTACGGGAGCCACCAATATGACCAACCCGCAGTATTGCCTGCTGGACAATCTTGGTAACCCGATAACGTGTAATACTACGGGCGCCTTTACCAATATACCTTATGGGAACTATTGTATCAAGGTAACAGACGGCTGTGGTGATACCTCCATTACCCGCTGTATCAACGTGACCAAGCCGGCGCCCAGCGGTGGAAGCCTTTCCCTGAGCAACAAGGGTTGCAGCTCCTATACGATAACCGTCACAGGTCAGAAGAATATTTACAATGGTCAGTATTGTCTGCTGGACGCCAACGGCAACCAGATAGCCTGTAATACCACCGGTGTATTCAACAATGTGCCTTATGGTACGGTATGTGTAAAGACCACGGATGGCTGTACCAACGGCGTGTTCACCAATTGTATAACGACGACGGCCCCTGTTCCTTCCGTGGGGCCCGTGGTGATCTCCAATCAGACCTGTTCTACCTATACGGCTACCGTCAGCAATCAGCAGAATCTTTCCTCGCCCCAGTTTTGTCTTTATAATGCCAGCGGGGTTCAGGTAGGCTCCTGCAATGCCACGGGCGTCTTCAATATAACCACCGGATATGGGTCCTACACGATAAAGACGACCGATGGCTGTACCGGAGAGGTCTTTACCTCCCCTTTTACCACTGTCAAGCCCGTGTCGTCCGTCAATGCGAACCTGAGCTTTGCCAATCAAACCTGTACTTCGTTTGCCGTGACCGTTACAGGGCAGACCAATCTTACGGGGGCGCAATATTCTCTGAAAGATAATACAGGTACGGTGGTGGCTTCGTCCACCAGCGGGGCCTTCACCAATGTCAGCTATGGGTCCTACTGTATCGAGATCACAAATGCCTGCATGGATACGACTTTCGAGCGATGTTTTTCCCTGCAGCCTACTCCTATAGGCGCCACGGCAACGGCCACCCCTTCCTGTACGTACGCGGCTACGGACCTGACCATTCAGGTGACGGCCGGTACGGGTCCCTATCTTGCAAAAGTGTATGATACCTTGTATAATCTTCTCAGCAGCGCCAGCTTCAGCGGTACTTCGACGTCGATGAATAGTCTGCCTTCGCTGCCTTCGGCAGGAAAATACAAGGTTGTCATTACGGGCGCCTGCGGCAAGCCGGATACCATCACGGTGGTAGCAACGCCCAGCGTGGTCACGCATTCCTATTCCATTACGCCTCAATGCCCTTCCAGCCTGAAGGCCAACGGATCGGGCAACCTGGTCGTAACGGCGACCAGCAATCTTTCCGGATTGAGCGTTGCCATTGTCAAACAGGATGGTGTTGCGGTGAGTATCGGGTATTCTTTCCAATCGGGAAACAGCTTTACGTTCAGCAATCTGGATGCGGCCACCTATGTGCTGGCCTATACATTTACGGCCTGTGCTTCCACCGTATATGATTCACTGGTGGTGCCTGTATATACTTTCCCCAGCCTGGCGAAGTCGTCGGTCTATCAGTGTGATAACAAAAGCTTTAGCGTGGGCGCTTCCGTCTCGGGCGGTATCGGACCATTTACGTATGAGATCATTGCCAGCAACCCTACGACGCCCAGCCTGGTCACAGCGCCGCAAAGCAATCCCATATTTGCCATCAACAACAATACTATATACAACCTGGTACGGCTGCGTGCTACGGATGCCTGCGGCAACGCCGCTCTTAATGACGTGAGTGTGCTTCCGCTGGCCAATACCCTTATTTCCGCCAGCTCGGATTGCATCAATCAGAGCAGCACCTTATCGACCGAGACGGTGCCGGATGCTACGTACAGCTGGTACAAAAAATCGAATACGGGTGACAGCACTTTGCTGGCCACAGGCTCGCCGAGCTATACGATCCCGAATGTACGATTCAGCGATACGGGTTTGTATGTGGCCAAGACCTCTGTCAATGCGGGATGTCTGACGAGAATTTCCTACTTCCGGATCACCGGCACTTGTGGGACCGCATTGCCGGTGGGTGTGACGCTGGAAGGGCGACAGCTGTCCGGCGGCAATCAGTTGAGCTGGAATGCCTCCAACACCGGCATCACAGGATATGAGCTGCAACGCAGCAATGGAATAAATATGCCTTATGATGCCATTGGCGCCGTACCTGCCCATCTTTCCGGTGACAGCTATGTCTTTATGGACAATGCTCCCGGATTGGGCAGCCATTTGTACCGGCTGCATATTTTCTACAATGGAGGAGACGACAGCTACAGCAATACCGTGTCGTTGGGGGGAAATGGGGCGCCGATGGTGTCGGCGTATCCGAACCCGGTGGACAGGCTGTTAAATATAAAGATAGCGGGAGAGCCGGATCAGCGTTACCTGGTGTCGCTGTACAATGTGATTGGACAGTGCATCTTTACCAGGGTGGTGGATAATATATCGGAGCCTATACAATACCAGCGGAATGCGTCCACTGCGACAGGGATGTATATCCTAAAAGTGCTCAATACGGCGACGGGAGCTTATAGTACGTACAAGATACAGTTCAAATGAGCTGATTATGAGTTTTTGCTTGTTTGTGAAAGGGAAAAGGAAAAAATACCGCGAGGAAAAGATTAACTTTGAGGAAACCTGTTGTTATGGAAAGAATCGCCATTGCGGGGTCTTCTCCCCGGGAATATCTCATCCGGGAGAGGAGAGCGAAGGACAAGCATGAATACTTTGAAGGGGAGATCATTGCACTGGCCGGCGCCTCACTTGCTCACAACCGCATCGTCGCAAATATAATAAGGGCGGTGGGTAATGTCCTTAATGGCGGGCACTGTGAAATTTTACCTGGTGACATACGTATTACCACGCCCGCTGAAACGGCCTATATGTATCCGGATGCCACTATTGTATGCGGGCAGCCGGAAATGGCGGACAACAAGTTTGACACTCTGCTGAATCCAAAAATAATTTTTGAGGTATTATCTCCTTCCACGAGGGATCATGACCGTACAAAGAAATTCTTTTTCTACCGGCAGATACCTTCTTTCCAGGAATATATCCTGATCGACAGTACGCAGCATTTTGTCGAGGTCGCCAGTAGGGAAGGAGAGGATTGGGTGTTTGAGGGAATTGCTGACCCGGATGGGTACCTGTCCCTGGCATCCATAAAGGCACATCTTCCTTTGCGTTATTTTTACCAAAATGTATTTTAATCAAAAGAGGCCGTCTCATAAATAAATGAGGCGGCCTTTTGGTTTTACAGCGGTACCAAGTGGCAGCTGTATATAGTGGTTGGATAGCGTCCGATATGGAGAGGAGACTTAATTGGCAGGCAAAAGGTAGGTGATTTTGCTAAAAGCCCCTTTTTTCAGGCTATTTTCTTTCTCAGGTTGTGTGCCAGGGCTAATAATCCTGTTTCTACCAGCACTTTATCGATACCCCGGAGCATAAACCTTTTAAATTGATGGTTGTGCTTAATATTGCCAAAAACGGGTTCCGTATCCCAGCAGCGTTGTTTTCGTTTTTGTATCCCTCGTTTTGTTTTTAACCTCTTATCAGCCTTTTGCCGTAAGCGGTTCAGATTATGGTTGACCTCTATGATGCGGTCACCTTGTTTAGGGTGGCACTGTTGCCGTAAAGGACAACCGGCACAGTTCTTTGCCTGGTAGCAAGTGAGCGTCTGAGCAATCCCGGACCTGGTTTTGTCGGTCCTCGTGTGGCTGCCGATCTTTTTCATAGGCTTACCGGCCGGGCAATAATAGCGATGCTTTTGCTCATCATAACGGAACTGATCTATCGTGTAAGGCTTTTTATCACGCAACTTCCTGCTTTGGTTCCGGTCAAAATAAGGATGCTTCACATAAGCTGTGATCCGCTTATTTTCCAGCCATTGATAATTCTGCTCACTGCCATAGCCGGCATCGGCTGTAATATTATTGGGCTTGCCCAGCTGTTTGATATGCTCCTTAAGGTGGGGGATCAGCGTACCGGTGTCGTTGGTGTTTTGATGGATACTGTAGGAAGCTATATATTGACTGTTCGTGCTGATCTGAACGTTGTAGCCAGGCTTCAACTGTCCATTGCGCATATGGTCGTCCTTCATCCGCATAAAGGTGGCATCCGGGTCAGTCTTGCTATAACTGTTCCTACAGGACGTACCGATGATCTTTTCCTGCTGCTCATATTTATCCAACGCTGCCGGCCAGTGCTTCCGGGCATAGTTCAGCTTTTGCCGTACCCTGGCCGTTACCTTCTTGTCTTTCAACACCGTATTGATCTTTTCTACCGTAGCCTCGACCGTCTCTTTATCGATCTTTTTAAATCCCGATGGATCGGTGTCATCCATCTCTGAAGCTGCCACCGACTGTGCATACTTCCACAACTCATCCAACTGCTGCTTGATCCGCTCCTTGCTGGTCCTGATTGCCTTGCCCCATACAAACGTATACCGGTTCGCATTGGCCTCGATCTTCGTCCCATCTGTATACAGATCCTTCAGGCTCAATAGTCCTTCCTCACATAATAGCAGCACCACCTGGGTAAAAATGGGCTGTAAAGTCTTTTGTAATCGCTGACCCCGGAACCGGTTGATCGTATTATGATCCGGCTTGCTCATCCCGGTCAACCACATAAAGTAGATGCTCTCTCCCAAAGCCTGCTCTATCTTACGGCTACTGTAAATGTTATTGATGTAGGCGTATACCAGCGCTTTGAGCAGCATTCGGGGATGATAGCTGCTGGCCCCGCCCGGCTTATATTGCTTCATTAGTAAAGTGATGTCCACCTTCTCCAGCACTTCATGCACCACCCGCACCGGGTGATCAGGCGCTATCAACTCATCTAAGCTGGGGGGAAAGGCCATTAGTTGATGTTGGTGGTTGGCCTTGAACACCACCGACAGGGTTTTGCCTCTTGCCATACCCTAATTTAATTCAAATACCCATGCCTTCTTCTCCTGCTACCTCTCTACTTATAAACCCTTTGTGCATAACATCGCGTACTTCCCGAAAACTAAAAGGGTGTCTCACTTTTGAGACACCCTCTTTTGTTTGGTACCCCCGCGTTTAAGTGAAAGTAACTTCGGGGTACCAAACATCTAATGATGCAGACCTTCGGGCGTCGGAGCTGTGCTCCGCC
>Ga0068852_100003711_pt1 | contig 10699 bp, 10 predicted proteins | sample KBSCornC22_FD_66594 | JGI IMG/M metagenome (GOLD analysis project Ga0068852, IMG submission 66594) | Corn rhizosphere microbial communities from Kellogg Biological Station, Michigan, USA - KBS Corn C2-2 | ecosystem: Host-associated > Plants > Roots > Rhizosphere > Soil ... | reverse complement strand
TATTCATTGCTTACCGGTCAGTACGCCTGGCGAATAAAGGGAACCGGTATAGCCCCCGGCAATGCAGCCCTCATCATTCCCACCGACCGGCCCACCCTTGCAGGCATGTTGCAAAAAGCGGGTTACCAGACTGCAGCCATTGGCAAATGGCATTTGGGCCTGGGTACTAAAGACGGGCCCGACTGGAACCATGAAATAAAACCAGGTCCCGGAGAACTTGGCTTTAACTATTCTTATATCATTCCTGCTACCGGCGACAGGGTGCCCTGCGTATTTGTAGAAAACCACCATGTGGTTAACCTGGATCCCAGCGATACAATTATAGTCAGCTATAAAGAAGCCATAGCCAATGAACCCACCGGGAAACTGAATCCCGAATTGCTTAGCTTACATCCTTCGCATGGGCACGACCAGGCAATTGTAAATGGCATCAGCCGTATTGGCTATATGAGCGGCGGCAAAGCTGCTTTATGGCAGGATTCATCTATTGCGGATATACTTACCCGTAAGGCAATCGGCTTCATTGAAAAGAATAAAGCACAGCCTTTCTTTATTTATTTTGCCACTCATGATATACATGTGCCAAGGGCGCCCAATAAGCGCTTTGCCGGCAAAAGCGGGCTGGCATCCAGGGGCGATGTAATATTGCAACTGGATGATTGTGCGGGCCGCATCTGCCGTGCACTGGATAGTCTTCATCTTACTGAAAACACCCTGATTATCTTTAGCAGCGATAATGGCCCCGTGGTAAATGATGGCTACGAGGATGAAGCGGTAGCGAAATTAAATGGCCATACACCCGCAGGCATACTAAAAGGCGGCAAATACAGCGCCTTTGAAGCAGGTACCCGCGTGCCACTGATTGTGCAATGGCCCGGAAAAATACTTCCTGGTAAAACTTCTGCCGCATTATTCAGTCAACTGGATATTTACGCCTCCCTGGCCGCGCTGACACAGCAGTCTCTGGCAGGCAATGAAGCGCCGGATAGTTTTAACAGCCTGGATGTATTACTGGGACATTCCGTAAAAGACCGGGTTTATGCAGTGGAACATGCCGGCGTATTATCCTTGTTAAAAGATAAATGGAAATACATTGAGCCCGGAAATGGTGAAGCATACGATACGAATACCGATATTCAACTGGGCAATTCGCCGCAACCGCAACTATATGATTTGAATAAAGATTTGCGCGAACAAACTAACCTTGCCGCCAAATATCCCGGTATTGTAAAGTCGATGGCTGCCTGGCTGGAAAAAATAAAGCACCAACCTGCCACAAGATTACCATCATTGTAATAACCATAACAGCTCCTGCACACTATAGCCTGGAATATTAAACAAGCCCGCAATTTTTTTTTTATTCGCACTGCGGTGTATTGGTTGAACAAATAAAAAACAGGGACCCGCATTGCCTATTGATATTTAGCACCCGTTATTTCGCCGGGCATCTTAAAAAACAGTCTTTCGCCGCCAGCATTTTCAAGTAACAATCCATCGGTCAAAACATCCCTGCCTTTGTATCGTTTAATAATAAAAACCGGCTGAAATTGATGTAATGCCGCCAGCATCTCATACAAAACTGAAGTAAGCACCTGGTGCGTACCATCGCTGTTTGTTTCAGACCGCAGCAAACCTGCTTCGCCAAATATTTCATGCAGTGTAATACTACCGGCCATGGCCAGTTGCTGGATGCTCATCAGCGTCCAGCAGGCAACCAGTGCGGCGGATTGTTTTTCTCCGTTGCCGGGGTCCTGGTACCCGTCCCTTAATGTTACCGGAGAAACAAAAACAGGCTTCCCGGAGGAAAATGAACCGGCTGTAGCTACCATGTCTGGCTGGTTGTCCAGGTTTTCCCATACAGATCTGTTGTCGGTCATGTGCACCCGGGGATGAACGCTATAACTGGTAAAATCAAAAAAATCAGTACCGGGCCGTTGCCGGTTAAGATCAACAAAATGATAACCGGTTCCATAGCCAACCGGAACTGCCGGCAGCATTGCTTTCAACAACGGGTATACCTGTGCCTGCAATGCATGTGGCGAAACGGCCTTATTTTTCTGCAACAACAATATGCTGTGCAATAAGTCTTGTTTCCCCTGCAGCATGCTTAATAAAACTGGGGGCACTGAATTGAATACCTGCGGCAAAACAATCACCAGTTCAAGGCGCGTACGTAAAAGGATGGCTTCTGCAAACGCGGCATTTAATTCGTGCGCCCAGTTTTCCAGGTCCATTTCCAATACGACCCGGTAATGATTAAATGGAATTTTTTGCAACAATGCCGCCTCAGCATTGGTAACCGGCGGGTGACCAACCGATTTGCCATAGCCAATAACTGGAAATGGAATTTTCTCTTCCTGGTAATTTTTCACCTGTATCGGGCCGCCCACGCTGTTGACGGCAATTAATCTAAGTTCCTGCAACATCGCTTCGCCCGGCAGTACACCCACCGGAAAAGGAATGTGCTGGGGAGTAGAATAGGTTTTGTAGGAACTGTCGGACCAATTGCGCTGATCTTCCGTTTCAAAAACATCTCCGTCAAAAAACAATTGAACAGTTGTATCGTCGCTGGTTGTCCATTGCATTTCCTGAATCATCAGCAATGGCTGATGCTGGCTCACCATTTCGGGGAAGACCTCCTGGTAACTGGTGCCGTCGGGGCGTTTAACCATTACCGCTTGTCCGGCGCAGGATTGAATGGGATGGTGTACACAAATGCCTATCCTGTTTTTTTGAAATGCTGCCAGTGCCGTTCCTTTCATAGAAAAAGAAATGCTGCTGCCCGCCCTCCCTTCAATGGTAAAAAGCGCCTTGTAAACAGGCTTTTCCCGGCCGAAGACAGCCGTAAATTGTATGCTAAAACTTTCGTTTTCAATTACCAGTTTTTCATCTTCTATGCTGTATGGCAGGGTTCCCCAGTTATCGTCTCTTACGGCGCCATAGATCATCCTGATCAATTCTGTTTCTCCCCTTCGTATATACCGCAATTTTCCCGTTTCATACAAACATTGCAGTTCACCGGCTTTCAATGATACAGCAGGCGCCCATTCAAAATCAAATGGCAAGTGTATTTCCTTTATCATATGCAATCGGCCATCTTGTATGCAGCAAGATAATCAATCATCTTCCTGTTTATTTGCTTTAATACATTTAATTGTATAAGGCCGGAATGTAGCAGAAAAATGGCTTTAAAAAAATAGATGCATAACTGGCCCTTTCGTTTGATTGCACCCCGGACAAGCCCCTGGCATCGCCTCAATGCCAGCGACGAAAAATGAAAATCACCGCTGGCCCCGTGGTGACGCAGTTCCCGGAGGGGGAACAACAAAATAAGATACTGAGAGACGCTTCGGATCTTTGCTAAACGCAATGGTATTTACATGTTCTATTCCAGCGGCACAAACCAATGTTACACCGCTGACAAATGATATCCGACGGGGGGGGTACACTATACCATAGGACAGACGATTGGCAGCCTGCATATGCACTGCCAAATACTAAACTGTCTCATTTGCGCGTTGTAGAGAAGCCCGTCGAAAACAGGGATACCTACATTTTATCCCCACCAACGCTACTTAAAATAAATTAGCTATTTTTGATTATCCTATTTTACTAACCAAAAAAACATGCGTATGCCAATATCTCTGGATAAGTACCGCGCCAAACTTGTTATCCGCATTTTATATTCCCTTCCGGCGAAGGAAGCGGGCAAATACATTGAGCGGACCGTGCTTCTGCTAAAAAGAAAGAACCTGGCCACCGACACCATTAAATCGTTTATTGATAAAATAATTAACCAACTGGAAAGTGTTCGCCAGCTAACAACCGACACATTTAAATGGCAGAATATTGCCATGGCCATTCTTGTTCTTACCGAAATAAAGCAACAACTTAATAAATAAAACAGCAATGTTTTTATATAAGGCGGCCGGTTCACCCGGCCGCTATTTTTATAAAGAAACTATCCCAATAGCCGCTTACTGCGGCCATTTTTTTGTGCCATACCCCGGTCCTTTGTAAAACCATTAGTCAGCAACCCGTCATCATTCCTTAAAAAATCCGGCTGCCTGCCAGCCATTTACTGGTTGCTATAGTCCTTACCTGCAAGCTTTTATGGGCGATCATATCTTTTTCAGTGTTGCCTCTTGCCCCTTGTCGAACTACCATCCCGCACATTAAGATTTTATTAAAGGGCAAAAGACAGCTAAGTGTTATCATTTATTTTACCAATTAAGTTGATTTTTGTTGTCGGTTGAATTGTGATATTTAATAATATTGATCTGCGATTGCCCTTGTACCTGACACCGTTACAATGAAAAATATCAAATTATATAAAAAAAGTATTGCAAAGGCTGAACATACAGAACCATACACCACAGACATCGGGCCCAAATACACGCGTTTGTTAACTTCTGCCAGGCTATTAAAGAAAGATAAAGAAGAATTGCAACAGGCGCTTGAAGAAATAGCAGCCATTTATAACAACGCCCCCTGTGGTTATCATTCGCTCAACGATAAAGGAGTTTTTATACATGTCAATGATACCGAACTGCAATGGCTGGGCGAAACAAGAACCGGCTTTGAAGGTGTAAAGAAAATTACGGATATCCTTTCTGCAGAAAGCAAAAAAAAGTTCGCGCATATATTTCCTGAATTCATGAAAACAGGGTTTCTCAGGGAAGAAGAATTTTTTTTTGTACGCAAAGACGGCAGTAGTTTCCCGGTACTGATTAATGCAACAGCCAACTATGATGGCAAAGGCAATTACAAAAGCAGCCGTTCCGTGGTAATGGATATTTCAGCACGTAAACAGCTGGAAGAAGAACTGCTCAACTCTCACAGAGACCTGCAGCGAAAAAATGATGCACTTACAATTGCCAATGAAAATTTATTTATCGTAAAGCGTGAAAAGGATCGCTTTATGGATATTGCCACGCACGATTTACAGTTGCCGCTGGTAGCTATTTCTATGCTTAGCGAAACCCTGCTGAAAAACAATATCCAGTCCGGTTCACAGGAAGAAAGAAAGGTGTTTGATATGATACACGATGCCTCGCTGGAGATGAAGGCGCTCCTGGCCAATTATTTCTCAGCCAGCCTTTCTGATAGCGGAAAAATGCAGCTTTTTATCCATGAGATTGATATTAACGTTCTCACCAATGAAATAATAGATCGGTACACCCCCCTTGCCCGTAAAAAAAACATACAGCTGCATTTTAAAAACAATAAAAATTTTTTGTTGTTCACAGACAGGGAATGCTGTACACAGATTATAGAAAACCTTTTGTCGAACGCCCTAAAATATACAGAACCCGGTAAAAATGTAACCGTTGCCATAACAGGCAACAAGAAAGAAGTTAAGATAATTGTTGCCGATGAAGGACCGGGCATAAAAAAAGAAGACCGTCACCTGCTGTTTCAGCGTTTTCAAAAACTATCTTCAAGACCCACCGGGGGCGAAATGTCTACCGGCCTGGGGCTCAGCATTGTTAAATACCTGGTGGAACAAATAAAAGGCACCATCTCAGTAGAAAGTGAGTACGGCAAGGGCAGTGTTTTTACCGTACACCTGCCTTTGAACAATGAATACTGGCTAACAGCTGATAGCCGTTAGCTATCAGACATCAGCCATCCGACATCCGACATCTTTTAAGGCATTTGCCAGGGACCACGTTTGGGCGGATGTTTTCCAATATCAAAAACAACGCTTACACCCAGTGTATTGGGGAGTGCATTAATGGCAGGTTTTATTCTAAAGCTAAGATCATTGCTTACATCAAAATCTTTCAGGTGACCATCAACGGTAGCGTCTACCACATTCAGCGCCCAGAAAAGGAAAAAATATAAAACAGAATAATCAACATATTTCCTTGATTCATTGCGGTAAGTCTGTAAAGTATAACTATCGCCGGCTTCGGCAAAACTTCTTAGTGCAGGATCTGTAATTTTAGCCAGGCTAAATTTGCTGGAATCCGCCGTTCCCCTGTTTACCACGTAGAAATAAGCATATTTTGCCTTGTTGTATTGTATACGGTTGTAGTTGAACACATAGCCGGTAATACCCAATGCAGCATATACCACTGGTATCTTCCAGTAACTGCGGTTATACGCCTGCCCCCATCCGGGTAAGATTAAGGAATGCATGGTAGCCTTGTGCGGATCATGTTTCTTTTTGCCGGTTGAGTCGACTGCTGGCTTTTTAGCGCCCACCGCTCCTACACTCATTACACGCAGGCCGGTACTGTCTTTTTTTTGCGCAAAGGAAAAATGACCACCTATAAGACCTGCAGCCAGTAAAAAAAACAAACGGATTGTCTTCATGCGTTTTAATTAGCGGAAACCCCCAACTGATCAAGTATTTTATTAAACTCCTCCAGCGAATAATACTCAATGCTGATGCTGCCATAACCTTTTTTGTTATGGTTAAGCCTCACTTTGGTGCTGAAGTGCGATGCTAAATTATCCTCTATTTTTTTATACGCATGCGGCAATCCGGAATTTACAGATTGTTTAACGGGCGTGGCTGTTTTGTACAGCTTGCGTACCAGTTCTTCTGTTTGCCTTACAGACAATTTCCGGTTAACTACTTCATGAAAAATATACAACTGCTTGTCTACCGTATCCACGTTAATCAGTGCCCTTGCATGACCCATAGTAAGGCTGCCGTTGCGTACCGCTACCTGTATATCGGGCGGTAATTTCAGCAGCCGTATATAATTGGCTACTGTGCTGCGTTCCTTGCCCATACGCTCAGCCACCTGCTCCTGGGTATGGTCCAGTTCATCCATCATTCTTTTATAACTCAATGCAATTTCAATGGCGTTCAAATCTTCGCGCTGCAGGTTTTCCAGCAATGCCAGTTCCAGCAACTGTGCATCATTGGCCTGGCGGATATAGGCAGGTAAGTCAACCAGTCCCGCTATTTTGGCCGCCCGGTAGCGGCGTTCGCCCGAAATCAGCCGGTACCGTCCGCCGGGTAATTTAGAAACCGTTACCGGCTGTATGATATCGTGCATTTTTATAGATGCCGCCAGTTCATTCAGCGATTGTTCATCGAAATGATGCCTTGGTTGTTTTGGGTTGGTTTCTATTTCGGCAACGGGTATGCGCAATATGCCGGTGGCCTGCTCCACCACAGTCGTCTTTAACGTACCACTGGTGGTTTTAAGGTCAGAATCTATACTTTGCAAAAGTGAACGGATGCCTTTGCCGAGGGCGTCGCTATTTTTTTTGGGACTATTCATGTTTATAGGAATGTGGAATTGGGAATGGGGAATTAGTAGCCGCGAACCCAATTACTAATCCCCGATAACTAATTCCAGGTTATTCAAGAATGCGTTCTTCCTGCTTTATCTTCGTCATATCATTTTTCTGCAGTACTTCTTTTGCCAGGTTCAGGTAGTTCATGGCGCCCTTGCTTACTGCATCATAGAGTATAACGGGTTTGCCTACACTGGGGGCTTCACTTATTTTGGAATTGCGGTGAATGATGGTGCTGAAAACCATTTCATCAAAGTGTTTTCTTACTTCACTAACCACCTGGTTGCACAAACGCAAACGTCCATCGTACATAGTCATTAAAATACCCTCAATGGCCAATTGCTGGTTAAGCCGGTTCTGAACAATTTTTATGGTATTCAGCAGTTTACCCAGGCCTTCCAGAGCAAAAAATTCTGTCTGCACCGGCACAATCACCGAGTCGGCGGCAGTCAGCGCATTAACAGTTATTAGCCCCAGCGAGGGAGAGCAGTCAATCACAATAAAATCATAACTATTGCGCACCGGTTCCAGCAAACTTTTTAACACCCCTTCACGATTGGGATAATTGATCATTTCAATTTCAGCACCCACCAAATCAATATGACTGGGCACAATATCCAGGTTGGGAATATCAGATTTAAGAATCACATCCTTTACGGGTGTTTCATTTACCATGCAATCGTACAGGCTTTTGGTCACATTGTGCAGGTCGAACCCCGTACCCGTGGTGCTATTGGCCTGCGGGTCTGCATCTACCAGCAGGGTCTTAAACTCCAGCACGGCAAAACTTGCCGCCAGGTTAATAGCCGTGGTGGTTTTACCTACCCCTCCTTTTTGATTTGCTATACCGATTATTCTTGCCATATTTTTGTTAGCTAATAGCTATTAGCCTTAGCTGCTAGCCGTTGTTTTAAGTTATTTAGTTTTTCCTGCAATAAAGCCGGTGTACGACCGGAAGGGTTACTATTATTGTCCGGGCATTTTTTATACCCCATCATTCTTGCGTCGCACCCTTGTACTGTTGAATAAAATGCAACGCTCCCGTCTTCTTCATTTTCACACAAAAACATCAAAAAAATGTACACCTGGCTCCTGCTCCGTTTTTGAGTGACACATCATAGTTCAATACTATCTCCAATTTTCACCAGTTTCAGTTCCGCACCTGCATCAGCAAATATCTTTTTGGCTTTTGCCGAATCTATTTTGATGTACCCAAAAGTGTCATAGTGAACGCCTACCACCGTTTTGCATTCAATCATACCTGCGCAGGCTGCGGCATCGGCAGCGTCCATGGTAAAGTTGTCTCCAATAGGCAATACCGCAAAATTTAGTTTTGCCCATTTGGGGATGAGCTGCATATCCAGTGTAAGCGCCGTATCGCCACTGTAATAAAAATTACCCTCTTTGCTGGTAATTATAAAACCCATTGGGTTGCCACCATAACTGCCATCGGGCAAGCCGCTGCTGTGCTGGGCGACTGTGCACTTTACCGTAAAAACACCAAAATCCCATTTGCCGCCTGTATTCATAGGATGGGTATTGGGTACTTCCTGTTTATTCAGCCACTCGTGTATTTCCCAGTTGCATATTACTTTTGCACCGGTACGGGTGGCAACACGTATGCAGTCGCCGGTATGATCCTGGTGGGCATGACTAAGCAACACAAAATCGGCTGCTACGGCGTCTACATCAACAATATTGTTGGCCAGTTCATTATACGTGATAAAGGGATCGAACAACAGTATTTTTCCCTGAATAGTTACACTGAAACAGGAATGACCGTAATATGTTAAGTTCATATACTAAGTTTGGGAAATATTCGCGGATTAGGTGGCGATACCGTCAACCGCAGTGGGCAAAAATAGCATTTCAAAATAAGAAACGAAAGCTTCTGTTTTGGGATATTTTTGCAGGCTGCAGGGAAATAATTCAATAAGCCCGGTTTTATTTTTGGAGCAGGTGCTTCCGGCACGGCCGGTGCAGGGAATACGCCCGGGCTGCAACTAAATGAACAAAGCATTGTTGATTAACCTGTAATGATTCAGATAAAGGAATAAACTTTTAAAACCCCGGCCTAACAGCGGTAAATAATATGATTACAATAATAAGCGGCACCAACAGGCTTGGCAGCAATACGGGTAAAGTGGCTGCTCAATACCTGCAATTGCTGGGCAAAAAAGGAGTAACAGCCAAATTTCTTACGCTGGAGGGGTTAGATGTGCATGAGCGCAGTGCCAACATACAAAACCTGGAAAAGGAAGTACTTATACCTACAGACAAATTTATTTTTATCTCACCCGAATACAATGGCAGCATTCCGGGGGTTTTAAAGTCGTTGTTTGATATTACCGATACCAAAAAAGTTTGGTGGGGAAAGAAAGCCCTGCTAACAGGCGTTTCAACCGGCCGGGCCGGTAATCTGCGGGGTATGGAGCACCTGACCGGCATCCTTCATTTTATGAAAGTACATGTTCATCCCAACAAATTACCGATTTCAGTGGTTGATAAACTGCTGAATGGCGCAAATGTAATTACAGATGCCGGCACCCTGCAGGCCATTAATGAACAACTGGATGAATTTTTGGCTTTTTAAGCCCTAAAAGTTGTGTAAACTTTGCCAAAGCCAAGGCAGGCTATAAGTAGCTTTGACAAAGTTTTGTCCAAACAATCATGATGTGGCCCATCCGGGCATCTTACCCACTATTTTAATTCAATGTAATTCAACCGCGCAAATTTATTTTAGCTGAAGGGAAAATATTTGTCGCATCAAAACGTCAACCGGAACAGGAACCAGTAACTGGAAGAATTTCAATTGTAAACTTAAATTTTTTATATGCGCAACCCGGCTTTTGTATGGATAATATTGGTAATAATGCTATTGCTGGATCTGTATGTTTTCCAGGCGGTAAAAATAGTAAGCAATGGTGCCAGCGCAAAAACCAGGCAGGTTATTTATATCGCCTACTGGACCCTCTCAGCAGCTACTGTTATTTTATTGTTGCTGATGCCGTATACCAATTATGAAAAATGGCCGCGCGCAGTACGCACTTATTTATTTGCCACCATATTGGGCTTGTTTTTCGCAAAAATAATATCAGTTGTCTTTTTTTTGATCGACGATATAAGACGGGTGGTACAATGGGCGTCCGGAAAAATTTTCTTTCGCAATACGGAAGCAGAGGGATTTGGCGCCGAAGGCATCTCACGTTCTGTTTTTTTAAGCTGGCTGGGCATTGGGGCAGGCAGCACCCTTTTTGGAACCCTGGTGTATGGGTTTAGCAACAAATACAATTACCAGGTAAAACATATTAAGCTGGCGTATGATAACCTGCCAACCTCATTTAAAGGGTTAAAAATTGTGCACATCAGCGATATTCACAGCGGCAGTTTTACAGACAAACAGGCTGTAAACAGGGGTATTGATAAAATACTAAAGGAA